>TARA_B110000037_G_scaffold188405_1_pt1 | contig 80308 bp, 72 predicted proteins | sample TARA_B110000037 | Tara Oceans TARA_B110000037 (sample SAMEA4397196) | marine metagenome | biome: Polar Biome; feature: [MIX] marine epipelagic wind mixed layer (ENVO:01000061); material: water (ENVO:00002006), including particulate matter (ENVO:01000060) such as... | depth 10-100 m | reverse complement strand
TTATCAGCCAATTTTGTTGTTTGTATTCTCCCCAAAAAGGGCGCCCAATTAAAAAGTGCAATGTCATTTGTCAAATCCAATAAAAACATGCTTTAAACTGCTGTTTCAGCTGTCAAAGAATCCAAGTCATGATTAAGACATAAGCCAGTTTCGCCTAAAGGCAAAATAAGAGTGTCATTTAATAACGCAGAGAGATAAGCATATTCAAAATCACGCGATTCGCTTTCAGCACCGTTTGAACTGGAAAGTTGAGTGTAATCGCCTTGTTCTGAGGGCACCAGATCTGTATCCATGAATAAACTTGGGGTCTCAAATTCATTACTGCTATTGCAGGAAAAAAGGAATGTAATTAAGCAGAATTGAAAAAGCCGCATAGGTAATGATTTCTCATCAAAGATAACAGTTATCTGGTGCTCTTTCGCCTTTATAGTTAACGGTATGCTGAAAACTGTTAATAAATAGCTGTTTATTGCACTCTTTTTCTGCTGTCTTTAATTTATATTTGTTCTTCAATATTTTATATGAGTAATTTTGTTGTTTCAGCCCGTAAGTATAGACCACAAACATTTGACACTGTTGTTGGACAATCGTCTATTACTACAACCCTTAAAAATGCCATTAAGAATGACCATTTGGCGCAAGCTTTTCTCTTTTTTGGATCGAGAGGAGTTGGAAAAACAACTACCGCCCGAATTTTGGCGAAAACAATCAACTGTTTTAACTTAAGTCCAGAAATTGAGCCCTGCAACGCTTGCGAGTCCTGCACCTCTTTTAACGAAGGACATTCGTTTAATATTTTAGAGTTAGATGCGGCGTCCAATAACTCGGTAGATGATATTCGAAATTTGATTGACCAAGTTAGAATTGCACCGCAAGTTGGAAATCATAAAATCTTCATTATTGATGAGGTTCATATGTTAACTTCAAATGCCTTTAATGCATTTCTAAAAACATTAGAAGAACCGCCAAAACATGCCGTTTTTATATTGGCGACTACTGAAAAGCATAAAATTCTTCCAACGATATTATCGCGGTGCCAAATCTTTGATTTTCACCGTATTCAATTAGACGATATTGTAGCGCATTTAGCATCAATTGCAGGAAAGGAAAAAATAAAAGCAGACGAAAAAGCGCTGCATGTAATTGCTCAAAAAGCTGATGGAGCGCTAAGAGATGCCCTATCAATATTTGATCAAATAGTATCTTTCAGTAATAATAATGTAACATACGAGGCGGTTATAGAAAACTTAAACGTACTTAATTATGATTATTACTTTAAAATAATTGAAGCTGCCAAAGCATGTAATATCGCCGAAAATTTATTGATTTATAATGATGTTTTAGCCAAAGGATTTGATGGAAGCCAGTTTATTCTTGGTCTTTCTGAGCATTTAAGAAACCTCTTGGTATGTAAGGACCCAGCAACGGTTTCTTTAATGGAAGTGCCTAGCGAGATTAAGGAAAAATACCTCGAACAGAGTGCTTCCACCTCCCAAAGTTTCATTTTGCTAGCTTTAGATTTATTGCGCGACACAGACTTGCATTTTAAAGCGAGTAAGAATAAGCGCTTGAGTGTTGAAATTTCACTCATGAAATTAAGTTCAATTGAAGCAACGCTAAAAAGTAATCAGGCATCCTAAGTTATACTGACATATTAATATTACCATTTGAAGGTCAAGGTGAAGTTGGTGTAAAAAAAGCGGTACCAGCGCCGAATAAAGCAAGTACGGCAAATAAACCAGAGCAATCTACTAGTCATAGCAAAAGACTGGATTCCCCAACGCGCAAACAAGTTAGCCAACCGACAGGTAAATTGAGTACGAATAATATTGGAATTAATGACACTCTAAATCCAACCATTCGAAAGGGTGTTAAAAAAAACGAAGCGGTTACTTCAAACCAGACAGAGGACTTTACGTTTGATCAATTAAAATATGTTTGGAAAGAATATAGTTTAGCAATTCGGCGTGATAAACGCGAAAGTATGTACTCTACTTTGATGAATTCTAACATGACCATGTCATCAGATTATCAAATTCACCTCGAAATTGCGAATGAATTGCAAGGTAAAGAACTGGAGGTTGAAAAAGTTGAACTTTTAGGATTTATTCGTGCCAATTTAAAGAATTATTCTGTCGGTCTAAAATACAGTTTAATAGCTATCGAAAAAATGGAAATTTTGGACAGCAAAGGAATCTTTGATAAGCTCGCAGCAGAAAACTCTTCATTAGATAAGTTTCGCAAATTATTTAATCTTGACATTGAATTTTAGTTAAGGCCTCTTATTGAATACAACAAAGTCTCTGATATTTAGAGCACTGATCCCAAAAGTAATATCTTCATAATTCAGCATCAAGAAAAATCGTGATTAATATTTTTGTTTAGGGTTTTACCGTCAGGTTAAAATTACCAATATCATTCAATGTGAAACATGAATTAATTGATGTAACAAACATGAATAATGATCATCACTTAACAACAATTAGTGGAGTAATTACAACAACTATGGGAAAAATCACGGTTCTTAAGAATAAGGCTTTATTCTACTTTACTGAATATTACCTTGGTATACAAGCCATTATCTAAAAAATAATCCTTAATTTAGTTAAATATTATGATTGGAGGACGTATTAACTGTAATCACTCACATTTTTAATTATTTATTATGAAAAATCTTTTATACACTATTGCATTTATATGCTCTTCAGCATCACTGTTTGCTCAAGATTTTGCGTTAACCTATGAACCGGTTGGCGCAGATGGTATCGTCACAATGCGAGATTTAGCGACAACGGCAGACGGAAATTTAATTGTAGGATATGATTACACCAACGGTCCACCTGTATCAGGAATAATGAAAACAGCTGCAGACGGAGCCGTTATTTGGTCTAAAACCCTTGTAGTTCCAGAATCAATTGCGGGTTGTTCATTTGAAGTAGTTGAAAACACCGAGGGAAATTTTTACCTATGGGGTTTAAGTAAAGCCGTTTCGACTGAAAAAAGCGCTATACTTTCTGAAATTAGTGCTGAAGGTGAGATGCTATGGTCAAAACAATACGATTTTGGAACAAGCCTTAGTACGGCGTATTCAATTAATTCAATGGACTTATTGCCTTCTGGGAATCTTCAAATGATGGTTGCTGTTTACGAAAACGTTATTGTACTGCAGACAAACGCTGACGGAGAAATTATTTGGGGTAAAGTTACAGCAATTGGACCACCAGATGATGAAGGTGGAAAAAATCCAGGATTCGAATGGTTAGCTATTTCAGATGATGGAGGAATGTGTGCGAGTAAAGCTGGTGATGATTTTTCTTTATTAAGATATAGTAATGACGGAGAGCTTTTATGGAACAAAGCCTATTCACTTGGAGCTTATACACATTGTAAAACAATTGTTCAAGCACCAAACGGAAACGTGCTAATTGCGGGTTACATTGACTATGTGCCACATATCATGGAAGTGTCTGAAGAAGATGGTTCAATTGTTTGGATTAAAACATTTGAAGGATTATCAATGGCTTTCACAGGAAAATCTCACTTAACTGTTGATGGAGAAAATATTTATTTAGATTTTACGACAACAGAAATGGAGCAATATGTTTTGAGAATAAGCGAAACTGGCGAGGTCCTTGAGACCATGATAACGAAAAACAGTTTATTAGATTATAATAAAATTGAATTCGTTGATCAAGGTGAGGTTTATTTCTACGGATCATCTTTAGATGCTGATATCTACAAAGGATTAATTTTAAGAACAAAAAATCTATTTGAAGAGTCTTGTATGATTGGACCTGCTGAGTCAGTATCAACAATAGACTTCTTGGATTATTCAGTGGTTGATTTTACTCCATTTGAGTGGGATTTTGCCGAAGAAGCAGATGTTGCAATCACGCTTACAGATCATCAACTAAGAGCTAAATATGCTTGTGATGTTGTATTGTCAGACGGACCTGAACTTGAAAACAATATTACTATCTACCCTAACCCAGTAGTTAATAATGTAACCATTCAAGCAACAGAAGATTTAACTAACGCTTCATTTGCAATTGTTGATCTTTCCGGAAAACAAGTTATGAATGGTACAATTACTAGCTTGCAATCAGAAATTGATTTAAGCGAATTAAATAACGGACAATACGTCATAGCTATTCAAACAGAGAATAACGTTAAGACACAAAAAATTACGGTTCTTAAATAATAGACGTAATTAATAAAATTTGAATCCCGTTAGCCTCTTGTTAACGGGATTTTTTACGTCTCTATTCCACGTCTTTTATTTTTTTAACAAATGCCCAACCTTTTGCTCTATTAGATGTCTTTGTTAACCTGAAAAAACATTAACCAAACAATAATAAAACCCAAAAGACTTCGTTTAAGACAAAACTTATCATACGAATTACATATTGACCCAAACACACTCCCACGACTAAAAAAAATATTAAAGCAATCTACTTTGCAAAGTAGATTAACCCAGAACGAAATGCACGCTTTGAATTGATTCAGTAGCGTGCCTTTTTTTATTTATTTAAAAACGATTTATCCATTGTGGGTTTGAATTTTTAATTGCGCATGAAAATCCTATACAAACATAGTTTTACAAACTATTCGGCATAGAAAACTTCCTCATTTGCAGGTGCAAAGAGGTAGTTATTTTTTTAATCCAACGTTGGTGTTAGCGCTGCTGGTTCCCTAATTGATCCATTGAATTAGGACTAATTGAAGATTTTTCAATTCTTAATTTTGTCCCTTCTGAAGAGATTAAAATAGTCGTTTCGGCAACCTCAAGGATTTTTCCATGAATACCGCCAACAGTTACAATTTTATCGCCAGTCGCAATACTTTCTCTGAATTGCTTTGCCTCTTTAGTACGCTTCATTTGCGGACGAATCATAAATAGGTAAAATACAAGACCTATTAAACCGAACATGATTAAACTTTGCGTTAAACCGCCACCTTCAGCGCCTCCTGCTGCTTCTTGCAGCATAATAAATTGATTGTTCATTTTTCTTTTGTTTTTCCTTTGTTATTATTCTGCAGCTAATACTTCTCCAGTTATTGTAACCGCAGATACTGTAGGATTTGTATTCGCTTCAATGCGAATGCTTTTATTTACTGCTCCAACTTTATTGTTAGAGTTAAAAATCACTTTTACTTCTCCACTTTCTCCTGGAGGAATAGGTTGCTTTGGCCAATCTTCAGGCACCGTGCAACCGCATGTTGTTTTCACATCAAACAAAACTAAATTTTTATCACCTGTATTTGTGAACTTAAAGGTGTGTTTCACCATATCACCGTCAACAACTGTCCCAAAATTATATTCATCATTCTCAAACTCAATGCTCGTTGGTTCATCAACAAATTCAGCATATTCGGCTCTTCTCTCTTCTGCATCAGCGCCTTGGTCTGATGTGCAACTTACGACACTCATCAAAACAACACCAATAAATAATAATTTTTTCATTCGTTTAAAATTTTAATTAATTAAACCTCTACCCGTTTTCTTAAGCTCTCTTCTTTCTTCTAAAAGCGGAATAGCTTTGTCTAAAATACCGTTGATAAAAACTTGACTTTTTGGAGTGCTATAAAACTTAGAGATTTCAATATACTCGTTCAACGTTACCTTTTTAGGAATAGACGGTTGAACTTTTAGCTCTGTAAGCGCCATTTTTAATAGAATCACATCCATCTTCGCAATTCGATCAATCTCCCAATTCTTAGTTAACTCATCAATTATAGCCGTGTTTGCGTCATCCATTTCGGCGGCTTTACGCACAATAGTTTTTACGAAACCTAATTCGTCCTCTTTATCTTTATACAATTCCAATATTTCCTTATCTGCTGAGTCGTCTTCCTTAAAAAGTTTGATCGTTTTAAGCACCATTAAACACATCAAATCAATATCATCCAACCAAAAAATGCTTTTATCTTCAAAATAATCATGAATTAATTCATAATTCGCAATTTCTTTTTTGAATAAATCGAGAATAAATTCTTTGTCATGATCAAAAGACTGCTCATCAGATTCCATATAGTCTTGAAATAACTGAGAATCTATAATTTGCAGAAACAATTTCCGCATAATATCCTTTTCAACAGCTCCAGTCCAATTTACCTTATGCTCTTCAGACTTACTTCGAAGCGAATTGTTTTCCAATAAAAGTTTAATCACTTTATTGTCCACAAATTTTCTATTCGGCGTTAAGTCATCCTTTGTAGGTCTCACCTTCTTCATGCGATCCTCAATTCGCTGAGCTGAAAAACGCTGTACCTCTTCAAAAGTTAATAAAAACCATAAATACAAATCATACATGCGATCTATAGAGGTTAACAATTCCTTCTCAGACTTTAAAATATCCTCATCTTCTGTTTGAAAAAAGGCGTAAAGTATTTGCAATACTTTTATACGTAAATGACGTCTATTTAACATGCTTTTTTACATTAGTAATTTAACCCTACCTACAGATAAAATGCGCTCTTCAGCCATTTTGTTTGCAATTTTATAAGTGGGTACATTATCCTTATTTGATCGATTTATAATATTAAGTGATGTATCGTAAATTTCGGCCGCCTTCGTCATTGCCCATTCAGAAGTTAATCCTTTTACTTCCGCGTAGCAATTAATTACACCACCGGCATTCAACATAAAGTCAGGAACGTATATAATTCCTTTTTCCTTTACAACTTCTCCGTGGATGGTTTCATCCCCCAATTGATTATTTGCAGCACCAGCGATAATTGAGCAATTCAATTTTGCAAGTGTCTCGTCATTCACAGTGGCTCCTAGTGCACATGGCGCATAAATATCTATGTCAATCGTATAGATCTCATCTAAACCAACGACATGCGCGCCATATTTATTTGCAACGTGCTTTAATGTTGCGTCATGAATATCTGTAATAAAAATATCAGCGTTTTCTTTTGCTAAATAACCCACTAAATATTCACCTACATGACCAACGCCTTGCACCGCAATTTTCTTTCCTGTCAATGAGTCTGACCCGAATTGAACTTTTGCTGCTGCCTTCATGCCCATATAAACACCATAAGCTGTAACTGGTGATGGATCTCCACTTTTCCCCGGTAACCCAACAACATTATTGGTTTCCATATTCACCCAAGTCATGTCTTGCGGTGAAATTCCAACATCCTCTGCGGTAATGTATTTTCCGCCCAACGATTCAACAAATTTTCCAAACCTTCTAAAGAGTGCTTCACTTTTATTTTTACGCGAATCGCCAATAATTACAGCTTTACCTCCTCCTAGATTCAAACCAGAAATTGAGTTCTTATAGGTCATCCCTCTAGACAAACGTAATACGTCATTCAAAGCTTCTAACTCATTTGAGTAATTCCACATTCTTGTGCCGCCTAAAGCAGGACCTAAAGTTGTGTTATGCACGGCAATTATTGCTTTTAATCCCGTTGTATTGTCATTACAGAACAATAATTGCTCATGATTATACTGTGACATTCTTTGCACTACAGGATTTTCTGCAAGTGATGATTCTTTAATATCTTTTACTTCAAACATAATATTATGTTGAGGTTATAAATTTATATTGGTCGTCCATTCATACTAAACTTAGCTGTCCTAAAAACAAACTTCGTAGCTGTCCTTCAACTCACAAATAAATGTTCCAACAGATTCTTTTTTGATTGAATCTTTATCGTAACTTTGCAGTCGATTTTTTGCGCTACAAAAGTACTAAATTTTACATGTCTTCATTATTCTATTTAAATAAATATTTGGTAAAGTATAAATGGCGCTTGATACTGGGTACAATTTTCATTTTTATCTCAAATATTTTTTTCGTTCAACAGCCTGAAATCCTGAGTGAAGCGATAAATACGATAAGTGGTCAACTTGACACAGGCGGCGAAAAAACTGGTGATTTAATTCTGAATACGGCACTTACTTTATCTGGTTTGTACATGTTATTGGCCATTTTAAAAGGTGTATTCTTGTTTTTAACCCGTCAAACCATAATTGTCATGTCCCGCTTTATTGAATATGACCTTAAAAATGAAATTTACGATCAGTACCAAAACCTCTCATTTAATTTCTATAAAAAGAATGCTACGGGAGATTTAATGAATCGGATAAGTGAGGACGTTTCCAAGGTAAGAATGTATTTGGGGCCTGGAATTATGTACACCATCAACTTGTTCTTTTTGTTTGGATTGATTTTGTATAAAATGATTTCAAAAAACCCGGAATTAACACTTTATGTGCTACTTCCGCTGCCTATCATGTCAGTTCTTATTTATTTTGTGAGTCGCGTTTTAAATAAAAAGAGTGAGCGTGTTCAATATCAACAATCACTTCTGTCCACCATTGTTCAGGAATCATTTTCTGGAATACGCGTGATAAAATCGCACGTAAAGGAAAAACAAGTGGAGAGTAAATTTAATCAAGAGGCCGATAACTATAAACACAATTCAATGAACTTGGCAAAAACGAATGCCTTTTTCATGCCTACCATTATCCTCTTGATTGGAATTAGTACAATACTGACTATTTACATTGGTGGATTGCAAGCCAATGATGGAATTATTGATCGAGGAGAAATTGCGGAATTCGTTCTATATGTGAATATGCTAACTTGGCCGTTTGCCTCTGTAGGTTGGGTAACATCTATTGTACAACACGCTTCAGCTTCACAAAAAAGAATTACCGAATTTTTACAAGAAAAACCCGACTTGGACAATAATGATTCAGAGACAGAACCCGTTCACTTTGAAGACAGTATTTCATTAGACAATGTGAGTTTAACCTATGAAAATTCAGGAGTTACCGCATTAAGAGAAGTCTCTTTATCAATAAAAAAAGGGCAAACCATAGGTATAATTGGACGAACAGGGTCGGGTAAATCATCACTCGCCTATTTATTAATGCGATTACTAGACCCTACAGAAGGGAAAATAGCTATTGATGAAAAGGATTTGGCAAAAATCAATCTATCCAGCTGGCGTCATTTATTGGGCTATGTTCCACAGGAACAGTTTCTTTTTTCTGAAAGTATAAAAAACAACATCATTTTTGGAGCAAATACAGATGAAATTACAGATGAAGAAGTGCATGAATATGCTAAAAATGGAGGCATTCATGACACCATAATGAACTTTCCAGAAAAGTACGACACTTTATTGGGAGAACGTGGAATCAACCTATCGGGAGGACAAAAACAACGTTTATCCATTGCTCGGGCCTTAATAAAAAAGCCAGAAGTTTTATTATTTGATGATTGTTTATCAGCTGTGGATAACGAAACTGAGGAATATATCCTACAATCCATAAAAAGCGACCTCACTCAAAAAACGGCTATTATAATCAGCCATAGAATTTCAAGTATTAAATATGCGGACACTATTATTGTATTAGATGATGGTAAATTGATAGAGCAAGGCGACCACAAAACTTTATTGGCACAAAAAGGAATTTATTATGACACCTTTAAACGTCAAGAAATTCAAGCCAAAGAAGAAAAAAAGCAGTCATGAAAAAAAAGTGGGACGTAAAAGATGAATCCTTTTTTGGAATTGGTGTTTATCAACCAAAGACAGAACATAATATTGGTACGCTATGGCGATCCGCAATGATATTAGGCGCCTCGTTCATTTTCATAATAGACGGTAAATACAAACCTCAGACATCTGACACACAAAAAACTTGGTCTAAAATTCCGTTTTATAAATATGACAGTTTCGAGTATTTTTATGCGTCCTTACCTTACTCTACACGACTAGTTGGCATTGAAATGAATAGTAATTCACAATCAATTTGTACCTTTGACCATCCGCTCAGAGCAACCTACTTGTTAGGAGCAGAGGATAATGGATTACCACAGGACGTTGTGGACAGATGTCACCTCTTGGTACAATTACCAGGAAAGTGCTCTTTAAACGTTGCCGTAAGCGGTAGTTTAGTAATATACGATAGAATAGCAAAATGGGAATTGAAGTAATGGATGAAACGGCGCTAGCAGCAGCTGAAAAAGCACTAAAGGCGGCCGAAGAGAAGCTAAACCGAAAAATTAAAAAGACGGTTTGGAACGCAATTAATGATTTCGACATGATTCAGGATGGCGATAAATTAATGGTGTGTTTATCTGGAGGGAAGGATAGTTATACAATGCTCGACATTTTAATGCAAATTCAAAAAGCATCTGTATTCAACTTTGAAATTATTGCCGTTAATTTGGATCAAAAACAACCTGGCTTTCCTGAAGAAGTTCTTCCTAAATATTTAACAGAAGTTGGTGCCAATTTCGAAATTGTTGAAAAAGACACCTATAGTATTGTGAAAGAAAAAGTGCCAGAAGGGAAAACAACTTGCAGCCTATGCTCACGTTTAAGACGTGGAACACTCTACGAAGCCGCAGAGCGTTTGGGATGCAATAAAATATGTTTAGGTCATCACCGAGACGATATTCTTGAAACTTTTTTCTTGAATTTATTTTTTGCAGGAAAAATTGAAACAATGCCTGCCAAATTTATCACAAACGATAATCGTTTTGTTGTACTGAGACCATTAGCTTTGGTTAAAGAGGCTCAAATTATAGAATTTGCAGATTATAAAAAATACCCGATTATTCCATGCAATTTATGTGGTGCGCAAGAAAACCTGCAACGTCAAGTTGTAAAGAAAATGTTGCAAACTTGGGACGAAAAATACGAGAACCGATCGGAAATCATGTTCACGGCTTTGAAAAACATTTCCCCAACACACATGTATGATACGGATTTATTTGATTTTAAAAATTTAAAATCCAAGGTGATGGGAGAAGTTAAAGCGGGTACTGAGTTTGAAATGCTTTAGGCGGTATAGATCTTACGCAACGATTTGATGCGCTGTTAGGCGTTACACCCTAACCAATTGAAAATTACCTTGACCTTTAAACACATGAGTATTTGTAGAACCGGCTTCATAGCTATAGAAATAAACCCCGTGCTTACAATCATCCCCGATCCTGTCATTACTTCACTACCGATACATGCCCATAAAATTCGAGTTTTTTATCCGTCGCAATTTCTGCAGTGGTGATATGCCAGATATAGACACCATCCGGGACAATCTCACCGCCGTATGTTCCATTCCAACCTACCGTTACATCATGCGAAACAAACATAATTTCGCCCCAACGATTATAGATTGTTAATGTATAATCGTAAATATCGATTCCATTAAAATAAGGTTTGAATACTTCGTTGTACAAACCTCCATCAGGAGTGATTGTATTCGGAACAAAGATTAATAATTGTTCAGAAATAATTACTGTTTGTTGTGTGCTATCAACACAACCAAAACTGTTTTCAACTAATAGTTCTACCAAATAATTTCCAGGTATTTCTGGGAAGAAGAACTCAGGATTTTGATCATTAGAATTACCTAGGTCACCAAATGTCCATGTCCAAGAATCCGCACCTGTTGACATATCCGTAAAGTTAATTTCAGTATTAATTGTAGTTGCAGGTTGCGGTCCAAATCTGAATATAGCATTTGGTTGCGGATAAACATCTATGTAATCGTACATAGTTGAAGTGCTTGTACAACCGTTTGCATCAATAATAGTATAGCTTACATCATATTGTCCTGAGTTATCATAGGTATGGTTTACAGAACCACAGAAAGTTGAACTTAATCCGTCACCAAAATCCCAATAACAATCGACACCAACAACACCTGTATTAATGAAAGGCACACTTAAGTCCTCACAGCCAGAATTCACGGTTGTTGTAAACGAAACAACGGGTAAAGGATTTACAACTACATCTAGTGTAGCAACATCCCCACAACCTAATGAAATCGTATTTGTTATTGTGTGTGTTCCAACGCCAGCAATTCCCGGATCAAACATTCCTCCAACAACTCCAGTGCCAGTATATACTCCTCCAGGCGAAACCGCTGATAAAACAACAGCTGCATCATTAATACAGAAAGGCCCAATTGGCGTTATTGTTGCATCTGCAGGCGCCGTTCCGTCAAGAACCGTCACCGTATTATTATACTCACAACCATTCGCATCTACCACACAAACATCATAAGTACCTACGCACAAGCCAGCATATGATCCTACTCCATCAGATGTTGCACAATCGTCAATACTATAAGTATATGGCGCAAAACCGTCGTAAGCATCAAGATCAATAGATCCCAAACAATCACCTAGGCATGACTCACCAACCACAATTTCATCAACAGCAACAGGAATCGGTTCTCCAATTGTAATATCTAAGGTAGTTTCACAATCATTTTCATCTTTAACAGTAACCGTATATGTTCCCTCAGATATCGCAGAAAACGTAGATCCTGGGCCAAATGCACCACCATCAATTGAATATTCAAGAACACCGGTTCCACCGCCACCGATTACTTCAACCGTTCCATCGGCAATACCAAAACATGTAGCATCAACGGTGGCCACTAAATCAAGTGTTAAAGCTGTTGGTTCGTCAATAATTACAGTAATTGATGTTAAACAGCCATTATCATCTCTAATGTCAATATCATAAGAACCCGCCGTCAATCCAATGAACGTTTCGTCTGGTCCATAAGCACCACCATCAATTGCAAATTCATAAGGCGTTACACCACCAGTAGCGTCAACAGCTAATCCTCCATCATCACCGCCGTTACAAGTAACATTAACAGTACCGACAAGCACTGGCTCTAATAACTCTGGTGACACAATAGTGAGCGGAACTTCAACTGTACATCCATTTTCATCTGTAATTGTAACAATATGATCGCCAGGAGGTAAATCTGTAAATTCACCCGTTGGCATTGGACCATCTCCAATATCATAAGTTAAAACACCCGTTCCACCAGCTCCTTCAACCGTACCAGACCCATCCGACAAGCCAAAGCATGACACTAGATTTACCAAGGTTACCATTCCGGTTAATTCTTCTGGTTCTAAAATCACAACTTCACCCGTTTCAACACAACCTAATGCATCAGTTACTGTGACTTCGTAAACTCCTACGCACAACCCAATAGCAGTTGCTGTAGTTTGAGCTCCAGGATCATCCCATAAATAGGTAAACGGAGCAACACCAATAGCTTCTGCATTTGCAGTTCCGTCACAACCTCCAAAGCAAGCCACATCTGTATGGGTCATTACTGGTGGTTCGCAACAAATTTGATCCACAAAAACCTCATCTGTTGCAACATCTCCACTACAAGAAATTAATCGAGCTTCATAGGTAGTTGGAGCACCAGGACAAACTGAAATTGTTGGTCCTGTTCCAAGTAACATTGGTCCTACATACCACTCAATTATCGGGTCACCAAGCGGTGTATAACGTACGGCGTGATTTGTAGCAGTCCAAACAGTATTATTCCGCCCTGGGAAAACCACAGCTTCTGTTCCAGCTGCATTGTGCACACCTTGCACTCCCCTACCTCCTGCCCATCCAGGACATGTTAATTTTATTTGAATGTGGTTTTCAATTACATTCGTAGTTTCAAAAAGCATTATTTGCTGTGTGTTCAATGTTCCTGTACACGAAAAGAAAGCAACCGCTTCCCAAGACACAACTAATCTTCTAAATGGCGCAGTTCCCAGTACTTGGTGTTGAATTGTTCCAGTTACACTTGGATTCAAATCTTGCCAAGGACCCATAACACAGTTTTTTGGAACTGATGCAACAACCGAAGGTATTGCGGCAGGCGACCAAGTTCCTGGTCCACCGGAAAAACCTAACCAACCATTTGAACTAATGTAGAAATTAGAAAAGGTACTTCCATAAAAACAAAAATCAAACCCAATAGCGATTGCACCTGTAGTTGCATCATCTGATAAAACCTGAACCGTTCCTGCATAAGGATCGGCTGCATAAGGAATCGCTGCGACCGTATAATCGGTCGTATTTCCGCCTCCGGTATAAGTTGCTTCGAGATCAACACAATCGGGGGAACAGAGCACTGTATCTGCTCCTGCGTCGATTGTTACATCCTGGGAGAATCCTACAATGGAGGTAAAAAAAAGGCTTACTAATGATATACGCAATTTCATAGAAAAAACTTTTGCTATAAAGGTAACGTCATTTTAAAAGAAGGGAAGCCTCGTTGTTAAAAATAATTTCAACAAAACTTGCGAAGCATTCCAATTTTAGCCGATTGAATAATTGGTATTTAAAACGTTTGATGTCCATAAATCTGGATTTCCTTTCTTATCAAAATGAAAATCGATTCGACCCAATATTAAACCTGCCCAACCCACTTGATTGATAAGAACGGCTTTACCCTCTTTATTCTGATGCATTTCTGCTTGCTTCAGAAAAGTATGAGTATGGCCACCGATAATGAGGTCAATATGGCTTGTTTCTTTTGCTAAGACAGGATCACACATATCATTTAATTTAGATTTGTATCCTAAGTGAGATAAACAAACAACCAAATTGCATTTGTAATCATGTTTTAATTCGCTGGCAATTTTTTGCGCATTTGTAATTGGATCTAAATATTGCGTCTCTTTAAACAATTCTGGACTGACTAAACCGGCCAACTCCACTCCAATTCCAAAAACGCCAATTTTTATTTTTCCTTTTTTAAAGATTTTATAGGGCTTTGTTTTTCCATTTAGCTTCGTATTAGAAAAATCATAATTTGCGCATAAAAATGGAAAATTGGCCTGTGGCAGCATGCGATCAAACCCATCAATACCAGCATCAAAATCATGATTCCCCATAGTTGCGGCATCATATCCCATTTCTGACATGAGTTTAAATTCTAATTCACCACCGTGAACATTAAAGTAGGGCGTACCTTGAAATATATCTCCCGCATCTAATAGCAATACATCCTTTGATTGTTCGCGAATTAAATCTATTAATTGTTTGCGACGAGCAGCTCCGCCCTGCCCAGGATATTTACTATGATTCGTAGGAAATGGATCGATATGCGAATGGGTGTCATTAGTATGTAAAATCGTTACGGTGTCCCCCTCGTTAACCAAACTTGCAGAACCTAATGTAAATGCCGCAATACCTCCAGTAGTCATACTTCTAAGAAAACGTCTTCTTTCCATTATTTAAGAATTATCAATCGACCATCAATGCCATTATTACTTACTGTACCCTTGTTTTTAATATGTTCGATAAAAACATCACGCATTAAAATTCCAGAATCCCACTTTTGATCTGCATCTCTTAAAAAGTTCATTTTATCTCCGCCAGACGCCAGATAGTTAGAGGTGATCACATAAATACCTGTTCTATTTGATTCAACGGGAACATTACCAATCATCATTTTTTTATTCTCAGAGGTCAAATTCAATTTTGCATTGCTAATGGGTTGCCCATTCATAGTGTATAGATACTCTATTAAATCCGTTACACCTTGTGCGTCTATTCTTACAATGGAGATGGTATTGTCGAAAGGCATTAATTCAAATACATTTCCAATTGAAATATTTCCCTTATTCAAAGGAGCCCGTAAACCGCCAAAATTTAGCAAGGCAATTGTATTTGTTTGTCGCATTTCATTAAATCCCGGAGGAGACATTGTCATTCCTTTCTCAAAAATAACGTCAACCGCAAAATTGCCCAAAGGAGACTCGGGAGCATAATTAACTAAAGTAGAATCGCATACACCAATGCTTTCATTCATTTGAGCATCCACCTCATTGCGGTAAGGTGCTATTAGGCCCTCTAATTCCGAAGATTCATAAGTCGAATCAATGGAAACATTTTCAGAGCGATACTCCTTGTAAACGGAATGAGAACAACCCGCAATGATAAAAAAGACCGTTATGAACCAAACGCTTTTCACCGCCTTATTTTACTTCTTTCTTTAACACTAAGAAAACTGGGAAGTGATCAGAATAACCATTCAGGTATTTTCCGCCAGCATGCGTTCGTTTTGGATAACCTTTATAATTTCCTTCTTTTTGCTTCAAATACTCTTTACTATACACACAAGATTTATGAAACACGTAAGAAGAGGCGTCTTCAGAAACAAGGCCTTCGCTAACAATTAGCTGATCAAATAAATTCCACGCATCACGATAAGCCAAGGTACAATCACCCTGTTTAAATTTAGTATACATAGTATTATACATATCGCCTTTTTTCATTTTGGCAATTTTCGCCCGCGCTCGAATGTAGTTTTTAACACTTTTATTAATCGGATCATCATTTAAATCACCCATTAGAATGATCTTAGCATTTGAATCCTCAGCAAGCAAAGAATCAATAATTGTCCGCCCCAAAACAGCCGCATCAATTCTTCTTGGCTGTGATTTCTCCATTCCTCCGCTCCTTGACGGCCAGTGTGCTACAATAAAACTCACTTTTTCACCATCCATTTCACCAGAAACGACCAATTGATCGCGTGTTTTATAATCTGGATCAGTTTCAAAGTTTAATTGATGTGAAACGCTATTCGTTGGTGTAAAATATTTTTCTTGATATAAAAGCCCAACATCAATTCCACGTCTGTCTGGTGAATCAAAATGGATAATCTTATAATCGCGGTCTTTAATCTTTTCTTCAGACACCAAGTCTTCCAATACTCTTTTATTCTCAACCTCACAAACACCCAGTATAGCGCAACCATCTGGTGAAATCGAAGTACCCAAATCGTTTAGTACGTGCGCCATGTTGGTTAATTTATTCTGATATTTCTCTGCGTCCCATGAATAACTGCCTTCTGGAGTAAAATCCTCATCTCTAATCGTTGGGTCATCCTCTATGTCAAAAAGATTTTCGAGGTTATAAAATCCAACACAAGCTACTTTATATGCCTTATCGGTTTGTCCATATCCAAGAATCGAAATACCCAATAATACAAACACTAGCATTCCAATATTCATTCTCTTTTTTTTCATTTATTCTTTTCTTTTTTTAGGAGCATCAAATTTAACCATTTTAATCAAATATCAGACCAAGGAAATTTAGACTTAATGTTAATAAAGGATCAAGTTATTCACAATTAATTAAAATATAATGTGCCAACGTGGTTTATTTCTTAAATTTGACCAGCTTTTTATATTACGTGCATAGTAAAAGCTTAATTTAGCATAACAAAAATGATTAAGAAAATTGGATTTCTAATTTCACTCTCTTTGATTGCCTCAACTGTTATTTCGCAAGGCACAGAGACGGAACGAGAAGACACGCTACTCACGAACACCCCCGTTTTTATAACGACTTTAGACGACGGTGAAAACAGCAGTGGTAGTTCTGGTAACATATCAGGATTATTGCAATCCTCTCGAGATGTTTTTGCAGCAACTGCAGGGTTCAACTTTAGTGCTGCGCGTTTTAAAATTCGTGGATACCAATCTGACAAAACAATGATTTTGCTAAATGGCATCCCAATGAACGACTTAGAGACCGGAAGAGGCACGTGGTATAGATGGGGTGGTTTAAATGATGTAACACGTTATTCAGAAACGAAAAACTGGCTTTCAGATAACCCTTATCATTTTGGAGGAATAGGAGGATATTCAAACATTAACTCAAAAGCTACAGGAATTCGAAAAGGATCAAGAATTTCATATGCATCAACAAACAGAGCCTATTCTCACCGTTTAATGTACACCTATGGAACGGGAATGCAAGCGAGTGGATGGGCATTTGCTGCTTCAGTTTCTGCGCGATATGCAAATGAAGGTTATGTTGACGGCACATCATATGAAGCGTATAGTTATTTTTTAGCCGCTGAGAAAAACATTAATAAAAATCACAATCTAAACTTTACGATTTTAGGTTCGCCATCAAAAAGAGGAAAAGGAAGCATCTCCATCCTCGAAACATATGAACTTTCTGGAAACAATTTTTACAATTCATATTGGGGATACCAAACCAAACCAGACGGAAGTCGAATCAAAAGAAATTCAAGGGTCGCAGACTCACACATGCCGATAGTTTCCATTTCTCATGAATGGAAAATCAACACAACCTCTTCTTTAAAAACATCCATTCATTCAAGTTTTGGCAAATATGGACAAACTGCGTTAAACTGGTATGACGCAAAAGATCCACGTCCGGATTATTATAAATACCTTCCGTCTTATTACGAAGGCATTAATGACCCTGTAAATGCTCAACGCATGCTTAACAACTGGCAAAATGAATCAACCCGTCAGGTGCAATGGGACGATCTTTATTTTGCAAACAGTAAAAACTTATTCACCCTCAAAGATGCGAATGGCAATGTTCTAAGCGAAGGTTTGCGTTCAAAATACATTCTAGAAAATAGATACAACAATATCGTATCCGGCGGTTTATCTTCTTTATATACCGTTGAAAAAGAAAACATGACCATTAGTACGGGTCTTTTCGTACAGGCACAGCGAAACCATTATTACAATACGGTTGAAGATTTATTAGGTGGTGATTTTTGGGTAGACGTAAATCAATTTGCTGAGCAAGATTTTATTGATCCGAATGCAGCTCAAAGCGATTTACAAAATCCGAATCGAACAGTAGGTGTTGGTGATGTTTATGGCAACAACTATTATATCATGAACGCGAATGCAACTGCATTTGGACAATTAAACTACAGAACTAAAAAGGTTGACTATTACGCTGCGGTTGAATTATCAGACGAGCAATTTTATAGAGAAGGTTTATTTCAAACTGGTTTATTTCCGGATAATTCACTAGGAAAATCAGAAACTAAAAACTTTTTTAACTACGCTGTTAAAGGAGGTGCTACGTATAAAATATCAGGAAGACAATACATTACTGCAAATGCCGCATTCCTTACCGAGGCGCCTACTTCCAGATCGGCATTTATTTCACCTAGAACGAGAAACGTAACTGTGAATGATCTAAAAAACGAAACAATTTACACCGCTGACATCAACTATATTTTACGCTACCCGAATTTAAAAATGCGACTTACGTATTACTATTCAGAACGCAAAGATGCCGTTTGGTCAAGAAGTTTTTACCATGATGAATACAATTCATTCATTAATTATGTCATGCAAGACGTAGACTACTTCCACCAAGGAATAGAATTAGGTGTAGATGGAAAAATTTATGGCGGTCTTTCTGGAAACTTAGTATTAGCCATGGGACAGCACTTATACAATTCTCGTCCAACAGCATCAATCTATGTTGACAATTCCGCAGAATTATTAGCAGAGGATAAAACAATCTACTTACAGAATTATAAAATTGGTGGCATGCCACAATCTGCTGCATCAGTTGGGTTAAAATATAGCGGTAAAAAATATTGGTTTGCCGGTGTAAACTTCAACTATTTCGCCGATATTTATTTAGATCCAAATCCGGACAGAAGAACCGTTGAGGCTGTAGCGACGTTTGTTGAATCAGACCCGCAGTTTGCAGAAACAATTGAACAAAATAAATTAGATAACGGCTATTCAATGAGTTTGTTTGCTGGGAAATCATTTAAAATTTCCAACTATTTCTTAAATATTAATGTGAACATTAATAACCTGACCAACAATACGGAATTTATAACAGGCGGATTTGAGCAATTGCGATTTGATTCGCAAAAAATTGACAAGTTTCCGCCGCGCTTAGGTTATATGTACGGGTTAAATTACTTTTTAATGGCCACATTAAGATTTTAAAAGCATTTATAATGAGAAAGACAATTAAAGCAATATTAGTAGGAGTTTTCGCCATAAGTGCAATAACGGCATGTGAAAAAGAGCCCGACTCTCCGCCAATCAGCACAATTACAGGTAGCCAACTCATCACTATTGATAGTTTAAAAGGCTGGCAACGTTCAGTTGGTGATGCTATTTTAATTACAGATACCTTATCTGTCTTCGGAATAGTAACTATGGACGAATCTAATGGAAATATTTACAAAAACATTTATTTTCAAGATCACACGGGAGCCATTAACGTTCGTTTCACAAGTGGAACTGATTTGGTGCAAGGAGATTCAATTCGAATTGGATTAACAGGCGTAACGCTAAATAATTTCAACGGCGTTTATCAATTAGATGGTGTCGAAGAAGCAACCAATGTGGTTGTTCAGTCGGCTGGTCATGACATTCCTGCAATTGCGGCTACAATTGATCAAATGGAGACGGCTTATGCTGCTTACTTGGCAGATGAAGCAATTTTGGATTTCGAATACCAGTCAATGCTCATAAAATTCAATAATGTACAATTCAAAACATCTGAATTATTAAACACTTATGCAGACGAAATAACACAAAGTTCTGAAAACAGATTGTTTGAAGATTTTGATGGCTTTACCACTTTTATTCGTACAAGTGGATTTGCAAATTTTGCAGGAGATAGTTTACCGAAAGGAGCTGGATCAATGGTTTGTTTAGTAAGCGAGTTTAATGATGAACTACAATATATTTTAAGATCGCCAGAAGAAGCAAATATGCACGGCCCACGTGGACCAGGAGAATTATTGGTGAAAGATTTTAATGACGAAGATGTGACCTCAGGCGGATGGCTTGTGCAGCAAGTGATTGGCACTGATGCTTGGGAAACTGGTGATTTAGGAAGTTGGGAAGACCGACCGTATGGCGTTATTACAAATTATGATGACGGAAATTCCGCTTGCGAAAGCTGGTTCATCTCTCCTAGCCTTGATTTGAGTAGCTCTTCAGCAGCCTCTTTGTCATTCGACAATGCGTATAACTACAGCGGCGATCCACTGGCTCTATTGATCTCAACTGATTATTCTGGAACAGGAGACCCGAATACAGCAACTTGGACAAGCTTAACAGCAACATGGTCAACCGGTGGATTTGCTTTCGTAAATTCAGGAAACATTGATTTAGCGGATTATTTAACAAACAACGTTCGAATCGCATTTAAATACACTGGAGCAGACAGCAGCGGTAGAACTTGGGAAATTGACAACATCATTATTAACGGTTAAGAAAATGAAAAGATATATTCTAAATAGCACATTCGTTTTAGCATTAGGAGTCCTTGCACTTTCTTCATGTAAAAAAGAATACGATACTCCACCGTTAGAGGAAATTCCTGAGACGGATGTTATGACGATAGATGAATTACGCACTTGGCAGGAAACTGAAGGTGGCGTCATTTCCATTCAAGAAGAGCTTTCTGTATACGGCATTATTACCATGGATGAAACAGATGGAAATGTGTACAAAAACATTTATATGCAGGACCATACAGGAGCAGTAAACGTTCGTATGTTAAGTGGCGGTGGCGTGTATCAAAGCGATTCAGTTCGTATTTATTTAAAAGGAACAATTCTAAGCAAATACAACGGTGTTTTACAAATTGATTCAGTAGATGTGGACAAAAACATCATTAAACAATCGACGAACAATACATTTGCACCAGAAGATATTTCCATTGATTTGATTACAGCCTTGAAAGAATCAGAGTTAATTCGAATCAATGACTTACAATTCATAAAACCAGAAGTAGGCCAAACATTTGCGGATGGCGAAGAATTAATATCTCTTGATCGAATTTTAGAAGATGCAGATGGTAATACAATTAAAGTACGCACCAGTGGATACGCCGCTTTTGCAGATCAACTCATCCCTGAAGGATCTGGAAGCATAGTATGTATTGTAAGCCATTTTAACGGCGAAGTACAATTATTAATTCGCTCATTTAGTGAAATTGCCATGACCAGTGATCGTTTTAGCGGACTACTAATTGCTAAAGATTTTGACGACGGAGAAATAACTACTGGAGATTGGACCACATACCAAGTTGCAGGACCAGAAATAAAATGGGAAACTAGCAGTGCAGGTGGCGCACCAAATGACTACGGTGTGATCTCTAACTACTTAGATGGTGTAAATTTTGCCACAGAGAATTGGCTCATCTCCCCTTCTATTGATCTTTCAAGCGGAGCAGCTCCCTATTTAAACTTTGACAATGCCTGCAGTTACGACGGGGCAGACTTAGAAATTTATGTATCTACCGATTATGATGGAACAAGCAATCCAAACGAACAAGGTTCATGGACGAATATTAGTGCTGCCGCTACGCTATCAACTGGATTTTTTACTTGGGTAAATTCTACAAACGTTCCCATTGCTACTTTAGGAACAAATGTGCATATCGCATTTAAATATACCGGATCAGCATCAGACGGAAGAACTTGGGAATTAGACAATATTATAATACACGAATAAACTCCCGCAATAATTATTAAAAATTAATAAAGCTAAAACAAAAACAAACAATTGATTATGAATAAATTATTTACTTTACTATTGTCTCTCACTTTAGGATTCGCGGGATTTGGACAAGTGATTTTTGAGAGCGACTTAAGCTCTTGGACAGATGGAGACCCTGACGGATGGATGGGTTCTAAAACCAATATTGGTTCTGAAAATGTAGTTGAACAAGAGTTTGGAGCAATGCACGGAACAGCAATGGCCCAATTATTTAACGAAGGTGATGCTGGAAGCCACAAACGTTTCACTACAGAAGAAATGTCAGTAACTGAATTAGAAACTTATGAAGTTACATTGTGGCTAACTGGTATTGAAGGTTCAATGTTACGCACAGGTTACTATAACCCTGCTGCAGACAGCTGGTTTTATAACGACTATATTGATGTTTATGCTGAAACTGGCGGAGACATTGGAATGGTTAGTCAAACTCTAACTATGCCTAGTGGATGCACTGCCGCCGAATTCATTCTTTCTGTTCATAGTACGGATGCATTAGTAGGAATCGTTGTGGATTCTGTATCTATCGCGGTTGGAGAACCTGAACCAAGTGAGACGGTTTCAATTTATGATATTCAATATTCTGAAGAAGCTGATTTCATATCTCCTTATGCAGATGAATTGGTAACTACAAGTGGGATTGTAACAGGTGTATTTCTCTTCGGAGCTGCCGAAGGCACTTTCTTTATTCAAGATGGTGACGGCGCTTGGAACGGAATCTACGTTTTTGAGTCAGCTACGATGGTGGAGCTTGGAGATAGTGTTGTGGTGACAGGAGAAGTCGCTGAATACTTTACGCTTACTGAAATTGTCTCTGTGATTACAGTGAATGTAATTAGCTCTGGACATCCAATGCCAAATGCGATTGCTTTGCCTACTGGAAGTGTTACTGACGAGGAGTATGAAGGTGTATTGGTTTTATTAGAAGATGCAAAATGCACCAATCCAGATGTTGGATTTGGACAGTTTGAGGTAGACGATAATTCAGGAGCAAGACTTGTTGATGATGAAATGTACACATACACCCCAGCCTTGAACAGCTATTATAACATTACTGGAGTATCTTTCCTTTCATTTGGAGAGACAAAGGTATACCCTAGAATGCTTTCTGATATTGAAGTAACAGGATACGCTGGAATTTATGAGAATTCATCTGAATTAAATATCTACCCTAACCCGGCAAATGACTTCATCACGTTAAACGTTTCTTCAAATGCGGGTATTGTAATTTATAGCATTGAAGGCGCTGTGGTATATTCAGAAAACGGAAACGTTAATACAATAGACGTATCAGCATTTGATGCTGGTGTCTACCAAGTAGTTGTAACTGAAAATGAAACTACAATGACGGAACGTTTGATTGTTAGATAATCGAATGAAACAAAATTTTGAAAGGCGTTTCGCATTGCGAGGCGCCTTTTTTGTTTGTAAGTGAGGTAGCCAAATAGCTACCCTAACCCTAAGGCTTTTCAAAAAGTGTTAAATCATCCAACATGTATTCCAACAGGTGACGACATTTATTTTGGCAGGCGGGATAATAGGCTTTGTGCACGCGTTCAACTGATTTTGGTGAACGACCCCACCAAAACTCTGCAATTGAAATCGGTTTTAAATTATGTTGCAAGGCATATTCTAACAATTTAGGAGCGGCGCACTCCCCTGTTCCAGCGCCTGGCCTTTTATAAACTGGGATGGAAAAAATATCAATCAAATTTTGAGTTAAGCCGTTGATATTCGTGAAATGATAATTTTCGAATAATTTCTGTTGGAGTTCGTAGGACTTCTTCTTCCGAATTTCCTTTAATTCAGCTATTCTTGGTTGATTCTTTAAATTTTGGTTGGCTTTGAGCGCTTTAATTTGATCAGAAAGATCTGTCAATTCGGTCATTCCATGATTAATGAAATAATCATCTACCGCCTGGTCAAAAACACTCGGAACAAATTGATTGTCTTCACAATCAGCAATTAAATTACCCGAAAAAGTTGCTAGATAGCCTAAATCGTTGTTTGATTTACGCACGACTAAAACCCCAAACATTTTGCCTTTAACGCCTTGCTCCATTGATTGGTCAAAACCAAAATTGTGCCCCCACTGCGATTCATTCCGAGCAATATAGTCCTGTAATTCTGTCGCAGCAATTTTTGCGATTTCCGAAATAATTGACCCGAATGGATTATTCAGTTGCGTCGGTATTTCAACGCCTTCAATACGCTTACGAAAAGAAACAATGCAGTCTTTCATTTAGTTGGGCGTATAAGCTATTGTTTTATCCACATTAAAAATTCTTAAAGGATGAACAAAGCAGCAATAATAAAAATGAGTATAATCAATAAGTATTGCCAAAAATCTGTAAAATATGGGAGGTATTTTTTAAACGCATCTTTTACTTTCACAAAAATCAATTAAGCATATAATCCTTCAACCTGAGTTTGAATTTTTTCATCCTGCAGGTATTCGTCATATGACATTAATTTGTCCGTATTTCCATTCGGCGTTAGTTCAACAATTCTGTTGGCTACAGTTTGAACGAATTCGTGGTCATGCGAGGCAAATAAAATTGTACCGGGAAAACTAATTAAAGCATTATTAAAAGCAGTAATAGACTCCAAATCCAAGTGATTCGTTGGTTCATCTAAAATCAATAAATTCCCTCTTCCAAACAGCATTCGCGAAATCATGCAACGCACTTTTTCTCCTCCTGACAAAACGCTTGAGCTTTTCAAGGCTTCTTCTCCTGAAAAAAGCATCCGTCCTAAAAACCCTCTCAAATAAACGTCATCTTTCTCTTCGACAGTTGTTGCATATTGGCGCAACCAATCGATCAGATTTAAATCATTATTACTGAAGAATTCAGCATTTTCACTCGGTAAATATGTCGTTTTAATTGTCGTTCCAAAATGAAATGAACCACTCTCTGGCTGCACTTCCCCTGAAACAATGTCGAAAAATCTAGAAATTGCCAAACTGTTCTTTGAAAGAAATGCAATTTTATCTCCTTTTGAAACATTCAAATCTAAATTTTTGAATAACGATTCACCTTGAAATGAAGCCGATAAATTTTCAATGTGTAGAATTTGATCACCCGCTTCACGCTCCTGCTCATAAATGATTCCAGGATATTTACGGCTTGAAGGTTTAATGTCTTCTAATTGTAACTTATCAAGCAACTTACGTCTACTTGTAGCCTGTTTTGATTTTGAGGCGTTCGCACTAAATCTTGAAATAAATTCCTGCAATTCTTTCCGCTTTTCCTCTAATTTTTTATTCTTATCTCCTTGTTGACGTGAAACCAATTGAGACGATTTATACCAAAACGTATAATTACCGGTAAACAAGTTAATTTTTCCGTAATCAATATCGCAAATATGTGTACAAACAGTATCTAAAAAGTGTCTATCGTGAGAAACAACAATTACCGTATTTTTAAAATCCAATAAAAAGTCCTCTAGCCAGCTAATAGTCTTGATATCTAAATCATTGGTAGGCTCATCCAAAACTAAAATATCAGGATTTCCAAATAATGCCTGTGCTAGTAAAATTCTCACCTTGTACTCTGCAGGAACGTCCGCCATTAACGTATAATGCTGATCCTCTTTGATTCCAAGATTACTCAACATTGTAGCAGCATCCGTCTCTGCATTCCACCCATCCATTTCGGCAAATTCACCCTCCAATTCAGATGCACGCATACCATCCGCTTCAGAAAAATCAGGTTTAGCATAGATTTTTTCCTTCTCATCCATAATTTTCCACAATTCCTTGTGGCCCATCATTACAGTGTTAAGCACGGTAAAGTCGTCAAACTCATAATGGTTTTGTTTTAAAACTGCCATTCGTTTACCAGGCTCAATACTTACGCTTCCTTTATTTGGATCTTGGTCACCTGTTAAGATTTTTAAAAAAGTTGATTTACCTGCTCCATTGGCGCCAATTACGCCGTAGCAGTTACCCTCAACATACTTTAAATTAACATCCTCGAAAAGTACTTTTTTACCAAACCGAAGTGATAGATTATTTACTTGAATCATTTGTGCTATTTCTAATTTTGCTGCAAATTTAAATCTTACAGCTTAATAAAAACATCTTTTTAAATAAAAAAATTTTGTTTTATAGAAAACTAATCTATATTTGCACTTGAATATTAATTTATAGTAAGAAAAAGTAAGTTATGAAATTGAAAACATTATTAGTAGGAGCAGTTGCAGGTTTGTTGTTAACAGCTTGTGGTGGTGGTGCAGCGCCAGAAGATGTAACGAAAGACTTCGTTAACGCATTAGCTGCAGGAGATTGCGAAAAAGCTATGGGAATGGCTGTTGAAACCGCAAAAGAATCAGTACAAAGTACTATCGACGCAGGATGTGATGAGTACCAATCAGAAATCGTTTCTGTTACTTGTGAAACAACTGAAGATGCTTCAGCTTGTGCTTGTACAGAAAAGAGAGATGGTATGGACATGACATACGATTACGATCTTAAAAAAGTTGACGGAACTTGGAAAGTATCTGCTTTTAACAAGCAAATGGATATGGGTGACATGGACTTAGGTGAGTAGTCCCTCCTCTTTCTTTAAAGAAATAAAGAACCCGTTTAAACTAAAGTTTAGACGGGTTTTTTTGTGCCTTAAATTCTCGGCATTTCGAGAATCACGTTTCGACCAGCCCATTTCTTGCTCAATCCTTCTAAAACAATTTCATCAAAACTATACCTAAGTTTAGGGGTGTTCAATAAATCCATTAAATTTGCCGGCATGAAAATTATCTATTCCATTTCATTATTAATTCTATTCACTAGCATAATTGCAAGTTGCAGCAGCGAGGTCGAAGAGGAAAGTCGCAAGTATGTGCACTTACCGCCCACTATGCCAGACAGCGTTTGTAACAAACTGCAAGACGGGGATATAATTATGCGAAAAGGTACGGGACCACTTTCATTCCACATTATGAACGCCACGAAGGAAGATTATTCGCATTGTGGAATTATTGTAAGGGAGGATGATAAATGGCGAGTGATTCATGCCATGGGAGGCTCTGTAAGCAAAGGAGAAATAGATGGCATGCAGATGGTAGATTTAACTGAATTCGTTGCTTACGCGGCAGATTCTATGATGTTCATTTGCCGAGCGACCTTTCAGGATTCTCTTGGACCACAAATTAGAGATAAAGCCTACGAGTATTTAGCTACCGAGGCGCCATTTGACCATTCTTTTAATTTGTTTGAGCAGGATCGTATCTATTGTTCTGAGTTGATTTTCTGCATTTTACGGGACATAACGGGAAAGAATGAAATGCATATTCGTAAGAAAAAGGAATCATATCAGTTGTTATTTTCTACATTTTTTGACGAGGAGAAGTATGATCCGATTTTTCATTTAAAGGACTTGGCAGAATAGGTAATCGCGAGTTATTAACAGTTGATTAGCAGTTGCTTAATTATAAGCATATTGTAAACTGCAGATTCATCATTGAAAAACTGATAACTGAACACCAAACCTTTAAACGCTGAAATCTAATTTATCCCCAATTGAACTTGTTCCTTGTAAACCACCGGTATGAATAGCTACGACTTTGCTTCCGCTCGGGATATCTCCTGATTTAATGCGCTCACATAAAGCATAAAACATTTTACCCGTATAGATTTGGTCCAATTTTAAGCCTGTTTCAGCATAGATATGGTTGATAAAATCGATTAATGTTTGGTTGAACTTTCCATAACCACCAAAAGAACAATTTGTTTCTAATTCCAAGAGTGTCATTTTCTCAGAAATTTCTTCTTCGCCCAAGCCCGAATAGGTTAGCAACTCAGCAATTTCATCACGAATAAAATCACCTTTCTTAAACACAGGAACACTAATGACCTTACCTTGGTCAATCCCCATTAAAATACCGGCAGTGGTTGTGCCTGTGCCAGCAGGAAGAATGAAATAGTCAGGCTTCATCTCAATTTCAGAGACAATAGCCGTGCATCCTATCACCCCCAAATAATTTGCTCCGCCTTCCTCTATCACCAAAACGTTACCAAATTTATTACGTAAAAGCTCCTTATAGTCGTGTTCATAACGCCAACTATACTCCTCTCTATTCACAAATACAAGTTGCATTCCTGCTCCGGCGGCGGCTTTTAACGTGGCGTTCGATTCGGATGTTAATTCTTCTCCACGAATAATACCGATTGTTGGAATTTGCAGGTCGCGCCCAATTGCAGCGGTCGCATGAATATGATTTGAATAGGCTCCGCCAAAGGTTAAAATCCCCCCGTAAAGACGTTGTTTATATTTCTCAATATTCAGGCTTAGTTTGCGCCATTTATTCCCTGAAATTTCTGGATGAATTTGATCATCTCGCTTAATGTAAACATTTATATTACAATCAACAAATAACTCATAATCAACAACTTCTAATCTAGATGGTATTTTTATCTTGGTGGACATTTAAATATCTTTAGCTGCCTTTTGGTGTATACATAGTCACTCCATTTTTTTCATATTCCGAGATCATAACGGATAAAAATTGTTCGGCATTCACAGCTAACGTGTCGGCCTCACCCACTTTACATTTTTTCAAAGCTCCCTTCGCCTCAAAGAGTGGAATTAAATCGTCACATTTCCTTTTTTTAGAATATTCAGGGTTATGGACTTTGGTCCTAACTGAATGCTTTTGCCCTTTGTCATCTATTACGTTAATTTCAAATTCATCTTTATAATAAACAGGAAACTTGAAGTCAACCGCATCTTCAAGCGTATGTAAGTTAGTTCCAGCCATAGCAAGTGTTACGCCAACATATAGAATCTTCCCCTTTTGCTCAGAAACACGATAAAATGGACTGTTTTTGTTATACGGCGTTAATTGGTTAAAATGATCTTTTGTATAATATTCAGCCAATTTACCTACGGCAGAAACAGGCTCAGTTGGATGTAAACTGCGCAAGGCATTGGGCAGTTTTCTAAAATACTCTGTTATTGCTCCCGTTTTAGAGGGTGAATTTAAAACATCAAAAAACGGCGTATTTCGAATGTAATTCAATTGAAACACATTATTTGGCGAGGTAGGCATTAAAATCGTTCCCTCGCTTCCTACGGCAGCGATTAAAGCATCCACAAACGTTTTTGGTCCATCAATTAAATGACCGATACGACTGAGGCTAGAATGCACGAGAACAGAATCGCCATGATTAATTCCGATTTCGTGTAAATTTTTGATCAACTCTTCCGTGGTTATACTCTTTCCAGAATTCCGCCTATTGTCCAGCTCTGCATTTCGGTTCGTCTTTTTACGTTTCCTGTTCCAGTTGAGCAAAAAACCCGGCGTTAAGCTGCGAACAATATCTTTTAAACTCATTGTCCTTGAAATTTATAGGTTATTGTTCCGCTTTCTAAGCCAGAAGCCGACTGAGAATAGTCAAATCGAGACATTTTAGCATAACGTGTTGCTTTTAGAATCATACATTCAGTTGCTCCCCTTGATAGACCTGAATTAAAATCGGCGATTTTCACATTTCCACTTTTATCCACTTTAATATTTATGACTACAGTACCAGTGCCGTTGCAGGTATAACCAGGATTAGCTAAAGAATGTGCTTTGCGATTTTTTAAATTAAAGGAAACCATTACAGGACCAGCGAAAGCATTCTCTCCTCCACCGCCCACGTTATTATCATTAGCCTTGTTTCGGTTTTCCGCCGCATTATCCGCGACCTCGTTTAGATCTGAATCTCTTGGAGGTGGAGGGCTGTCTGAGTTTGAATGAGTGGCCGCCCAATCATCAAAATATTGCTGTTCTAACTCGCGAGCTTCGCGTTCAACCTGCTCATCTAGTTCTTGCGCAGAAAAATTTTCATAAGAACGTTCACGTTGATCATTTTGGTCGGCAGTTAAATTATAGAGTTGTTCACTGTTCTTACCTGTCAGCGCTAATTTTTCAAGCATTTCTAGCATCTCTTCATCCATTTCTATGGCATCAGCATCCAATTCAATCTCCTCATACAAATAACTATCACCATAAGGTGACTTAACGGTAACAAAATTGAAAGTCATAAAAAACAGGACATGAAATAGCAAGGTGCCTAAAATGGCAAACTTATAACGCTCCATATAGTCTAAAAACCGATCCACTAATCTCCTTCTTTTCTTATAAACTGATTTCGTTTGAGGTGATAATAATAAATCTCCTCACGTGTTTCTATCTGTAATACTTTCGAAGTAAAGGGTTCAACAGAAACGTATGCAAAATTCAACAACGTATCTCCATTGGTTGCAAGCAGTCCATATTTTCCTCGGCTTTTTGCAATGAGAACCGTGTCGTTAAACTGTTCTAACCTTTCAAAATAAGGCCCAACAACATACTCACCCTGCGGGTTTATCAATCCAACAAGTGGTGCGCCACCGGCTTGTGCGAACTTGCCTTGAAACGATTTAGCCGCAGTAAAATTATAATCAATAACCAGGCGTCCATTCTTGTTTAAATACCCCCATTTATCTGCTCTTTTAATGGCGATATATTTACCATAGTCTCCTAAATTTAGTTGATCTCTTTCAAATAGCTTCTTGCCTGTAGTATCTATTAAATTGTATCCCTTCTCATATTTAATTTTCGCATAACTATTTTGAAAAATTGCTAATTGTCTGTATTCAGGATATATTTCTAACCAATCCGTCAAAATTAAATGACCTTTTGGATCAATATAATTGAACACCTCTTCTTTTTCCACAATCGCTCTGTTATTCTTCATAGAACCAATAAAATCATATTCAAATGCGACAAGTGTATCTTCTTGATTGCTAATTAATCCCCAATTCCCTTCGAATTTTGCCAAATAGACCTTAGGATAATACTGTTTCAATTTGTTGTATTTAAAAGGGATTGTCGTCGTACCAAATACATCAATTAATCCATAATTTCCATTTTTACTAACAATGGCTTCGCCTTGATCGAAATCATCTGCGTCTGAATATTGTTGCTTTAGTCGAATAATTCCTTTCAGATCGAAATACCCATATAAATCTCCATCAGAAAAATAACAAAGTCCTTCATTTAGATTACCCAAATCATCATAAGCGGGGTTAATCACAAATTCTCCCATTCGATTTATTAAGCCCCATTTGTCACCCACCTCCACGACGGCATGTCCTTCACTCATTTTGTAGGCATCATTATAAATGGCGTCAATTACAAGCTCGCCAGATTTATTCACAAATCCATACTTACCTTCTAATTGTACAATTGCTAAACCTTCATGAAAAGCCTCTGCCACCTCATATTTTGGGGCTATGTAGAATTCTTTTGTTTCGTCTATATATCCCCATTTATTTCTAACCTTAATCGGATACAAAACACGATCGACACTATTTAATTGCGCCATCAGCTCATCTTTAAAAGGATAATCCTCAAACTCATTTAAGAATGTTTGAATGCTGCCCGTAGAATAGTCTTGCTGCAAATGTGTGCTAAACATTTTTTTCCAAGCTATTGGAACGTTTCGGTTGTCTGGATGATCGTCAATAAAAGTTTTATACGATTCTAAACTTCCCGTTTTAGTAGCTATGACATAGATTTGATCCTCAGCATCTGCGCGATAAGGACTGTTGGGAAAGTCCTTGACGAAAGAGATATAATCAATAAATTTATTTCCCGCAGTGCGCTCTTGATAGTTTAATCGATCAAAGGCCATCTGTGCATCTTGGGTTCTTTCAGATTGAGGATATGTTTTCAAAAATTCTTGATAAGCAGCTGCGTTATTTTTTTGATTGGCCATTTCAAAAGCCAATTCATCTCTATAAAACACAACAGAGTCTTTATGGCTACTCCATGGGTTTCGGTCCAAGAATCGCTGATAAATGGGGACGGTATGATTCAGTTTCGCAAATTCAAAGAGTGCCGAAGACACTTTATCGCGGTGCTCAAACATTTTTAAACTATCTGCCCCCCAATTCGAATACTTAATCTTTTTTTTTGGATTAACAGATGAATAGTTCTTTGTGGCCCTAAGAATACAACTATGCGCACTATCTAGGTTGTAAAACGGATTATCATTCCTTAAATAAATAATGCTTAAACCATAAGATGCCGCTACATTATCTCGCTTTAACGCCTTTTCAAATAAGCGCTTTGCGTCAAAGTAATTATAGATATCCAATGATTGGAATCCTTTTTCAATCTTCCCAGCAAAAAGATGAAAGGATAGAAACATAGATAATATGACGAGTGCGCAGCGCTTCTTCATTACAATTAAACGCAAAATTAAACATTTAGATACATTAAATTGGCTTGAAATTTCAACTTTAAATAATTAATTCAAATAAAATAGATCAATCATGCCAAACAATTACGCGATACTTTTACCTTTGCAACCTATTTTTCGCTGTGAATGATTAAAATTGCTGACCGAATATTGTTTTACGTCATCCTGAAACCGCTTTCATACTTGCCTTTAGGACTGTTGTATTTCTTTTCGAGTATCGTCTATTTTCTGACATATAATTTTGTTCGTTACCGTCGAAAAATAGTGAGAACGAATCTTGAAAAAGCTTTTCCAGAGAAAACACTCCCCGAATTAAAGAAAATTGAGAAAGGTTTTTACAAACATTTTATCGATTTCATCTTCGAAAGTATAAAAGCGGTAAGCATATCGAGTAAAGATGTTTTGAAACGTACTTCAATTAAAAATCCTGAACTTTTAGATGAACTTTTTAAACAAGATAAGAACGTCATTATTACTTGTGGACATTATAATAATTGGGAATTTTACTCTCTAAGCCTTCCACATTTAACGAAATACACCACCTACTCAATCTATCAACCCTTAAAAAACTCCTTTTACGATCAAATTTTATTCAATTCCAGAACAAGAAATGGAATGAACTTAATTGGCACAAAAGACATTATTCCATTTTTCACGACCTCTACTAAAGAGAAAAAAATGGTTATAATCGTAAATGACCAATCACCATCTAACCTTAGTTCTGCTCATTGGAATACTTTTTTAAACCAAGAAACAGGTTGGAATAACGGACCAGAAAAATTGGCGCGTAAATATGACTACACGGTTCTTTTTGGACATTCTAAAAAAGTAAAACGCGGTTATTATGAAGTTGAATTCACTATGATTAGCGAAAACGCTTCAGAGATGGAAGATGGTGAAGTAACCGATATTTACGCGAAGCTTCTAGAAGATTTGATCAAGGAAAAACCAGATTTCTGGTTATGGTCTCATAAAAGGTGGAAACACAAACGTCCAACAGCAAATAAATAGCTAATTTAGTTGTCAGAATGAGTATGACACCTTTAGCCGAGCGCATGCGGCCAAGAACATTGGCTGATTATATGGGACAAGACCATATATTGGGCGAAAATTCAGGATTGCGCAAAGCCATTGAATCAGGACATATTCCTTCCATGATATTTTGGGGACCGCCGGGTGTTGGAAAAACGACCTTGGCTCAAATCATTGCCAATACAGTTGATCGCCCTTTTCATTCATTAAGCGCCATTAATTCAGGCGTGAAAGATATTAGAGAAATTATTGCAAAAGTGAGCAATCAAGGTTTGTTTGGTGCACAAAACGCCATTTTATTCATTGATGAGATTCACCGCTTTAGTAAATCGCAACAAGATTCACTCTTAGGCGCAGTAGAGAAAGGTATTCTCACTTTAATTGGAGCCACCACTGAAAACCCTTCGTTTGAAGTGATTTCGGCACTCCTCTCTCGCAGCCAAGTTTATACCTTAAAACATCATTCAAAAGACGAGTTAGTCGCATTAATGGAACGCGCGTTAAAGGAAGACGACGACCTCAAAACAAAAAAGATAAAATTAAAGGACACAGGCGCCTTAATTAAAATATCAGGCGGAGATGCCCGTAAATTGCTTAATGCCCTTGAAATGGTTGTGGATCAAGCTTACGAGGGTAAAATATTAAACGTGACCAACGATTTAGTTACAAATATCATTCAAGCCAACATTGCCAACTATGATAAAGATGGCGAAATGCACTATGACGTGATTTCGGCCTTTATAAAATCTATTCGCGGCAGCGACCCGAACGGAGCGGTTTATTGGTTAGCGCGAATGATTGAAGGTGGAGAAGATCCTAAATTTATTGCACGGCGGCTAATGATTTCCGCGGCAGAAGATATTGGATTAGCCAATCCGAATGCTTTAATCATGGCAAATAATACATTTGATGCGATTGCCAAAATAGGCTGGCCAGAAGGACGAATTGTATTGTCGCAATGCACCATTTACTTAGCGACTTCGCCAAAAGGCAACGGATCATACATGGCGATTGGGAAGGCTCAGGCGCTAGTGAAAGAAACAGGAAACTTAAGTGTTCCTCTTCATTTGAGAAATGCACCCACCAAGCTCATGAAAGATTTAGGTTATGGTGAGGATTATAAATATTCGCACGATTATGCTAACAATTTTGTGAATCAGGAGTTTTTACCAGATGAAATAAGCGGCACTAACTTTTTTAACGCAGGAAGCTCGGCAAGGGAGCAGGATATTGAAAAAACGATAGAGAATTTGTGGGGGGAGAAATATAGTGACTAATTCGGCATTTCGATAGTACGACAGGCTCACTAACCTTACCTCAATGTCCTCTCGCCTTGGTTTGAAATTATCAGTTGAGCACTGAGCGTTGGATGATAAATGTTGAGATTGAGATTGAGATTGTTAAATAAAAACTATAAACGAACACTGAGGTACACACATTGCAAAACTAGAAGTGTGAATGTTGGATAAGAAAGAAAACTAGAATATATTTGGGCCTGAACGTCAGTTCGTCCCTATAACTATCGGGAGAATAATTAATTCCTCTACAAATAATTAAAATTGTATCGAGAACAAGTGAGTGAAATCGAAAAAAATAAAAGTTCAAAAGTTGGTGCTTGGATTGGGGCCATGCGGTTAAGGACTTTGCCTTTGTCGTTTAGTGTGATTTTGATTGGAAGTTCAGTTGCATACTTAACAACAAAGATGGACGAACCGGCGGCTCAAGGGCCTTGGTTGCCGAGATGGGAATTCAGTTGGCTAATCTTTACGCTAACTATACTTACCACGCTATGTCTTCAGATTCTTTCCAACCTTGCGAATGACTATGGTGATGCATTGAAAGGAGCTGATAATGATGGACGAATTGGACCTGATAGGGCAATTCAGAGTGGTTTGATCTCACCACAATCAATGAAAAAGGGTATCATAATAACTACAATTATTACACTCATTTCAGGAATCTGGCTTTTATTAGAAACTTTTGAATATCAGTTTGATTTAGCATTCATTGTATTTTTCTTATTAGGAGTTTTGTCAATTGCGGCTGCGATTAAATATACGGTTGGAAAGCGGGCTTATGGATACTCGGGTTTTGGAGATATTTTCGTCTTCATATTTTTCGGACTCTTAGGAGTTATTGGCAGCTATTGGCTGCAAGACAGGACCTTTCACTGGGAAATTTTACTACCTGCAATTTATATGGGTTGCATTAGTGTAGAGCTTCTCAACTTAAATAACATGCGGGATCGTGTAAATGACGAAAAAGTTGGAAAAAGAACATTTGTCGTGCATTTGGGATTTAAGCGAAGTAAAAATTATCATTACCTTCTCTTTATCATAGCTTATGTTTGTTTTCCTTTAATCTTACTTGTTGACATCTTACTTGTTGACATCTTAATTATAGAAGGAGATTTTAAATTTCTAATTCCATTCGCACCAGTAGCAGTTATTCATGCTATTCATATAAACAAGGTCCGAAAAGTTGATGATCCAAAAGATTTCGATCCCGAATTAAAAAAAATAGCTTTGTCTGCTTTCTTGTTTGCTGTATTGTTTTTTGCAACGGTTTTAATCTTTCATTAATTTTGCACCATGCGCATAGATATCCTCACCGTACTACCAAAACTGCTTGAAAGTCCATTTAATGACTCGATCTTGAAACGCGCTCAGGAAAATGGTCACGCCGAGATTCATATTCACAACATTCGTGATTATTCAACCCACCGCCAAAAAAGTGTGGACGATTATCAATATGGAGGTGGTGCAGGAATGGTAATGACAATTCAACCCATTGCGGACTGCATTAACAAACTGCAGACAGAGCGCATTTATGAAGAATTGATTTACATGACACCAGATGGTGAATTGCTCGAACAATCGCATTGCAATGCTTTATCGTTAAAGAAAAACATATTGATTTTATGCGGTCACTATAAAGGCGTAGATCAGCGGATTCGTGATTTATTTATCACGAAGGAAATTTCAATAGGCTCTTATGTTTTATCGGGCGGTGAATTAGGTGCGGCTGTGTTGGTAGATGCCTTGGTTCGATTGATACCTGGTGTTTTAAATGATGAGACCTCTGCCCTAACCGATTCTTTTCAAGATGGCTTATTAGCGCCTCCCGTTTATACGCGGCCTGAAGATTATGAAGGTCACAAGGTGCCCGAGATTCTAATGTCAGGGCATAATGCTAAGATTGATGAATGGCGCAATGAGCAAAGCATTTTGCGCACGAAAAAACGCAGACCTGATTTGTTGGATGAATAATCGATTTGTTTCTCTTAAAGGTCTTCTTTTGTTTAACCTACCCTTGCAATTCCGGCTATTTCGTCCATGAACTATGATTTAGCTTTTTGATTTCAAAACGAGCAATATGGGCCGTCAACATGTCAAACCAACCTGTTATTATGGCAACAAAGCTATAAACGAACGCCTTATTTTCCATTCGCTTCACTTAAAAAATCTCGTTAATTCAGAATCCATCTTGAAAAGAGCTTTTCACAGCAAATCTTTATAAGGGATATTGGATATATTTCGATTGAAATCAAATTAATTCGCTACAACGAAAACTTCACTGGAACGGTCTGTTTTGCGCGCACTTTTTTGCCACGTATAGTTCCAGGAATCCAATTCGGCATTTTTTTAATGACATTGACCGCCTCTTGATCTAACTCTGCATTTTGACATCCTCTTCGAATGGTAATGTTTGAGATACTACCGTCCTTTTCCGCAATAAACTGAATGTAAACTTTGCCTTGAACTCCAGCTGCTTTTAGTTTTGGCGGATAGTATAAATTCTTGCGAATAAAAATATCCATGGCATCCGCGTCCCCAGGGAAATGAGCCATTTGTTCTGGAAAGTCATAAACCATAGACGAATCCTGTGATTCGTTAACAGTATTACTCATTGTAAATCCAGCATTTGCTACGACAATTAGTAGCAATAAAATTAAGGGCTTTTTCATTGGTGGTGTTTAATATTGGTTCTCTAATTTAGTTAATTTGAATAGGTTTAGTATTATTTCTCGCACTTTCTTTCCGATAGCAACCTGCAGAAATCCTACTAGACATTGATTTTAAAAGCGTTGTATGTTCTTCTTTAAAATGTTTAAATGAAGCGACTACACTTGAAACGTCTTTTGTTCTTCCATTTTTATCATTCGCAACGATTATATCTTCATAAATAAAATTAAAATTCCAATGATCCAATACATTTTGTCCTTGTTTATCAGCGTGAATCTGCTTATTTTTACCGACATGTGCTGCAGTAGACTGCAAACTAAATGCAATTGTTGCTATGAGAAAATTAAACTTTGTTTTCATTCTATTTATTCTTTTTGCAAGTATCATGCCGACTTCTTGTAACAAAGGTCCCATTCAGTATGACTTTGATGGAGTAATTTATAACTCGCTGACAGATATTCCCGTTCAAGGAGTTGATGTATCCATCTCTCAGAAAATAATTTTAAATGGCACTACTGGCGAAGGCTATGCGCTTGCAGGTTCTGCAGTGACAGATGCATCAGGTGCATGGGCCATTACATTTGATAGGGAAAAGGTCACCGAATTTATTATTGAAATTGAGAAAGACAACTATTTTCCAATTGAAAAAATCGAAAGCTCGGCAAATATATCAACCGAGGATTTAAATTCATATAGCGATATCATTGAACCTATGTCATGGGTTACTTTCAAAATAAAAAATTCTTTCCCAAATGAGTATGACCATTTCAAACTTGTTACACAAACATTCAGAGAAGACTGCCAAGGATGCGCAGAGAATAAAACCACCGACTTTTATGGCGCTGTTGACACCGTATTTACTTATGCCACCACAGCAGGTGAATATGTGAAATTCACCTATATCAATGTCACAATAGCCGATTCTGACTTGGATTCAGTATACACTACTCCTTTCGAAAATATCCAATATTCAATTACCTATTAGGGAGTTTGAAATTACCAACATTGGGGCAAGCATAAGTATTTCTTAGAAATTGAGGATTCTTTTAATATTGAATTATCTTTGCGGCTTTTAATTGTCTATGTTTAAACTCATCCGTAATACAAGTCACAACATTAAAAATGATGTCCTGTCTGGATTTACCGTAGCCCTTGCTTTGGTTCCAGAGGCCGTTGCCTTTGCATTTGTGGCTGGAGTAGATCCATTAGTTGGACTTTACGGAGCCTTCATGATGGGATTAATCACCTCTATTTTTGGTGGACGACCTGGAATGATATCTGGTGCAACTGGAGCCATGGCCGTTGTTATGGTAGCTCTTGTTAAAATTGGTGAAGATGCCGAAGGACATGGCTTAGAATATCTTTTAATAACGCTTCTTTTAGTTGGAATCATACAAATGTCGGCCGGTTTATTAAAACTAGGGAAATTTGTGCGTTTGCTCCCACATTCAGTAATGATGGGCTTTGTGAACGGATTGGCTATTGTGATTTTTCTTTCTCAAATTGGGATGTTTAAAACAACGAATAAAGATGTTTATGGACAAAACAAGATAGAAACCATTTCAAAAGATTTGATCTATGACATTGATGACAACCAAATCACTGATCATGCCAGTGGGCATTTATTGTACACAAGAGTAGACGATCAATTGGTTGATGTTAATTCGAATGAATTGGCTTATAATATTGCTGGAAATCAAGTATTCACAAAAGACTCCCTTGTTGCTTTCAATATAGAACAAGACGGGATTTACAGCATTGATAAAGCAGGAATATCCAAATCATTTTTAGAATCAGATGAATTATTGATGATGATTTTGTTTGTATTGCTAACAATGGCCATCATGTTTTTCCTGCCCAAACTAACGAAGAAAGTACCTTCCGCATTAATTGCAATAATTATAGTAGCATGCATCACCATTTTTGGAAATGTTGATATTAGTACAGTTGGATCATTCATTGCAGATGGAGCGCCAATTGGAGAAGTCAGTTCAGGAATTTCTGGAGGGCTACCAAGATTCCATGCAGAAACTTTTACTGAAATTCCATGGGACTTTGAAATGCTTAAAACCATATTACCGTTCGCATTTATTTTAGCCGCTATTGGATTAATAGAATCGTTAATGACCCTAAATTTGGTGGATGAATTAACCGAAACACGAGGCAATGGTAATCGCGAATGTATTGCGCAAGGTGGGGCGAATTTTGTAAATGGATTATTCGGCGGAATGGGTGGTTGTGCTATGATTGGTCAATCCATCATCAATATTAACTCAGGCGGTCGAGGCAGGCTTTCGGGCATTGTTGCTGCGCTTACTCTACTGGTATTTATTTTATGGGGAGCAGGAGTTATTGAACGCGTGCCAATCGCTGCTTTAGTGGGTGTCATGTTTATGGTTGTAATTGGAACCTTTGCTTGGTCTAGCTTTCGAATTATCAGAAAAATTCCAAAATCAGATGCGTTTGTATTGATTTTAGTTTCAGGAATGACTGTCGCATTTGACCTCGCTATTGCAGTTATTTGTGGTGTAATTGTTTCGGCCTTGGTGTTTTCTTGGGAAAATGCAAAAAGAATTCGTGCCCGTAAGAGCATTCGTGAAGACGGAACAAAAGTTTATGAGATTTGGGGACCATTATTTTTTGGTTCAGTTCAAGCCTTTAACAATAAATTTGATGTTTCAACCGATCCAGATAAAGTTGAAATTGATTTTGTAGAATCTAAAGTAACAGATCATTCAGGGATTGAGGCCGTGAAAAATTTAGTAGAACGTTTTGAGAATGCTGGTAAAACAGTAACATTAAAGCATCTGAGTCCACAATGTGTTAAGCTCTTAACCAAGGCGAATCCACATTTACATGAGATTATCAAGCTAGACATTGATGACCCGCGTTATCACGTTCTTGCAGCGCAGGATGAGAATCTTTTGTGAGCTTCGCTCGCAGATATTAGACCACTTCGTTGACAAATATTAGATCGCTTTGCTCATAGATTTTAGTGCGAGGTGTTATTTGTGTTTGTGTATGTTGCTGAATGCAGCGTTTTATAACTTTCAATCTATTTTCAATTATGGAATAATCGACTGCCTTATGCATTACAATGTTTTGTGACAGCATACCTCTGGCTAACAGCTGCTAACCAGTAAAAGCATTTGCCTCTTATCTCTATGAGAACCTAAATTTCTCGTTCATTAATTCTTTAAACTTATTCTTGAGTATCTGTTCTGTGCTGACTTGAATAATTAACTCATTGTCCACGTACGTCATTTTTAATAGTGACTGATCACTCAAATAAAATTTAAGCATTGAAGACAATCGATTTGCTAACGCATGATTAGGTTGAGAACTAATAATCGTATATTTTCTTCTGTTTTGGAATTTGCACACAGATGGGGATATCAAAATTCTTGAAGAATCGCCAAATCGCTTTTTTCGCACTCTGAAATTGGGGAAATCTGTTTCTAGGTTTTTACATTTCCAAATCGTCCAAAATTGCAGACTTTGTTTTTTGGTTGAAACGAACAAATAACCACTATAATAGGTTGATTTTTTTAATTGAAAACCCATCTTAATGGACCACCTACTCTACCTTTCACGTTATAAGAAGACGTATTATATGAACCCGTTTTGCCCACCTAAATCGGTTATAAACGACTCGAAATCTTCACAAAAGGCCTTATTATTCAAATAAAAAGGCGAACCATTTTCTCCAGGTATAGCAATAGATTGGATTCCCACAAAAGTGAACTTACTGCTTAACTATTTTTCCAGTTTCCACCTTTTCACCATCATTGATAAAACGGTAAAAATAGATGCCATCCGCCAAGTTCGATAAATCCACTTCTTGATCTGTTAGCAATGCGGCGTTCGTATAAACCAGTTTACCATTATTATCTACAATCTCCAATATCAAGGCGTCAAAGGTCTTAAATCCTACGTAAAACACCCCTGTGGACGGATTTGGATACAATTGAATGAGTGCATTTGCCTCATCCTCTTGAATAGCGGTAACAATATCATCTTCATTCACGCTTGACTGAATGAAAAACTGTGAAAAGTTCTCAATTTCGCAATCCCCGTCATAATTGAACGTTCCACCCTCAAAATCAGTCGCCCCACATTTTTCATCCCAAACATCCGCGTCTTCATTTTCACCACGAACAAACAGCAGTGCGTTTTCAGGTAAACCTTCAGGCGAAGCATCATGGACTTTAAAATTCAAAGTCTCAATCGTTTCAAAAGTTTCTGTTCCATAGTTATTGATCACCCAATAATTTCCAACATTTGGATTATCAGAAGGCAGCACATTTGGCTCTAAATGAATGCGACTTACCACTACTTCACCTTCAATTGCTGTTCCGTCTGCAAAAACTAGGGTAGCTTCACTATTTAGAAATGCAACCTCCCCTGCTCCACTCACATAAATACGGTCACTGTTACCCTCACCAATTGGTGCACCTGAAACCACCTTAATGGCGCCCGAATTAAGCACGGCGTGATTGGTTCCAATTCTATCATTCACCGCCGTAATTCCTTCTACATTAAACTGGTAATAAGAAACAATTTCGTCTGTGTATGGAATATCGCCTGTTCTAGTTAAATGACGTAATTCACGAATTTCATTTTGCGTTAACGATTTATTCCAAATGCAGACTTCATCAATTAACCCTTTATAATTTCGACCTCCCAAACCTTTATAACTTCCTATTTTCATGGTTTCAATCAAAGCAGGTTCTAACACAGTAATATGCGAACTCGCCACCCCATTTAAATAAACCGTAATAGAATCAGGCGTTACAACCAAAGCAACATGAGACCAAACACCATCCTCAACCGTTAGACCACTATCCCACCACCAAGCGCCACCTGGCCAGTGATAAGCCAGCATATTTCCTGGGCGGAAATTTAATCCTGCACTAGCACCGTCATTAAAAACGATTCCAGTATAATCAGGCTGAATGCCGTCTGGTTTAACCCAAGCCGAAACACTAAAATGATTGGTTTCGCCAATATTCATGTTACCTGTTGAAGCATAATCTCCGCTTGTAAAAGTTTCCATTGCCAATCCTGGATGAGGATCTGGCGAACATTGATTATTTAATGTCACCATGTTTACAACGGTTTTAGAATCTGTATTTCCATCTCCGTCCGTTACGGTAAGTGTTACGTCATAACTACCTTCCGTATCAAAAACTACACGCGGATTTCTATCAGTAAGCGAACTTACATAACTCGGTGCAGGCGAAAACTCCCATTCCCAAGAAGCGCCATCATGCGCCAAAACTGAATAACATTCAAACTGAACCGTATCACGAATGCAGTATACAGTTTCTGATTCTGTCATAGGTTGAGCAATAGGCATAGAAGGTTCAGCCAATGAAACCTCCCAAATTCCTCGTCCACCACTTAGTCTTAATTTATGGTCTCTGTAAAAGGGTCTAAAATACAAGGCGCGGGTTACAAATGGCAAATCCTCACTGTATGACAGCCATTCACTTGTAGGCTCATTCCAATAAAATAAATTATAATTTGAAACCACATATACCACATGATCAGAGCCTGCCTGAAAGACAATATCTCTGATATAATGCCCATCTAAAACCCCAGTTGTCTTGTTCACCCAGGTTTCCCCACCATCATAGGTCGCTGTAACTTTTTCGCCGTCTGCTCCATAATGAGAAGCCACCCAAAGTTCATTTTGATCTGAAGGATTTAAGGTTAAATCCAATCTTGTTAGCGCCCCAATTGGCAAATCAGCCGTAGGTTCAAATGTGCTTCCTCCATCTGTGGACTTGTGAATTTCACAATTAAAACCGTTGCGAATAAGGACATACATCACATCCGGATTTTCTCTGGAAATTTCAAACTCTAATATGCGGCTAAATTCAGGAAATTCAAACTTCACTTCAAAACTAGCGCCGCCATCCTCAGATTTATAAAAAATATGCTCATTTCCTAAATACAAATGATCTGCATAACGAGGATCATATTCAACTTCACTACTATTTAACAATCCATAACTCTCATTCGGATACAAACTGAAATTTGAAATATTTGAAGAACTTTGCGAAAGTGCATCAGGAGTCACTTTATCACCTATATCAGAATAATGCGTCTCTCTATTATTTAAAGGATTTACATAACCAGTAGCGGTTTCTGCACCTCCCATAAACATGGTATTTCCAAATCCGAAATTCTCATGATAAACGGCGTCTCCATTGTGATAGCGACCACCAGTCCAAGTGTCTTCATTCCAACCTTGATTAAATCCCCAATAAGTGCTAGAAGAAACACCTGTATTTCTCACCTCCACAGTTGCACACTCATCTGCCGAATAATTCAATCCTCCATCAGATGCGACCCAAACTTCTCCACTCACCACGTCAATATCTTGAATATCTGCGTGCATTTCTAAACTTCGTGTTCCTCTAATATATTCAATATTTGCGCCTCTATTTCCGGATTCACACATCCAAATCGTTCCCAACCAAATTTTGTCCGGATCTGTGTGAGAAACATCTAAATCAAAATTATACCAACCTTGGTGATAACCATCAGCATAGCCAGCAACATACCAGTTGGTTGCCATGTCATTCCCTGGCTCATATGGTCCGCCATCAATTCCATCCGCATTCACCCAATTATCAGAACCATCTACGCTATAATAAACCCCAATCCAACCGTTATCACCCGACTTACTATTGCCAATTAAGCAAGCATAAATCATGTCCGGATCTGCAGGAGTTACCCCAATCTTACAACCAATATCACTTGCTACTACCAAATCAGTTGGCACATACCAATCTGTATCTTTTAACACCCATGTGGCACCTGAGTCTGTTGATTTGAATATTTCTGCTCTTTTTGCGGATGGATTGTGAATTGATAAAAACAAAATATCGGGATTTACCGCATGCGCTTCAATATCCCAGCAACGTTCATCATAAATCACGGCCCAAGAATCACCTGAGTCATCTGTTAAGTACAGTCCATCTTTGGTTGCCGCATAAACCTTTGTAGGATCAGTTCTATGTATGTAAAACTGTTCTATTGTTCCCGCAGCGGTGAAATTTAAATCCCATGTTAAACCTCCGTCCAAGGTTTTATAAATATCTTCCCCAGAACCCACATAAACAATATCAGGATTTGTAGGGTGCACTTTAATATCTTGACAATTTGTAAAAGCCTCGTTTATGGTTGTTAACTCCCAATTTAAAGCATGGTCGGTCGACTTAAATATTCCACCACCTTCCGCAGCGCCATACATGATATCATTATCTGATGGGGCAACTGCCATAGTGAATATATTTACTTGAGTTGGTCGCAAATTTAATGAACCATCATTTTTATATGTTCGATCAGGCCCCATGTTCAACCATTCTGTGGTCTTTGTTGCATGTTCAAAATTGCGTTGGTCATGCAAAGCTTGAATCCGCTCTTTTTCAGCTTCAGCGGTTGGAACCACTAACATTCCATCTGCTTGAACATACTCCGCAGTTACTCTTAACCAATATTTATAGTTTTGCGTGTGTATGTTTTTTACAAGAGGATTTGTTCGATAATAGGCATGATATAGATCGACAACCGCTAACACGTTTGGTGTTTCGCTGTACATTTCAATCACCCAAGCAGGTTCACTTCCATCGAATGTAGGAACTACTTTAAAAAATTCTGAGCGATTTTGAGCTGTTACGGTTTGAGCGGAAAGAAGTAATAGCGTGATGTAGATAAAACGTTTGATTTTCATAGTTTTCGATAAATATTAGTGCTATAAAATTACCATTTTTTTTATGGAATTTGAATGATTGAGAAAAATATTGATAATTTTTGGAAAAGCGGGTATCACACGCCCATATGTCTTAAGGAGGAAAATTAGATTTGGCTCTTGAGAACTAACTCACTTCAATTAATGGCTGACGCCCTTCACGACTCCACAAGAACCAATATAAGCCAGCGCCTGCAAAACACATGACAACATCAAGATGATCAGATGTATATGAAGGATTAACTATCGGGAGGATGTATTCAAAGAGAATGGCATAAAAAAGCGTCATTCCAAAAATCATGGCGGGAGTTAAAACAAAATGGAGAATGCGTTTAATAAACCTGAAGCCAACTAAACAAAGCGCAAGAATAATTGGCATGCATAAAAATCAGTCAGGTAACTATTCACCCAATTGATAATCGGACTCCCAACCATACGCGCAATATGCACGAATGCATAAAGCACTGCTGCCATTATAAAATATGGTTTATAGATTGGTTTAAACATGTTGATTAACCATTTGCCATTGCCACCATCCAAGCGAAAAAAGCGCCGAGTGCAGCGAATAACATACCTATTGAATAACCAATTCGGTAAATTGCACGCATCACAAAATACTTGTGATTTTTCATGTGGTCTGCCAACACCTATAATTTACCTGGTGGTTTATTGGCTTCTTCTTTCTGCTTTCTTTGGGTTTCTATTTTGGCAATAAAGTTGGCGAGATAGGATTTCCACAATTTGTACAATGGTCTTCATCTTTATTCCACGTGCTACATGAAAGGCATTTTCTTTCAATCATTTCAATTCAAAAAAAAAGCCTTATCTCGATTTTTCAAGATAAGGCTTTATATCATTTACGTTTCATTTATGAAAGCTTAACGTCGACTGCGTTTAACCCCTTTTTTCCTTCTTTCAAATCGAAGCTAACTGCATCATCCTCGTGGATCTCATCAATTAAACCTGAAATGTGAACAAAATATTCTTTTCCTGTTTCGTCATCTAAAATAAAACCAAATCCTTTTGATTCATTGAAGAATTTTACTTTTCCTGTATTCATATTACTTAATTTTTTGCAAATGTAATGAATTTAAATGGATTGATGTAACACTTTACTACTGGAATAAAAGCAATGGGATACATTACGCATTGGTGAATCCTGATGGTGTTTTTAAGGAAGAAACCAATACCATTAAATTTTTGAACCAAAATATAAGGCACAAAAAAGAGAGTACTCTCATACTCTCTTCCTAACCCTTATAGTCATGTAATCGAGATTTAAAAATCCGTTTTACAATAGTATGAACGCATTTGATATGAAAAGGTTTCAATATATTTTTAAATAAAATTAAAACAGTCAGGAAGTCAGTCTTTTATGGTTTAAATGAAACGTCTGATCGACAGATTTGAAAGAATAAAATTGGACGCTCTTTACTCCCCGTTAGTACACCAGGGAAAACAAGAGATAAACGCCCAAAAGAACTAGACGTTTGAATTGTTGTAGAAATAAAATCACCTGTAATGGCATTAAACCAATGAATTTGATAGGATTTTCTGCTGCCCATATTTTTAAAACGCATTGCTGACTTGTCTAAATCCTCTGCTTTATAATCTATCATCTTCACATACGCATCTATCGGTCGCTTAGTAGAATCAAGGCATGTCACGGTATCTCCCTGGGTCCAATAATTAAAGGTTCTATTAGAAATTGCGCCTACAATTTTAGAATTTTGACCCCACTCCCCTTTTCGCAAATGAAATACTTCCACAGAATTATTACTCTGAACCATAGGTTTTTGGACACTCCAATTTTCAGCGTCAAGGGGAATACCTTCCAATAATTCACGCATTGGACGCAAATACTGCCATACTTCAAATTCATTGAGATGACAATCCCATGTTATGCCCGAGGTAGTAGTTCCTGTGAAAGGAGTCAAGCAAGCTCTGCGTATGAATCCTGCATTTCCATCACAACGATACGTTCCAGCACCAGTGCCATATTCACTATTCATCATTGGTTTATTTAAATAGTTTTCTTCGCTCTTTTCATTGTGATAAAATTCTGTCACCTTTCTATAGGTCTTTTCGGCCTTGTTTACGGATAAGAAATAACTATTATAACTCGCTATGTCAACATAGTCAGAATAGTAAGCGTAATCGCCATTTTCAGAATCGGGCGTACCCGTGTAATTTAGCGCTATTGCATGCTGTGTATGACCTAAATCTTCTTTTATATAACGGCACATTTCAATTTGCCAAGCCATTAAATCAGGAATAATCTCCTCAGGACGGTCATGATAAGGTTCTTCAGCGATATTAGCAGTGTCAGGGACACGATAACAACCTGTCTTACCATTTCTAGTATCATGATCAATTATCCCTTGTTGTCCAAAATTGTTGGCTTCACTCAAAAGTTCCATTACTCCAATTGACGTTGAATACCCCCAACGCGCAACCATGTAACGGAGTCTTCTTTTATAAAAAGAAATGGCCGTTGAATCACTTAAAAAATCAGACGGATTGACCATATCTAACTCATTTCTATAACAATACCCTTTATCATTATCCCACCAGCAAGCGGCATCCTCTTTGTAAATCGGACTTAACGGATCTCCTTTAGCCGACCAATCCCAATAGGTCATTGTATAAATACTCGGCGATTCAAAAGTGTAATGCATAGCCATATTGTAGTGCATTTTCATATCCAAAGCTTTTACCGTATCCAGAATATTATCAAATTCCCATGCATTACTCATCCTATTGCCATAATAGCCTAAATGCTCAAATTCAATTTCAGACTGCCAGGGCGAAACGATATAGCGGAAATAATTGGCACCATTATCACTCAACTCACGCATTAGTTCATAAAAATCTTCATACATATAAGGCGGTGCAACCTTATTACCCCATTCAATTGAAAGTGTTTTTTTATTCGGTCCTGTTAAGTTTTGACCCACTGGAAAATAGGGTTCATCTCCCACATTTAAATAACGCTTATTCTCCCCCACATTCACAAATCCCTTATTTGAAGATTCTGTACAATTAAATAAAAACTCAGTATTTGACAAGGTATCCCTATCCTTGAGCACAGTAGTAACTTTGCATTTATACGCACCAACTAAAGGAGGTGCGTATCGAATTCGAAAATTATGGTCTGTTTCAACTTTGCTCCAATCATCCGTTTGTCGTTTATAATCCTCATAATAAAAGCCGTTAATTCTTACCGGACCAAACCACTTATTACCCAACTTATAAAAAAACTCGGCGTAAACATCTACCTCTTCAGGGTTGAATGGATTTATGGCCCCCTTCGTACCTCTTTCTTTAATTATTCTTCGGTTAATTGGATCCGCCAATTGCACGCCAAGTTCTAATTTATCATAACAACTTGCATCCCCCGGATGTTTGAACGGTGCATACCAAGCCAAACTAAAATCATCACTAGGATTTTGAGGAATTTCCACGGGATTATTCAAACTATCCAGCTCAGGATAGACAAATTGCCCCGCACTTAAAACATGATATTGATGCCCCTGAAAGCCACCCACCGTCTGTCCGAACCCAACAAAGCATAGACAGCTGAAAATGGAAATCATGATAAAACCAAGTCTTTTCATACAATTTTTATTTTAGAAAATGATGACATGCAACGCTACGTTATTTGGCAGATCGAATGATATCGGCTTCTCCTTCAAACGAAAGTAACTCAAATTTTTCACCATCAAAAACGCCGTAGGTAAAATATTTAATCCAATCTCCGATATTTATATAGGTTGATTTATTTTCTAACTCAAACAATATAGGTAAATGCCTGTGTCCGAAAATGAAATAATCGAAATGTTTTGATTCTAATTTGCTTTTACAATACTGAATAAGCATTTCTTTCTCCTCTCCATGAAAAATAGCATCACTCTTCCCAGTTGATGCTCTACTTTTGCGCGAAGATAGATTGGCCAGACCAATTCCGAAATTCGGATGTAAACGAGCAAATAACCATTGACAGAATTTATTTCGAAACACTTTTTTAATGAACTTGTATCCCCTATCTCCAGGTCCTAACCCATCTCCATGTCCAATAAAAAATGATTTATTGCCGTATTGTTTTTCTATTGCTGTTCTAATAATTGTAACGCCCAATTCTTTAGGAATGTAATGGAAAATCCACATATCATGATTACCAATGAACCAATAAATTGGTATACCGCTATCTGTTAATTCTGCAATTTTACCTTGTAAACGAACGAAACCTTTTGGAATGGCGTGTTTATATTCGAACCAAAAATCAAAGACATCCCCTAGCAAATAAATTTCCTCGGCCTCCTCCTTAATTTGGTCTAACCAACGGATGATTTTTTTTTCACGCACAAGACTAGATTCATGATCCGGCGCTCCTAGATGAAAATCAGATGCAAAGAATATTTTTTTATTTGCCATTAATGTCCAAAGATACGAGATAATTCGGCTTCAAGTTGAGGCCCTCTTAAATTCGTCTTGATCACTTTTCCTTCTTGATCAATAAGAACTGTAAACGGAATACTACTGATCGCATAATCTTGTGCGGCTTTAGTTGCAAAACCTTCTAATGAACTCACATGAGTTGGCCAAATTAAACCATCTTTAGCAATCGCTGCAATCCATTTAGCTTTTGCGCCTTTTCGATCTAAAGAAACGCTGAATACCTCAAAACCGTCCGCATTGTATTTGCTATATGCCTTTACCACATGTGGGTTTTCCCTACGACATGGTCCACACCAAGATGCCCAAAAGTCAATTAGAACAACATTACCTTTAAGGTCTGATAACTTAATTATTTCGCCGTTTGGATTTGGCATAACAATGTCATGAACCAAAGTGCCTGGTTTAAATAACTCATTTTTTGCTGCCGTGGCTGCCGCCTGCTGCTTCAATTGCGCCTCTTTCTGCATAATGTATTTACTCAAGTTTTGAATGGTTGGTGCTTCAGCAAAAGAGTAATTTAACATTCCTACTACTTTTTTGTATTCTTTCCATTCACGATTTTGATCTAAAGCATTAAGCGTTGCAATCAGCGCGGGCGAACCTTGATTCGCATTGATAAAGGTGTTCCGGTAACTATAAAACTGTTGTGCAACTGGAGAAAAATAAGCGTTAACTGCAGCTTGTTTTGTTTGGTCTGCTTTTAACACCTTTGTTAGGGAATCTTCAAGCATTTTAAAATTCTGATGTTCAATTAAAAATTGATTCAGCAATACAGAGTGTTCAGAGCCAATTACATTGGTCATGCGCAGCAAATCTTTCGCATCTCCATAAATTGTCACTTGATCTTTCGGATAAAGCACCAAGTTTAACAACTGACCATTTTCAGTACGTAAAAAGTAATAATCGCGCACGGCAATGGTCGTATCCATTACAAATTTGCCCTCAGCATCTGCAGTGGCAACGGCTATAGGAGATTTCAAACCTCCTAAATTCTTATTTACTAATGTTATTTGCTGATTTTCTGCTCCAACAATTAATCCTTCAATATGAATAGGTCCGCCAGCTAGCACAAGATCAGTTTGCCCATAAATTAGGGAAGTTGAAACAATAAATAAAAGTGTAATTATATTCTTAAAAGTCATTTAAATTGTATTTATCCTAAAATCTCTTGCAACTTCCGTTCCAGTTCGGCGCCGCGTAAATTTGAATCAATTATTTTACCTTCAGCATCCAGCAAAAAAGTAGCAGGAATTGAACTTACTTGGTACAGTGCTGCTCCAGCCGATTGCCATCCCCTTAAGTCAGAGACGTGATTTGGCCAGATAAGGTTGTCCGCTTCAATAGCTGCCAACCAATCTTCTTTATTGTCATCTAACGAGACGCTAAAAACGGTAAAACCTTTGTTTTTGTATTCATTATAAAGGCGCACCACGTTCGGGTTTTCTTGGCGGCATGGCTGACACCATGATGCCCAAAAATCAAGTAAAACCACTTGCCCGCGTAAATCTGATAGTTTTGCTGCGTTCCCATTCATATCAGTCATAACAATGTCGGGCGCCAATTGCGGATTGTACATTTGTTCCAATTGCGCTTCAACGCTGGCGATATCTCTGCGAATTAAGGCAGGATATTCTGAGTATGGATATTTTTCAGACATTTCATTTGCCACTTGGTTAAAGTAAGCAATGTCCAATGTATCGAATTTCAACAATCCGCTTGCAGGAAAAAGTTCTCGTAACATCAACCAACTTGCAGGTGAACCAGGGTTACCTTCAATATGCTCTATGGCATAATCGCGTTGAATAAAAGAAACACTATCTAAACGATCATAGAATTTTTTGATTTTTACCGTGTCGTCTGGTGGAGTTGTTTTTATTTGCGTGTATATATCTTGCTCAAACGCATAAAAGTCTTTTAAAAACGCTAAATACTCTTGAACATAATGGCTTTCGTCACTTCCCGTAACATTATAATTTTCGCCAATGCCCGGTAAAGAGCCAGTAATAGTCGGATTGTCCGAATCTTCATCCAATACTAAAACGATTGGCATTTCTTGACTTCCAACAATCATAACATACTGACGTAATTCTTTTGTGTCCGTCTGCATAGTAAATTGGTCGCTTGCAATTTTAATCGAATCAATGACGCGTTCCTTCTCCCCTTCATAAACAATTAGCATTGCCAATTCTCCAGTAGCTCCCTCAATATTAGCAGTAATTGTGTGGCCCGGAAGTTCTATTGGCAAATCAGTTTCATTACTTGTTTCATTTTCATTGTTGCTATTGCCAGCACAAGCCATAAATACTAAAGCGAGTATGAAAAATGGAATTAGTTTGTTCTTCATTATATGTTGTTTCTTTTGTGTTTATTTTTTTATTCTTGTTCTTGTCTTCCCCAGTTCATGCAAAAAACGATTTAAAATTACCCATTCTTTGCTTTAAACCAGGTTAATGAAAGGTTAATTCAGCTTTTTTTTAAAATTTAATGAACTCATTAATTAATTTACTTGCAGATTTAGGATCGGCTTTGCCTTTACTTTTTTGCATTACTTTACCCATTAGAAAGCCCATTAAACGTTGTTCGCCTGCTTTAAATCTTTCATACTCCGCAGGATTTTCTTCGAATACTGATTTAATGATTTCAAGAATTTCGCCATCACCTGAATCTTGAATCCAATCATTCTGTTCAGACACATTTAAGGCGGTATCATTTTGTGTTAACATGGCAGGAAACACTTTTTGACTGGCCAAATTATTTGAAATTTTTCCGTCATCAATTAAAGCAATTAAGCCTGCAATATTTTCAGCCGAAATCGGAAATTCTGAGATGCCAAACGCATTGGTATTTAAATATGACTTAATGTCTCCCATCAACCAGTTTACTGCAGCCTTATAGTTTTTTGTATGTTTAATAATATCCTCAAAATATAACGCAATTTCTTTCTGATCTGTCAGCAAGTTCCCATCATACTCAGACAAGCCAAGTTCTTTCGTGTATTTTGCAAAAAGTGCAGCCGGTAGTGGCGGCATTTCCGCTTTTAAGTTCGCAATATTCTCTTGCGTAACTCTAATTGGCTGCAAATCTGGCTCCGGAAAGAAACGATAATCATTCGCGGCTTCCTTAGAACGCATCGCCGTTGTAGTGCCCTTTAAGGCATCAAAATTACGCGTTTCCTGAAAAAGTGGCTCCCCATTTTCAGTTGCAATAATAAGTCGTGTAATTTCATGTTCGATTGCACGCTGCACGTTTCTAATCGAGTTCATATTTTTCACCTCAACTCTTACACCATATTCTTTTGCGCCTTTTAACATGACTGAAATATTCGCATCACAACGTAAACTTCCTTCTTCCATATTTCCATCACAAATTTCTAAGTAACGGACTAATTTTCTGACCTCAGTCACATAATTATAAGCTTCTTGCGAGGTTCTGATGTCCGGATCCGATACAATTTCAATCAAAGGGACTCCAGCTCTATTTAAATCAATTAACGTATTAAACGGATCAATGTCGTGGATACTTTTACCTGCATCTTCTTCCATGTGGATGCGTGTTACAGCAATGGATTTATCATTGCCATCAGCATCCTTCACCACAATTGCTCCACCTGTGCAAATAGGCGTTGTATCCTGCGTGATTTGATACCCTTTTGGCAAATCTGGATAAAAGTAGTTCTTGCGCGCAAAATGTTGTTCCGGCGCAATATCACTTCCACATGCCAACCCCATTTTAATGGCGTAATCGATTGTTTTGGAGTTCATACGGGGCAACGTACCCGGATGCCCCAAGGTAATTGGGCTTACATTTGAATTTGGAGTTGCCCCATATTCATTTTTATCATTCGAATAAGCCTTGGTTTTGGTTAACATCTGAGCATGTATTTCCAAACCAATTACCGGTTGATATTTATCTCTTATTTCTTCGCTTAATTCCATTATATTGTGACGCTTATTTTTAAATTAGAGCGACCAACTCTTTCATAATTACTGTCATCTTTGGTTCTTGCTTTGCAGCAACAGCAATAATTTCAGCAACATTAACTTTTTGTGTTTTTCCTGGTACACCTAAATCCGTTATGATGGAAACGGCAAAAACAGGTATATCCATATGTCGAGCTACAATAACTTCTGGAACGGTAGACATTCCAACTGTATCTGCACCAATTTTGCGGACATATAAATACTCTGCAGGCGTTTCTAATGAAGGACCAATTAACCCCGCATAAATACCTTCACTCACCTTTATCCCTTTTTCAGCTGCGATTTCTCTCGCTACTTTCAACATTTTTAAATCATAAGGCTCGCTCATGTCTGGAAAACGTGGTCCCAACTCATCAAGGTTTGGTCCTCTTAGTGGATGTTCCGGAAAAAGGTTAATGTGATCATTGATAAACATAATTTCTCCCACTTCATAATCAGGGTTTACTCCACCCGAAGCATTGCTAAGCAATAAACGTTTTACGCCTAGCATCTTCATTACTCGAATCGGAAAAGTGACTTCATTCAATGAATAACCCTCATAATAATGAAAACGACCCTGCATGGCCACGACCATTTTTCCACCCAAAACTCCAAAAATCAATTTTCCTGAATGACTTTCAACGGTGGATACGGGAAAATTAGGAATGTCTTTATATTCCAACGTACATTTCACATCAATTTCATTGACTAAACCACCCAAACCAGTCCCTAACACAATGCCAACTTCTGGCTGCTGATTAAACTTTTGGTATATAAACTCGGTTGATTCAACTATTTTTTTCCACATAATGATTTACAATTTCATTAAATTCAATTTCATTATCCAACTCAATTTCAATACTTTGATAAAACCAAGGATACTTTTGGATGGTAGAAGTAAAGTCTTTGTTTAATAAACGCATTGCATCTTTCTCCGTAGCAATAATCATTGGATTTTCACCCGCAAATTTATCAAATAAATTGTGAATTTCAGTGATGTCAGTCTGCTTAAAATTATAATGATCATTGAAATTGAAATGATGTAGGATTGAATTGTTTTTTGCCAAATGATTTACAAGTGGTTTTGCATTTGCGATTCCAGATACCAAAATGATGTTTCGATACGCGACCTCACTCATTTGAGACTCATTATACAGCTCGAAAATTGATCCGTATTTAATTCTAGAAAAAAAGATGTATTGGTTAGCCTTTGGGCGCAATTTCAAAAGGATAGCATCCTTTGAAACTTCCTTAAAATTGGGACATTTACTGACCACAATAATGTCTGCTCTGTTCTTCCCTCTTCTAAGTTCCCGCAAGTTACCTACTGGCATTATAAAATCGGCATAAAATGGGCGTGAATAATCCGTGATAAGTATATTTAAACCAGCATATATGGCGCGGTGCTGAAAGGCGTCATCCAACAAAACAAGTTCAGTGTCAGGATGACTGCGGCAAATCTCAATCACGCCATTGACACGATTCGCTTCTACCGCTACTCCAATTTCATCTCCAAATTTTTTATAATATTGCAAGGGCTCATCTCCTATTTGCTTAGCGGTTGAGTTTTCATTTGCAATAATGAATCCGCGCTCTTTTCTACCAAAACCACGACTTAAAGTAAACAAGTTTTTTTTTTCTTTGAGCAAATGAATTAAATATTCAGTATGCGGTGTTTTACCTGTTCCTCCGGTACTTAGATTTCCAACATTAATGATGGGTAAACTAAACTTAGATGAATTGAAAATTCCAACACCATAAAAACCATTGCGCAATACTGTAATTGCACCATAAATGAGTGCAAAAGGAAACAATATAAAGCGTAGAATTTTCATTTGATAATAAGCAGATTTAAAATTAGCTAAATTCTCTTAGAATTTTGAGCCGCTGTCTAATTTTATAATTGAATTATAAACTTTTAACACCTTCAATGAGTTGAGTCAATGTGGATTTTAATATTTCACGCATACGGTTAGCCCGCTCATCATCAAAAAGGCGCTCTTTATCATCCATATAAAGGTTCTTATTTCTTTCCAACTGCAACGCATGAATATTCTCTGCTGGATTTCCAAAGTAACGCGCAATATGTCCCCCCTTAAAAGGATCGTTATGGTTCACGTGATAGCCTTTTCGCAATTCCGTTAGAGCAGCAGTAATTAGGTTTGAATGCGCCGACGTTTCATCTGCATTTCCAAGAATCATTTCGGGAAATTTCTCTGCTCGAATAGTAGGCACAGATTCGCGAATGGAATGTGCATCCCACAAAACGACATTGCCAAATTTGGCTTTGCGCTCATTTAATAATTCAGTTATTTTATTATAATAAGGCCAATAATAGCTTGCAAGACGTCGATTAATCTCAGTTTGATCAGGAGCCATTCCTTCCTTATAGATTGGATCGCCTAAAAAATCGGTTGTAGTGGTTAATCCGGTAATAATTCTGCCATCATTATAAAGCGGCGCACTTTCAGGATCGCGATTTAAATCAATCACCCAGCGCGAATAGTTTGCTTGAATAACGGTAATCCCCATTTCTGGTGCAAAATTGTACAAATCTTGCAAAAACCAATCAGTATCATCCACAGAATCTAACTGAGGGGCTAAATAATGGTCGACAATTTCAGATGGAAAAGCTGTGCCACAATGCGGAATGCTAATAATTAAAGGAACTTCATCACCAATGGCGGCTCGAACTAAAAACGGTTTAGAGTTTATCGTTTCCATACCAAATCTGGAATTTCTTCATCTTCACCAATAATATTTGCCGTTTGCAAATGATAAATCACGCTCTTCATCATTTTTTCTCCAACCCAACCATGAATTGCCCATTCTGTGCTATTATACCAACGTGCAACATCATTAATTTTTTGATCGTACCGTTCACTCACCAATTTAATCATAGCATCATTAAGCATGAACTTATCACATTCATCATGAATTGAGCGCAGCATACGCACAATCGTATCAGGATGCTCTTTCAATATTTTATCAGTAGCGGCAATCACGAAGCACGGCCAAGGTGTGTTGTACTCGCCAATCCTTCTTAATTTACCCGCATCCACAAACGGTTTAGTCGTATATTTTTCCCAATAAAAAACATCTGTTTCTAATTGATCAAGCGAAGGCAATGCGCCATCAATATTTTTAATGATTGCAAATTGATCGTCACTTATTTTATGCCCTTTACTATCGGCATCAACAATAGCCATTAAATGTGACCCAGATCCGAATCGGCTAATCGCGTATTGTTTATCAAAAATATCGCGATAGTTCATTAAAGTATTATTCACACTAGTGTGAATTCCCCAAGTTAAGGGAGTTGTTACGTATTCACTTATAATTTTAGTTGGATTTCCATTAATAATATCCGTGATCATTCCTTCAGTTAAAAGGATACAAGCATCCACTTCATTATTACGCAGCGCTTTCGTCATTTGCCCGGTACCTCCTCCAAAATCAGTCCACTCCAAATCCACACCTCGACTACTAAAAACGCCTTTTTCCTTTGCTAAATGAATGGGTAAATTAAAGTGTTCAGGAACACCGCCCAATCGAATTTTCACATTTTCCATAAGGCACAAAGTTATCAATATCTTGAATATTGATTGATGCGTTTTTGAATTGATAAATTAAAAATGGCGTAAAACTTGTTTGGATATAACCTGATGTGTTGTTTTACGTAGAAATTAAATGGTGATTATTTGTTACCTTTGTCCTGCAATCCGTTAAAGAGTTATGAAGTTATTTATTACATATATTTTCTTGCATGTAACCACTGCTGGTTTTGCCAAAGAAATTGAGGTAGATACCTTTTTGATTCGTATGGAATCGGAAATAAATACACAGTTAGAGATTGTACGTGCCACTGAGGATGACAACCAACGTTATTTAGAAAACGAATCTTTGCAAGAGTTGATTGAATCGATATTGGCGCATCCAGGATCGCTTGAATATCCTTTCACGGCTTTTCAAACCATGTCGACAATTGCATCTCCAGATGGTGCCTTTAGAATATTTAATTGGAATGTTGAGGATAACAACGGATTGAATTCACATTATTGCTACATGATATTACCATCAAGAGGCGATAAACCAAACCAAGTAATTGAATTTAAAGAAGATCGCGTAACGATTCCACCTCGCCCTTTAAATATGTTGACGCCCACCAACTGGTACGGCGCCTTGTATTATAAAATAATTCCGGTAAGGAAAGGAAGTAAAACCATGTATACCATGATTGGCTACAATGGCGCAGGTAAAGGTACAAACAGGAAAATGCTCGACGTCTTTTACTTTAAAGGAAAGAAATTAAGAATGGGTTATCCTATTTTTCAAGAATCGGAAACATCATCACGCCTTGTTCGTCGTGTATTCTTCGAGCATTCTGAAAAAGCGAAAATTTCAGTAAATATGAATACGCAGTTAGACGCAATTGTTTTTGATCATTTGATTCCCGAATCAAAAGGGCTTGAAGGAATGTTTGAGTTTTATGTGCCAGACATGACTTATGACGCTTACCGCTGGGAGGGTGATATTTGGAAATACAATGTGGATTTAATAGCCACGAATGATTATTCTAAGAAAAGACGTGAGTACAATCCTCTATTTGAATCTGACACCATAGGTAAGGAGAAAGAATTTATAGACATGAGTGACGAATGGACGAACCCAGTTGACGGTCGTAACCCAATTGTTAATGAGGGCAGCCCCATTGCTCCATTGAATGATGATGCAGATTTAAAAGGGAAAGAAAAACGAAACGCGCGTAAAAAAGACAAAAAACACCGCAAAGGTAAAGATTGGTTTAAACGACGTAAAGAGCCAAGATCGGCTATTAAAAATGATTAAGTAAAAAATTCCTTTTTGCTCGACATTTGACTTTAAAAGATAGAATAGACGGTTTATAGTTTTTTCGGTATTGACCCAATGAAAATGTAATTAGAAAACCTCCGAAAGACATTGAAAAAGTCTATACGTAGGGAAAAGGACAGGCCATTTATTGATTTACAATCCAAGTTATTAAAAGAGGAAATATTCGACCATCTTAGTTTATTGCTCCGCGATACAGATTCAAATATTCGTTTCTTTTCCCTTATTATCTAGTAGACATATGCCAAGGTCTTTTTTCGAAAGCGAATGAAGATTTAACTAAAAAATTTATTTTTTCATTTGCGCATGATTTTAGTAATTCAATGTCCAAAATACACCGTGAATTTGCAGAACGGTATATTGAATGGATAACCAAGAAACTAAATTAAAAAACGAGTACAGCTCTAATCCACACCAATTTCCGTCTGAGGCTGCACTCTCAAACTTTCTCTATAGATATACTTTTTTTGTACAGATTCGTATGGACGATAGATATAATAAACGTAACCGTCTACAATTGTAATGTTCTCAATGTATTTAAAGTGCAGGCGGAAAGATTTTAGCCCCCTTCCTGTATTGCGATCAATTTCACTCAGATAGCTATAGCCGTTTCTTTGAAAAGTGTCGTAAATTGTTCGCTTCTTGCGATCTTGAATTAATGGTTGTTCCCTACCCGACTTGCGTTCATTTCTATGGTAATTAATTCGAACACTATCTACAAAACCTTCTTCAGGCGTGTATTTAAACAGGAGGTTTTTGTAATGATCAAAAACAAAAATGCTGTCCTCACCCACCTTAAACAAAGGGGCGTATAGCGGCTCATAATAAACGGAATTGGTAAAGACTGTTGCGCCAACCCAAATTTCCTTATCAATACCGGTTTCTAATTGTTTATTATGCGCCCAAATTTTTGTTCGCACATCAACCCATTTAATTTCTGAACGATAAAGCTCCATCATGAGCGTATCCTCCACCGTTTTCATAGTTCTGTAGGTAGAATCGTCACGATTAAACTCGAGGTAATCAAAAGCCGGGTAAATATCAGAGTAGTTGGAAAAATAAATGTTTGGTCCAATTGTATCAATTAATGGAGCCACATATTTAAAGAAATAGTCGCGATCCTCTAAATAAACCCGCATCCGATTCTTTTGCACATCAACTAAATACCCCTTTTCCTCTGCAATCAAATGTGTATTTCTTTTAAAATCAGTGCGTAATTCAACCGCATCACCAGGAACATAGTAGGAATCTATAACAGTTTGGTTGCTATCTAAAAGTCTCAAAACAGCTCCCTTGGTCAAATTTTTCTCATAAGTCAATAAAATCAATTGCCCACTTTTATCGAATTCAAAATCCGAAACACTGTATTCTTGCGTGCCAAAAACTGTATCAGTAACATTAGAAGTCACTACTACTATATCCGTGCTTCGTTCAGGCAGGACGATATCTAAATTTATTTGGCGTGATTTTTTTGCACGGCGAAGTATACGTTCTTTAATCACAAACGAATATGGATTAAATCCAACATGCTTAAACTTTAACGTATCATCTTTTCCCGACGGATATTGAATAGAGAATTCACCCTGGCGCGAAGTTTTTTTCTTATCAAACGGGCTGTTTGACAAAAAATAATACGCATCTGGGATAGGATGTCCATCAGCATCTAAGACAGTACCAGACAACCGATAGGTCTGTGCACTTGTATTAGCAACAAGAGAAACAAAAAAAAGAAAAGCAAATATTCTCAACATAAATTAAAAGCGATTTGTAGATATACACTTATTAGATGCTAATGCCAAAATTATTCCATAATTTAATTTATCCTACTTTTACTGCGTGAAAATATTCTTCAAATATATTCGGGATTATTTCAGAACAGACTTTAACGTGACAACACACGTCATCATTGGGATTTTTCTGACCATCACACTTTGGTTTAACTATAGCTTTCAGTTAAACGGTAAAAAAGATTTTTATCACGGTATAACAGAGACATATAATAAAGATGCCTTATCGGTTATATACCTATTTTTATTTTTCACATTTGCCTTCTTATTCGCCGCTGGTATTATTTCACTTTTCAACAAAAATAACAAACCCATCTTCAACATTAAATATATTTTGTTTGGGTTGTTAGCCGCAGTTTTTCTAGCTTTTGATTGCAGTTATTATTTCATGCAATTTACTGATGGCTGGTTTTCAGACAACTTTTTTATTGAGCGCTGGGGACGTGCTTGCGCAAGCAACATCTCAAGTTTAGTCACCGTGATTATTCCACTATACATGGTCTACGTGGCAGTGCGTTATTTTAAACCAGAATGGTACGGTTTGACCTTGAACGGCGCGAAAATAAAACCTTATTTCTGGCTGATTTTATTTATGTTTCCATTAATCTACTTGGCATCACTCCAACCCGATTTTTTAGAATCCTACCCGACTTATACAGATAATTTTGAGTACAAATTTTTAGAAACAGATCAATGGATTACAGCAGGATTTTATGAGTTGTGTTACGGCTTTGATTTCCTATCGGTTGAATTATTTTTTAGAGGATTTATGGTGATTGCACTTTCAAGATTTGTAGGTAAAGATGCCATATTACCAATGGTAGTGGTTTATTGTTTCCTGCATTTTGGCAAGCCTGCGGGTGAAGCAGTTAGTTCCATTTTTGGTGGATACATACTCGGCATTCTGGCCTATTCGTCAAGAAATATATATGGCGGCTTGATAGCGCATTTAGGCGTTGCGTGGGGAATGGAGTGCATGGCGTACATCCAACTTAATTAAGTTTTGAACCAACCTAACGCCTCCTTTAAACGTTATATGTTTATAAGTATAAAAACCTAAATTAGGTTTTAATGCATAATTTTGTATATTTATAAAAGATGATAACTGGTTTAACGTGTGGTGTAAAAATTAGCGTTGAAAGTCTTTACAGAAAAGATCTTTCAAACGTGAAAAACAACATGTACTTTTTTAATTACAGAATTGTAATTGAAAACATGAATTCTTATGACATTCAGTTAATCTCTCGTTATTGGTTCATTTTTGATTCATTGAATCCTGCAAAAGAAATTTCTGGAGAAGGGGTTGTTGGTGAACAACCAATATTGGTTCCTGGACAAAAACATGTCTATGTTAGCGGTACTGATTTAAACAGTGAGATTGGATATATGAGAGGTTATTATATGTTTGAGCGCCAAGACACCAAGGAACGTTTTCGTGTTGCTGTTCCTAGGTTTGAGTTATTTTCCAAGCTTAAAATGAACTAGGCGGCATTTCTCACATCTCCATCTGATGCTGATCCATTTACTTCCGTCACTATTTTTAATTTGATGAGACTAAAACTCGAACTTTCTAATTAACACTGGTGTATTTGAGACCATTGCTTTGGTATGGAATTTATAAAAATCATTCTTGTCTCTATTCTACTTTCAATTAGCTATGGAATTCTCCATGACCTAGTTACGGCTAACCTATGTATTGAACACTTCACCAAGGGTCATCCGAAAGTGATTGAAAGTGAATCTCCATTTCTTCTTGCACTAGTTTGGGGTGTTCTAGCTAAATGGGGGGCCGGTTTAATAATTTGAATTGGACTTGCTTTCTTAGCTCAAATTGGGACACGACCAAAAATAGGATCCAAACAAATAATTCGTTCTCTAATAAAATTGTTACTTGTTATGGGATTGTTGGCACTTGTTGCAGGGATTATTGGGTATATTCTAGCTAATACTGAAACAATTTATTTAATGCCGCGCTTCGCCGATAAAATAATCCCTGATATACACCCCTACTTTTTAGCAGCTGGTTGGGCGCATGCAGCTTCTTATATGTCAGGTTTTATAGGCGCAATAATACTCAGTCTATTAACAATTCGGAAACGCGGCAGAATTAAAAATACTTCCTCTCATGAAAGTTAACTGGAGGGTAATAAAATAAATAGCGCTTCATTTTTCAGTATTGAAGCGAAAACAATAATATGCTGTGTTTTAGTTGGTACAACTTCATAAGCTACCATTCACCTTTCAACCATTTCAATCATCCGCATTATTATCCTTAAAAATTGCTTAAATTTGTGGCTCTAAAAGTAAAAAATAGACAAGTTATGCCAGAAGCAATTTATCATGTACCAAAACCAACAAACGAACCAGTAACTCCTTTCACACCTGGAAGTGCCGAAGCGGTTAGTTTATTGAATAAATATAATGAAATGTATAACCAGTCACCGATTGATGTACCTATGTATATTGGTTCGGAGCAGGTTCGTACAAATGACAAAAAATCAATGTCTCCTCCACATGACCACCAACATATTTTGGGTCATTTTAATTATGGAGATGCCTCTCATGTAAATGCAGCAATTGATGCAGCAATGGCGGCACGTGATGAATGGGCTAACCTACCTTGGGAGCAAAGAGCAGCAGTATTTTTAAAAGCAGCTGACTTATTAGCTGGACCATTTAGAGATAAAATAAATGCCTCAACTATGTTAGCGCAATCAAAAAACTGTATGCAAGCAGAAATTGATGCTGCTTGTGAATTAATCGACTTTTTAAAGTTTAACGTAGCATACATTGCACAAATCTATAACGAGCAACCGGATTCACTTCCCGGCATGTGGAATAGATTAGAGTACCGCCCATTAGAAGGATTTGTATTCGCAATTACACCATTCAACTTCACATCAATTTGCGCAAACTTATGCGCTGCTCCGGCAATGATGGGTAATGTTGTGGTATGGAAACCGGCTGAGGCTCAGGTATACTCGGCGCAAGTGTTAATGGAATTATTTCAAGCGGCTGGATTACCAGACGGTGTAATCAATATGATTACTGTTGATGGACCAGTAGCAGGCGCAGAAGTATTTAAACACCGTGATTTCGGTGGATTACACTTTACTGGATCATCAGCTGTGTTTAAGCATTTATGGAAAGAAATTGGAACGAACCTAGACGCCTATAAAAGCTACCCTAGAATTGTTGGAGAAACAGGTGGAAAGGATTTTATTCTTGCACATAAATCTGCCATTCCAAAAGAAGTGGCTGTGGGAATTTCTCGTGGATCATTTGAATTTCAAGGACAGAAATGTTCAGCAGCATCTAGAACTTATTTGCCTTCAAACATGGCAGAAGAAGTAATAGCTTCAGTGATTGAAGACGTTAAGTCTTTCAAAATGGGATCTCCAGTAGATTTCAGTAATTTTATTAACGCTGTTATTGATGAGCGTTCGTTTGATAAAATTGCGGGTTATCTTGATTATATAAAAGCGCAAGATGATGCTGAAATTGTAGTCGGTGGAAATTATGACAAATCAAAAGGATATTTTATTGAGCCAACTTTGGTGGTTACTACTAACCCTAAGTTTAGAACAATGTGCGAAGAAATCTTCGGACCTGTCATGACAATTTTCGTTTATGATGAAAACGATTTTGAAGCGACTTTAGAGTTAATTGATAGCACTTCGGAATATGCATTAACAGGAGCCGTATTTTCTCAAGATAGATATGCAATTGATTTAGCGAGTAAAAAACTACAAAATGCAGCGGGAAACTTCTACATCAATGATAAACCAACAGGTGCAGTTGTAGGACAACAGCCGTTTGGTGGAGCTAGAGCTTCTGGAACGAACGATAAAGCCGGGTCTTATATGAACTTGTTAAGATGGGTTTCTCCGCGCACAATCAAAGAAACCTTTGTACCTGCTACAGATTATAGATATCCTTTTTTAGGATAAGAAAAATGAAAAATTAATGTTCGGCGGAATTGAGTTTATCTTGATTCCGCTTTTTTATTGCACGATTAATTTAGACGTTTGCCATATTCCATCAGAACTTAAAAGCTGAATTATAAATATTCCTCTATGCTTAAATTCCGTCACTTCAATGCTATTTGCTAAAGGATAAAAACGCCCAACTTCTTTGCCATCCGCAGTAAATATCCTTACTTCTTTTAGGTCTGTTGATTGAATCGTGAATTGACCATTTGAAGAGTTTGGATACGCCTTGAAATTCATTGCTAAATCTTCGTCAATTCCTAAATCATCAATTCCTCCGCCATCATCAATAATAACAATATCATCATCATCACCAGTGAAGATGAATTGATCCTTTTGATCAACACACCATAAATCCAATCCGTCATTATCTTCCCCAACCCATGGAGTTGGTCTAATTGCCAAACTTGCACGGCTTTATGATTATCAAAAAGATAGAATATGCCTTGATTATATGAACCATGCCCTTCATAATAATTATTACAAACGACATAACGATCATCTGATAACACCTCCACAGTTGCTTTGTTCCAACCAGAATCAGACCAAGAAGTTGAACGTAGTTTTGTGACAATCACAGCGCCTACGTGATTGAGCACTGAAATTTTTATCGCTTCAGATTCATCCAAGGTTACCTCGCCAACCACAACAAAGTCACCTGCATTTAGGGGCTCCAAATCAACATAAAAGATACATTGTGTACCCAAGCGCGTCGCACCAACCAAATCTCCATCAATCTTAAGGCGACTTAAAGAAGAATAACTTTGGTCGTCCCATGAATCAGGATCGTTCCATTTACTAGTTGCGAGAAAGGCAATTGAATCATCAAATACCTCTAAATCTATTTCTTTTAATTCAAATTCCTCAGGTGTTTCGAATGACTTCAACCATTCGAAATTTAAATCTGCATCAGTTACGCCAATTATTGCGTTTGTCTTAATCGCATCAACATCTTTAAACGCATTAAAACAAAAAGCAAAGCCCTCACTCGTCAATTCTATGTTTACATCAATAAAATTCCCTTCAAAACTAAAGCCTTTCCTGTACAATACGCTTCCATCACTATTCATGTTAGAAACCTCGCAGAGTTCATAATGCTTATGTAAAACAGTTATGACTCCTATTCCTTGATTCACGAACACGTCCTGAGTAGCGCCTTTAAACTCCCCTAAAGCCCATTCTAGTTCAAAATCATGATTCAACTTAACTACGCTTTTTCCATCATCCCCAATTCCCACATAACCGCCATCATGCGTTGATCGCATTAATTCTAATTTCCATCATTGACAAAATAATTGTCTTGTGCAAATAGGCAAACGGGGATGAAAAGGAGAATAAGTATTAGTTTTTTCATGTGGTCTTTTTGAAGGCGTTTTTTGGTTTGGTTATTCATTTAATAAACGAACGTTAATCTATGAGGGTTGCTTTAATCAATTGAACAATAACTCGTTAATTAAATTAATCTAATTCACGATTTTTTCTTGAATTTTCCAATTACATTTGTTTCCCTTACGAACAGTGAAAACAAGCAATTTTTGGACGATAAGTTTATAGATATTGATAAATTAATCAAGGATAAAAATCCACGACTATACCGCTGGATGCCTGGCTTTTTGATTCGTTATTTAAAACGAACAATCCGCCAAAAAGACTCGAACGAAGTGATTCGTGATAATAAAGGCGCAGACGGTTATGAATTCTCGTTAGATGTAATTAAGCGGCTTGATATAAAAGTAACTGTTGAAGGATTAGAAAACATTCCTAAAAGTGGTGGAGCAATTTTCGCTGTAAACCATCCCCTTGGCGGTATGGATGCGCTTGCAATTATTAAAGAGGTATATCCAATACGCAATGATTTAAAATTCGTGGTGAATGATTTATTATTGCATTTGCCAAATTTAAAAGACCTTTTTACAGGGGTTAACAAGCACGGTTCGAACAGTAAAGAATCATTAAGCGCCCTAAATGAATTGTTCGCCTCAGAACGCGCTATATTTGTTTTTCCTGCTGGATTAGTGAGCCGAAGAAAAAAAGGAAAGGTAGCCGATTTAGAATGGAAAAAAACATTTATTACACGCTCTCGAAAATTTAAACGAGACGTTATTCCAGTGCACATTAGTGGCGAATTAACCCCCTTCTTCTATCGACTTGCAAATTTTAGAAGTCGTATTGGCATTAAAGCAAATATTGAAATGCTGTATTTGGTAGATGAACTTTTTAAGCAAAAAGGAAAAACTTTGCACATAAAGTTCGGAAAATCCATATCTTACAATACGTTTGATAAAAGCAAAAAAGACCCTGAATGGGCGCAATGGGTTAAAGATAAGGCCTATGCCCTTCAAATGACCACAAAAAATGACTAAAATAGATACGAGCTATATAATACCACCGGTTGATCGTGCATTAATTTTAGAAGAATTAAATGAAGATCGCTTTTTAAGAGAAACGAATCGCGCTGGAAATTTAATTTACGCCGTGAATCATGTCAACGCACCCAATGTGATGCGTGAAATTGGTCGATTACGAGAACTTACATTCGCTGTTTCCGGCGGTGGAACTGGCAATCCCTTAGACATTGATGAACAAGATACGGCTGACGTCTGTTATGAGCAACTCATAGTTTTCTCTCCAGAAGATCAAGTGATAATGGGCGGTTACCGTTATATTGATTGTGCAAAAGCAGTCAGTAAAGACAAACACGAGCTTTCCACTTCACACTATTTTAATTTCTCTGAAGATTTTGAAAAGAATTACCTGCCCTACGCTATTGAGCTAGGGCGTTCATGGGTAAATCCGTTATTTCAACCTTCCGTCAATCCACGAAAAGGACTTTTTGCCTTAGATAATTTGTGGGATGGATTAGGCGCAATTGTGCTGCTGCATCCCAACATGAAGTACTTTTTTGGTAAGGTGACCATGTACTCCTCCTATAACGAACAGGCAAAGCGAGCGGTTTTAGGTTTTATGAAAACCTATTTCCCTGATCACGATAATTTGGTTACTGCATTAAACCCCATGTACACAGTTGTTGGTAATCATGAAATAGTTAGCTTAGTTAACGGATTAGATTTTAAAGAAGGTTTAAAAGTTTTGCAAAAGTACTGCAGAGATCGTGGTGAAAATGTACCACCATTGATCAATAATTACATGCAATTGTCTCCCACCATGAAGTCCTTTGGAACAGCACGAAACACAGATTTTGGAGGGGTTGAAGAAACGGGCATTCTAGTGACCTTGGCAGATATTGAAGAGTCGAAAAAGAGCAGGCACCTTGATGGCTTCGAACTGCGCCACTAGTTTTTCTTAATCCACTCTTTGTAGCTTTTCACGCTTATCAACATACCAACAGTTATTATCATCTATTAAACGGTGAAGAAAAAGCCGATTTAATTCGTATTTTTGTATCCGAAATTTAACTACACTTAATGATTAAAAGGTTTTCGCTTATAAGTTTTATTGCCATTGCTTTAGGAATGGGCTCATGTGAAACAGAATTTAGTTTGAATGGAGATTATGAATTAATTCCAGTCGTTTTTGGATTGTTGGATCAAAACGATTCAATTCACGTGGTTAAAATCACAAAAGCATTTTTAGGAGATGGGGACAACTTAGTCTATGCGCAAAATCCTGATTCAAGTTATTTTGATCAAGTTGCGGCTACTGTCACTGAAATTGATTTTGAGGGAGATGAAACTGGACGCGTTTGGGATTTAGCAGATTCTATCGTTACGGGTAAATCTACAGACGGTATATTTTATGCTCCTGATCAAAAAGTATATTATTTTGAAGCAAATGATTTAAACAGCAAATTCACTTATCGTCTTGACGCAGATTTAAATGAGGGCGCCCACCAATTTGCGGCTGAAACATCTTTAATTGAAGGGTTTGGCGTACCAACTTCTCTTTCATTTCCTAGCTTTAAAATTCGTTTTGCTAAAAACACAGTAAATGAGGAAAAAGATTATTTATCATGGGTATTTGACCTTACAGATGGACTCAAAAACGTAGGAGAGTTAGAAATAGGATATACGTTTAACTGGACTGAGTATTATTTAGATGGCTCAACTCAAAGTTTTTCACAGAAGAAATTTGAATATTCCGAGGAAGATGTAGATCGTGCTATTCGCATCTCGGGATTAAGCTTTTATAACTTTATTTCAGAGACTATTCCTGATGATCTTGACAATATCAATTATCGCAAGGTAGATGGAATCGATTTGCACATATCACTTGCACACCCGAATTTAACACAGTACATGAATGTTGCTGAGCCCGTTACTGGAATCGCTCAAGTGCAGCCCGTTTTCACAAACGTGGAAGGAGGATATGGTTTATTCTCAAGCCGTTATTTATTCACGCTGGAGGGACTTGTGTTAGATGAAGCATCTATTAAAGAGTTAGCGACAGGTACACGTACAGCAACGAAGCAATTTTGCTCAGATTATATGCTACACAACGGAGAAGTATTTGATTGTCCGTAAAGCTTACACCATTTTTTCTAATTGATATTTAGAAGGATTCTATTTCCTTATCGTCTATTTTCTGATCAAACTCATGTCAAAAGGCATACGGTTCAATATTGAGCGTCCTAATGTGAGTTCATCTGTATAATGAAGTTCTGTACCCACGGCTACTCCACGAGATAATGTCGTGATTTTAATTTCGAAATCAGCCAGTTTTCTAAAAAGAAAAAAGTTAGTGGTATCGCCTTCCATTGAAGCATTTAAAGCTAAAACAACTTCATTTACTTCTCCACTTTTTACGCGTTCCACTAATGAATCAATATTCAAATCATGTGGGCCAATTCCTTCCATTGGAGAAATCACACCGCCTAACACATGATACACGCCATAAAATTGCTCCGTCGATTCAATAGCCATGATATCTCTAATGTCCTCTACCACACAAATCAATTCCTTTTTACGCGAATTCTGCGTGCAAATAGAACATAAATCGCCATCAGAAATGTTTCCGCAACAAGTGCAACTGGAAATTTTTTGATGCATCTCACCCAAGGATTTGGAAAAAGCCTCAATTTCAGACTCTTCACGCTTTAATAAGTTTAAAACTAGGCGTAAAGCTGTTTTCTTGCCAATACCCGGTAAAGATGAAAAATGCTCAACTAAATCCTCCAGATGTTTTGATGGAATGTTCATTGTTGTAAATTTAGTGAATAGTTGTTAGTCAGTCGTCATTCATAAATAGTATTTCGTAAAAAGTTATGCCCTATTTATCGTTCAAATGATGATTTAACGAATTGAAAAATTGATATTTGCATATTGATAATTGATAATTGAAAACCATGTTAAAAGCTTCACTTGAAAAATACACACTTGAATTTAAACGCCCTAGTGGCACTTCTCGCGGTGTACTCACTCAAAAGGATTCCTGGTTTATCCGTATTTGGGAGGATAACGATCCTGAAATAGTGGGCATTGGGGAAGCCTCTATCATAAAAACGCTGTCACCTGATTGGGGAGTTGAATTCGAGGCGGTTTTATTAGATGTCGTAAATAATATCAACCATTATGTTAAAACGCTATCCGAAATAACCAGTATGCAGAAAAATAACGCGGATGATAAAATGATTGAATTGTCCAATTACCCTTCCATCTATCTTGCTTTGGAAACCGCCCTACTCGATCTAAAACAGGGTGGAAAAAAAATCATATTTCCTTCAGATTTTGTTTCCAAACAAGCCCCAATAAAAATTAACGGACTGATTTGGATGGGCGAAAAAGGTTTCATGTTGGAACAAATAGAAGAAAAACTTGCCGCCGGCTTCGATTGCATTAAACTAAAAATTGGCGCCATAGATTTTCAAAGCGAATTGGATTTATTGACATTTATTCGCTCCAACTATTCTGCCGATCAAATTGAGTTAAGGGTAGATGCAAACGGTGCTTTTGCACCTGAAGATGCACTAAGCAAACTGGAACAACTTGCGAAGTTCAATTTACACTCCATTGAACAACCCATAAAACAAGGGAACTGGGCCACAATGAGTGATTTATGCAAAGTCACTCCCCTTCCAATCGCATTAGATGAAGAGTTAATTGAAGTGACTAATTTAGACGATAAAAGAAGGCTTTTAGAAACCATACGCCCGCAATACATTATTTTGAAACCAAGCCTAATTGGAGGGTTTAAAGGAACAGATGAATGGATCGCCTTGGCCGAAGAATTAAACATTGCTTGGTGGATTACATCCGCATTAGAAAGTAATGTAGGATTAAACGCAATAGCGCAATACACCTATTCAAAAAACAACCCAATGCCTCAGGGGCTAGGAACGGGAATGCTTTACACGAACAATACACCTTCCGGGTTGACCATTGAAAACGGACATTTGATACTCCGCTAATTGAAACCAAACCGAGATTTATGAAAATGATACGCTTATTTTTTGCATTTCCTGCAATTTTACTAACCAGTTGTGGTGGGAGTAGCGATATTCCGAGTACTTATGAAAACTCGCCTACACCGGCGCAAGTTTTAACCTACCCAATAGTTGAAATTGAAACTCGTCTTGGTACTATGAATTTTTGGTTATTTGATGAAACCCCAAATCACAAAGCAAAGTTTATTGAACTGGCAAACGCCCAATATTATAATGCTTTTACCTTTAATCGTGTAGTTTCTGATTTTGTTATCCAGTGTGGTTGCCCAGATTTGGTAGAATATTTTGAAGATTCTCCTTATTTACTCGATCCAGAATTTGTGGATACTATTGGACATAAGTACGGAGCACTAGGCATGGGTAGAGACGACAATCCTGGTAAACAATCCAATGCTTGTCAATTTTACATTGTGAGCAACGAGGAAGGCGTTCCAAGGTTAGATGGCGACTATATGATATTCGGAGAAATAATTCATGGTGAGGATGTTTTAGAGCAAATAGAACTTGAACCAATAGACTCTACTGATACTCCGTTACTAGACATTCCTTTAAAAATTAGTATTCTGGAATATACGGCTGAGCAGACCTTAAAAGACTTTGATTATTCAATACGGTAAAGCTAACAAATTTGTATTTTTGATTTTCACCTATGCTGTATCGCGAACTAGACAATCAACTCACTATTGAAACCCTTCAAAAGCTCGAGTTACGTGTTAAGGATCGATTCCCTGAATCGGGACTATTGAAGGTATGCAATGAGTTATTAATTGTAGCCGAGGAAAGTAAAGCCAAAATTGCGTTTATTTCTAAGCCTCTATTATGGTTGCGGTTAGCCCTAATTTCATTGGTACTGGTGACGTTTTTCATTTTGTTTTTAACCATCTCCACGCTTAATGAAGAAACGGGTCATTTTAATATGATTGATTTAATATCAATTGCGGAAGCATCAATTAATGACCTTATTTTAATGGCGCCGCCTTGTATTTTTTGGCAAAAACAGAAACACGAATCAAACGGAATCGTGCATTGGATGCTTTGCATGAAATTCGTTCAATTGCCATGTGATTGATATGCACCAACTCACTAAAGACCCAAAGAACATTGCAGCAAACAATACTGAGAACTCGCCAAAGCGAACCATGACACTCTTTCAACTCTCGCGATATTTAGACTATAGCAGTGAGATGTTGGCGCTTTGTAGTAAAATATCGGCGCTTTATGCCAATGGTTTTAAAGATGAAGTGAATATGTGTGAAGACCCTGAAGATTGCGGTGTATTTTTGTTGGTAAGAGATGAAGGAGAAATCACTTCAAAATTAGTGGTGACTGAAATTTTAGATCCTTCAGAAGAAATTGACTAGACTTTACAATTCCGCCTATATATTCGCCCAACAAGCTTCACACAAATCACCTGTGCTATTGTCAATGGTCTTTATAGACTCGTTGGCGTCATTCATTAAACAATTGGCCTCAGGACAGTGACGCAGGCCCAAAACATGTCCTACTTCATGGCAAGTAATTCTCATGAGGCGCTTATAAAACGTTTTGTCAGACACATTTTTGTGTAACCGATTGGATGAAACCACGCAACAGCTGCCGCCAACCGTTCCTAAACCAAAAATGCCAAAGTCTTTATACATCCATTCCGGATCTTTAATTTCTCGAGTCCCTTCTTTGTATTTGGTGATTGAAAAATCTTGATTGGTTAAACCCACGACAATATCCAAACTATCTGGATGATGATAGGTTAACCAATGCAAAAGAGAATCTGCGCGGTAACGAGGATAACGAATTTCCGTATACGCCATTTCCGGTATTTCTACTGGAGCTAACACCACTGCTTCAAACCCATACATATCTTGTATCGATTGTTGCACAGAATCTACCTCACGATCAGAAATATTACCAAAAGGTTGAACACCAATTAATGGCGGTCCAGGATCAATACCAACAATTTTTCGTGTTTTCGGAATAAAAATAAGTACGGCACAACCTATTAATCCTAGAACAAATACTATTCCAAAAAAACGTTTCATAAACTTACAATTAAAGAGTTCAATTTATTCTAATTCATCTTCGAATACATCTTGCCATTTAAACGAACTATCTAGGACATAGAAATGCATCAATTCTTCACTTTTCAATTTTAGATGTCCTTTCGCGTTGTATTCAAAATTATGAACTACAGTTAAATAATATTTAGGAGACGCACATTTGCAACTATAAAAATCAAAAACATAATAATCAGTGTCTGTTCTTTCGGGAATCTCATAGTTTAAAAAAGCTTTCATCCCATCTCTATTGACTTTCTTTTCTATGTCTAAAGTCTTCATTCTTTTTGGAAATTTCCAGACCTGCTTCATACTTCTCTTCATCCAATTATCACATACCTCACAAAATGGTTGTTCAGATAATTTATTCCGCGAATAATAAAAAATAGGAAAACCAATTATAAATATAGCCTCCATTATCCATGAAAAACATGGGACTCCATCTATTAAGATTAGTTCATTTGCTAATCTTTCATAGTAAAAAAAGAAATTACCTAAAACTAAAAAAAAACTCTTTCCTAGACTTAACGAAATAAAAAACACCCAAGAAACACACAGTCCAAAAATCGCAAATGTTAAGAACGTCATTAGTCTGATTTTTTGATTTCTGACTTTCGCCCTTGAACACGAAGACATAGCCAATAGGCAAATGGAAAAGTTATAAACGATCGTTAAAATGAAATTTAAAAAACTTAATGGGTTGTTAAGAATTAAGTATGAATAAAGATCTGAAATTGCAAATCCACAAGAATAGTTGCAGGATAAACCCATAGCATTTGTCGAAAGTCAAACTTCCCAGATTCTTTGTAATAGGCCATTCTACTTCATATCAATCGCCTGCAAGGTATTCATCATTAAAGACGCAATAGTCATTGGACCAACGCCGCCAGGCACAGGAGTGATATGTGAACATTTAGGCGAAACTTCATCAAATTTAACATCCCCTAAAAGTCGGAAACCCGATTTTTTTGAAGCGTCTTCCACCCTGTGGATACCTACGTCTACAACAACGGCTCCTTCTTTAACCATATCTGCCGAAACAAACTCTGGTTTGCCAAGTGCAACGATCAAAATATCAGCTCGTTTCGTGATTTCAGCAAGATTTTTAGTTCTTGAATGGGTGATTGTTACCGTGCAATTTCCAATTTTTGAATTGCGCCACATTAATACACTCGTAGGAGAACCAACAATATGACTTCTTCCAATTACCACACATTCTTTTCCACTCGTTTCAATATCGTAACGATCCAAAAGTTCAATAATTCCTGCTGGTGTTGCTGGTAAGAAACCAGGTAAACCCAACATCATTCTACCTACACTTTCAGGATGAAAACCATCCACATCTTTCGCAGGGCTTACCGCTAGAGTAACTTTATGTTCATCAATATGTTTCGGTAATGGAAGCTGTACGATAAAACCATCAATATCATCGTTGTTATTTAGCCCCTCCACCTTAGCCAATAAATCAGCTTCAGATATTGTATCAGGTAATTCAACTAACGTAGAATTGAATCCTACCTTTTCGCACGACTTTACTTTTGCATTAACATAAGTTCTACTTGCCCCGTCATTACCGACAATAATTGCGGCCAAATGTGGTGTTTTTTCACCTTGCTGCTTGAGTTCAGCAACTTTGATTGCAATTTCATCTTTAATATCACTGGATGTTTTTTTACCGTCTAATAGAATCATATTCACGTATTTTTTGTGGTTACGACCAAATGTAATAAAATAAGTTTTCTTTTTAGGGAAATTAAATCAGGAATATGAGAAGGGAAAGTCGGACTAATTGATAATGGCATCCACTTGCGCCAAGGATACAGTTCCGCCATCATTCCCCCAACTATTGAGAATATAATTCATCACATCCATTACCTCCTGATTGGAGAGACCCTGAGGTGCCATTAAACTATTATATGTTTCTCCGTTTACCACAATTTCACCGTCCATACCGTTTGCAGCAATTTCAATTGCGCGATTCTTATCAGCCATTAAATAATCAGACTTTGCAAGTGGAGGGAACGTACCTTCTAGTCCAATACCATCTTTCTGATGGCAAGCAACACACGTGCTCATATACACTTTTTCACCTGCCGCAAATTCACTTGGTTGCACCAGCATATCATCTGTTGCCCAACCTTCTGTTTCTTCTCCACAAGAGATAAATCCGATACTGAATAGTATGATCACAAAATATTTCATCTTCGAAATTTAATTTTAGCAAATTTAGCGATTTCTTATTCCTCGGCGTAGTAATTATCGCCTAAAATGATGAACCTGGAAAGTTCAGGAATAGTATCGTAATAATTTATGAGTTCCTCCCAAGCAACGGCGGGATATTCATCAATTTCATAAGATTCCCCATTGAAAGCCGCTTTACCAAAAGCTAAAATATTATCATCCAAATACCAATCCCGTATTTTCGTGGCGCGAATGGCTTCCCCATCCTTCAACCATTCAATAGAACCAGTTCCGTCTTCATTAATCTTAATGCGGTGGGCATCCACTTCCGAGGAATAATGAATCCATGAACCGACCATAGCTTCCGAGGCCTCTAAAAGAGGTGTTTTATTACAACTAAATGCAATAAGCGCAATGACCGTGTAAACAAACTTATTCATCCCACTAAGATAAGAAACCCGCCGAAAAGTGGAAGGATAAAAACAAAAAGTATCCCATTCTTTTGGAACATAAACTTTGGCAGAACGCAGCCCAACGATTCCAACTGTTAATCCTGTGATTAGAAAATCTCCACATTTAAACTTTGATTCAACCACCAAATCATCCTCCGGAAAACGCGGTTGATTCTCTCCCAGCTGGATCAATCGCCAGAAACAATTGTGTTGTTAGTTTAGGCTTAGTTGATATTTGTTTACTCTTTAAGATGAAATCGGCTCAAAATATGTTCCTCTACTCCAATTCTGAGATTATTCTTATCTCTTCACACCCTCCATAAAAAATTCTATAATAAACCTCAAAAAATTATTTGCGAATAAAAAAAAAGCACTATCTTTGCCGCGGATAGTTGGCAGAGTGGTCGAATGCACTAGTCTTGAAAACTAGCGTACCGCAAGGTACCGAGAGTTCGAATCTCTCACTGTCCGCTTAAAGGAAACCAAGTGCTTTGCACTTGGTTTTTTTATTGGAATCAATCGAAGTTCACTTCGAATTGGAGACAAGAAAAAAACCAAAATGATTTCTGCAAGAAAGCATTTTGGTTTCTATGCTTCTAAACGATTGCTAAAAGAGATCACCGAAGGTAATTTCGATTTTTAAAAAGTGTATGTATTCAGCGATAAGGATAAACTTGAACTCAATATGAAATTTCTTAGTATGGCTTTCTAGCCCAACCATTATATGGCTGATGACTTTGAGAAAATTAATGTTTGCGACAAATCTAAAACCGATCGAATTAGAGACAATAAATGAGGCTCAGATAAAACTAAATTCAAACATTAGAAAACGATTTGGAGATTAGCAAAACATGTGATTTATGTAAGTTATTTCATTTGTTATATAAGTCTTTGGACGGTATTTAGAATCATCTTTGTTTATCAAGCATTTGTTGCCAACTCATTTCTTAATGTAATTGGAACTATTGCTCTCCAAAGAGGAGTTGCCAAAAATAAGCAGCACGAAAACAACCTATATTTATGACTTCAAAAGAACATAATAAGATCGTATTGGAAAAAAATCAACTTATCCAATCCCAGATACCTTCCACTTCAATAATTGAAAATTACTCGTCCTTAAAAAGTTTACAAAATTCACGGTTAGATTTAATGTTTAGACCTTCTATTATAGCCGATTACCAGTATTTAGTTCGACGAGGACTTATAGGGAAAATTGGGCGTGTCCATCATGAGCTACAAGAGCAATGTAAAACGCTGGTTATCTGTTTGGGATAGCTCTCTTCTTCAGATCAAAAATTAATTCGAGAAGACCAAACAGCAGAATTACAAAAAGCGCATCCTAAGAAGTCAGTTTCTGAAATTGAAAGTATAATTGCGGATTTTTTCCTACCTGAAGAATACTCAATGCATCCTATGGGTGGATCTGTAGAAGCTTTAATCTACGATCAAGAAACACTTCAAGTTATGGATTTCGGCACGAATAACGGACTAGAAATTGACTTGAACGAGCAATGCCACAACTATCATCCTGACATATCCGATCTTGCTAAAAAGAACAGGGCGCTATTAATCAATTTATTTGAATATGAGGGATTTGTGGTTAGCCCAAAAGCTTATTGGCGTTTTGACTATGGCAATGCTATTTGGGCAATTGAAAAAAGTGAAAAAAATGCGATTTACGGCAAGGTCAAAAATTAAAATGTGGTGTTTATTAAAATCACATTTTTCCAAATTCTTAGTCCTTTTTTCCTTTAACTTTTTATAAAAAGTTGGTTGAGAGCCCAGTAATTTTTTTGAATTGATTAGAAAGATGTGAGACACTGCTATAATGCAATTTATAAGAGATCTCCGTTAAACTGAGTTCATCATAAAGCAATAACTCTTTTACCCTTTCAATTTTATGGATGATAATGAAATGTTGAATTGTCATTCCCTTAACTTCGGAAAACGTGTTTGCCAAATACGTATAATCATAGCCCAATTTTTCACTGATATATTCGGAGTAATTCACTTTCGGTAAATTATCATTATGATGAATCATCTCCACAATTATATTCTTAATATTTTCAATTAGAATACTTTTTTTATTATCCATTAATTCAAGGCCAACCTGCAAAAGTGCCCGTTTAAATTCAGTTATTTGCAAGGGTTGCATTTCCTTAATAACTTCAACTACCCCCAAATCAACATTAGCATATTTATACCCTAATTTTTCAAGTTCATTTTGCACAAATAATTTGCACCTTAAACTAACCATATATTTTAAGTAGAGCATCATGCCGTCAATTGGAAAATTGATGATTACCAACAGTTTAAATCCTTTATTCAATCTGATTACTCCACAAGGTAGATCAATTTAAAAGCTTATCGATAAAAGAAGGCTTTATTATTCGAAGGATTTTTCCCTCAACTAACTTGAACTGGAAAAATAAATACTGGCGTTTCAGAATGATAGGCCAACTTCTCGGTTAAACTACCAAAGAAAAGTCTTTCAAAGAAGTTTTGTTTTCGATTTACCAATGCTAGAAAATCTGGTTTAATTTCTTTCATTAAAATTTGCAATCTATTATGCACGTCTTCTCCATATAGAAGTTCAAAATCTAACTTAGAATAATCCGTGGTTTTCATCAATTCTGATTTGAGGTTATCAAGGAGATTTTGATTGTTTACCTTTTTCGACTGTTCTTTATTCAGAATATGTACAATGTCAACAGATGCTTCATAAAACTGAGTAATTTCAATAATAGAAGCAATCGCTACGACATCTGCTTCTCGATAATCTGTAGAAAAAACGAATTTACTGAAACGTTCTATTTTTGCATTCAAAGGCACTGCAAGTAGTGGTGAATTTATCGTTTTATTAATTGTTCTCTGAAATCTTTCATAATCAATTTGTTCCATGATTGTTGACAATAGCCGCCAACATTCCCCAACAAAATTAATGATTTACTTGTTCAAAAATGAATAAATCGTATATCTTTTCCTCGAACATTTATTGTTCAATTACCATCAAGTTTAAGAGTCTTGATTATTCAAAAGCGAAAGTAAATCGCTACTGAAATAAAGAATTTGTTAGCGGGCAGGCAAATCGCTACTGAAATAGAATTATAAGCGGGCAGGCAACTTCGCTAATGAAATAAGAATTATAAGCGGGAGTAGCTCAGTTGATAGAGCGCCAGCCTTCCAAGCCGAGGGTCGCGAGTTTGAGTCTCGTCTCCCGCTCAATAGAAACCTTGAAGTTAATCGCTTCGAGGTTTTTTGTTTAGTTTTTTTAAGTAAAATTTTTTAGATTTGTATTAAAAGCTTCTATGAGTTTTCTAATTTCTTTCTTTCTTTTTGCCCTTTTCGCAAATTATTCTATTTCGCAAGACTTAGTCCTGCCCATTGAAGGAATTTATGGTGAAGATTATATCATTGTAAATTATCCAGATTGGCATTTTGCTGATGGTCCAGTTTTAGTAGAAGATGGAATTTTGAAAGATCACTTATGTGGTTCCAAAACGTATGACGGTCATCAAGGAACTGATTTTGTGATAACGGGATTTCCACAAATGGATGCTGGGGTGAATATCTTAGCAATTGAAGGTGGTGAGATTATTCATATAACAGAGGACCTTTTTGATCGAGAAACTGATGGAATCGTTGAATTCGGACTTGGTAATTATGTTGGGATTTATCATCCCTCTTCAAATACCTATTCATATTACGCCCATTTAAAAATGAATTCGGTAATTGTTGAAGTCGGTGACATGGTAGTTGCTGGTGAAACTATTGCTCAAGTTGGTAGTTCTGGAAATTCAACTGATCCCCATTTACATTTCGAATTATGGAATCCTGGGTTACTCACTGATCCTACAATAGACCCCTGGGGCATTGCTTGCGATTCTGGAACTAATTTGTGGGAAAGTTCCCCGAGCTACGATACGTCATATGCCGTTTGGGATTGTGGATTTGTTAATTACGATTCTATTGAGAATTTTATTCCGAGTACGTGGTATTCGCTGAAAGAAAGGCTAGATATCAAAATAATTTTCTCAACCGACGACCCCTTCTTTACCTTTTGGGCATTGCAATATGGTTTAAAAATTGGTGATCAAACTACTCTTGAATGGTACGAACCGAATGGCGATTTATATGCGACTTCAACCACAGCATATACAACTCAAGATTGGTGGTTTCACTATTATAATAATTCTATTCCCCTTCCACCTATTAGTAAACAAGGCTCGTGGAGCATTAGGTATTATTATAATGATTCATTACAACTGACAAAATCAATTTCTTATGGGAATTTGGGTTTACAAGAAACTCAATCTGAAAAACAAAGCCCTTTTTATTATTCAAATGATGAACAATCAATTATCGTGGTTTTGCCTAATGAGATCGACTATTCTGATTTTTCACTTTACAGTGTATCCGGTCAAACTATTATTGAAAAACAGCCACTATATGCTAACAAAGAGATCGTTTTATCTTTGCCAGACAGTTATAATTCAGGTGTTTATATTTTGAGTTTATCAACCTCACAAACGACCTATTCAATGAAGATTTTGTTTAAATAGACTGTTTGATGCGAATTAACAAACTATCCGTTAACTGAATAAACGAACGCCATTGAAGTTATATTTAACAAAGCGACAAAAGCAATGAGTCCAAAAACACAATGAACGTCGATACTGTCATTACAACCCATTCTCTTAATTTGAATGACAATAATAAATTTTACATTCTTTCTAGTAGTATAAACGAATCGTGAAAACAAGAAATACACCGTCAAAAGCGCTTTTTGATGACAAAAAATAGAGTGATTCATCCCCCCAGAAGATTTAATTGTTTGGAATTGGAATCTTAGAATAGAAAATGACAGCCTATATTATTTTGGATATAATTATAATAATACCGAAGGAACTTAGATATTATTTTCGGGGGTGAAATAAAATCCCCTTTTTGTTTTGGAAACTATGTCTCTTTACTGCATGGAATGAGAAATGGTTCTGTCGCATTAATCAATTCTGATTCTGAAATTTAGTAATTATCTA
>TARA_B110000037_G_scaffold221695_1_pt1 | contig 85694 bp, 79 predicted proteins | sample TARA_B110000037 | Tara Oceans TARA_B110000037 (sample SAMEA4397196) | marine metagenome | biome: Polar Biome; feature: [MIX] marine epipelagic wind mixed layer (ENVO:01000061); material: water (ENVO:00002006), including particulate matter (ENVO:01000060) such as... | depth 10-100 m | reverse complement strand
CAAATCACAAATCACAAATCACAATGCGCACCAGTATATTTCCTCGATTCTTATCGGGCGCTCACAGAGACGCCCCTCCTTGGGGCCTCAAACCTTACCTTTTCACATCCCTGCCAAGATGCTTTTCCATGGCTCTAGTGGGGGGGTGAGGCCGGGCTTGGAATGCCAAGTGTGGAGGCGGCCGTCCGTGGTGTCCTAGGGTGCGCCTTCTTCGTGGATAAATATTTTTGTTAGAAGATATTTGTTGCGAGGAAAGGAACCGCGATTTGGAAATCGCGACCTGTATGGCGAATCGTTCTGTGGCTCCGGTAGCGGTTGTAGTCGCGATTTCTAAATCGCGGTTCCTATCCAATCATTCGCCCGCCGCTAGCCAGCGAACCGCATTGGTGATGATAGTTTTGTAGGCGGGATTCGCATGGGATTTGTCGTCGTGGCCGTGGGTGTAGGCGACGATGCGCGCCTTTGGATCTTTCACGATCCAAAGTGCCGGATGTGAATCAGGACTATTCCCATCCGGCTTGTTCTCGACGAGCACGGTGCTTTTTGCGCCTTCGGAGAACGTAAAGTGATAGCTCTCGTCCGCGATGGTGAATGACTTCGGAACGCCCTTGAGGATGGCATGCTTGCCCGGTCGGGTGGACTCCGCCGCCACGGCACCACGGCCGTGACCCCGCGTGCCTCCGGAGACGAAACGCTTGTTGTATCCCTTCCATGGATGCTGCCATGTCGCAGCGTGGAGCAGGAGTATCCCCTTGCCCGCGTCGGCGAAATCATGGAGTGCTTTCTGGAATTCTGCGCTACCCCATTGGCCGTGGTTGCCGGAGAAAACCAGCACGTCAGCCTTCGGCATGGCGGCGAGCGCCTCGGCTAGATTCATCGTGCCGATGACATCCGCGCGATCAATCGCGGAGAGCGTTTCCCTATCCGTAAAAATGAAGTCCCTTGGGAAATTGTGGGAGCTTCCAGCACCGACAATGAGCACCCGGAGGCCGCCTCGCTTGCGGGGCTCTGCGAAGCGCTGGCCGGTTGCAGAAGTGCTTCCGGGCGGCAGCTTCTTCAGCCGTTCGCCGGCTTCCGCATCGGTGGCGGACATGTAGGCGAGAATATCGCGGATGACCTCCGGGCCGAGCCCGTCGAATCCCTCCGGCATCAGGCTGCGGCGGGTGTTCACTCGCGATGCGATGTCCGCCCTGCGGATCTCCGTATCGCCCCCCTGATTGCGTAGTGTCAGGCCAGCCCTGTTCTCGCTGGTGATGATACCGGCGAGCGTATCACCCTTCTTGGTGGTGATATTCCACTGCCAGAAACTGGGGTCAACCTCCCGGTTCGGATCGATGATGTGGACAAGGAGTTGCTCCGCGCCGTGGCTGCCCATTCCCGTCAATGCGGGACCGACATCCGCCTTCCCGACATCGCCGAAGCGGTGGCAAACTGCACAGGCGGCGGCATACATGATCTTGCCGTTCGCGACATCACCCGGCTTGGCGACCTGGGGAAGGAATTTTGCGATGACCGCAGCCTTCTCCTTCTCGCCGGGCATGAGCTTGTCGAGAAGTGAGTTAGCGCGGGCGGTAACCGCCTTGTCGGGATGGCTTCGCAGGCGAGCCGCATCGCCGGGGCTGATTTTCGCAGCCTTGATATCGCCTTCCTCCACCGCCTTGAGGAAAGCGAGTGCTGCGGCGGGGCGTTTCACAATCTCATCGAAGGCAGCGGGGCGGATGCCTGGGCTGATTTCGTTGAAGAGCATCACCAAATGATTCGCGAAGCCGCTGCTGCCGATGATTTCAACGATGGCGAGCTGGAGTTCTCGTGGCTCGTTTGAGTTCGGCAAAATCGAGAGCGCGGGAGCCACCGAATTCTGCGTGCCGACGGCGATGAGAGCGCGAGCAGCGGCCACTCTCACCGGGATTGACACAGCGGAGTCCTCGACCTTCACGGCGAGGGCATCAATCTGCTTTTGCACAACAGCTTCCATTTTCCCTTCGGTATCCCAACGGGCAATGAGCGGAAGGGCGAACGAAGCGGTCGAGGGATCAGCAAGCAGGCTACGGAGGGAGTCGCTGACATCCTTGCCAAGCGCGGGCTGCGCCTGGTTGTTTGCGATGATAGAGGAAAGGATCGCCGTCTTGATCTCGTCCGCAGACCGGGGTGCTTTGGCGACTGCGACGAGGAGCGTTCCGGCGGCGGCGGAAGGATCCGGTCTCAGCACAGCGGGGAGGATACTCACGACAAGTGGCTTGAGTTTCTTCGCCTGCGGGGAGGCCAGCGCGACGGAAACAACTTCCATTTCCCTGCCGTTGGAGGCCGCGATAAGGGCGGAGCGTGTCCAATTGTCATCCGCCTTCGCGAATTCCGATACGAGCGATCCGACGCCCTGCTCACCGCTGAATTTTGCGTAGGTTTTCAGGGCGGTAGAGCCGTTCTTCGCGATCTGAAGTTGCCCGGCCTCTCTCATCATCCGCATCGCCGTCATTCGAGTGTGGGCGTTGGAGCTTCGTAGCGCGGCATCCAAAGACTCCGCATTGGAGGTATCGATCACAGGAACAGCAACGGTCTTCGCCTGCTTGTGCTGAACCTTCCAGATGCGTCCGAAGTAATGGTCACGATCCGGGCGAACCGCAGCATTCGCAGGACCGTGGAGCGGGCCGCGGGTATCGTTGTGGATGGCCGCCTGATTGTAGAAATCGATCACATACAACGCCCCGTCGGGGCCAATCCTTGTCTCGATGGGGCGGAACCACAGGTCTCCGCTTCGCATAAACTCAGTTTCCTCCCTGCCCTCTTGCTTCGCGGCGGAGTAGGTGATCCCATCCGGCTTCATGAAATAGTGGCTGACTATGTTGATCGTCGGCTCTGTGACGAAGTAGCTGCCGTTCCAGCGTTCCGGCCATCCGCCGCCCTCGTAGATCGCACATCCGGCGGCCGCCGTGTAGGAGCCGACGTAGTCGATCTGCTTGTAGGCGACCTGTTTCCAATCCATCAGTGGAAAGGTTTTCTGCCTCGTGATCATTCCATGAAAGCCATTGGTTCCGGGCAGTTTTCCCTTCGCCAAGACATGCTCGGGCAGCACCGTGTGGAAGAGGATCGTGCCGCTCGTTGGCTGGGTCCAGAAACACTGGCCGTCGGACGTCATGCAGAGACCCCAAGTGTTCCCACCCTTGCTGGAATACATCTCGATATCCGTTCCGTCGGATTTGAAACGGATCACGCCGGAGCCGATTTTCACCTCAGGTTTCGCCGCATCTCCCAGGCATTTGACCTTTCCACTTGAGTATCCGTGGGTTGCGTAGATCCATCCGTCCAGACCCCATCGGAGGTTATTGATGACCGCGTGGGTATCGAAAGTGCCGAGACCGGTGTAGAGCTTGGTGCGCTTGTCTGCCACATCATCGCCGTCCGTGTCCTCAAGGAACCAGATATCGGGGGCGGCCGAAACGATGACCCCGTTGCGGTGAAAAACGAAGCCGGTGGCGAGCTCCAACTTGTCAGCAAAAACATGTTTCTTGTCCATGCGCCCGTCGCCGTCGGTATCGGAAAGAATGCTGATTTGGTCGATCGGATCACGGTCGTAATCACCCGGCTTCACCGATCCACTGTCCTTCCAAACATCGGTGTTCGCCTTGCGCAGTCCGTTCGGGTATTCGGGCGTCTCGACGACCCACATCCTGCCCTTCTCGTCCCAGTCGATATTCATCGCCTTGTTGATGAGCGGCTCGGCGGCAACCAGCGAGAGCTTGAAGTCCGGGTGCATCTCGATTTTCGCAGCGGCCTCCTCGGGGCGGGTCGGGCCGCCAACCGGGTAGAGAAGATCACTTTCGGCCTTTTCACTATCGGCCAGCAATGCATCCACATCCTCGGATTTCCCCGCCCATGCGATCCCGCGAAGGAGTATCGTCTGCACCGAGATGTGGGAGAAATTTGCATACACGTGACCCGGGACAAAGGCGAAGGCGCGGTGCTTGCCTGTCTCATAAGTCCAGATCTGCGGCTGGATGTCGTAAATGTTGACTGGCTTGCGCCTGCCGGAAGAGCCGTCCTTCGGCTTCGGCGTATAAGCGGCGGCGAGAATCTTCGCCTCCGGCATCATCTGCATGTCGTAATAAATCTCGTCCTCGAGATCGAAGTTCGAGGCGCCTCGGGTGATGGGGTTCTCTCGGTCGGTGAAGTAGAGCGACATGTGACCTTCCAGGTATTTCGTTTTCCCAAATTCCCAGGAACCGCCGATCACAGCCTTGTACCAATCCGCATCGCGGGAAACCGTGGCGCCGTGGATCGCGACAACCCCGCCGCCCCGCTTGAGATATGCTTCGAAATTCTCGCGCTCCTTGCCTTTGATGTTCCCGGCTTCCGATGCATGGAGGATGACCACGTCAGTTTCTGCAAGTTGCTCCGCCGTGGGAAAATCGTCGCCGCCGGTGGCTTTCGCACCGCGTTTGTTGAGGAGTTTTGTCCAGTCACTGAGGAAAGCTGGGTAGTCATGGCAGCCGGGACCATGGGTCTTGGCGCCGGAGCGAATGAAGATGCGGAGCGGCTCGGCGGCCTGTGCAAGTTGCAGCCCGATCAGGCAGAGGATAAGGAATTTTTTCATGATGGTGTATTGAGCAAAGTTAGCAGTTGTTTGGCACAGGCTCGCGCGAACTCTGGGCTGTTGATTTCCTCGGCGTATTCAAGGACAGGAACCTCCGCGTGCGCACGGATGGAGGAGAAAAGAGCTTCGTCGGCGGAGGAATCGTGGAAGGGCTGGCCTTCCGCGCTGATCACGCTGATCGCCTTCGCAGGGATCATGATCGCGCAGCGTCCGGCGCAGGCGTTCGCCTTTTCCGCGATGATGCGACCTAGTTCTGTGCACTCATCGGGCGTGGTGCGCATCAGCGTCACCTGCGGATTGTGGATATAGAAACTACGTCCCTCGTACTTCGCAGGAACCGAAGAGCGCTCGCCGAAGTTCACCATATCCAGGCAGCCTGGCGCGATGACTACGGGAATCCCCGCCTTGGCAGCAGCATCCATCCGCTCTGAACCCGCCGCGAGAACTCCTCCGCAAAGCTCGTCCGCCCATTCCGTTGTCGTGAGATCGAGCACACCCGCCGCCATGCCGCTGGCGATGACAGCTTCCATCGCTTTCCCGCCGGCACCGGTCGCTGCAAAGATCAGGACTTCGTAGCCGTTCTCCTCAAGGATTCGCTTCGCCTCGGTGAGGCATTCGGTGGTATTGCCAAACATCGATGCTACGATCAGAGGGCTGGCCCCTTCGGTATGCACTTGCGTCGTCGCCATCCCGCAAATCGCACCGGCGGCACGCGTCAGGATGGTGCGGGTGAGCCGGTTCAGCCCGGCCACATCCGCAACGCTCGGCATCATGGTAATATCGCTGGTTCCAAGGTAGGGCGCCGTGTTTCCGGCAGCGAGAGTCGATACCATTAGCTTGGGGAAACCGATCGGCAACGGCCTCATCCCGGCGGTTGCGATCGCCGTTCCACCTCCCCCACCGAGAGAGATCACTCCGTCAATTTTCCCTTCGGACAGCAGTTTCGACAGGAACACCGGAGCTGCTTCCGACATCGCCGTGACGCATTCGCCGCGGTCCTTCCGCTCCATCATTCCCTCCAGGTTCACGCCCGTGGTCGCCGCGACATCGTATCTGCTGAAATCCGGCTCAACGGTCGGTTCCCCGCCGGTGCCGACATCGATCAGCAACGCCTTGCAGCCGTGGCCGCGGATCAGCTCCGCGACAAAGGCGTGTTCCGCACCTTTCGAATCTAGGGTTCCGAGGACGGCGATTGTTGCGCTCACTTCTTCAGTGAAATGGATTTAAACTGGCGGGTGAGATCGGTCAGCGATTTCTCGACACCCATCCGTTCCAGCGATGAGGCGCCGACGAAGCCCACGCAGTCGGTCGCTTGGATCACACGATCCGCATCCTCGGGGGTGTTGATCGGGCCGCCATGGCAGAGGTAGAAAATATCGTCACGCACGGTCTTCGCCGCATCGATGATGTCCTGGGTCCGCTTGATCGTGTGCTCCCAGCTCACCACCGCATCCTTCACCCCGATCGAGCCACCGACCGTCGTCCCCACATGCGCGATGATCGCATCCGCACCGGACTCCGCCATTCTCACTGCCTCCTCGGGCGAAGCGACATAGACGATGGAAAACATATCCATCTTCCGGCCGATACCGACCATTTCGTATTCCTTTTCCACACTCATCCCGGTCTCTTCCAGCACCCCCCGGAAATGGCCGTCCACAATCGTGTGTGTCGGGAAATTGTTCACCCCGGAGAATCCCATATCCTTCACCTTTTCGAGCCAGTGCCACATGCGGCGGCGCGGGTCGGTAGCGTGCACCCCGCAGATCACGGGAATTTCCTCAACCACCGGAAGCACTTCATACTCGCCGATCTCCATCGCGATCGCATTTGCATCGCCATAGGCCATCAGCCCGGCAGTCGAGCCGTGGCCCATCATGCGGAAGCGTCCGCTGTTGTAGATGATGATTAGGTCGGCTCCACCCTTCTCGATGAATTTCGCGCTGATTCCCGCTCCGGCTCCTGCCGCGATGATCGCCGTTCCTTTCGACAAGGTGTCTTGGAGGCGCTCGATGACTTCCGTGCGGGTATACGGGTTTCCTTTTCCGGTCCATTGATTTGGCATGGAATGAAAGTGACTGCGGATTGCCCTTGAGCCAAGGGGTAATCCTGCACCAGAATTTAAGTCAAATCCACATCCAGCCATTGAAAACGAAAAGCAAACCGCCTACCTCCGATCATGAGATCATTGGCAAAGGGACGAAATTCCGTGCTGTGTGCGGCCCCGGGGGCGGTGAGCGCAGCTGGCTGAGCGAGGAGCCCGAGTGCCCTTTGCTGGGCGGGTGCAACATCAGCCACACAGGCATCATGGAAGCAAAGTCTCCTTACGAGATCGTCCGCACCGACCAATCAGGCACCTTCATGCTCGCCTGCCTTGGAGGCGAAGGCGTCATCATGGTCGACGGATCATGGAAGGCGATACGCGGCGGCCAGGCATGCCTGCTCCCTCCCTTCGTGATGAACTCCCTGAAATGCGTCCCAGGAAAGGCATGGAGCTTTGCATGGGTCCGCTACGAGGAACCCCGCGACGCCAAACCCATCGTATCCTCCGTTTCCCCGGTCATCGGATCCTACGATGCTGACTGCCTTGCCCATGCCATCCGTGGCCTCCGCAGCGAATGCACCGGCGGCAACACCCCCGCCGCCCTCCATCAGTGGTGCACCCTCGTGAACCACTATGTGATGAGCTTCGCGGAACCATCCGGTCTCGACGCCCGGCTCTGGCGGCTCTGGAACGAAGTCACTCGCAAACCCTCGCATGACTGGACGCTTGAAGCCCTCGCCACCATCGCCTGCGTGAGCACGGAACACCTGCGCAGGCTCTGCCTCCGCGAACTCGGTCGCAGCCCGATGCGGCACCTCACCTTCGTCCGACTTCAACTCGCGATGCGAATGCTCACCTCAACCGGAGACAAGATCGAAACCATCGCGCGGAAAGTCGGTTTCAGCGGCATCCACAGTTTCTCGGGAGCGTTCAGCACCCGCTTCGGCAAGCCGCCCTCGGCATTCCGATGAGTGCGGGGGGATGGGGTTGTGGTCGTTGCCGGACATAGTCACGCCGGGCTCAGGTCTCCAGATTCCGAGCTGGCTCCAGGCCCATGCCCTCGATTTCAATGCGATCCGGGAAGCATTTGACGCTGGCGTAGGCGGTCTTCGCCTCGGTCTCGACCATGCCCTTCAGATTGACGTAGTGGCAGTTGCCGAACTTGGTGTAATTACCGGAGTGCTTGTGGCCGTTCATATAGGCGGCGACGTTGTCATATTTCCCAATCAGGGCGACGAGTTCCTCCGCGTTCCAAAGATTATGACCGTCCGCTGCAGGCATGACGGGATAGTGATTAAAAATGATGACGCTCTGGCCTGCGGTCTTTGCGGCGGCGAGTTCCTTCTCCAGCCATTCCATCTGCTTCGCGCCGATGGCGGCGTTCCAGGATGCCATCTCGCGGTCATACTTTTTGGCCAATTCCTCTTTCATCGCTCTTGCCTCCGCCGTTCTGGGATCAGCAGTCGGATACCTCCAGGTACTGATGTCGGTGCCGTCGAGGAAGACGAAGCGCCAACCCTTGATGATCTGTGAGTAATACGCCTTTTCCAAGCCCATGGCGCCGAGAACCTTGCCCTTGTCCTCATCTGCGACGGAGAAATCGTGGTTTCCGCAAATCGGGAAATGGGGAGCTTTGAGCTTCGCGTAAATCGGCATCACCGAGGAAAAACTCTTGAAATCCCTGTCGATGAGGTCTCCGAGTGTGACGGTAAACTCCAACGGTTTCGTGTTGAGATCCGCGACGGCGTGTTCGAGCTTTTCGAGGGAGTTTCGATAGAACCGGGTGCCCGCCGGATTGGCGTCAGCGTACTGCGGATCGGCGGTGACTCCGAAGGTAAGATCAGGCGCATCCGACGGCGCCGCCCCCGCCCTACCTGCAATCACAAGGGGCAGGGTAATCTTGAGGAAATTCCTTCTTTCCATGGCACAAGGATAGCCGCAGCTAGGAATGTGAAAAGTGGAAAAAACCAACGGTTTGATTTTTAGTCCCCCCGCTCTCTGATCTTCGGGTTTAATTGAAGCTTCGAAATCGTGGAGGCAGCACCGGTCTGGGTGCGCTGTTGGAGCAATGCGTGGCTGGAATCCCCAGCTACCGCACCCTCTAGATATTCCCCTTCTTCATCTCCGCGAACGCGAAGTTCGCAGCTTTCAGAACACTACAACAATTCGCGCAGTCAAATTTCTGAAGCCTGGCGACCGAGCCGGATGGCTCCTACCGGATAGTAAAAACGCCCCTGCGGCGCGGGGCCGGAGGGGCGTTTGTGAGTTGGATCCCAGGAGGGTTACTTCGCGGCGGCGACTACGTCTTCGGCGGTCATGCCGAGTTCTTTCATGACGGTGTTGCCGGGGGCGCTGATGCCGAAGCGGTCGATGCCGAGGACTTTGCCTTCGGTGCCGACGTGTTTCCACCAGATGTCCGTGACCCCGGCCTCGATGGCTACCCGCTTGGTGCAGGCTTTCGGAAGGACGCTTTCCTTGTATTCGGTGGACTGGCGCTCGAAGCGCTCGACGCATGGCATGGAGACGACGCGGACGCCGTCACCGAGTTGCTTAGCGGCCTCAACGCAATGCTGAAGCTCGGAACCGGTGCCGATGAGGATAGTAGTGAGGGCGGATTTTTCCTTCACGGCGATGTAGCCGCCACGGAGAACGCCATCGCGGCGCTCTTGGGCGGAGAGATCGTTCATGAGAGGAATCGCCTGGCGGGTGAAGATGAGGGCGGACGGGCCATCGGTGCGCTGCATAGCTGCGATGTAGGCTCCGGCCGTTTCCTCGGCATCGCCGGGGCGAATGACATCGAGACCAGGGATCACGCGGAGGCCGCTGATCGTTTCCACCGGTTGGTGGGTCGGGCCGTCCTCGCCAACACCGACGGAATCGTGGGTGAAGATGAAGGTGGTCGGGATTTTCGAAAGCGCGGCGAGACGGATGGCCGGGCGGACGTAATCGGCGAAGACGCAGAAGGTCGCGCCGCTTGCGCGGAAAAGGCCGTCGTAGGCGATGCCATTGCAGATCGCGCCCATTGCGTGCTCGCGGATGCCAAACCAGATGTTCCGTCCCAGAGAGTTGCTAGCGGAGAAATCGCCTTCGCCCTTGAGGTAGTTCTTAGTGGAACCGAAGAGATCGGCGCTACCGGTGAGGAACTGGGGCATGGCTTTTGCCAGGTCATTGATGACCTTCGCACCGGCACCACGGGTGGCGTCCTTGTAGTCTGCAGCGAAGGTCGCGATCTTATCACTGAGATCTGTAGGAACCGTAGCTGCAACACCTTCGGTAAGTTCTTTCGAAAGTTCAGGGTTGGCTTTCGACCAAGCATCATAGGTGGCTTGCCACTCGGAGAATGTTTTTGCCTGGGCTGCATTGCGTTCTGCGAAGTAGGTTTTGGTTTCCTCGGAGACGAAGAAACTCTCGTCTGCAGGAAGGCCGAGACCGGCACGAGCCTCTTCGATGAATTTCGCTCCGCCTTCGCCGTGGGCGCTGGAAGTTCCGGCAACTTGCGGGATGCCTTTTCCGATGAGAGTCTTAGCAATGATCACCTTCGGTTTGCCGTTGTCCGTTTGCTTAGCGGCTTGGACGGCGCTCTGGACTGCTGCGAGGTCGTTTCCGTCGATTTGCACTGCGTCAAAGCCTTGGGATTCGAAATAGAGCTTGGCGTTCTCGCTCTGGGTGAGATCAGCCATGGCGTCGAGGGTGACGTCGTTGCTATCGTAGATGAGGATGAGGTTATCGAGGCCGTTGTGGCCTGCAAAGGCGATGGCTTCTTTGGCAACACCTTCCTGGAGGCAGCCGTCGCCGTGGAGTGCGATGATGTGGTGGTCGAAAAGAGTGTGGTCAGCAGTGTTGAATTTCGCGGCAGCGCGTTTCCCGGAGAGAGCGAAGCCGACTGCGTTTGCGATGCCTTGGCCGAGTGGGCCGGTGGTGGCTTCTACGCCCGGAGTCTCATGAAACTCTGGGTGACCTGGAGTGATGGAGTGGAGTTTACGGAAAGAGGCTACGTCGTCCTTGGATACCTTATATCCGGAGAGATGGAGCCAGCTGTAGAGGAACATGGAACCGTGGCCTGCGGAGAGGATGAAACGGTCACGGTTGAGCCAACGTGGGGCGTCGGGATTAAAGTTCATGCTTTCCCCGAAGAGGACGGATCCGATTTCGGCGCAGCCGAGTGGAAGACCCAAATGACCTGAATTACAGGCGTGGATGGCGTCCATGGCGAGGCCACGAGCTTCAGTTGCGGCGGTGGATAGTGCTTGTGTGTTCATAAAAAATACCTCCGGTGGCGATTCGATCGCCTGCGGAGTGGAGAAACACTAGGAATCCAGCGTCCGTTGACAAGCCCGCATCGCGATTTTTCCCACGTGCGGGCTCAAATCCGGCTCATGGATGCCAGTTCCGCGTAACATACCCCGGATCCGCCGAAGAGATCCAGCGCGCTGCCGACGGTCACATCCACGAGTCCCCTGCCCGCTTCATCAACGAGCTTCACGTCCTCAAAGGTCGCGGCGCCACCGGCATAGGTGACCGGGCATTTTCCCCAGGCACCCAGCAGCGAAACCAGCTCGGTATCGATCCCGCCGCAGAGTCCTTCGACGTCGGCGGCGTGGATGAGGAATTCATCGCAGTAAGGCAAAAGAGAATCGAGAGTCTCGGGGCTAACGGAGAGGTCGGTGAGGGTCTGCCAGCGGTTCATTGCCACCGTCCAGCCACCTGCGGTGCGGCGGCAGGAGAGGTCGATTACCAGTTTTTCCTTTCCTACTTCAGCGACGATCGCATCGAGAGCATTTTGGAGAAATTTCCCTTCGGCATCGAAAAGCGCGGAGGTGACGATGACATGGCTTGCCCCGGCATCCAGCCACTGGCTTGCATTTCCGGCACGGATTCCGCCACCAACCTGCATACCGCCCGGCCATTCACCGAGAGCGTCGCGTGCGGCATCGTCATTTCCCGACCCCAGCATGATTACATGCCCGCCAGTCAGATGATCATCGCGGAATTTCCCGGCGAACCATGAAGGAGGCTTTTCGGAAACGAAATTCTCGGTGGGCGCGGAGCCGTCATCGCGCAAGCTGCCACCGACGATCTGTTTCACCTTCCCTCCGTGGAGGTCGATGCAGGGTCGGAATCGGCAGGTCATTTGCAGCATGTATCAAGCTCGTAGCGGTCGGGAGATTTCTCACCGTATCCGCACAGCTTACAAGTAAAAGAATAGCCGTGGTAGTAATTTTTCGGGCAACGTTCACATGAAGGTTTCATGGTCACAGGATCAAGTGGGGCATTCACCCTGCAAGAATTCCAAAATCCGGCCACCACCAGCATCACTGTCGCTAAAATTAATTTCGTCGCCATATAATCAGTTAGTTTAATATGATTATCAGGTTTTACTGGTATTAGCCAGAACTAAAATAATTACCGTTTAAGAACCTGAATATGAAAGAGTTTTAACCGCAGATACCCCTTGAATGTCCCGTTCGTAATCCCCCGCCTCTTGGATTGCCGTTTCCGTAAGCGACTCTAGTGTAGCAGATATGCATGTCATCACGTCACGCCGCAGCTTCCTAGCATCGACCTCGACTTGGGCTGCAGGTTGTGCCCTTGGGCTGGGGAAATCCGCCGACCATCGGACAGTTTCCATTCTCCACACAACTGATCTACACGGCCACATCCTGCCGACGAAAACTTACTCCGGCAGGGCAGACGTCGGTGGCTTTGCACGCTGCGCAACCCAGATCCGAGCATGGAGGAAGGAGAATCCGAACTCGCTGCTAGTCGATATCGGCGATCTCTACCAAGGCACAGCTGCGAGTTACCACAATGAAGGGAAGCTATTCGTGGATCTGCTCGGGAACTTTGAATACGACGCATGGGTGCTCGGCAACCACGACTTCGACTGGGGGCCAGGCGTCTTGGAAAACAATATCCGTAACTCAAAAACATCCATCCTCACGGCAAACCTCACCGGAGCGCCGGAAAAAGTGATCCCATGGAAAATGGCGCAAGCCGGTGGTTTCAAGATCGCCCTCATCGGACTCATCACTCCTGGCCTCCCCTACTGGCTGATGCCGGAAACGCTCGGCGGCATCCTCCCAGAGGAAACGGTTCCAGCTTTGAAAAAATCCATCGCTCAAGCAAAATCTGCCAAGGCCGATGCCATCGTCGTGCTCGGTCATTTCGGGCACAAGAAAGAAGACGACTTCGCGAACCCTCTGCGCGAGACGATTATGAAAGCACCCGGCGCGGACGCGTTCATAGCCGGCCACACCCACGTGCGCGTCCCGTCACTGGAGATCGGCGACACTCTTTTCACCCAAGCAAGCTACTTCGGAATCAACTGCGGGAAGCTAGATCTCACCTTCGACCTAAACTCGCGCAAGCTCATCTCCAAAACTGCCGAAACGGCATACATGAATGACAAAATCGAACTGGATCCCGGCGTAATCAACCTCTCCCAACCGGATCTTAAAACCGCAACCGAGCAACTCGCCCGCAAGCTCACAACTCTCGAAAAACCGATCAAAGGAAAACGCCGCGACAGCGCACTCGCCCGCTTCCTCTGTAAAACATTTTCCGCAGCACTGAAACGAAACGGCACTCCGGTAGATGCCGTCTTCCACGGCACCTTTGGCACTCCGGAGATTCCCGCAGGCGTGGTCACTGTTGCCAATGCATGGGAGATCCTCCCATATGAAAACACTTTCATTACCGCGAACGTCACACCGGCGCAGATGCTCGAAATCCTAGCGGAGGATCGCAAGATATCCTCGGATCGCACCCTCTGGCCTTTCGAGGTCGTGTGGGAAAAGCGTGTGCCTGTGCGAATTCTCAAGGACGGCAGCGAGCTGGATCCGGCGAAACAGATCACCGTCGCCTTCAACTCCTACGACTCGCAATCCGGAGGCAAGACCCTCATGCGGATGCGGGAGATCGTAAGCCTGCCATCTTCAAACAGGAAGCCTGTCGACATCAACAGCCGTGATGCACTGCTCGAGGGACTGCTGAACCTGTAGTTCCACCTTACGGAGAGAGATCCACCCCGCTGACAAACTCCTTACCTGCGTTACCACTGATCGTGTTCCCCACATAAGGTTCTTCGGCTACACCTACTTCCAAAATAAGACCTGCCCCTTGGTTGTCGGCGATTCGATTTTCTTTCACGACCACCTTCGAAGCGCCCGAACGGACGACGAGTCCGCCGAGGACATTTCTCTCAAGCGTATTCGTGCCCACTTCACCAGAGCCAGCGCTACCTAGCACAAGTCCGAACTCACGATTCTCGGAGAGAACATTGTCGAGAATGGATGCAGATGCGGAACCGTTATCAACGTGGATACCGTTGCGGCTGTTTCCGGTGCAGGTGTTCTTGCTCAGGATCACTGCTGCACCGTCCCAGCTCTCGATCCCATTCTGGAAATTCTCGTTAAGGGTGTTTTCCTCGGCCTCTAGCAAACTTCCGGAACCCATTACCGCGATTCCGTTCCAACCGTTTTCCGTGAAACGGCAGCGAACGACCTTCGCATGTCCTCCGTCCGTAACGGCGATCCCGTGGCCACTGCCCCTCTCGAAGCGGCAGTCGGAGAAATCAACGTTCGCTCCCCGCACATGGGCGAGCGAAAACCTTTCCTCACAGGCATTGAAGGAAAGGTGCCGCAGCGTCAGGCCACTGAGTCTAGCGCCGTTCACGCCGGGCGCGATGGAGATCACGCTTCCCACATCCGCCTCGCACTGGATCAGAGTTTTCCCGGAAACACCCTGTAGTTCCACCGCAGCCGTAATTACGAAAGGCCCTTCCCATATGCCCTCGGCAAGAACCAAGCGGTCACGGTCTCGTGCGGATGCCAGTGCCTCGGCGACCGTTTTCACATCCTCGGGAATGCGGATCGTGCGGGTGTAGTCGGCCATTTTCTCGAACTTCGCTAGGATCTCCTTGTTGTCCGGCGCCAGTGAAACTGCCTCTCGCAGCCATTCCATCGCCTGCTCGTCATACTCGCCGGTATCGCGCTCCGCCGCTTGCGCCAAAAGCCCTTGGGCTTTCTCCAGATCCACCTCTGCCTTTAGCTTGGCATCTTCTGCAGCTTTTAGGAGCGTGAGCGCCTCTTCGTGACCATCGTGACCTTCGTTTCGCTGCACGAGATCACTGACGGAACTGATTGCCTCGTCAAACTTCCTATCCTCCACCTGCTTACGCACCGCATCAAAAGCCTCCTGGCGCTCCTCTTCCTCTTTCGCCACATCGATCTTTGCGATCAGCTGCTTGAGTTCTTTTTCATTCGGATACTTATCGAGCACCTGCCGCGCCGCGCTCTCCGCATCCGCCAATCGACCGTTCTCGAAGGATGCGAGTGCCTCCCCTTTCCAGTAGCCGATAAACTGGTTCTGCTCCTCTGTCATCCCCGCCTCGATGCTTCGGCGACCGATACCGACAAGTTTGGAATCAGGAAAAATGCCCTCGATTTCATCGAAAGCCTCCGCCGCCTCAGGCCATCGGCGGTTCTCTATAAAAATCGCCCCCTGTCGTTCGAGAAACGCAACACGCTGTATTTTCCCAAGCTCCCGATCTTCCTCATATTTCACATAAGCCACGGTGCCGAATCCGACGACGGTCAGAAGCAAAAGCACCCCACACAAAATTCCGAAAAGATTCGAAGCGCGCGGCTCCGAATCCGGTTCCACTTCGATCTCCGGGACGTCTTGGGAAAGCACCGGCAAGCCCACGGGATTCGCGAGCAGGTTCTCCGCAACAAACACCGGATGACCACGTCCTGCAGAGGCGGTGTCTGGCACCTCCACATCCGCTTCCCTCGGGATTAATCCAAGGGCTTCGAGATACTCGCGCACCGCAGCCAGCGCCCTGTCAAACTCAACCAACCCTTCTTGATATCGCTGCTCCAACATCTCATTTGGCGCACACCGAACCATGTCCGCGATTTTCTCACGGACAGCGCGGAACTCCTCAAGGTGCGGACGCGGATCTTCGTCCGGCCCAAGACCCAATATTTTCCTCGCCTCTGTCAAAGTCATCTCGCCAGTACTTATCCCCCGTAGTTGCTCAAAAGGAAAGCCGAAACGAGCCTTTCTAACCAACCCAACCTAGAACTTCAATAAAGCAGAATTATCTACCACCCATACCCCGAAATACCACTACTCAGCGCCTTCGCGCATATGAAGACAAAGAAAGGGCGGGAAGAAACGATCGTATCACTTCACCTCCATCGCATCGCATTTCACGAAAATCATGACCTTTCGCTCGGAGTTTACTTCGCCTTTGGTATTCTTCGGAGATACAACGGAGATCAGGGTATATTGGCCGCTCACGCAGGATATCCCTGCATTGATCTGGATGATATAGAAATCCGGCATTTGTATGGACAGCTCAGCACCGTTTTCCGCAATTCGGTCGAATCAACCCCGCCCCATCCCGACCCCGTAACCCTGGTGCCTGAGCTGCTGCCTAGAGGTGCGTTTGTTACGCCAAGGCATCGGCAGCCCGCAGCACCAGTTGCTCAGTGGTGACCCAGTCGATGCAATTGTCCGTGATGCTCTGGCCATAGACTAATTGTTCACGCGCTTGGGGAAAGCGTTGAGAGCCTGCCACCAGATGACTCTCTAGCATGGCGCCGACGATAGAAAGATCACCCACAGCCCGCTGACGAATGATTTCCTCAAAAACTGCAGGCATACGTTCATGGTCTTTCTCGCAATTCCCGTGACTCGCATCGATTATAACCGCCTCTGCTAAAGCATTTTTCCGCAGTAGTTCACGCGTGGTAGCCACCTCCGCCGCCGCATAGTTCGGGCCATATTCGCCACCGCGCAAGATGATATGGCAATCCGGATTACCAGAGGTAGAGACCGCCGAGGCACGGCCATCCAGGCCTACCCCGAGAAACGTCTGTGGCTGCATGGCGGCATGGCGGCCTTGATCGCATTGATCGCGGGTTCCAGATTTCCCATCGTGCCATTCTTAAATCCAATCGGCATGGACAGGCCACTGGCCATCTGGCGGTGAGTTTGTGACTCCGTAGTGCGCGCTCCGATCGCCGACCATGAAATCAAATCAGCAATGTACTGCGGCGTGATCGGATCCAGTAACTCCGTAGCTGTCGGCACACCGCAGCGGATTACATCCAGCAAAAATTGGCGTGCCGATTGCAAACCGTGATTGATGTCATTAGAGCCATCCAAATGCGGATCCATGATCAGGCCTTTCCAACCGACCGTAGTTCTTGGCTTCTCAAAATACACACGCATCACCAGCAACATGCGTTCCTTTACCTGCTCCGCCAGCCCGGCAAAGCGCTCAGCATACTCCATTCCACTGGCAGTATCATGAATCGAGCACGGACCAGCGATGAGCAAAAACTTGTGGCTTTTCCCACAAAGGATCTCTTTGATTTGCTGGCGTGATTCATGAATCAACGACGCATCAGCATCGCTAGGATGCCATTGTTGTAATAGTTGCTCAGGAGCAGGCAGAGGTTGATTTGAAGCGATATGAACATCGCTCACAAGACGGTTTTCCATCAGGATCCAAGTCAATAAATTTCACACAAGGAGTCAAGTTTACAAGAAATCTGAAATATCTCGCCCCCCCGTGAACAGGGGAACACAGATCCCTGCGATGGCTCAGGCCGCAGATGCTCCAGCCATTCTGTTGCCAATGCCGCCGGAGTGAACTGAACAGCGTGGACAGACGTCTCTCGACGATCTTGTTGTCGATCTCGACGCGACCGCCCTCAAGGCTGGGTGCGAGGCCGTGCCATTGGCCGAATACATATCGTTAAGATCCAATGTTTCCAGCATCTGGGAACCAGACCTTGTCGGCACTTGGGGTCAGGTAGGAATGTGTCGGCAGGCAACCTCTTTCTCTTCCACTGTTCACTTTCCACATACTCACACAAATCTCTGCACGATAGGCATCCTTCTTCCCATACCAAACGCCTTGCTCGTGACCCGGAGCCCCGGTGCCGCCTGCTGGCGTTTCCATTCGTTCAGATCCACTCGGCGTTGAATCCAGCGGACCATGGCCTCCTCGAAGCCTCGTTCGACAATTTCCTCCGCGCCAATTTGTTGCTCGACGTAGAGCTCGAGGATGGCATCGAGGATGTCGTATTCTGGGAGGGTGTCTTGGTCTTTCTGGTCGGGGCGCAGTTCGGCACTCGGCGGCTTCTCAATGGTGTTCCAAGGGATGCGTTCGGTATCGCGGTTCACCCAGCGGGCGACTTCGAAGACTTTGGTTTTCGGGAGATCGGAAATGACAGCCAAGCCTCCACACATGTCGCCGTAGATCGTGCAGTAACCGACAGCGAGTTCACTTTTGTTCCCGGTTGTGAGGAGGAGATGATTGTCCTTGTTCGAGAGAGCCATGAGGAAAAGCCCGCGAAGGCGTGCCTGCATGTTTTCCTCGGTCACGTCTTCCTTTTTCCCCTCGAAGACCGGAGCCATCGCCGCTTTCACCGCCCCGAACGCGTCTGAGATCGAAACATCTTCACAGCGGACACCGATTTTTTTCGCAAGGTCAAAAGAGTCATCCACGCTCCCCCGCGAGGAATATGGGCTGGGCATGGTCAGTCCATAGACGTTCTCCGCACCCAAAGCATCGGCTGCGATCACTGCGGTCATAGCGGAGTCGATCCCGCCACTCAGCCCGAGGCACACCGTAGAGAACCCGCACTTGTGGGCGTAGTCGCGGAGACCTAGCACCAACGCATCGTAGAGCTGCTCCGCGTCTTCCGTTTCCAAAGCTTCCAGCTCCACCTCACCACCCTCGAAAATATCCACCACTCGGCACTCGTCCGCGAACCCGCCCATCTGCACCACCACATCCCCGCAGCCGTCCACGACCATCGAGTGGCCGTCGAAGACAAGCTGGTCGTTCCCACCAAGCGAATTGCAATACACCACCGGCACACCGTGCTCTCGTGCCACATCGCCAAGCATGACCCTGCGGCTCTCGGGTTTTCCCAGATGGTAGGGTGAGGCGCTCAAGTTGATCAGGAGATCCACGCCTTTCGCAGCAAGCTCCTCGACCGGATTCCTATCGTAAAACGGTCGTTGCAGATAGTCATCGGTCCAGATGTCCTCGCAGATCGTCACGCCGATGCGTCTGCCGTTCCACTCGAAAGGCTCACACGACTCACCCGGCTCGAAATAGCGCCTTTCATCGAAGACATCATAGGTAGGCAGCAAAGTTTTCCAGAATTTCGCCTTCACCTCCCCCTTCTCCAGCCACGCCGCAGCGTTGCGGAAGGGCTTGCCGGTATTTCCCTCGTGAAAATCGACGTAACCCACCAGCAGCGGAACCTCTTTGACTTCACCCGCAAGATAATCCAACGCCTGAAGACATTTCGGGACAAACTGGCTTTTGAAAACCAGATCCCTCGGAGGATACCCCACCAGACTCATCTCCGGCGTGATCACCACCTCCGCCCCAAGCTCTAGGCACTCACGGTAAGCCGCCAGTATCCTCTTCGCATTTTCCGGGAAATCCCCCACCACTGCATTAATCTGTGCTATCCCGATTCTCATATCGCGCCGCCAACAAACCACCCAACGCCCCGCCGCGCCATCCGAAAAATCACCCCAAGCGAACAACGCTTCGATCTTGCCTTCCTACGCCGAGCGCACATTTTCCCCAGATGAACGAAAACCTTTCTTTTTTGGGCCAATCGGTGGGCCGGAGATCATTGTAATCTTGATTGTCCTACTGCTACTCCTAGCTGTTCCCGTTATCATTATCATTGTCGTTTTAAAACTCAGTTCCCGCTCCTCGAAAAATCCGCAGCCTCCCCTGCTGCCGCAGACGACTAAGGAAAGGATCGAGGCTCTGGACGACCTAAAAAACAGGAATCTCGTCAGTGAGTCGGAGCACGAAGAGAAGCGAAAAGAACTGCTACGACAGCTCTGATAAGGAATTTTCACCTATACGGGTAGTCCGAGGTGATCTGTTCCATCGGGGTTGACCAAACCCGATTCCTGCATACACATACGCCTCATGCAGCAAGACGACTCCCAAAAGCAGACAGAAACCCCGGCTCCCCCCGAGGAAACCGAAGCTACCGCCGCAGTTGAAGAAACTCCGGAGGCAATAGAACCAGCTCCCGAGCTTGATCCCTGGGAGCAACTCGAAGCGGAAGCAGCGAAGTGGAAAGACACATCCCTCCGCACCGCAGCGGAAATGGACAATCTCCGCAAACGCACTGCCCGTGAGCGCGAGGAAGCAATCCGTTACGCGAACCAGCGCCTTCTCGAAGAGCTCCTCCCTGTCATCGACAACTTCGAGATGGGTATGCAGGCCGCTGCCCAGGACACCTCCTCCATGATCTATATCGGCATGGACATGGTGCGCAAACAACTCAACGACTTCCTCTCCAACCAAGGCGTCGAGGAAATCCCGTGCAAAGGCCAGTTCGACCCCAACCTCCACGACGCAGTCTCCCAGGAGCCTTCCGACCAACCAGAAGGCGAAATCCTCCGTGTCACCCGCCGTGGTTTCAAAATCCGCGACCGCCTCCTCCGCCCCGCCTCGGTGATCGTCGCCGCCAAGCAAGCCGAAGCCGAAGCCTAATCCACCCGGCTCTTCCTTGAGGTTTAAAGTTTAAAATTTAAAATTTAAAGTTTCCATGCCCCGCGACTACTACGAAATCCTAGGTGTCTCCAAATCCGCCGACGCCCCCGAAATCAAGAAAGCCTACCGCAAGCTCGCGGTAAAATACCATCCTGACAAAAATCCCGGCGATCCAACCGCCGAGGACAAGTTCAAGGAACTCGGCCAAGCATACGAGGCTCTCTCCGATGCTGACAAACGCGCTGCATACGACCGATACGGTCACGATGCCTTTTCCGGCGGAGCGGGCAGAGGCGGCGGTGGTGGTTTCCACGATCCAGCAGACATTTTCTCCCAAGTCTTCGGCGGTGCCTTCGGTGGCGGCTTCGAGGAGTTTTTCGGCGGCGGTGGCTCCCGGAAAAAATCTAGCAAGCAGCGAGGATCCGATCTCCGCTACGATCTTGAGATCACCCTGGAAGAAGCCGCGAAAGGCGTTGAAAAGGAACTCGAGATCGAGCGCAACGTCCCCTGTGGGAAATGCAACTCCACCGGATCGAAAGGTTCAGGCGGGGTAAAAACCTGCTCCACTTGCGGAGGCCGTGGTGTCGTCGGTAGGCAGGCGGGTATTTTCATCCAGCAATCCACTTGCCCGGAATGCCGGGGCAACGGTGAAATAGTTGCCGATCCCTGCGGTAATTGCCATGGTGAAGGCCGCACCGAGCGCGAGACACGCATCAAGCTCCGCATCCCAGCAGGGGTCGATACCGGAGTCCGTCTCCGCTCCACCGGCAACGGCGACGCGGGAGTCCGTGGCGGCACCTCCGGCGACCTCTACGCATTCCTACACGTCCGCGACCACGACATGTTCGAACGAGAAGGCACCACACTCTTCTGCGATATCCCTCTTCCCTTCAGCACAGCAGCCCTCGGCGGCGAGCTAAAAGTCCCCACCCTCGACGGCAAGTCATCCATCAAAGTCCCCGCAGGCACTCAGGGAGGCACCACCTTCCGAGTCCGAGACAAAGGTATGCCCGCCCTCTCCGGCGGCAATAAAGGCGATCTCAACGTCACCGTCCAAGTGGAGGTTCCCACCAAGCTCAACAAGGCACAGGAAGAGAAACTCAAAGCGTTCTCCGAATCCATCGGCGACCACAACTCACCGGTTCACCAGGGTTTCGTTGAAAAAGCGAAGCGGTTTTTTGATCTGTAAAGCGGCGGAACATTTTTATGCCAACGGTTTTCACTAAAAACGGCTTTCGTTTCTTCTTTTATAGCAACGATCACACACTTATTCATGTGCATGTCCGCAAGGGAGGTGGTGAGGCTGTTTTCGAAGTCCACGGAGAAGTTATCCTCAGGGAATCGGTGGGATTAAAAACCAAAGACCTCGCCAAAGCTCAGGACTTGGCAGAAGAGCAAAAAGACCTTATCATCCGCAAGTGGCATGAATACTTTGATTGATACTCCTATGGCTGCAAGGCACTCCGATGGATACATCGAGATCACCATGGCGAGCGGAAACCACCACCGGATTCCCGTTTCCGCCAGCGACAGGCTTTCCAATGCCTCACATGCCGAACTCGACGACATCGAACTATCACCTTTCGGCCTTCATTGGCCAAAACTAGACGAAGACCTATCCGTCCGTGGTATCATTGCCGAAGCATCGGAGCACTAATCCTCAATGCCGTTTCATCTAGACGCCACCGACGGCTCCGCCCGCGCCGGAACGCTCACCCTCCCGCACGGGACGGTGGAAACTCCGATTTTCATGCCGGTCGGCACCCAGGGATCGGTGAAAACCCTGCATCCTGACGAACTTGTGGAGTTGGGTTCCGAGATTATCCTCGGCAACACCTACCACCTCTGGCTGCGCCCCGGCCATGAACTGATCGCGAAAATGGGAGGACTTCACGATTTTACCACGTGGCAGAAACCCATCCTCACAGACTCTGGCGGATTCCAAGTTTGGTCGCTGGCGAAAACACGCAAAATCACCGAGGAGGGCGTGCGTTTCCAATCCCACCTCGACGGCAACAAGATGATGCTCACCCCGGAGCTTTCCATGGACATCCAGGCCGCCCTCGGCTCGGACATCGCCATGCTTTTCGACGAGTGCCCGCCCTACCCTTGCGATGAAGAATACGCCGCGAAATCTTTGGCTCTCACGTCTCGCTGGGCGAAACGTTGTAAAGACCACATTGTAAAAACGAATCCTCACACTGCAGGGAAACCGCAAAACCACTTCGGCATCGTCCAAGGCTCCATCTACGCGGATCTCCGCGAGCAATCCGCAAAGGAACTCGTAGCCCTAGACTTCGATGGCTACGCCATCGGTGGAGTCTCCGTCGGAGAGCCTCAGGAAGAAATGTTCCGCGCCATCGAAAACGCCATCCCATTCCTCCCACAGGACAAGCCCCGCTACGCCATGGGACTCGGCACGCCGCCACAGATTTTAGAAATGATTTCACGCGGTGTGGACATGTTTGATTGCGTAATGCCCACCCGCATCGCCCGCCATGGCACGGCCTTCACCCTCGACGGCCCCATCCAGATCAAGAACCTCATCCACGCCAGCGATCCACGCCCGCTCTGCGAAACCAGCCACCCGCACGTCTCTCGCTTCTCACGTTCCTACATTCGCCACCTCTTCCGAGCTGGCGAAATGCTCTCTTTACGGTTGCTTTCCTTCCATAATCTGCATTTCTACCTATCCCTCACACGCCGGGCGCGACAAGCGATCGCCGACGGGACCTTTTCCGAATTCAAAGAATCCTTCATCAAACGATATAACGCCAAGCAAACTGAACCATGATTTCCCTTTTAAACATCCTCGCAAAAGCTCCAGCAAAACCAGAAGGCCTCGCCGCAATTCTCGGCAACCCCCTCGTCATGATGGGCCTGATGGTCGTCATGTTTTACTTCCTCCTCATCCGCCCGCAGCAGCGCCAACGCAAGGAACAAGCAGCCCGCATCGCTGCCATGAAAAACGGAGACAAGGTCGTCACCACCGCAGGCGTCCACGGCATCATCCATAACGTCAAGGAAACGACTGTCATGGTGAAAGTAGCCGAAGGAACCGTCCTCGAGTTCGACAAACCAGCCATCGCCTCCGTCACCAAAAAGGAAGCCAAAAGCGCTTAAGCGTCTCCGCAAAACCAAGTCTTCCCACTGATCACTGATCACTAGGCACTTTTTACTACATTCCACCATGCTCGCCGTCATTTTCTTCAAAGACCCGCTGATTCTCTTTCTGACGGGCATCGCCCTGTTGATCCTGTTCTTCTGGTATTTCGCCACTGAGATCGAGCGCCGCAAGCGGAACGTGGGAACTCTTCTACTGGTTGGCATCGTAAGCCTTTGTGGCCTCGGGATTTACTCAGAGGGACTCAAAGGTGGTATCGACATCGTCGGTGGCTCCGCATTCTCCCTCCGTATCCAGCCGAAGCTAGATGAGTTTGAACAGCCAATGGCTGTTACCCCGGAGCAAGTTGAAGAAGCCATGCGCGTTATTGAAGGACGCCTCAACGCACTCGGCACCTCCGAGCCACTTATCGCCCGCCAAGGTGACGACGGGATTATCGTCCAAATGCCCGGGATTGAGCCCGAAGAATCCGCAAGGATAAGGGAAATCCTCGAAACCGTCGCAAAACTCGAACTCCGTCAAGTTTCGCCACGCAACAACGAAGTCGGCGATGATGGCCGCAACCTCGCAGCTCGCGTTCTCAGCGGAGACGAAATCATCCCCGGCTTCCGCGCCTATGAGCTGACACAGGACGACGAAGACGGCAACGAATTCACAACTCCTATTTTGCTCCGCCGCGTGGCCGCACTCGGAGGATCTGATATCTCCTTTGCCACCCCTTCTCAACAACAGCCCGATGCGGTTAACATCACATTGAACAATGATGGAACTGATAAGATGATCGCGCTGACGAAAGACATGCGCCGTGGCATCGACCGTATTGCAATCGTCCTCGACGGTATCGTCCTCAGCGCCCCAGTCGTCCAAGCCGTTCCCTTGGGTAAGAATTTCGTAATCAGTGGTCTCGACGATCCCGGCGAACCCAAGAAGCTCGCCAACGCGCTGATGAACCCTCTGGACAACCCGCTGGTCGTTGAGCAAGAGCGCACAGTTTCACCTAGCTTGGGTTCTGCCTTCGTAAAACAAGGGATATTCTCGGGCATCGCCGGACTCACGATCACCGCCCTCTTCATCTTTATCTACTACCGCGCAGCCGGTCTCGTAGCCCTCGTAGCACTTCTTGTAAACGCCGTCATCCTCTTCGGTGTTATGGCCATGTTCGGCTTTAACTTCTCCCTACCCGGCATCGCCGGCCTCATCCTCACCATCGGTATGGCAGTGGATGCGAACGTGCTAATCTACGAACGTCTCCGTGAGGAAATCGAAAACGGAAAATCCCTTAAGAACGCGATCACGTCGGCTTATGAAAAAGCATTTTCCTCCATTCTCGATGCGAATCTTACCACCCTCATCGCTTGTATTATCCTGATCGCGATGGCCAGCGGCAGCGTCAAAGGATTTGCCCTCACCCTGACCATCGGCCTTATCGCTTCGATGTTCTCCGCCATCCTCGGAACCCGCGTTCTTTTCCGCTGGGGAATCGACACCGGAATGCTTCGGAAGCTTTCCTTCTTGAACCTCATCAAATCCGTCAGATTCGATTTCGTAGGAAAAGCACGCAAGTGCGCAGTAATTTCGGCAATCCTGCTCGCAGTCGCCATCGGAACTCTCGCTACGAAACAGGAGGCTGCTTTAGGAGTCGATTTCACCGGCGGCACGGTTATCACGTTCCAGCTCGGTGATGAGGAAGTCCCGCTTGATAAAGTGAACAAGGTTCTCTCAAGCTTGGAGCTCACCCGCGACGCTTTCCCTCAGGAGCAAACCATTCCTAACAGTGGATCACTCCTCACCGTCCGCGCGGATTCACTAGATTCCGCGACCATCGAATCCGCCCTTCGCGAAGGAATCCCCTTCCTCGGTGAAAAAGGCGAAGACGGAACTTACCTGCGCGACGTCTCCAAGGAAGAAGTCTCCGCCACTCTCGGCGGAAGCTTCCTGCGCGAAGCTTTGATCGCTCTCGTAGTCGGGATCATCGGCATCTTCACCTACATCGTCGTCCGCTTCGAACTCTCCTTCGCGGTCGGTGCTATCGTAGCTGTCCTACACGACATCTTGATTGCAGTCGGGATCGTCGTCCTACTTGGAGAGCAACTCAGCCAGATCCACGTTGCGGCCATCCTCACCATCGCCGGTTACTCGATCAACGATACCATCATCGTCTTCGACCGTATCCGCGAAACCCTTCTGATCCGCACCGGCGAAGTCGGCAACGTGATGAACGAGGCAATCAACGCGACTCTATCAAGGACAATCCTGACCTCCTCAACCACGATCTTCACGGTCGCCATCCTCGCCATCTTCGGTGGTGCCACGCTCCGTGATTTCTCGGTTACGATTCTCGTCGGACTCGTAGTAGGAACCTACTCTTCGATCTTCGTCGCAGCGCCGATCGTCCTCTGGTGGTCAGGTCGTAAGGGAGGAAATCTCCGTAAGGACGTCCTCGCCACAACACTCGCAGCAGAAAGCATGCAGCCTGACTCAGGTGATTGAGTGTCTCGCCGAGCGCCAATTGGAGGCGCAGCGGAGATAGAGGGACTGTGAAAGCATACCTTTCCCTCGAAGTAGCGGAGCAAATGGCTGGAGGGGCGAACGCTGGTTCGCCCCGGATTCCAGTCTTATGCTACGTGTGGCGAACCAGCGTTCGCCCCTCCGTAGTTCACCTTTCGGACAACGCCCCTCCTTGCCCCTAATCCTTCTTCTTTTTCCCAGGACGATCCGGACGCCGGGGTCTATCCGGCTTATCTTTTGGGGAGATCTCCCCATCACCATTCGTATCCAAACGGCCGAAAATTTCCCTGCGTTTTTCTTCCGGGAGTTTCTTGAAAAATTTCCCTTCACTAAATTCGTCAAAGTTCAGCCCCCCACTGCTGTCCACATCAAGTTCACGAAATCCTCGAGCACGTTCGGCACCTTCCTTACGGATTTGATGGATCTCCTTTTTGCTCAGAGCACCGTCACCATCCCCATCAAGTCGACCAAAAATCCCTTCGAGCTTCTCCTCAGGAAGTCGAGATAACCGTGGCGAAGCGAAAAATTCTTCTTTCGAGATCATCCCATCGCCATCGCTGTCCATTCGCTTGAACATTTCCCCACCCCTGCCAAAGGGCGATTTCCGGTATTTTCCATCCCGCTCCCTGAACTCACGATCGGGGCGCTTTCCACCGTCGGGTCTACTCTCATCAGAACGCCGCTCGCTCTCCGCAAAAGCGGATGACGCCACCGTCCCGAAACATAACGCACAAACAAGGATTGTTTTCATCGCAAATCAGTCTTCAATTCAGCGCAAGCGAAGGCCTGCGTCGATAACAACCCCCGATACAGTCAAAAGTTTCCCACGATTTTTCTAAATAACCGGTTTTCACGAAATCCATGCACATAAGCGACATCCTCAGCTCACCCCAACCATCCCTTTCCTTCGAGTTCTACCCGCCAAAGGCCACAGCCGCATGGGACGTACTCTATGAAACCATTCGCGATCTTGAGACGCTTTCCCCGTCTTTCGTCTCCGTGACCTACGGAGCTGGCGGAGGCACCCGTGAACTGACCCATGATCTCGTCGTCCGCATCAAGCAAACCACTAGTATCCCGCCTGTCCCCCACTTGACTTGCGTGGGACACACCCAGGATGAAATCGATGCGATACTCACCCGCTACGCCGAAGCGGGTGTTTCCAACATCCTCGCCCTGCGCGGCGATCCACCGAAAGACCAGCCCAATTACGATTGGTCGCAGGGAGATTTCCGTTTCGCGGCAGATCTAGTTAGCCACATCAAGAAATTCAACGAATCCGGAAAACATCCAGATCCACGCGGCTTCGGGATCGGAGTAGCCGGTTTCCCAGAGGGGCACCCCACGACCCCGAACCGGGTAGCCGAACTCGACCACATGAAGGCGAAGGTGGATGCGGGAGCCGACTACATCTGCACCCAGCTCTTTTTCGACAACCACGATTTCTTCGACTACCGCGACCGCTGCGACATCCTAGGGATCAATATCCCTATCATTGCGGGCATCATGCCGGTCACTTCCCTTGGAGGAATGAAGCGCATGGCGGAACTGGCTGCAGGCGCCCGCTATCCTGCAAAACTATTAAAAACCCTCAATCGTGCGGCAGAAAATAACGACCCGAGTGCCGTTGAACGCGCAGGCATCCACTACGCTGCCCAGCAGTCCGCCGAGTTGCTCGACAACTCCGTTGCAGGCATCCATTTCTACACCCTGAACAAATCCCACGCCACACGCCAAATCTACGCCTCTCTGGGGCTGTAGTTTGGATTTCTGAAGTTTTCTCAAAACACCTGAAAGAACTGGCACATCATTCACTTATTGTTATGTGTTGCAAGACATGCGGCTCGAGCAGCTCCCTATCAGGTTTTTGGGTTTTTCCTGTGGGGAATGTTCGAGCCGCTTTTTTATGCCCTATTGGCTGCCTAATTGGCTTAGACTTTGAAGAGTCCTCCCCGTTTTCCACCTAGGATCGCTGCGCCCATGATTGCGACGGAGAGAAACACCATCGCCCAAACTCCGAGCGCTGCAGCGAGTTCCGTTCCATTTCCAAGCGTGCTGAGGAGTGTATAAATCGCCTTTGTGATCGGATAGTGCTGCGCCTGCTGGGCGAGTATCAGGCTGTCACTCACCTCCAGCATGGAAAATGCAAAGCCAAGAATCGCACCGGCCGCGAGGTTTGCTCCGATCAACGGGATTGCGATTCGCCTCATCATCCGCATCGGCGTAGCTCCCAGGGATTTAGCTGCTTCTTCAAGAGCGGGATTGCTCTGTTGCAGACCCGCCACCGCGGCCCGAACTACGTAGGGCAATCTCCGGATTCCGTATGCGAGAACTAGCAGCATGAAGGGACTCCCTCCAACTCCTACCAGGAAATGGAACGGTTTCCCTTCTTGGGAGAGTGCGAGGTAACCGAATGCCATCACAAGGCCCGGCACCGCCAGCGGCATCATTACCATCGCATCCAGCGCTCCACGAATTTTCAGATCCGAGCGCACAATCACCCACGCCACAGCGATCCCTATCGCCACGGAAAGCAGGGTTGCCGTGCCCGCATACATCAGGCTGTTCTGAATAGATGGAACCACCAGACCGTTGCCGAGTGCTTCGATGTAATGACGCATGGTCAATTCATCGGGAATCACGGTTCCATACCACCTTTCTGAGAGGGATAGCAAAAGCACCCCCGCATGCGGAACAGATGCGGCTACGAACACTCCGAGAAAAAGTCCCGCGCAGGCCAAGCCTTTCCATCCACCGAGCTTTTGCCCATTGCTCCGCGCCTTCGGTCTCGGTGCCGTTCCTAACGGAGCACGCCCCATCACCAGCTTCGCCATTGCGAATACAATCGCCGCGACCACCAGCAACACCGCTGTCAGCGCGTAGGGTGCCGGGTTTTTCTCCAACCCCTTAATTCCATCGAAAATCTGAACCGGTGCGATCCGTGCGTAATCGAATACGAGCGGCACACCCAACTCCGTGAACGACCAGATAAACACCAGCGAACTCCCAGCAAACACCCCGGGCATCGCCAGCGGGAGGGTAATCTTGAAAAAGCGCTTCCACGGCGGGCAACCCAGGTTCTCCGCCGCCTGTTCCATCGCAGGGTCAAGGTTCGCCAGTGCCCCAGCAATGTTCATATACAGGATAGGATATAGATGAAGCGCGTTCATCAAAACGATCCCGAAAAATCGCCCTTCCGCCAGCCAGTCGAACGGCATTGCCCCATCCATCAGCCCCATATCGATCAACAGCGCATTGAACGCCCCATTCACTCCCAACATCTGTTTCACACCAACTGCGCCAACAAACGGAGGCAAAATCAGAGGAGCCAGCACCAGAACACTAAGAAAACTCTTCCCCACGAAATCAAACCTATGCGCCACCAGCGCCAGTGGAAACGCGATCAGAATCGTCAACGCGGTGCTCACCACCCCCATCATGAAAGCATTCCAAAGTCCTTCCCGGTAAATCGGGTTTGAAAACACCGACACAATGAAATCCAACGTCCAGATCTTTTCCCCGTCAGCTCCCGTCCCTTCAAACGCCTGTTTCACCACCATTCCCGCAGGATAGATGAAAAAAACTGCAAACACCGCCACCACTCCAAGCGAAATTCCCCATGCCAGCTTCCGGTTCATCATCGCGGGAAGATTAAGCAGTCACGGCACCAAGCGTCAACAAACGCGCTATTGATCCTTCGGTATACGTTCGTCAGAGTGGAATTCATTGAAAATACTTTATGTTCAGCCTTGAGATTGGCGTGGGGGAACTTACGTTTTCGGCGTTTTGATGCCCTACGCAATCACCCTCGCCATCATCGTCGTGAAGATCGTTTTCTTCACGTTCCTGGTCGTTCTACCGCTTGTCCCACTTTCGGTGTATTTCGAGCGACGTTTCTCCGCGATCATTCAAGATCGTGTGGGGCCGAACCGAGTCGGAATTCCCCTCACCCTGTTTGGAGCAAAAAAGGACTTCCACCTCTTCGGACTCATCCAACCGATTGCCGATGGCCTGAAGCTTTTCCTGAAAGAGGATTTCACTCCCGACCACGTCCGCAAAGCATTCTTCTGGCTAGCGCCCGCCCTCACAGTCGTCCCCGCTTTGATCACCGTCTGCGTGGTTCCCTTCGGCCCCGATGTCACGCTTTTCGGGCATACTGAGAAACTCGTGATCGCGGATATCGATGTCGGCCCTCTATTTATTTTCGCCATCTCCTCCCTCACCGTTTACGGAATCACCATCGCCGGCTGGGCTTCAAACTCGAAATTCCCATTCATCGGTGGCGTCCGCTCCACCGCCCAGATGATTTCCTACGAAATCTGCCTCGGCCTCTCCGTGATCCCCGTCCTCCTATTCTACGGAGATCTCAATCTGAACAACATCGTCCAAGAACAGGCCGACAACGGCTGGCTTCTTCTGCCCTTCTGGACGGACGGCCAACTCTCCCTCCCCAGCCTCCAGACCACGCTCTTCCTGATCCCAGCTATCATCGCGTTCTTCATTTTTACGATCTCGATCTTCGCAGAAACCAACCGCATGCCCTTCGACCTTCCGGAGTGCGAAACCGAGCTCGTCGGCGGATACCACACCGAATATTCCTCGATGAAATTCGCCATGTTCTTCATGGGTGAATACGCAGCCATGGTCATCGGATCAGCGCTCATCATCACACTCTTCCTTGGCGGATGGTCAGCCGGATTCGGCATGGACGAAGCGATCGCGAATTTCTCAATCGGTGAATTCCAAATCGGCGGTTTCATCCACATCGGCATTTTCCTGACCAAGCTTTTAGTCTTTATCAACTTCTTCATCCTCGTCCGCTGGACAGTCCCACGTTTCCGCTACGATCAGCTCATGAAACTCGGCTGGGTGATCTTTTTCGAAGCCGCACTCATCAACGTATTCCTCGCCGCCCTCATCATCGCAGCCCCAGAACTCACTGGAACCATCCTCATCGTCGGCCTGCTTCTCCTAGCCGTCGTCACCGCCGCCGTCATCTGGGTCGCAAAAGTATCCGAGCCACCCGCCAAAATCCTCCGCGCCTAGATCGTCTTCCACTGATCACTGATCACTAGAAACTTTTTACTTCTTCCCATGCCAACCATCAAACTGACCCGTCCGAAAATGGACGCCGGAGAAAAAATCTACTTCGGAGCTCTATTCAAAGGCTTTTTCCTGACGATGAAGCACGCGGTAAAATCCCTGCGCGGCAAATCCTACGGAGCGAAAGGCCTAGCCTCCTCCGGTCTCGGCGTGACCATGCAGTTCCCCGAGCAACGCTGGGACGACCACATGCCGGAATATTACCGAGGTGCCCCCACACTCGTCACCGACGAGCAAGGCCGCGAGCGCTGCGTCTCCTGCCAACTCTGCGAATTTATCTGCCCTCCGAAAGCGATCAAGATCACCCCTTCAGAAATCCCTTCCGACGACAAATGGGCGAAGGTAGAGAAGCGGCCTCTCGAGTTCGACATCGACATGACCCGCTGCATCTACTGCGGGATGTGTGAGGAAGTCTGCCCAGAGCAAGCGATCTACCTCCGCAAGGACTACCTCATCACCGGAACTTCCCGCAAGGAGATGGTCCACGACAAACAAAAACTCTACGAAATCGGCGGCACCCGCGTCGGCCTCGTCAACAAGTGGAATGAATTGAAGTAGTCTCCGTTTAAAATTTCAGATTTAGAATTTAGAACTTTTTCCAATGCCCTCTTATTTATTTTGGCTCTTTGCCACCATCATGCTCATCGGTGCATGTGCCGTAATCGCTTTCCGTAACCCGGTTTCCAGCGCGCTTGCGATGGTTACCTCTTTCGTAGGTCTTGCGGCCTTGTTCATCGGACTCTCCGCTTTCTTCGTCGGCGTCATCCAGATCCTCGTCTATTCCGGCGCAATCATGGTGCTGTTCCTCTTCATCATCATGCTCCTAGATCTGAAGGATGAGAAAAAACGCTCGGTAAGCTTTGCCCCACTCGTTGCAGGACTCGTGCTTGTCGGGGTGTTTTTCATCCAGCTCATCGGAGTCCTTTCTAACAATCCAAACAAAACCGCCCCTCCCCTCGATGCGGAAACGCTAGCCAAAGCCTCGGAAGACTTTATGAACGATGGCAAGGCGACGAAGATCTCCGAAGCCCTCAGCAGCGGCAGCCTCCCAGACGTCCACCTCATCGGCAACTCCCTCTTCACCGAATACAATCTCCCGCTCCAAATCCTCGGAGTCCTCCTCCTAGTCTCAACCGTCGGCGTAGTCGTCCTCTCCAAGCGCCAGACGAACTGACATCTTCCTTGGAGTTTAAAGTTTAAATTTAAAGTTTCATGCCATCACTTAACGACTACCTCCTCGTCTCCGGCCTACTATTTTCCATCGGCCTCGCAGGCGTAGTCCTACGCCGGAATATCATCGTGGTATTCATGTGCCTTGAGCTCATGCTCTCCGCAGCAAACCTGACCTTGGTCGCCTTCTCCCGCTTCAATGTCGCAGAAAACGGGCTACCGAGCTACGATGGCCAGATGCTCGTCTTCTTCGTGATCACGGTTGCAGCAGCGGAAGTCGCAGTCGGCCTTGCGATCATCGTCGCTCTCTACCGCGCCCGCCAGACCATCCACACGGATGAACTAGTTTCGCTGAAAGGCTAGATTTTTCGACAGTCGGACATCCGCCCTTGTGTGATGGAGATGCGGAGTGCAGTTTCGTCTTAGACTATGCGTGCGCAGGCTTTCCGATGGATTCAACGTGGCGAACCCTTCCTTCCGGATGGTTCGGGTGCTGAGGGCGACTTTCCGGAAATCCTACGGCACTTGGTTCGCCAGCGCGGGATTCCGGACGAAAAGAAGATAGAGAATTTCCTCCGTCCAAAGCTCAAGGATCTCAAAGATCCCTTCCTTATTCCGGACATGCAACCCGCCGTGGATCGTATCTTCAAAGCGGTCGATGCTGGGGAAAAAGTCGTAATCTATGGTGACTACGATGTGGATGGGATTTCCTCTGTCACCTTGATGTGTAAAATTCTCCACGCCTACGGGCTGGAACCGAGGTCATTTATTCCACGCCGTGGCCCCGAGGGTTACGGACTGAGCATCGCCGCGCTGGAGCGCTGCATGTCCGAGGGCGACAAACCAGATCTCCTAATTTGCGTGGACTGCGGGACGGTATCCGTCACCGAAGTAGCGCATCTCCGCTCCCAAGGGATCGATGTCGTCATTGTAGACCACCACGAACCAAACCCTACCGGGCGGCCAGATTGCGTAGCATTGGTGAACCCAAAGTGCGGTTCAGATTTCACCTATCTGTGTGCCGCCGGAGTTGTCTTCAAACTCGGCCACGCCCTTCTTAAAACCCGCCCGGCGAAACTTGACCTCAAAGAGCTTCTCGATCTTGTCGCAGTCGCCACCATTGCCGATATCGTCCCTCTCATTGAGGAAAATCGCTTGCTCGTTCGCCACGGTCTCAAGCGACTCCCTTCGACCCTGAATCCCGGACTCAAAGCACTTCAGGAGATCACCGGCATGAATGGGAACGCAACCTCGATGGACGTCGGTTTCCGCATCGGACCACGAATCAATGCAGCAGGTCGAATGGATTTCCCGGAAGACGCGCTTGCCACGCTGAACACCGATTGCCGACGCACGGCGGACGAACTTGCAAAAAAGCTCGATCAATACAACCGCGAGCGGCAAGCCCACGAAGGCTTGATTAGAAAGGAAGCGGTAGAACAACTTTCCAAAGGTTTCGACCCAGAAAAAGATCCGGTGATCGTGATCGGATCGCGCAACTGGCACCACGGTGTAGTTGGCATCGTCGCCTCGCGACTGATGCGGCAATACTACAAGCCGACTTTTGTAATCGCGATCGACGGGGATGGCATAGGCAAAGCCTCCGGACGGAGTATCGAAGGCATATCGCTGGTCGAGGCCATCCGTGCCTGTGACGCGGATCTCATTTCAGGAGGAGGCCACGCGATGGCAGCAGGGCTTTCCATTAAAGAGGACAACATGGAGAGCTTCCGGGAAAACTTTTCTAAATACGTTCTCGAAAACTCTACTGAAGAAGACCGGCGTCCAAGGCTGGTCTATGATGCGGAGATCAGTTTCTCACTGCTCTCCCTCGGTTTTCTCGCCAGCTACGAGCTGCTTCACCCGTTTGGAAACAGCAACCCGCAGCCGGTTTTCGTCGCGCGGGGTGTTTCCCTGAGCCGCCCGCCCTACCACATGAAAAACAACCACCTCCGCCTGATGCTGCGGCAGGGTTACCACGAGCAGGATGCCGTGTTTTTCGGAGGCGGCGAATACGAACTCCCAGATCCACCATGGGACATCGCCTTCACCATCGACAGAAATACTTTCCGCGGAAAAACGACCCTACAGATCATCATCCAAGACGTAGTTGCTACTGCCATGGACACGTAAGATTCCTGTCGCTGGATGAATTCACCATAAGTATACCGAGGTGGACTCCATTCTTCGTCCGGCCGCTAGCCTCTACAAACTCGAAAGCAGACCCGAGCCCGCCGCCCCTTCGAAAAACCGCTCATTATCCGGTCGCCCCCTACCATTCAGACCCCATTCAGACCCCATTCAGAAGCAGGGTGCCCGGCATGCTCGAATCCGGAGAGTTGAGCCGAAATGCGAAGTCGCGCGAATTTATCATGCTGAGTTCTTGACGTGACGATTCCAGAGACTCAGGTTGATAAAACTTTAAAAGGGAGAAAATCATGGAAGTAAACGGAACTGTATACGACATCTTACATAACAAAGTCGGAGAAATTTGGACCACCAACCCGGAGGAATCCGTGTATGAGGCCATCCGATTGATGGGCGAAAAAAACATCGGAGCCCTCGTCGCCGTCAATGGTGACGAAGTAATTGGCGTGCTTTCGGAGCGCGACTACAGCCGGAAAGTGGTGCTACAAGGCCGCACCTCCCGGAATACCAAAGTCGGAGAAATCCTTTCCAGCCCGGCGATCACCGTGGGCAGCAGCGACGGAATCGAGAAGTGCATGCAGCTCATGACCGACAAGCGCATCCGGCACTTGCCTGTGGTCGATGACGGACAACTGGTTGGTCTGATTTCCATGGGAGACTTAGTGAAATGGGTGATGAGTTCCCAGCGCCACACCATCGAGCAGCTTCACGGCTATATTTCCGGCGATTATCCGGGATAAAAGATGCGTATTGCGCAACGGACGAAGACACTCGACTGCGGGAAAGACTGAAGGGGCGACCGAACATCGCCCCTACCTGCAGGGCTCCTACACAAGGGAGAGGCTGACAGTTCCGAAGAATTTTTAACCACAATGGGAGCGAAGCGGACATAGAGGAACTAGCTCAGACTATCCTTTCCTCAAATTGCACGGGTGGCCACGGATAAGAGAGAGTGAATTCGGTAATTTCCGGCTTTGATGAGTTTTTTCCTAGCGGTAGCCATTTTCCAGTCGGGTTTTTGAGTCTTCATCCGTGAAAATCCGTGAAATCCGTGGTTCAATCATCTTTGCCCTCCCGAGTGTAGGAGCCCTGCCCCTACCTGCCAGTTTCTTGATTCGACATCCGGCAGGTGCCATTCAGGATGTGCGCATGCAATCGATGACAGGCTTCGGCCGAGGAACACATACCACCGAACGTTGGCTAGCCAGTGTCGAAGCCGCCGCCATCAACAGAAAGCAGGTTGAGATCGTCGCCAACCTTCCGCGCCCCCTGCAATCGCTCGAATCGCGCGTCCGCCAGGCCACCCTTCCCCATATATCACGCGGCAGGGTGCAGATTTCCGTCCGCATCGAGAATTCCGAGGGCGAGGCATCCGCCCAGATCCGGATTAATCCCGCACTCGCGAAATCCTTCGAGTCTGCATTCTCGGATCTCTCTCTGATTATCAGTCGCCCCCTTCTCCCGGAGCCTTCCGACTTTCTCCGCCAGCCCGGCATCATCGAAGTCTGCGAACAAGAGGAGGTCGATCCCGAGGTAGCCTGGGAAGCAATCTCCCCTGCTCTCGAACAAGCGATCACGAATCTGAACGCGATGCGAAGCTCCGAAGGCATCCACCTCCGCGACGATCTGCTGGCAAGGCTCGGACAACTGATGGCATTTACCCAAACGATCACCGGCCACGCTCCGGGACGAATGATACGCCAGAAAGAACTCCTTCTAAAACGTCTCTCTAATCTGGGCATCCCGCTTGAGCTGGATGACGAAAGGCTGGCCAAGGAACTAGCCCTCTTCGCCGACCGCTGCGACATCTCCGAGGAAGTCACCCGCCTCGAATCCCATTTCGCAAAATTCCACGAATACGTCCACTCGGAGGAACCCGCCGGTCGTCCACTCGATTTCCTCTGCCAGGAACTCTTCCGCGAGTTCAACACCATCGGCTCCAAAGCAAACGATCCACTCATCGCACAAACCGTTGTCGAGTCGAAAACCGAACTGGAAAAGATCCGCGAGCAGGTGCAGAATATTGAGTAAGAAAATGCTGACACGCTGAATACTGAAAATCTAAAAATGAGACTATCCGGGGAACTTCGACAACGAACCAAGAGCTTCGCTCCTTCGGTGATAAGGCGATCCATTTCGTTGCCAAGGAAGCGCCTTGAAGTGGCAATCCTCGCAAAGCAGATGATCCGATCCGGAACCTCTGTGGCTGCTCATGCCAGGGAAACCTCACGTGCCCACTCAGATTCGGAGTTTTGCTCAAAAATCGATATTCTATTGCAGGAAGCCTACGAAACCCAGTTCTGGCTGAAACTCTTGGAAGAGGACTGCGGTATCTCCGACCCTACACTCAAACAAGCACACCAGGAAACAGAGGAGCTTCTGGCTATTTTCACAACGATCGTTTCACGAACCCGCAACAAACCCTGAACACACCGCACTGGAACTCCAAAATTTCAGCTTTTCAGCATCTCAGCTTTTTCCCAAAACACCATGCCTTTACTCAACGACTCCGCCGACTCGGACCTTCCCCGTGAGAAGATCTACAAATACGGGGCGAGTGCATTGAACAACGCGGAGCTGATGGCAATTTTCCTGACCTCCGGCTTGGTGGGGCGTAACGTGATCCAAGTGGCAGGAGATCTTTTGGAAAAATACGGAAGCCTGCAGGAACTCGGACGCCTTCCGGTTTCCGAATACATGAATAATAAAGGAATCGGACTCGCAAAGGCCTGCAAGCTTGCGGCAGCGTTCGAACTTGGTAACCGGCTCAAGCGCGAGGAAGTCATCTCGAAGCCCCTCGATTCCCCGGAGCTCATCTACGAACATTTCGCCCACCAGATGGGCAACCTTCCTAACGAAACAGCCATCGTAGTGACTCTTAACACCCGGCTCGAGCATACCAGCACAACCACCATATCCATTGGCACGGTCAATGAAACAACCGCACATCCGCGCGAGATTATGCGCCCGGTCATCACGCGGAACGCCTACGCGTTTCTTCTGATCCACAACCACCCTTCCGGAGATCCAACCCCAAGCCGAGCTGATTACAAAATTACCGAGAGATTGGTCGAAGCAGCTAAAATCATGCAGATCCGATTCCTCGACCACCTGATCATTGGCCTCCCCTCGGCAGGACGACTCCCCTACTTCTCCTTCCGCTCCGCCGGTATCATCCCCGCGTAAACGCCCCACCACATGTTCCATTTCCACCTCGTTCGCAATCTAAAGACAGCCGTCTGGCTGATTCTTTTTGCGCTCGTCCCCCTAGCCCTGGGAGGACTCTACTGGGCAAACCAGACCGGCCTACCCGACGATTGGCGCGAGGCTATCGAACAGGAGATTTCAAAATACGGGGCGCACGTAGAGATTGCTTCGCTGACTTACATACCGCTGAAAGGCTTCGTCGCCGAGCACGTCCGGGTCTATGCGGAGGAGGAACGCATCCACGAGATTTCCCGTTTCGAGCGCGTGCAACTGGTGCTCGACAATACTAACCTAGCTCTCGGTAAATTCAAACTGAAGAAGATCGACCTGAACAACGCCCGCCTGTCGCTACCAGTCGATCCCAAGAACCCTGGCGGCGAGTCGTTGGACTTCACCGGCATCTACGCAACCATTTTCCAATCCGGCGACAGGCTCATCGAAATCCGCGACGCGCGGGGACAGGTAGGCGGCATCGACGTCACGCTGAGCGCAAGGCTTCTGGGCAAAGACAAGAAGAAGGGCAACAAGGATGACGATAAGAATGAAGGAAGGAGGCGCGAAATGATCGCCAACATCCTCAATGAGATTAAACACTGGAATTTCGATGAGGATAACAGGCCACACGTCCACGTGAATCTGGATGGAGACCTTTCCGACAAGAGCAGCCTACGCGCAAACTTTGCGGTGGAAGCTTCCTCAATCGAAAAACGACAATACAAGCTCAAGAACTTCACAGCAAAAGTAAAACTCTCCGGGCACCTGCTCACCATCGAAAAATTGCGTGCCGAAGATGCCCGCGGAAACATTTCCGGACATGCCGATTACCAGCTTCTCACCCGGGACGGCAGGTTCGATCTGGAATCTTCGATCGATATTCCCCGGCTCCTCAAATCATGGCTTTCCGCACCACTGAACATCGATCTTCTCATAGCTGGAAAGCAACAGATCCAAGCGGCGGGAGATTTCAATCTAGCTGATCTCTCCGCACCACTCGTCCACCTGACCGGACATGCGGTTTGTGAATCGATCATGTTTCGCGGGGTTTCTTTCCATTCCCTGGAGTCGTGGTTCTCTTGGCAAGATGGAAACCTCTTCCTGAAAGACCTGATTCTCAGCCGCCCGGACGGTGAAGCGCGTGCAAAAGTCCTGATGGAAAAAAACATCGTCCGACTCGAACTCGATTCAACGATTCCCGCCCCTCTTTTTAAACCGTTCTTCATCGGCAAAGCGCTGGAGAACGTGATCGCAGATTTCTCGGAAAACGAAAACCCCTCCACGGAAATCCACTTGGATGGATCATTCGATACCCAAGACAGATACGCATGGGCTTACAGCGGCCACGGGACAATCAAGAATCTTTCCTACAGAGGCGTGCCTGTAAAATCGGCCACCTGCTCATTTGTCCTCGACCACCACGCACTGGACTTCTTCGACGGTAAAGTGGTTTTCGATTACAGCTCCTATGCGCTACGAAAAGCCTATGACGGCCCTGCCACCGGAATAGCAAATGTGGGTCGTATCCGCTATGATGGGAAATCGAAAACCGTTGGAGTTGAGGCTGTGAGCGGTAAGTTCTGGGCGGCTCCAATGCTCCGCTTTTTCGCACCAAAGATCGCTGAGGAGATCGAGCAATACCGTTTCCACACGCCACCTACACTCAGTGGTTCCGGTGTCGTGGACGTAACACCGCAAGAGCGCACCGATCTCGTGGTAAAATTCAGTTCTCCAGGAAAAGCGGATTACGGTTTTCTCGGTGAGAACATCACACTTTCCGAGCCAAAGGCAACGGTCTCCGTTAAAGGCAAAAGCGTGCGCGTTTCCGATTTTTCCGCGGAGGCATTCGGTGGACCGGTCGCCGGATCATTCGCCCACTCCGGAAAATCAAAATTCTCAGGTGACCTCCATTGGTCGAAACTTTCGGTTGCAGGCCTTTCCTCCACCTACGGGTTCGATATGAAGGATTCCGGAGAGATCACCGGAAGAATTGATTTTGCAATCACCGGTGACGACGTAAATACGATGTCCGGCGAAGGGCTTGTCGCTCTAGAGAATGCCGAGCTTTTCTCCGTCCCTATCTTCGGCCCGCTCTCCCCCGTGATGAGCACAGCTCTCAGTGACAAGCGTGCCGGTTTCGAGCGAGCAAAATCCGCATTCTGTACGTTCAACATCAAGAAAGGCATTCTCCGCACCCGGGATTTCCAGACGGCTACCAGTTCGATTACGTTCGCGGGAGACGGGGCAATCGACATGAGTGAGAAGACCATCGACTTCACCATCCGCCTCAACGCGCGGGGGTTGCTCGGGCTAATCACCCTCCCTTTGCGCCCGTTCTACGGGCTCTTCCAATTCAGGGGCACTGGCTCGCTCAAGGACACCGTTTGGGAAAACGTTCACTTCACATCCCCCCCGGATGCGCAGAACGAAATCCTCTTGGCACCTCCACCAAAGGCGCAGATCGTTCCAGAGTGATTATTTCAGGTAGCCGTTGGTGAGTTTTTCCCGCCCAACCTTCGTCGCAAGGCCGTGACCAGAAAGGACTTCCGTATCGTCAGGCAGTGTCAGCAATTCCCTGCGAATACCTGTCAAAAGGAGTTCGAAGTCACCACCCGGCAGATCACACCGCCCCACCGAACCTGCGAACAAAGCATCACCCGCAAACACCACCCCGCTCTCCTCCACGTAGAAACTTATACTGTCCGGTGAGTGCCCCGGAACGTGCCCTACCATCACCGTAGTTCCAAAAAGCTTCTGCTCACCCGAGACAATACACTCATCTATACTGAAAGGCGTCACCTCCGGGAGTCCCCAACTCGACCCGTAGGATTCCAAGGTAAGTTCCTTCGAGTATTCCGCCCAAGCCAAGACCTTGACTCCAGATTCCTGCAGTTTCGCCACATCTTCCACGTGATCGTAGTGCTGGTGCGTGAGATAGAGCGCGTCCACTCGCACGCCTTTCTTAGCGGCCCAATCTGAAATACCGGCAGGTGCATCCACCAAGAAATTCCCTTCAGCACTCTCCACAAGATACCCGTTCGTTTGCACCATCCCACCGGTATAGCTTGAAATCTTCATCCTCTCTTTTCCACTATTGGCGGCGCCGTTGCAACCACCGCTTCCATTTTCTTCTTACAGGGATAGTTTCCAATCCGAATGCGAAAACTTACCCCGGAGCTACTAGACCACTTGCCCCACGACGATCCCGGAGCCGTCCGCTCAAGACGCGACCTCGCCCGCATCAATCGTTTCATGGGAAACAACTCGTGGATCATCCGCTCGGTGGGGAAGTCGCCAAGCCACATAACAGAAATCGGTGCAGGCGACGGAATCCTGCTTTCCAAGCTCTCCAAGCTCCATCCAGGCGCACAAATTAATGCATACGACCTTGCCCCCAAACCCGCGGATCTGCTGAAAAAGGCAAACTGGCACCGGGGAGATATCCTCACCCAGACTCCCCCCGAACAAGGCGGCGTCCTTATCGCGAACCTGTTTCTCCACCATTTCACCGATGAACAACTCCGTGTTTTCACTCCGTGGCTACAAGGCTTCGATACCATTTTGATCAACGAGCCCCTCCGTGCGAAGCTACCTCAACTCCTCGCAAAGGCAGCACTCCCCTTCATCCATTCTATCACCCGCCACGACATGCGGGTCAGTATCGAAGCCGGTTTTATTCCCGGTGAAATCCCCCTTTTACTCGGGCTCAAGGATATGGGATTTGAGCTTCAGGAAACGACGACATGGAGCGGATCAATTCGCATAATTGCAAAACAATCACCAATCTAGCACCTTTTTGCATCTTTTACGTTTCTATTAGCTGCATTAAGCAGCATATTCTCTACATGAGAGTGAGCGTAGAAATTAGCGCGGATCTAGTAAAAGAGATCATGGAACTTACCGGGGAGACCAAAATGAGTGCCGGGATCGCAAAAGCGGTAGAGCTTTTTGCCAACCGCAAGAAGGCTGTCGCAATCATCCGTTCCTTGCGCGAGAGTCCCTTAGATTACGCGCATACCAATGAAGAGATCGAGGACTGGGGAAATGGGTCATCTTCCCAAGATGTTTCCTCCACCTCCTACCGCAGCTCCAAAAAATCCTAACCATGGTTCTCATCGACTCCTCGGTCTGGATCGAGCTATTCAGGAAAAAGGGCGACCTGTTCACGAGCATCGCCGTCGAAAACGTCATAGAGGAAATGCAGGCATGCGTATGCGGGATCGTGAAGCTCGAAGTTCTCGGCGGCGCACGCGACTACGAAAAGACGACGATCTCCAACCTATTTTCCTTCGTTCCATATATTCCCCAGCCCGAAACCACATGGGATGAGACTGTCCGCTTCCAGTGGCAGGCCCGGAAAAAAGGACTCAACATTCCATGGTCGGATGCTGTCATCGCCAGCCTTGCGAAAAAACACGGACACCGGATCTATGCTCGCGACAAACATTTTAATACCCTGGCAGATCTCGGTCTCATCGAACTCTACACCCCTGGATGCGGTGGCAGCTATGTAGAGCAGTAGGCAATTGCCTCGCATTCCCGTTTGAACTTTCCCGAACCGTGTTAGGTTCCGTGGCTTGCCCGAAACAATCACCATCATCGGAGGCGGCCTGACCGGCCTGTCACTTGCCATCGCCCTAAGTAAACAGGGCATACCCGTTATTCTTCACGAGGCAGGCAGCTACCCACGCCACAGGGTGTGCGGCGAGTTTATATCTGGCATCTCGCCATCCACATTGGAAACGCTCGGAATCTCCGAAACACTATCCGATGCCCAGAGCCACAGCAGCATCACCTGGTTCTCAGGTGACAAGGAAACCCGAAAGCACGTCCTATCAGAGCCAGCCCTAGGCCTCTCCCGCCACCTCCTCGACGACCGACTCCAATCCATCGCATGCGACCTCGGCGTTAAAATCCACACGAAATCCCGCATCAAACCCCAGCCCGGAAAACCCGGCACGATCTGGAGCGCAGGTAGGAAACCCACCACCGGAAAGTGGATCGGCCTCAAAGCCCACGTGCGCGGAATCACAAATAGCTCGGATCTCGAAATGCACACCGGAAAGTCCGGCTACCTCGGTATCACTCCAGTAGAGAATGGTTGGTTCAACGTATGCGGCCTACTCAAAATCGACCGCTCCATCACCGCCCGTCATCAGGATCTCCTCCCAGCATACCTCCGGAAAAATGGAAACCTCCGCCTCGCTGAATCCCTGGAAAACGCCGAATGGAAACCAGACTCCTTCACCGCAGTCGCAGGCTTCGAACTCGGCCTCCAGACACCCGACCCCGGCATCCTCGCCCTCGGCGACTCCCACTCAATCATCCCACCCTTCACGGGAAACGGCATGACCATGGCCTTCCAATCCGCCGAGACCGCCCTCCCACACATACTCTCCTACGCAAACGGCGAACTCCCATGGTACACCGCCTGCGAACGTATCAAAAAAGACCTTCACATCCGTTTCCGGAAACGCCTCACCTCCGCAAGCATCATCCATCCCCTCCTCTTCCTCCCCGCCGCCAGCCCATTGGTCAGAATCGCCCCCCTGAATCCCATCCTAAACTTGGTTCGCTAGCCCTCCCCAACCACAGTCTTCCACTGATCACTTCCCACTCGGCACTCCTCTTATGTATCTCACCAGTCTCGCAACCGCCAACCCTCCCCACACCTTCACTCAAGCCGATACGTGGCGTGCCCTCCAATCCCACCCCAATATAGGCGAACTGAAATCCCGTTCCCTTACCCTGTTAGAAAAAATCCTCACCAACACCTCCTCCGGCATCGAGAACCGCCAGTTCTCAGCACCTGATCTCGATCCCGTCTTCCGTCAGAATGCAGAGGAACTAAACCATTCCTTCGAGAAAGACGCCCCAGCGCTAGCCTCCCAAGCCATCTCCAAAGCCCTCGATAAAGCAGGTATCGCCCCGGACAAGATCGACGCTCTCTTTCTCTGCACCTGCACCGGCTACCTCTGCCCAGGTCCCTCCAGCCACGTCGCGGAAAAGCTCGGCTTCCGCCCGGATACCTACCTCTGCGATCTCGTCGGTCTCGGCTGCGGCGCGGCCATACCCACACTCCGTGCCGCCCAAGGATACCTCGCCGCGAATCCCACCCACACCGTAGCAATGGTCGCCGTCGAGACCTCCTCTTCCGCTTTCTACATCGATGACGACCCCGGCGTCCTCATCTCCCTCTGCCTCTTCGGAGACGGCGTCGCCGCCGCCATCCTCACCGGTACACCAGCTTCGGAGGACGCATGGAAATTCCATTCCTTCGATACCCACCACGTCCCTGCCGACCGCGAGAAAATCCGATTCACCAACGCAGGCGGAAAGCTCAAAAACCAACTCCACCGCTCCGTCCCCGGCCTCGCCGCAGAAGCTGTTTCCAAACTCTACACTCGCCGCCACTCGGATCCCAACCAAGTCCTAGCCCACTCCGGAGGCCGCGACGTCATCGAAGCCCTCGAGTCCACCCTCCCCTTCTATCTCACTGAAACCCGCGAGATCCTCCGCCGCCACGGAAACATGTCCAGCCCCTCAGTCCTCTTCGCCCTCGCCGAGCGACTCAAAACCAGTCCCGAAGACACCTCCCTCTGGCTCACCGCATTCGGCGCAGGCTTCGCCGCCCACTCCTGCCAGCTCTCGCGAAGCACGAAGCCATAAATTTCAAATCAGAAATCTAACCTCAGTCACAAGGAATGCTATCCGTGTTCATCCGCGTCCATACGTGGTTGCTCTTCCCCAAAACCCCACTCTTCCCACTGATCACTCGGCACGAACAAACTGAACCCCATGCCCCCCACCGACCAACAACGCCTCGCTACCCGCGAACGCCCCTCCGGTTTTCCCGTTATGAAACAGCGTTGGGCCGGCCTCGCGTTCTTCCATTGGTCGGTAGATCCAGAAACCATCGCCTCCCGCCTCCCGCCCGGACTCCATGTTGATACCTTGGCCGGAAAAGCATGGATAGGTATCGTCCCCTTCTTCATGCAGCGCATTCGCCCCGTCGGCCTCCCACCACTTCCCTGGCTCTCATGGTTCCACGAGCTGAACGTCCGCACCTATGTCTTCGACGAAAATGGAGACCCCGGCGTCTGGTTTTTCTCACTCGATTGCAACCAACCCATCGCCGTAGAGATCGCACGAAAAGCCTTCAATCTCCCCTACGAGCACGCGGCCATGTCTTCTACCACAGGAGATAAAACTCACTACCGCAGCCGCCGAAAAAACTCCTCCCTCCCGGAAGCCACCTTCCGCTACCCTTCTACCGTCTCACCGGAGCCGGCAATACTCGGCTCACTCGAATGGTTTCTAGTAGAACGATACCTCCTTTTCTCAGCTAGTAAAAAAGGCAGCCTCCACACCGGCCGCGTCCACCACAGCCCCTACCTCATCGAGCCAGCCACCGGCACCGAGTGTTCCACGATCCCATTCGCTCTCAACGGATTTCCAGAGCCCACCTCCCCTCCTCAATCCATCCTCCTCGCAAATCCAGTAGACGTTACCATCTTTCCGCTCCGGAAAGCCTGAGTCCATCCCCCAACAGGGGGTTGCAAGAAATCTGCTCTCTTGTCTGTATCTACGGCCTGCAAAAAAAACCTCCGCCCTCCTCTCCCGCGATGGCGAGGAACTCCTCCATCACGACGCCTACTACCCCCTCAACGAAGTGCCGGAGCCCGGTGCATCCGAATAAAATTTCCCAATACGATGAGAACCAAATCACTTACCGCCCTCCTGCTCCTCTGCCTTTTTCATGGAACGTCCATGGCCGAATCCTCCCAGCACGTTACGGAAAGCCCGCTGTGGCTTACCTATCCCGGCGGGGAAGATCCATGCAAAGGCAAGCACATCGTGCTGATCTCCGCTGAGACGGCTGCCCGTCTTAGCCGAACAAACTCGGCATTGGCAGGTCGAAACTCATTTGCCTTCACCTCAGCCGATATTCGTCATCAAAACTGATTCGTCCTATATCAAACGCTACACCAGCCAATTCATGAGACTCCTTCTTCTGATTTCCCCGATAATCTTGCTCTGCCATTGCGGCGCGCCCCAACCGCCATCCTGCAGATTCCTTCCGATCGGTTCCCGGGCTCCAGCAGCTATGGTGATGGAGACTGCCAAGCGGAACTGGGATACCCTCGATTTTAGCACTTTAGTTCCACAATGGAAATTTTCTAAAAGCTGGGTAAAAGATACCTATGAGGTGGAAGGCATTCCCCACCACCTAGCAGCGAATTGGACTGCCCCGGTCGATTTCTTCTGGTACATGTGCGATCTCGACGACCTTCGTATCCAGAACGCAATCATCCCCAGCCGCTACACGGAGGAAACGAAACTCTATTTCCTCCAAGAATATGATCCGAACAAGATCCCCGTCGTAATGGTTCATGGCTTGGTCTCCAGCCCGGATGCATTTCGCCACATCATCAACGATCTTTCGCCCGAGCCATGGTTCCGTGAGCACTATCAGGTCTGGCTCTACAACTACCCAACAGGCACCCCATGGCTCTACAACGCCATGCCCTTCCGCCAGATCATGGGCGAGGCTGCGAACTTCGCGCGCAGCAAAGGCTCGGACGTAAACCTGAAAAAAATGGTCGTCCTCTCCCACTCTATGGGCGGCCTGCTTACCCGGGCTGCGATCACCGATCCTGGAAAAAAACTCTATGATGCTCATTTCAAGACCCCGTTTGACCAACTCGAAGTGAAGCCGGAAACCCGGAAACTCATCCAGGAAGGCCTCCTCTACGACCCGATCACCGATCACCGATCACCGATCCGAAACGCGTCGTCTTCATGGCAGTTCCCCACCGTGGTAGTCCGATGGCGAATTTCCGAGGCACCGCATTTCTATCGCACCTGATCCGGCTCCCGAAAACACTCACCGTAGGCTTGATCGATGCCACGATCCACAGCGCCAAAGACAACCTAGAATCCGGTTTGGTAACCAGAGCCGAGGACATTCGTCCACCAACAGCGATCAGCAGCCTTTCCCCAAAAAGCCGTGGTTTCAAAGCGCTTAATCAGCTCCCCCTTCCCAAAGGAATCACATTCCACAGCATCATGGGCGACAAAGGCCACAGCGACACCCCGGACAGCAGCGACGGGGTAGTTCCCTACTGGTCTTCCCATATTGAATCGGTAGAGTCAGAACTCATCGTCCCCTCGAACCACAGCGTCCCAGAGCGCCAGGACACCTCCGAAGAGATCAGCCGCATCCTCTTTCTTCACTTGAAAAAGGAAAATATTCTCCGACCATCAGATCTATTCGAACCCTGTCTCGCTCGAAGCACTCAATAGAAACCATGGTTACCAACGTCCTCGGCTCCGCCCTCAAATCCTGCTGCACCAATCCTATGACCGGATATTTCCGCGACGGCTACTGCCGCACCGGCCAAGGAGACCACGGACTGCATACGGTCTGCGTAAAAGTCAGCGAGTCTTTCCTCCAGTTTTCAAAAGCCAGCGGCAACGACCTCAGCACCCCGCGCCCCGAGTTCGATTTCCCGGGACTGAAAGACGGCGACATGTGGTGCCTCTGCGTCCGCCGCTGGATGGAAGCTCACGAGGCAAACGTTGCTCCACAGGTATTTCTCGAAGGCTGCCACATCTCGGTTCTTGAATTCGTCGATCGCGATGTCCTCAAAGAGTATTCGATCGGATAACCGCGATAAAGACCTCACAGCGGACTTTCGGCGAGACGCCAAAACCACGCACGGCCTGTTGCGAGACCCAGCAGCTACCTGAGAAAAGAAAAACCGCCAGGGAGTCCCTTCCCCGGCGGTTTCTTTTAAAAGTCATCTTACCTTACCCACACCCATGGGATTCGATAGACAACTGCTGTAACACCCTTACATGAAAGCGACAGTGTCGGCTTTCAATGGGTATAGACCTTCAACCTCTCTAAACGTTCAAAGAATCTTAAAAAAGTTTTTCATCTTCAAAATACAGCAAAGAATCCGATCCATGCCCATCCGCGTCATCCGTGGCTCTTCTTTCCCAGAAGTCCGACACTCTTACCTCTTGCATCTTGCTTCCTCCTCTACAAACCTCCCCGCGATGTCACACGACCATATCGATGTCCGTTACGTAGCAAAGCTCGCACGGCTGGATCTCACCGAAGAAGAGGTGAACACGTTCCAGTCCCAGCTCGAATCCATCATGAACCACGTCGAGTCCCTTTCCGAGGTCAACCTCCCCGAAGATCTTCACCTCGATGACAATTCCCACCTCGCGATGATGCGCGATGATACTCCCCACGAAAGCCTCGCCCCGGAGCTCGTATTGCAAAATGCACCCGACCAGGCGCAGTCCCAAATCCGCGTCCCAAAAGTCGTCGCCGACGCGTAACTCTCAATTTCAGAATTTCCCCAAATGACCCTGACCCAACTCCGCCAGCAGTTCATCTCCGGCGAGACCACACCCTCGAAAGCGATCGAGGATCTCGCCGCCGGGATTTCCGCCCGTGATCCACAGACTCAAGCATACGTTTCATACGATCTCGATACCGCACTAGAGGCAGCCGGAAAGGCCGATCTCAGCAAACCCCTAGGTGGCCTTCCCATCGCCATCAAAGACAATATCAACGTATTCGGCCAGCCCTGCACCTGTGGCTCAAATTTTCTCGTAAAAGGTTACACATCTAACTACAATGCAACGGCTATAAAAAAATTGGTAGACGCCGGAGCAATTCCATTTGGACGCATGAACATGGATGAGTTCGCCATGGGATCCGCCACTGAAAACTCCGCTCTCCAACCCACCAGGAACCCCCACGACCCAACTCGCATCGCCGGCGGATCTTCCGGAGGATCGGCAGCAGCGGTCGCAGACCTCACAGCATACGCCGCTCTCGGCTCGGATACCGGAGGCTCGATCCGCCAACCAGCTTCCCATTGTGGCGTTGTCGGCCTGAAACCGACCTACGGAAGGGTATCACGCTTCGGATTGGTCGCATTCGCCTCATCCTTGGATCAGATCGGCCCCCTCACCAACTCCGTTGACGATGCAGCACTAATCCTGCAAGCTATAGCCGGACACGACCCACAGGACACAACCTCCCTGAATACACCCGTTCCCGACTACTCCGCCGGAATCAATGATGGAGTCGCCGGAATGAAGCTGGGAATCCCCGCCGAATATTTTGGAGAAGGCATCCACCAAGGCGTTCGAGAAAACGTGGAAAAATGTATCAAACTGCTTGAGAGTAAGGGAGCAGAGATAATTCCGATATCTTTACCACACACTTCCCACGCCGTCGCCACCTACTACGTGATCGCCCCAGCCGAAGCCTCCTCAAACCTCTCCCGTTTCGATGGAATTCGCTACGGAAACCGCGCGACCAACCCGGATGACATCATCGATCTCTACCACCAGTCTCGGGAACTCGGCTTCGGCCCCGAGGTAAAACGCCGGATCATCCTCGGCACTTACGTTCTCTCATCCGGTTACTACGATGCCTACTACACCCGAGCTCAGAAAGTCCGCCAACTCATCACCCGCGATTTCAAACAGGCGTTCGAGACCGTGGATGCGATTATCTCGCCAGTAACCCCCACCCCAGCCAGACGCATCGGAACCTGCACCGATGATCCGCTCCAAGACTACCTCTCCGATATTTTCACCATCGCCGCAAACCTCTCCGGAATACCGGCAATTTCCGTCCCGTGCGGAACTACCGCCTTCGACGGTGCGGACGCCCTCCCAGTCGGCATCCAGATCCTCGCCCCCCACCTAGGCGAACAAACCATGCTACGCATAGCCAAAGCCGCAGAGGCAGTAAGGTCTTAGTTTAGAATTTAAAATTTAGAGTTTAAAGTTTTCTCCCTGTGATCCTCTCCTACTGCACCAACATCCATCCGGCGGAAACCTGGCTGGAGACACTTGACGCACTTCAAACACATGTTTTAACAGTTAGGGACAGACTACTCGCCAACGGCGACCAACCTGCCGGAAAACCTTTTCCCATAGGCCTCCGCCTGTCTGCAATCGCCGCCAGAGAACTTCTTGAAGGGGACAACCTACCCCGCTTTGCTGATTGGCTAGCGGAGAACAATTCCTACGTTTTCACGATCAATGGTTTCCCATACGGCTCTTTCCACGGCACCCGGGTCAAGGAACAGGTATTCCTCCCCGACTGGACTAGCCCGGAGCGAATCGAATACACCAAACGTCTGTTTGAAATCCTAGCGAAGATTGCCCCCAAATCCTCTGGTGGCTCAGTTTCAACACTACCAGGATCCCACAAAACCTTCCACGCGGAAGAAGAGCCAATCCGAAAGAACCTGATCTCACTCGCCCACTACATCGAGGATCTCTCGCAGAAACACCAGATCGACCTCCACCTCGGACTGGAGCCAGAACCTCTCGGACATTTCGAAAACACCGCCGAGACACTAGCTTTCTTCGAGCGACTGAATATTCAAGCAGGCGAATCCCCCATCATCCGCGAGCGGATCGGCCTGAATTTCGATTCCTGCCATTTCGCGATCGAATTCGACGATGCCGCAGCATCCCTAGACGCGATCCATTCTTACGGAGGCATCCGCCTCTCGAAAATTCACCTTTCAAACGCACTTTCGCTGAATCCAGCGAACCCGGTAGCAATCAACGCAATCCGAGGCTTTGACGAGCCAACTTACTTCCACCAAGTAATCGCCCGCCGCCCAGACAAATCCCTCGAACGATTCCTAGATCTGCCCGTCTTCCTGTCCGCAGTCGATTCAGGCGAAACAAAAGCCACCGATTTCGAGGAGGCACGTGTCCACTTCCACATTCCTCTCGATGCACAACCGACTTCACCACTGGGCTCCACCCACAACCACGTCGAGGAAACCCTAGCCTGGTGCCAGAAACACCCAAACGCGTGCCAGCACTTCGAAATCGAAACCTACACTTGGGGCGTCCTCCCCGGAAATCTCCAGCGCCCGGTAGAAGAGCAAATCGCCGCCGAATACCGCTGGGTTCTCGACCAGTTGCGCAGCTCTTCCACTGATCACTGATCACTGATCACTCGGCACTAGCCACTAAATTCTATGAACGACATCAAAATAACCATGCACACCTCTGCAGGAGATATCGACGCGACCATGTACGCTTCGAAAACACCACTCACCTGCGCAAACTTCCTCAACCTCGCTAAGCGCGGCTACTATGACGGTATCGCCTTCCACCGCGTAATCGAGGGATTCATGCTCCAAGGCGGCGACCCGACTGAGTCAGGCCGTGGCGGCCCGGGCTACAAGTTTGCGGACGAATTCCACCCGGAACTCCGCCACCGCAGCCCCGGAATCTTCTCCATGGCGAACTCCGGCCCCGGCACCAACGGTTCCCAGTTCTTCATCACGACCACCCCGACAGCATTCCTCGATAACAAACATTCTGTTTTTGGGCAAGTCACTGACGGTCTAGACATTGTGGACAAAGTTACTGGAAAAAACAATACAGGTGAGCGCGGCTGTAAGTTCGATGGAACCGGCGACAAGATCACTTCAATCACCATCCACGACGACACCACTGACCTGTTTGAAGCACAAAAAGACAACGTCGAGCACTGGAATTCCATCCTCGATAAAGCCTGATTGAATCGAACGTTTCAATCAGCGTGAAAGCACCGCGTATCGTCCTCCTCATGGGGGTTGCTGGGTCGGGCAAAACGACCGTTGGCACCCTCTTAGCAGAGCGGCACGGCGGTGTATTTCACGATGCTGATGATTTTCATCCACAGGCAAATGTGGACAAAATGGCACAGGGTCATCCGTTGACTGACGATGACCGCTTGCCATGGCTTCAGCGGCTGCGACAGGAAGTTATCAACACTGCGCCAGAGGGAAAGATCACCCTTCTGGCCTGCTCCGCACTGAAGCAGACCTACCGGGAAATCCTCGGCCTGGATCAAACGGATGTTTCAATCGTATATCTTGCAGGCGATCTGGAAACCCTAGTGGAACGGATCAACATTCGGGAAGATCACTATATGAAACCCGGAATGCTCGCCAGCCAACTTGAAACCTTGGAAGCCCCCTCTCCAGAGGAAGCTCTCCATATTTCAATTCGCAGTTCACCGGAGGAGATCGTGACGCAAATCGAATCCGCGCTTTTCCAAAGCGCGTTCCTTCTTCCTTGAGGTTTAAAGTTTAAAATTTAGAGTTTCCACGTGCTTCTCGACGTCAAAGGCCTGACCACCCGCTTCCACACCCGCAACGGGATCGTCCATGCTGTGGAGGACGTTTCCTTCTCTGTAGACAAAGGGCAAACGCTAGGGATCGTCGGCGAATCGGGTTCGGGAAAATCAGTCACCTGCTATTCCCTACTCGGATTGAACCCGATGCCTCCCGGCAGAATTGAAGGTGGATCGGCAATTTTTGACGGGATTGATCTCCTTAAAGCCCCGGAAAAACAGCTACAGAAGATACGCGGCAAGCGGATCTCGATGATTTTCCAGGATCCCATGACCTCGCTGAACCCCTACATGCGGATCAGCGACCAGCTCACCGAGCCTTTGGAGCTTCACGAGAACCTGCGTGGAAAACCAGCACTCCACCGAGCGATCGACGCCCTCGCCGAGGTCGGTATCCCAGATCCGGAAAAGCGTATCAGATCTTATCCTCACGAATTTTCCGGAGGAATGCGGCAGCGGGTGATGATCGCCATGTCGCTGATCACGAAACCCGAGCTCTTGATCTGCGACGAGCCGACCACCGCCCTCGACGTGACCGTCCAGAAGCAAGTGCTCGACCTAATCCGTGATCGCCAGCGCGACCTCGGAACTGCAGTCATTTTCATCACCCACGATCTAGCGGTCGTTTCCGAAGTCTGCGACGTGATCAACGTGATGTATGCAGGCAGAATCGTGGAAACGGCGACCCGAGCGGAGCTTTTCAACAATCCCCTCCACGCCTATACTCGCTCCCTGCTGAGATCCATCCCAGCCGCCCAGCCGAAAGGTCAGCCTCTCATCACCATACCCGGCCTGCCACCCAACCTCACAAATCCACCCCAGGGATGTGCCTTCCAGCCCCGCAACCTCCTCGGCGATCCGAAACTCTGCGTCACCGATCACCAGCCGGAACTAGCAGAGATCAAGCCCGGCCACTTCGCCCAGAACTGCCCGGGGTGTTTGGCGTAGCTAAGCTCTCCATAGAGTCTTGGAATGAGATTCGAAATTCGCCTTGTCCTCGATAACCGAAAGTCGAAAAGTCAGTTCAGTCTGAGGAGGAGCGAAGAAAGACGCCCGCCAGATCCTCAACCTCACCGACGGCTCCGAGAAACCTATCGGAGAATGGCCGAGGACTCGGAGGTCGAGTTCCGCAAGGTCGAGCTTACGCCGTTGGCGGAGGAGTGAAGTTTGGTATGGCGGATTCAATCTGCCGCCACTCGGGCAAGATCCTCGAACCAGCCTCCCCGGGCGCTGACCCACTTGCCCTTTTTTACGATCTTGGAGAAACCAAGCCCTTCCTTCGCGGCGGCCTCGAAAACTTCCCATGCCTGAGTCGCCAGAATCCCGGAAACGACTAAGTCACCTCCCTTGGCTAGCGATTTCGCGATCACTGGCCAGGCTTCGATGAGCACGGTTGAGAACAGATTCGCGGCAACCACGTTGTAGCCTTTCTTACGCGGCTTCCATTTCAGGACATCTTGTTCCTTGATGGTGATATCAGGAGTGTGGTTGCGCTCCGTGTTGCGCTTCGCGACGGCAACGGCGAAAGGGTCAAAATCGCAGCCCCAGACTTCCTTCGCCCCCAACTTGGCCGCAGCGATCGCCAGCAGCCCGCTGCCTGTCCCGAGATCCGCCACCGACCATTTCCCGGCTTCCCGCTCGCGCGATATATCCACTAGGAACCTCAGGCAGGTGGATGTGGTAGCATGGTCGCCGGTCCCGAAAGCCATCTCCGGTGGGATCACGATCAGTTCCCGCTTGCCGTGTTCCTTGCGCAGCGCCGCCAACTTCTTCGCATTGGTCTCCGCGGTGACGAGGAACGCGTCCCGCACCTTGAGTGGCTTCGGCGGCTCGGGAGCCTTCTTCCATTCCGCATCTTTGACCTTCCTTACCGATCCGCCGAACTGTCCGAAGATCGCATCAGCCTCCTTCTTCGTCCCGCAATACACTTGCAGCCGCACGGACTTCCCGCCCTTGATATATTCTAGGACGAAATTCGCGTTCCCTGCGAAACGCTCCTCCCAAGCATCAATCCACTGCGCACCCGATAATTTCGACCAGAGATACATATGCCGAAAAACATCTTAGATTCACGACCCAATGCAAGCCCAGAGAGGTGTATCTCCGAGCGTCTGCACAACCTGAGCACGTTCCCCAGTGCTTTTATCGAGGGGATTGGTTTTGATTTCTCTTCTCCCTCCTTCTTCGCTTCGCTCTGGTTGGCGGTCGGTGACACGCCGCTCCCAACAAAAAAACCACCGGAAACCGGTGGTTTGAAAATGGAGCGGGCGATGAGATTCGAACTCACGACATCCACCTTGGCAAGGTGGCGCTCTACCACTGAGCTACGCCCGCGTTACGCTCGCCTTTCGGCTTTCGTGTTGCGTCTGCGGAGTTGTTAACCGCTTGCCGGAATGGATCAAGAGAATTTTAGAGAAAAATTGCGAAAAAAATTCCTCCACACATCCGTCCTCCGCTTCTACCAATACCCAACCGAATTATGTCCGACAAACTTGCAGAAATCATCGCCACGAAACATCTCGAAGTGGAAGCCCTCCTCCCCCGCGCCGGCCACCTGCGTGCCGCAGCCCTCCAGCGCAACGAATTCCGGGGATTTCGCGCGGCTCTCGACCGTGGATCCGACCACCTCGCAGTGATTGCCGAGGTAAAAAAAGCCTCCCCATCCGTCGGCCTGATCGACCCAAACTTCGACCCCATCCGCCAGGCTCAGCGCTATATCGATGGCGGAGCGTCTTGTCTTTCCATCCTTACGGACGAGAAATATTTCCAAGGATCACTGGGCTACCTTTCGAAAATCTCCGAATTCTCACCCGCTCCCCTTCTTCGCAAGGATTTCACCATTCACGAAATCCAGATCCACGAGGCGGTCATCGCAGGAGCGGATGCCATCCTACTGATCGTTGCAGCCCTGGACGACGAACTCATGCGCCGACTCTATGATGAGGCAAAATCTCTCCAACTCGATGTCCTCGTAGAAGTCCACAATCTCCCGGAAATGGATAGAGCGCTGGAACTCGGTGCGGATCTGATCGGCATCAACAACCGCAATCTCAAGACCTTCGAGGTCGATATGGCGGCAACGGAAACCCTCGCCGACGAGGTTCCTGACGATGTGATTCTCATTTCAGAAAGCGGGATCAAGACCCACGATGATGCACTCCGCGCACTAAACGCCGGAGCAAACGCCGTCCTAATCGGAGAAACCCTGATGCGTGCGGACGATCCCTCTCGCGAGATCGAGGCGTATCTCGCACTCACATCCGGAGCCTGAAATTCCCGCTTTTCATGGAATAAGCCTAGCTAGCAAACCTCTACCATTATCAATCTTGCTGATGATTCCTAAATACCTCCCCTTCACGTTTCTCGCCATAGTCGGCGTCGCGATGGCGAATCCAGCAGCGAACATCACCGGAAACGAATTGGGATGGGCAAGCCTCAGTGAAAAAGACTTCGTCCGAGTCAACAGCGCAGAGGACACGTGGTCTTTCGACGATGAAGCCCAAACGATTTCCTGCACCGGTCAGCCAATCAGCGTGATGAGTACGGCGAAGGCTTACACGAATTTCGAACTCGTGCTGGAGTGGAAGCATCTGAAACCCGCAGGAAATTCCGGGGTATTCGTCTGGACCAGCAAAGCGTGCCTCGATGAATTGAAAGGCCCCGGTCTGCCCAACGAAGGCATCGAAGTCCAGATCCTCGATCTTGGTTATAAAGAGAGCTACGAAAAATCGTCAGGAAAACCCGCAGACTGGTTCACCAGCCACGGCGATGTCTTTCCCGTAAAGAAAGCCAAACTCACCCCATTTCCACCAATCTCCCCGGATGGAAGCCGCAGCTTTCCCACTGCCGAAACCACCAAGCCACACGGCGAGTGGAACCATTACTATGTCCGCGCCATCAACGGCGAAATCCGTCTCTGGGTGAACGGAACCGAAGTCTCCGGAGGCAATGGCGCGCAACCAAACAACGGCCACCTCTGCCTCGAGTCCGAAGGTTCCCCCATCGAGTTCCGCAATCTTAAGATACGGGAACTTCCCTAGTCTTCATTGAGATTTAAAGTTTATGAGTGAATCAGCCACCCGCGAGCGCTACGCCGCCGCCGCATCCGCCCCCGAAGCAGCCCTCTGCTGCCCCGTCAGCTACGATCCCCAGTTCCTCAAGGCAATTCCCACCGAGGTGATTGAAAAAGACTACGGTTGTGGCGATCCTTCGAAGTATCTGAAACCAGGCGAGACCGTCCTCGACCTTGGATCCGGTACCGGAAAAATCTGTTTCATCGCCTCCCAGGTAGTCGGGCCGACTGGCAAAGTGATCGGTGTCGATATGCTCGACGACATGATCGAAGTCGCACGGAGAAATGCTCCCGTCGTTGCGGAAAAAATTGGCCACTCAAACGTAGAATTTCGTAAAGGCCGCATCCAGGACCTCGCCCTAGATCTGGAAGCGCTCAACCAAGAGTTAAAAAAGAACCCCATCGCGGACGCTGCTTCCTACCTCGCTGCCGATGACCTCGCGGGTGATCTGCGCTTAAAGAACCCACTCATAGCTTCCGACAGCATCGACGTGGTGGTTTCCAACTGCGTTCTCAACCTCGTCGAAAGTCGGATGAAACGGCAACTTTTCGAAGAAATTTTCCGTGTTCTTAATAAGGGTGGACGTGCCGTCATTTCCGACATCGTCGCTGACGAGGAGATCCCCGAACACCTCGAAAACGATCCGCACCTATGGAGCGGTTGCATCAGCGGAGCATATACCGAAGAGGGTTTCCTTAAAGCATTTGAAGAAGCAGGATTCTACGGGATCGAAATTCTGAAACGCGATGAAGATCCGTGGCAAACCGTGGAAGGCATCGAATTCCGTTCCGTAACCATCCAAGCATGGAAAGGAAAGCAGGGGCCATGCTTCGAGCGCAACCAAGCAGTCGTTTACAACGGACCATTCCTAAAAGTCCTCGACGACGACGGCCACGCGATGGAACGCGGCAAGCGCTATGCTGTCTGCGACAAGACTTTCAACCTCTACAAAAAGGCTCCCTACGCGGATTCCTTCAGCTTCATAGATCCCCTAACAAATATCCCATTGGAGGAGGCAATACCCTTCGACTGCTCCCCCACAGATATCCGCCACCCCAAGGAAACCAAAGGCCAGGGCTACAACGCCACAACCGAGGCATCCAACTGCCGCGACGCTGGCGACTGTTGCTAGAATTCTTACTTCGATTTTAAAATTCAGGGTTTCATGCGCAATTGGATTACTGGAGAATTCCTCGGCACTTCTAGAATGAACAATTTTCAATCCCTCCTCAAATACCACGACGTGCCTTTAAAGCGTGGGACGTTCGACACCCTCCAAATCAACGTCGGACGAAAGTGCAACCAGACCTGCACCCACTGCCATGTCGATGCGGGACCGACCCGCACCGAAATGATGGACGAAGAAACTGCTCACAAAGTTGGTGCATGGATCATCGAACACAAGCCTGCCACGGTCGATATCACCGGGGGCGCGCCCGAGATTTCGGAATTTTTTAACTACTTTGTGGAGACCGCCCGCTCTGTCGGATCTCACGTAATCGACCGCAACAACCTCACGATCATTGAGACCAAAAAATACGGCTACTTGCCAGATTTTCTCGCGAAAAACGAGGTCGAGGTCGTCGCCTCCCTGCCCTGCTACTCTGCGGAAAACGTAAACGCGCAGCGTGGCGACGGGGTTTTCGATAAAAGCATTTCTGCACTAAAGAAGCTCAACGCAGTCGGCTACGGAACCAGCCTACCACTCACCCTCGTTTTCAACCCCTTCGGAGCCAAGCTCCCGCCCAACCAAGACGAGTTAGAAGCCGACTACAAACGCGAACTCAAGAAGCACTTCGGCATCGTTTTCACCCGCCTCTTCGCCATCACGAACCTCCCTATCGCCCGCTTCGCCGTCGATCTCCGCGAGCAAGGCCAGTGGGATTACTACAACCAACTCCTGACCGACAATTTCAACCCCGATACCGTCGAAGGCCTGATGTGCCGCAACACGATCAACATCGGCTGGAAGGGCGAGGTCTTCGATTGCGATTTCAACCAGATGCTCTTCATGCAGCACAAACGCGCCGACAAGAAACTCTTCCTCTGGGACGTAACCCCGGACAGCATGCAGGATCTCCCCATCCTCACCGGCAACCACTGCCTAGGCTGCACCGCCGGAGCAGGCAGCAGTTGCGCCGGGGCTCTGGAACACGCCTGATGCCTTGACATCAACGATATCTGATGCATGATGCATCAATGAGAACAACCCTTACCCTTGAACCAGAGGTCGCTGAGAAACTCCGCGCCGAGGCAGCCCTCGGGTCAAGCACATTCAAAGATATCGTCAACCAAGCCTTGAAACGAGGACTGGGAATTGAGAAAACGGAGCCGGAGAAGCCGTTCGAAGTGATCACCTTTTCTTCCGGGTTCCAGCCAGGGATCGATCCCATGAAACTCCAGCAGTTCCTGGATGACGAGGAAGCCGAATCATACCTCCGGAAGGGAGCTCTCCGATGATCATTCCGGATGTCAATCTCCTCATTTTCGCCCACAACCGCGATGCGTCGAATCACGAAGCATCGAAGGCATGGCTTCTTGAACTTATGCAAAGCGGAAAGCCTGTCGGCCTGCCTTGGATCGTCGTATCCGGCTTCATCCGCATATCCACCCATCCGAGGGTGCTGAGAGAACCGATTCCGGTCGAGGATGCCATCGGTATCGCCCGGTCGTGGCTTGCCCGCAAGAACGTCCGCATTGTCGAACCTGGATCGCAGTTCCAGAATTTCTTTTTTGCGGGTCTTGAAAAACTTGGAACTGCGGGCAACCTCACGACCGATGCTTACCTCGCCGCCCTCGCCATCGAATACCAAGCCGAACTACACAGCTGCGACACCGACTTCCACCGCTTCCCCGGCCTCCGCTGGAGAAACCCATTAGAGAAATGAATTCCCACCCAAAAGACCCTCTCCACGGCTACACCTTGGAAATTATTATCGTCCGACTGGTCGAGGAATACGGCTGGGACGAGCTTGCCGACCGCATCCGCATCCGTTGCTTCGCCAGCGATCCTTCGGTTAAATCCACTTTGAAATTCCTTCGCAAAACTCCGTGGGCAAGAAACAAAGTCGAGAAACTGTTCATCGAAACCCTAGAGCGCCAAGAGCGAGAACTGTAGCTGGGGTATCTTGCCCCAGGCAGTTGTTGAGGCATCTTGCCTCAACAATTCACCGCCCGCCACACCGGGCACCCACCACCCATCTCAACACCCTTCCGGTAACCGGCCAACCTACGCCGCGATTCATCCGCTAACGCCCGCCGCACATCCCGCCGCTCACCTTTGATGCGCGCAATTTGCATGTGGTCATAAGAAGTCGTCTGATGTCGCAACCAGGCAATCGTCGCAGCCTCCGCCCTCCTCTCAATAGGTATCCGCTTCGTTCTCGCGACAGTCCCACTGCCAACAGGAGTCGCATGCACAGCGATCATCGAAGCAAGTTTCCCCGCCATCTCAGCATAGCGTTTATGGAAACCCAGAAAAGCCCGCACCGCACCAGCGAAATCCTCCGCATACGTCTCCTCAGCGACCGCGCGCCGTTTCCGACCAGCTTCTAGCTTCTTCGCGTAAGCCGGATCTTCCCGTTCCGCATCCAGCTCCGCGCCGAGGGAGTTGATAGTCTCCCGCAGAGCCAGCACCCCTTTTGAGATCCAACGCTTTTTATAAAGATCCTTCACCACCCAATGCGGCCCGGCCTTCTTCACCCGGCGCGTCAGTCCAGCATCACCCGGCGGCAGCACCGCCCAGCCGTTTGGCAGCTTCATTTCCTTCCCATCGAAGGTCACGAAATACCCCGGCCTTTGCCCTACCTTCACATCCATCGTCTCTTCGTTTGCCATCCGGGAAAATCAAACCCAATGTCCCCCCAACACACAACCAAAGTTTCCTCTTCAAACACAAAGAATCCGATCCGCGTTTTCTATGCCCTTTGTGTGCATCCACATCCATTTGCGGAAAGATTTTAAATTTCACAGTTCCGCTATCTTCGCTTCGCTGCGATTGTGGTTCCTCTTCAGCAAAACCCCAGTCTTCCACTGATCACTCGGCACTTTTCACTCATGACCCCATCCCTAGCCATCATCGGCGGCTCCGGCCTCTACGAAATCGACTCGCTCGAAGTCATCGAACGACACAACCCCATGACCCCTTTCGGCGAAACTTCCGATGAAATCATCGAGGGCAAGCTCTCCGACCGCACCGTCTTCTTCCTCCCCCGCCACGGAAAAGGCCACCGCCTGCTCGCCCATGAAATCAACCACCGCGCCAACATCTGGGCGCTGCGTTCGCTTGGAGCGCGCTGGGTGATTTCCGTCACAGCGGTAGGCTCGCTGAAGCAGGAACTTGCACCCCGCGATGTCGTCGTCCCGGACCAACTCGTCGACCGCACCGGCCGAGCCCACGAGCACACGTTTTTTGGAAACGGGATCGCCGCCCACGTCGGCTTCGCGGATCCCTACAGTGGTGAAATGCGCAAACGTCTCCTCGCCGCTGCCGCGAAACACACCGACCGCCACCACGATGGAGGGACCTACGTCTCCATGAACGGCCCGGCCTTCTCCACGCGGGCAGAGTCGAACATGCACCGCAGCCACGGCTTCGATCTCATCGGCATGACCAACGCCCCCGAAGCCCGCCTCTGCCGCGAGGCGGAGATCGCCCTAGCCACCCTCTGCCTTGTCACCGACTACGATTGCTGGAAAACCGATGAGCCTGCGGTCGATGTCGCCGCAGTGATCGCCAATCTCCAAGCGAACTCCGAACTAGCCAAGGACATCATCAAAACCCTCATCCCCACCCTGCCTACGGAACCGGATTGGACGGAGCACAGCTCCCTCGACACCGCCATCCTGACCCCGGTCACCAACTGGCCATCCAAAACAACCCAGAAGCTCAAACCCATCATCGGCAGGTTTCTCTGACAGGAAATATGGAATTTACCGCCTCCGCTACGCCTCCCACTCCCATGAAAACATTGCTCCTACTGATTGCACTTGCGGCGCCACTCTTCGCTGGCTTCGACCACTCGCATGCCCTTTTCACAAATATCCTGAAGAACCATGTGAAAGGTGATGGCTTCGACTACGCGGCGTTGCACAAAGATCCCGACAAACTGGGTGCCTACTTGGTAGATCTTTCGAAAGTTTCCCAATCCGAATTCAAGAGCTGGAGTGAGGATCAGGAAATGGCCTACCTGATCAATCTCTACAACGCAGGCACCCTGAAACTCATCATCGACAACTATCCGCTGAAAAGCATCAAAGACATCCGCAGTCCTTGGAAAAAGAAAGCAATCAAACTCTTTGGAGCAGATCGCAGTCTTGATTATGTAGAGCACGATCTGCTCCGCAAAAACTACAGCGATCCACGCATCCACTTCGGTGTAAACTGCGCATCCATCGGCTGCCCAGCACTACGGAACGAGGCTTTCCAAGCTGCCAATCTCGACAAACAGCTCGACGAGCAAGCACGCAAATTCCTCAACGACACCAGCAAGAACCGGGTCGATAACAAACGCGGCGTGCTCTACCTCTCCTCGATCTTCGATTGGTTCAAAGGCGACTTCGTCAAAAAATCCGGATCATTGGAAAAGTTCGTGGCTCCGTATTTCGGAGATAGCGAGCGCAAGGCAATTCAGAGCGGAAGGCTGAAAATCAAAAACACGAATTACGATTGGAACCTCAACAAGTGATTCATCCAAATTTCAGAATTTAAGTTTTCAGCTTTTCAGCATTTACCCACACGTGCAGCTCATTGTAATGACTCGACTGCCCCGCACGGGCAGAAACAAGACTCGCCTCATCCCCGCCTTAGGTGCGGATGGAGCCACCACTTTTCACGAACGCCTTGCACGTCATGCGATTGGCAGGGCTTCTTCGTTTTGCACCCTCCACCCGAAAGCCCGTCTCACCGTGCGACTCGAAGGCGGAATAAGTATCGAGGGGAAAACATGGCTAGGCTCGGATGAGCTAGACTGCCGCGAACAAGCCCCCGGTGATCTAGGCCAGCGGATGGAAACCGCTGCAAACGAAGTATTTGACCAAGGTGCCGACAGGGTGGTGATCATCGGGACGGACTGCCCTTCGATTGATGAAAGCACCCTAGCAAAAGCTTTCGATGCACTTAACCACTCAGATGTAGTGTTCGGCCCCGCCGCCGACGGTGGATATTACTTGGTCGGACTCAACAAACCCACTCCATCCATTTTCAGAAACATCCCGTGGGGCGGCGAACAGGTGCTGAATGAATCTCTCGCAGCAGCGAAGAAAGCAGGCGTTCGGGTTCAATTATTAGACGTCCTTTCCGATGTGGATATGCCAGAAGATCTCACGGCTGCTGAAACACAACTTTCAAAGGGAGCAACTGTTTCGGTGATCATCCCCACACTCAACGAAGCGGGAAACATCACTTCCATTCTCGAAAAAATCGCAGTTTCGAACCCTCACGAGATCATTGTCGCAGACGGAGGCAGCACGGATGGCACTACCGATCTGGCGAGAGCCACAGGTGTGCGCGTCACTTCCTCACCAAAAGGTCGTGCCGCACAAATGAACCACGGTGCATCCATCGCTACCGGCGAGTTCCTCCTTTTCCTCCATGCAGACACCCTCCCTCCGGAGGGTTTCCCACACATCATAGCCAACACCCTCAACCGCCCGAACACCGCTGCGGGCGCCTTCCGCTTCAGGCTCAGCGGCGACATGGGTGCCTCCCCGCTCATCGAATCGCTTGTGAACCTGCGCTGCCGATTTTTCGGAACACCCTATGGCGATCAGGGCATATTCGTTCGTCGCGCGCTTTTCCAGAACCTCGGCGGCTTCCCCAACCTCCAAGCCATGGAGGATCTCCATTTCATCCGCAAGGCGCGGAAGTCAGGGAAGATCCGGGGCACCGATCAAGCCGCCGTCACCTCCCCGCGCCGCTGGGAAAAATCGGGCTTGATCCGCACTTTCCTCGGTCACCAGCTGATGCTCGCCTCCGGTCGGATCGGCATCTGGCCGCGGATCATTTCGAGACTGCGGGATTGAGCTGAATCGCATCGAGGGTCACGAAGCCCTCAATCCCTTTCGTGCCGTCTGTGATGACGGATTCCTGATTCGCCGCGAGCTGCACCGTCCCGATCTCGCTCACCTTTTCACCGGCTAACTCGGCCTGAGAATCATCCAGCACGATGCCCTTGAGCGGCTCCGGAGACTGGAGATATCTCCCGGTGAGCACCGTCACCTCGGCTTCTGCCAGCATTTCATCGGTGATTTTCGTAGCGATATGCGGCTCATAAGACCATTTGGACTGATCCTTCACATTGACGTCGTAAGGCAGCTTCGCCCCCCGGCTTTCGTAGTCCTTATGGATGCGTAGGTGCCATTCGTGGAAAAGCCCAATCAGCTTGTCGCGATACATCTGGTTCGAGTCGCTGAAACTCAGCCCCCCCCCGGTGTTCATCCCGCTAACGTGGGCGGTGGGTTCCAGCAGAATCACCGAGGCACCCTCGCGCCCCGCCCCGATCGCGGTACAAAATCCGCACGGGGTAGAACCGTAGACGATGACATCGGCGCTGTTCTTGGCATTCCGGGGGCTTGCCTCCAGTCCGATGGAATGCAGCAGGGCGCTGGAAGCCAGCGTTAATCTGGATATTTTCAGTCTCATCATCATGGAAATACGATAGGAACCGGCCCTTTTCATACGAGCGAAATGGGCTATTTTGAATAAGTGCTCAAGCCCTTCACCAGCCACCAAATCACAATGGTTGATTTTTCTTCGTGACCCCCCTCACCTGCCCGCCTAGAACCCGTTCACACCAATGGCAGGCAAGCTCACTTATCAGCAGGCAGGAGTAGATACGCGGAAAGCCGCGGCACTCGTCGGAGACATCAAAAGTCACGTAAAACGCACCCAGCAGAACCGCAAGCTCCTCGGGGCCTTCGGACTCTTTGCCGCTTGCTACGACCTTTCTGAATACGACAAACCCGTCATCGTCACCGGTTGCGACGGAGTCGGCACCAAGCTGGAGCTGCTCTTGGAGCACGACATGCTGGAAACAGCCGGTAAAGACCTCGTCGCCATGTCAGTCAACGACATCCTCACCACCGGCGGCGATCCTCTACTCTTCCTCGACTACATCGGCATCGCCGCTCTCGACGAGGATAAAATCACCCGCGTGATTGGCGGCATGGCCGATTACCTCGAAGCCTGCAACTGCATCCTCGCAGGCGGAGAAACCGCAGAAATGCCTGGCATCGTCCCCGCAGACGTGCTCGAACTTTCCGGCTTCTGTATCGGCTGTGCAGAAAAATCTAATCTCATCGACCCTACCACCCTCGCCCTCGGCGACGTCCTCGTCGGCTACGAATCAAACAGCATCCACGCAAATGGCTGGTCGCTCGTCCGTCGCGCACTCAAGGAAATGGGACCGGGCGTCGTCACCGATGAAGAACTTCACGCCTGGCTGGAACCCACCCGCCTCTACGACGACGTGGTCAACGACCTCAAAAAGTCCGGAGTCAAACCCAAGGCATTCTCCCACATCACCGGCGGCGGCCTCCCCGAAAACCTCGAACGACTTTTTGTAGGAATGGGAGCCGATCTGGAAATCCCTAAGTGGAACCTCCCCGGCATCGACAAACTCCTAGAACAAGTCGATGCGGAAGACCGCTTTCATACCTTCAACATGGGAATTGGCTGGGTTGCCATCGTCGCCGAAGCAGATGTCGAAAATGCCCTCGCAGCCGGCCCCGGCGGACACGTCCTCGGAAAAATGGTCGAACAAGAAGGCGTCCGCGTAAAAGTCACCGCGTAGCAGCATCTCATCTTCCTTGAGATTTAGAGCTTCAAATTTAAAACTTACAAAGTCTTGAGTGACCACCTAAACCACGAATGCGGCATCGCTGCCGTCCGCCTCCGCAAGCCTCTCGCTTATTATAACGACCGCTACGGCACATGCCTGTGGGGCATGAACAAGCTTTTCCTCCTCATGGAGAAACAGCACAACCGCGGTCAGGACGGCACCGGCATCGGCTGCGTGAAGCTCAATATGCCAATCGGCCAGCCCTACGTCCATCGCCGCCGTGGCATCGAGTCCGACGCCCTCGCACAGATTTTCCGTAAGGAGGTGAAAACCTTTTTCAAGATGCACCGCAAGGGCAAGCTGGACAAAACCGATCCTGATAGCGTCAAAACGACGTTCGACTTCGGTGGCGAAATCCTCATGGGGCACCTGCGCTACGGCACCAGCGGAGAGTTCGACGAAGGCTCCTGCCATCCCTACCTCCGTCGCAGCAACTGGCCGACCCGCACCCTCATGGTCATGGGAAATTTCAATATGACCAATACGGGCGAGCTCAACAACGCCCTGATCCAACGCGGCCAACACCCGGTCTTCGGCACGGATACCCAGACGGTTCTCGAGGAGATCGGCTACCACCTCGACGAGGCGCACACGAATATCTACCACGACCTTCGCGACAAAGGCGTGCCCGGCGCCGAAACTCCAGATCACATTTCCACCGCGCTAAACATCACTGAAATCATCGGTCGCTCCGCCGAACCGTGGGATGGCGGTTACGCGATCTGCGGTGCAGTCGGCAACGGCGACATGTTTGTCATGCGCGACCCGCGCGGCATCCGCCCTTGCCATATGCTCATCACCGACGAAGTCATCGCATTCGCCTCTGAGCGCGTGCCGCTGATGACCGTTTTCGAGGCTGAGGCATCCCAAGTAAAAGCAGTAGATCCCGGCTCCGTGATCGTCATCAAGGCCGATGGCACGATTTCCGACACCCAGTTCCACACTCCACAGAAATTCACTCCCTGCTCCTTCGAGAAAATCTATTTCTCCCGTGGCAACGACCCGCAAATCTACCGCGAGCGCAAGGCCATGGGCTCCGCACTCGTCGATCAGGTGATGAAATCCATTGGCGAGACGTTTAACAAAACTGTCTTCTCTTTCATCCCGAACACCGCCGAGACCGCTTACCACGGCATGATGGAGGGCCTTCGTCTCTACCGCCGCCAGCAAGTGCGCATGGAGATACTCGAAGGCGTCGAACGCGGAGACCTGACACCAGAGAAGGTAGATGAACTCATCCTCCACAACTGGCCGCGCGGCGAAAAAATCGCCCACAAAGACATCAAGATGCGGACCTTCATTTCCCAGGAAAAAGGCCGTGACCAGCTCGTCTCTCACGTCTATGACATTACTTATGGTGCCGTAAACCCAGGTGACAACCTCGTCGTCCTCGACGACTCCATCGTTCGAGGCACCACCCTGAAGAAATCCATCCTCAAAATCCTCGCCCGCACCAAGCCGTCGAGGATCGTCATCTGTTCCACCGCCCCGCAGATCCGCTACCCGGATTGCTACGGCATCGACATGTCGGAGCTTGGCAAATTTATCGCCTTCAATGCCGCCGTCGCACTTCACCGCCGTGCCGGACGCCAGCACCTGCTCGACCGGATTTATGCCGAGTGCCAAGAGGAGTTGCAAAAGCCCGCCAACGAACGACTCAATCGCGTCCAGGGCATCTATGACATCTTCACCCCGGAGGAAATTTCCGAAGAGATTTCCCGAATGGTTTATCCCGAGGAAATCGATTGGCACGGCGAAGTAGAGGTAATTTACCAAACCATTGAGAACCTCCATGCCTCCATCAAGGGGCCGTGCGGCGACTGGTATTTCACAGGTAACTACCCGACCCCCGGCGGCTACACCATGGTCAACCAAGCATACATCCGCTGGCACGAAGGCGTCGGTGGCCGTTCATACGACCTGCTCTGATTCACCTCCACCGCACCCGTGCCACCACGGGAAAGTGGTCTGAAATGTAAGGTTCCCCGTGGCGCATCACACGCGCCTCAAGGATCTCCGCCTCGTTGGAAACGAGGATGTGATCCAGCTTCCATTGCAGGTTTGGATCATTCCTCCAAAAATTTACCGAGCCACGCACCTTCACACCCGGATGCAGACTGTCGTAGGTTTCCACTAGTCCATCGAATCCATCGACCTTGGGAATTTCCGAGTTCTTGCCACTGAGAAACCTAATCACATTGTTTTCTTCGGTCGCATTGAAATCACCCATCCACACCAAGGGTTCGCTATCCGAATTTATTTCAACCAGCTTTTCTGCCAGCAGCCGAATTGCCTTTTCCTTCGATTCCTGACTCCTGTGGTCTAGGTGGACGTTGACAACCCAAAGCGCCCGTCCACTCACCCGGTCAACCAATCGCACCCAATTCGCGATTCTCGGAATCTGGTTGCCCCAGGTCATTGATCCCGGCACCTCCGGAGTCGCTGAAAGCCAGATCATCCCGCTATTTTTCTCATCTTTCTCAAATCTATCCCGTCTGAAAAACAGTCCCGTATATTCACCCGCACGTTTCCCATCGTCCCTACCCACTCCGACAAAATGGTAATCCATCAGAGACGCCCGCAAATCAGCCACCTGTCCGTGCAGACCCTCCTGGATCCCAAGCAAATCTATCTTCTCCCCACGCACCGCTCCCACCACGCCAACCACCCTCTCCGCCCACGCGCGTATCCCTCTATCCTTGTCATTCTCATAGCGGATATTGAAACTCATCACATTGAGTTCCATCAGCCCGTCATCCCTAACTCCGACTGCTTTCGGGATCTCCTTTTCCCTATCGCAGGAAACCAAGACCAACAATCCCGCGACCACTCCAGCTCCTACTATTTTCCGCACGCAGCAATCTCCCACCCGCCTGCCCGCGCGTCAATGGAGGCCTTAGTTTCGTTACGATTTTAAAGGTTGCCAAACCATCTCCGGAACCGCATCTTATCTCCGTTGACACGACGGTCGGCGGCCTTCCGGATACTCTCCCTGGCCTCCACAAAAGCATTCGTCTCCTACGTCACCTCCCGTCATTTTCGGCCGGACGTTCTGTTAGGAAAACCACTGCTCGTTCCGTCCCCCTTCAGGTATTCCAATGGATTTCCATATTCTCGGCACGCCCTACAAACCACACTTGATCAGCGATCCGCCGTCACAGGCAAAACGCCAAAACCCACTTTACCACCTGCCCTTCCCGTATGAGCAAGAACACCACCGACGACCTTTTCGACATGCCCTCTACCGAGAAGCCCACAAAACCCGCCCGCAAGACGGCGGCAAAGAAGGCAGTAGCCAAGAAAACCCCTGCGAAAAAAGCCGCCAAAAAAGTAGCGAAGAAGGCTACCAAGAAAGTGGCGGCCAAAAAAGCGGTAGCAAAGAAAGCCGCTGTAAAAGCCCTCGTGAATACGGAACCCGCAGAGGCACCAGCTCCACAGAAAACCGCTCCACCTAAGGAAAATCAGCCGGTAACGGCAAAAGCCCCAGAAGCAGCAAAACCTGAGCCACATCCCCAGGAATCGGCTCAACCCGCTCCGGAAAAACAAGAATCTCAACAGCGTATCGGTCGTGTCCCCGGCGGAGGCCCCGTCAACCATTCACAAAACAGGCAGGATTCACAAAACCGCCAAGATTCGGGAAATCAAAACGACGGACAACAAACCCAGCAGCAATCCCGCTCCAAGAAACGCCGCGAAAAACGTAAACGCCGCCGCGACAATTTCAACGACCAGAATCAGGGCAACCAGAATCAGGGCAACCAGAATCAAGGCAACCAGAATCAAGGCAACCGGAACAACAGAAATCACAGGAACGACCGTAACGATAGAAGCGACCGTCAGCAGGAAGACCGCTCGCCGACCGTTCTCGAAGGCCCGTTGACCGATACAGATGGTATCATTGAAATCGCTCCGAAAGGCTTCGGCTTCCTCCGTATGGCGGACAACAACTTCGAGCAACTCAAGGAAGACATTTTCATCTCACCGGAAACCATCCGCACCCATTCCTTACGCCACGGCCAATGGATCCACGGAAAATGGCAGGCAAGTAACCGCGGCCCACAGCTAGCTGAGATCAAAACGATCAACGGCATCACCTCCGAAGAAGCCGCGAAACTCCCGCATTTCGACGAGCTCAAGGCGATCAACCCGAACAAGCGTATCGCCTTCGAAACCACACCCGAGCGCTACACCACTCGTGTAGTCGATATCGTCGCCCCAGTCGGACGCGGCCAGCGCGGCCTCATCGTTTCCCCTCCCCGCTCCGGAAAAACCACCCTCCTCCTCCACATGGCAGAGGCCATCCGTGACAAATATGACGAGCAAATCCATCTCATGGTCCTGCTTGTTGACGAGCGCCCCGAGGAAGTCACCGAGTTCCGCCGTGCACTCCCGGAAGCTGAAATTTTCGCCTCCTCAAATGACGAGCAGGCACGCAACCACACCCGCATCGCAGAGCTCGCTATCGAGCGTGCAAAACGCCTCGTGGAAGCAGGACAAGACGTATTCCTTTTGATGGATTCCATCACCCGCCTCGCCCGCGCTTACAACGGTGCAATGTCCAGCGGCAAAGGCAATCGCGGTCGCGGAACAGGTTCCGGCGGTATCACGATCGGCGCACTGGAAATCCCCCGCCGCCTTTTCGCCGCAGCACGGAATACACGCGAAGCAGGTTCACTTACCATCCTCGCCACCGCGCTCATTCAGACCAACTCCCGCGCTGACGAAGCCATCTACATGGAGTTCAAAGGCACCGGCAACATGGAGCTCGTCCTCGACCGGAAAATCGCCGAGAACTACATCTATCCTGCCGTGGACATTTTTAAATCCGGCACCCGCCGCGAGGAATTGCTGCTCCCCGAGCACACCCTTCACAAGATCCACCTCATCCGCCGCGGCCTCTCCGGCCACCGCCCATACGAGGCCATGGAGCGTCTCCTCTACTTCATCAAGAAATTCCCCAACAACCCGCAGATGCTCCTCGAGATCAAAGGTTAGAAAAAACGGAACGCGGACTTCAGTCCGCATCCAAGGGCGCAGCCCAAGGATCATCATTCAATCGCGCCAGCGCACTTCTCTCTTCTCCATGTTCCAGACTCTATTCGTCGAAAAACGCCCCTCCTTCGCCTCCGAAGCCACACACCTCCTCCACGATCTCCGGGAGTCACTCAACCTTCCCGGCATCGAATCACTCCGACTGATCAACCGCTACGACATCGAAGGTGTATCCACCGAGGAATTTGAAGCCGCCGCATCTTCCATCCTCTCGGAGCCTCAGATCGACACCACATCCACCTCAATCAGTCTCGCGGAAAACGAAACTGCCTTTGCCTATTCCTACCTCCCCGGCCAATTCGACCAGCGCGCCGATTCCGCGGCACAGTGCATCCAGATCCTCACAGGAAAAGACAAACCCACCGTCTTCTCTTCACACACCATCATCCTCACCGGCAACCTTTCATCAGCTGAAGTAGATGCCATCAAATCCTACGTCATCAACCCCGTGGACTCCCATGAGGTCGAAGTAGGGTCTAGCTTCGGACAAGCGCAGCTTCATGATCCCAAGGCCATCGAAATCCTAGAAAAGTTCCTCACCGACTCCCCGGAAACCATCCGGAAGGACATGTCCCTAGCCATGTCGGAAGCCGACATCGACTTTACCCGAACTTATTTCTCCAAAGAAGAAGGTCGCCCGCCGACCCTTACGGAGATCCGCATGCTCGACACCTACTGGTCCGATCATTGCCGTCACACCACCTTCGGCACCGCCATCGATGACATCACCTTCGCCCCCGGCAACGAACTCATCGAGGAAACCTACAACACCTACCGCGACGTCCGCAAAGCACTCGGCCGCGACGAGAAACCCGTCACCCTCATGGACATCGCGCTCATAGGCATGCGTGAACTCAGAGCCTCCGGTGAGCTCGACAACGTCGAAGTTTCCGAAGAAATCAACGCCGCATCCATCGTCGTCCCGGTCAAGATTGATGATCGCCCAGCAGAAGAATGGCTCATCCAGTTCAAGAACGAGACCCACAACCACCCCACCGAAATCGAACCTTTCGGCGGTGCCGCCACCTGTCTCGGCGGCTGCATCCGGGATCCGCTTTCCGGCCGATCCTATGTCTATCAGGCCATGCGAGTTACCGGTGCTGCGGATCCACTCACACCCTTTTCAGAAACCCTTCCGGGAAAACTCCCGCAGAAGAAAATCTGCCAAGTCGCAGCAAAAGGATACTCCTCATACGGGAACCAGATCGGCCTCGCCACTGGCCAAGTCGCCGAGATTTACCACCCCGGCTACGTCGCGAAGCGTCTTGAGATCGGAGCGGTCGTCTCCGCATCCCCACGCTCAAATGTATTCCGTGGCAGCCCCTCCCCCGGCGATGTTATCCTCCTCATCGGCGGACGCACCGGCCGCGATGGCGTAGGTGGTGCCACCGGATCCTCCAAAGAACACACCGAAACTGCCCTGGAAAATTCCGCAGAAGTCCAAAAGGGCGACGCACCCACCGAGCGGAAAATCCAACGACTTTTCCGCAATCCAGAACTCACCCGGAAGATCAAAATTTGCAACGACTTCGGTGCAGGAGGAGTCTCCGTAGCCATCGGTGAAATTGCCCCTTCACTTGTCATCAACCTCGACGCGGTTCCAAAAAAATACGAGGGGCTAGACGGAACCGAACTCGCCATTTCCGAATCCCAGGAACGCATGGCCGTCTGTGTCGATCCATCCGAGATTGCCTTCTTCATCGCAGAGGCCGACAAGGAAAATCTCGAATGTGTCCACGTAGCCGACGTCACCGACTCCGGCCGCCTCATCATGACCTGGCGCGGCAAAGAGATCGTAAACCTCTCCCGTGCATTCCTCGATACCAACGGCGTCCAGCAGACTGCCGCTGTCGAGGTAGTAGCTGGGAATTCCAGCCCCAAGCCGTTGATGGGGAATCCTGCCCCAACATCTTTGGAGCATCACTTGTCTTCCCTGAACATCTGTTCCCAAAAAGGACTCGGTGAAATTTTCGACGGTTCCGTCGGCGCCAACACCGTCCTCTGGCCCTTCGGCGGAAAAAACCAGATCACCCCTCCAGACGCCATGGTCGCGAAGCTCCCTCTCCTCGAAGGGGAAACCGACCACGCAACCTTCATGTCATGGGGCTTCGATCCCTACCTATCCGAGAAATCCCCCTTCCTCGGAGCTGCATACGCAGTCACAGAATCCGTCTGTAAAGCCGTTGCTGCAGGCGCACAACTCACCGACATCCGCCTCACTCTCCAGGAATATTTCCCCCGGCTCGGTAACGATCCGAAACGTTGGGGACTCCCCTTCGCGGCCCTACTCGGAGCCTTCCGCGCCCAGCACGAACTCCGCCTCGGAGCCATAGGCGGAAAAGACAGCATGTCCGGTTCCTTCAACGATCTCGACGTCCCACCCACTCTTGTTTCCTTCGCGCTCGCACCGGGCTACGCATCCCTAGCCATCTCCCCCGAGTTCAAAAAAGTAGGTTCTACTGTTTCCATAGTAGAAACCGAAATCCTCGAAAACGGCCTACCCGATTTTGAAGCCCTCAAGCAAATCGCAGCCTCCCTCCACGCCCTCAACAGAGAAGGGAAAATCCTCTCAGCCCACCACATCGGCGCACCCGGCCTAGCCGCCGCCCTCACAAAAATGTGCTTAGGAAACCAAATCGGTTTCGCAGGAGCGCCGACTTCAGTCGGCGGGCTCTCCCCAATGTATTTCGCATTTCTAATCGAACATACGGATTCAGACACCATCCCTTCTTCCACAGTCATCGGGAAAACAACCGAGGAAACAACCCTTACTCTCGGCGAGGAAACCTACCTACTCTCAGACCTCCAATCTGCTTGGCAGAATACGCTAGAACCCGTCTACCCAACAAAACCCGACTCCACGAATAAGAGCCTGCCGATACCGCCCGAACAATCCAAGTCTTCCACTGCTCACCGAGCACTCGGCACTCGGCACTCAGAACCAAAGGTTCTAATCCCCAGCTTCCCCGGCACGAACTCCGAATACGACTCCGCTCGCTCCTTCCAACGCGTAGGCGCCGAAACCCACATCGAAGTCTTCCGCAACCTCACCGCAAAACATATCGAGGAATCCATCACCGAACTCGCAAAACAAATCCGCGGATCGCAAATCCTTTTCATCCCCGGCGGCTTTTCCGCAGGTGACGAACCGGACGGTTCCGCCAAATTCATCGCGACCACCCTCCGCAACCCGCGCATCAGCGATGCCATTTCTGATCTCCTAGAAAACCGCGACGGCCTTATTTTGGGCATCTGCAACGGCTTCCAAGCACTCATCAAAACCGGCCTTGCCACCCACGGAAAAGTCATCGAAACCGGAAGCGGTTCCGCAACTCTGATCCACAACGACATCTCGCGTCACATCTCCCAATACGTGAACACCCGCGTAGCCAACAACTCCTCCCCATGGCTCTCCAACACGAAAGTCGGCACGATCCACACGGTTCCCGTATCCCATGGCGAAGGTAAATTCCACGCACCACAGGAAGTCATCGACGCGCTTTTCGCAAGCGGCCAGATCGCAACCCAATACTGCGACCCATCCGGAAATCCGACCATGGAGCACCCGTTCAACCCGAACGGATCACTCGCCGCGATCGAGGGCATCACCTCCCATTGCGGTCGCGTCTTCGGCAAAATGGCTCACTCCGAACGCTTTTCGGAAACGGTTGCCAAGAACATCCCGGGAACTACGCAACAACCGATCTTCTCTGCCGGAGTCAGATACTTCGCGTAGGGAACTACGAATACCTATCCCGAGAATTCGTTGGGCAGATCACCTAAAAACGATTGATGAACCTCAGTTCTCCTTTATGATCCTTGAGTTTTGCGAACCTTCCAGCACTAGCCGATAAATAAATTTGAATTTGGCATAAATAATGCTTCGTAATTTCAGATACCGAGGCTAGCTTTGCGTTGCTCCAAGGACAAATGGCTGAAGCTTCCTTATATCAATCGCTCTCGCAATCTCAGACGCTCGCACCGCAAATGCGCAAGAGCTTGGAGATTTTGCAGGCGAGCACTCTTGAGCTTTCCCAGCTCATGCGCCAGGCGCTGGAGACCAATCCAACCTTAGAGGACATCACCGAAGTCACTTCACTTGACGAAGATGCGCCGGATCCAGAGGAGGCCGACTCACTCGACCACCTGAACGAAACAGACGACGACTGGCGCGATCAAGCTATCCTCGAAGGACGCAATAATCAGTGGACACAGGAAGACGAGGAACGCCGCCAACGCCTCTACGACAACATCGTTGCACCCGAAACCCTCCAACAACATCTTCAGCACCAACTTGACCAATCACTCATTGACCCCAAAGTCCGCGAGGCAGCGCAAACCCTTCTCGGAAACCTGGATGACCGCGGTTTCCTCGAATTTCCGATCATTGATATCGTATCCACCTGCTCTTCTTCGAAAAAGCATCTCGATGCGGGTCTCGAACTGATACAGAGCTTCGAACCTGCAGGTATCGGAGCTTCCGGCATTCCGGAAGCGCTGCTACTCCAGTTGGAACGAGCTTCAGGTAAAGACACTCTCGAATATAGGATCGTCCGTCACCATTTGGAAGATCTCGCTCGCAAACGCCACCCTCAGATCGCCCGGGCACTTGGCACGGACGTAGATAGAATCGCGGAGGCGGCATCAAATATCGGGCGACTCTCTCCTAACCCGGGCGGCGAGTTCGACCCAACAGGTAATCCCTATATCCTCCCCGACGTTATCATTGAGAAAAATGACGAAGGCACATGGGGCGCACGGCTTACAGGTGAACATTTACCAAGCCTTCGCATCAACGATTTCTACAAGGACATGATCGGCAAGAATGGAGTCGATGAGAAAGCACGTGCCTTTCTCCGCGACCAGATTCGAGACGGGCGCAGTCTGATCCGCTCGATCTCCCTGCGCCAGGAAACCATCCTCGCCATTGCCCACAAGCTCATCGAGCAGCAACCGGAATTCCTTGAAAAGGGACCACGCCATCTCCGACCTCTGACGATGAACGACATTGCTGACGAACTTAGCCTCCACGCCACCACCGTCTCACGTGCGGTAGCAGGGAAATACATTCTCACCCCGCAAGGACTGATGGAAATGCGCGCCTTCTTCGCCACCGGCTACCAAACTGAAAGTGGTGCGGAGGTTTCAAACGCTGGAGTCCGCGAGGCGATCCAACAGCTCATCGCCCAGGAAAACCACGCCAAGCCCCTCTCCGATGATGCGATTACCAAGGCACTCCAGAAACAGGGGATCAAGGTTGCAAGGCGCACGGTCGCGAAATACCGCGAGCAACTGAACATCCTCCCTTCGCATTTAAGGAAATCGTTTTAAGAATGGGTGCACCGGCGCTCTCTGCCCAGGATAGGGGCTGCGTTCCGCTGCCCAACAAGCCAAGCACACTGCCCGAGTCTTCCCTTCTCTATTCTTATCCGGCGGCAGAATGCCGCCGCTCCTTGGTGTGCTTTCCACTCAATCGAGCAGATCCGGATAACATTCCGTCGCAATGGAGAGGGTGAGATCCATGATCGTTCTCGAGTTCGATTGCACCAGCGCTTCGTTTGCCGTCGCAAGACATTGCTCGTAGCTAAGGGAGCGGATCACCTGTCCGACCCTTGGTAGGACTTGTGGGGAAACGGAAAGCTCTACCACGCCGAGGCCGATCAATAGTGGGGTCAGACGGATGTCCCCTGCCATTTCACCGCAGACGCCTGTCCAAATGCCGCAATCCCTGCCGGCATCGACCGTTTTCTTAATCAACCGAATGACGGCGGGATGGGTCGGCTTGTAGAGATTCGCCACGTGGGGGTTTCCCCTATCCACAGCTACGGTATATTGAATCAGATCATTGGTGCCGATGGAGAAGAAATCGGAGTGAGGAGCCAAAAGATCTGCGCAGACGGCGGCGGATGGCACCTCGATCATCACCCCTACGGGAATCTTCGGGTCGAAAGGAATGCCTTCCGCAGAAAGCTCATCCATACAGCGCTTCAAGTGTTCACGAGCTTGGAGAAGCTCAGACAATCCGGAAACCAGCGGGAACATGACGGCTACTTTTCCAAACGCACTAGCGCGGAGGATGGCTCGCAACTGATCCCGGAACATCGCGGGACGCGAAAGGGATACCCGGATACCGCGCCAGCCAAGGAAGGGGTTTGGCTCAGTTTCCGTCAGCGACTCGACGGGGAGTTTGTCGCCTCCTGCATCCAGAGTCCGTATGATGGAAAGATGCGGATTTGTTTCCTTTGCGACTTTTGTGTAAGCCTCCGCTTGGGCGTTTTCATCCGGCATCTCGGAGCCGTTGAGAAGAAGGAATTCGGTGCGGTAAAGGCCTACTCCTTTCGCCCCGCTACGCTGCACCTGATGCAACTCCTGAAGAAATTCGATATTCGCGGAAAGGGCGATTTCCCGTCCGTCCGTCGTATTGGTGGCTTCGTCCCGTTTCGCATCAAGTTGCGTCCGCTGCTTTTCCTTCTCTTCTCCAATGGATATGTATTTCTGCAGCGTTTCCTGCGAGGGATTGAGAATCAGTTTTCCCGAATATCCATCGATCACCGCTGGAGTGAGGGCGGTGACTTGAATCACTGATGCATCTAGGCCGACCACCGCGGGAATACCAAAGGAGCGTGCAAGGATTGCGGTGTGAGAATTGACACTACCTTGCTCGGTTGCAAAGCCGAGGAGATGCTTTCTGTTCGAAGACGCCGTATCGGAAGGGCTAAGATCGTAAGCAAGAAGGATGTGCTTTTCATCTAGTTCTTCGTGCGAGTGCTCTTCATCCACCGCAAAGTTCCGCAGCAGGCGCTGGCAAACATCCTCGATATCCGCCGTCCGTTCCCGAAGGTAGGGATCAGGGATGCGACGCATTGCTTCGAGGAAATTTTGCATCACTGCGTAGAACGCATATTCCGCGTTCTGTTTCCTGTCGCGGATTGCCGTTTCTACCTTTCCTAGAAGCATCTGGTCTTCCAAAAGCAGGACGTGGGCTTCGAAGATTTCACTCTCCTTGTTTCCGGAAAGGGATTCCAAGCGCTCTTGGAGATCGATCAGTTGCTTTTTGGTTACATCGACCGCATTCGTGAACCGCTCTTGCTCTTCAGCAATGTCCTCTTCGGGAATCGCATACACTTCCGGTGCCGAAAAACCACGCGCTATGACGTGGATGGGACCGAACGCGATCCCGGGTGAAGCAGGGATTCCCGTGTAGGTGATTTCGGTCTCTAGGTCGGTGGTTACCATTCGATGGTTATTAACATGAGTGTTTTCGGAGCCTGATGCAAGGATTCTGCTCCAAGTTTCCAAAAGTGGATAAAAATAAAAGACTGGACTTGAATGGAACCGCATTGAGAAACGGAACGAAAAGTAGGAATGCCCTCCTTCCAGGCGGCAGAGCAACCCAAGCAGCCAACCCCGGCACGATGGATTCTCGGCTAAATCCAGCCGCCTAGAAGGACGGCTTTCCTCAAAAAAAACCGCCTCCCCCGAAGGAAAGGCGGCTGATGAATCTGAAAGTCAGTTCAGTCGAACGCCTCAGACAGTCGGGACTTCCGAGATGGTCTTGAGGATGCGGGAAGCGATCTGGTAAGGATCGCCTTGCGAGTTCGGACGGCGGTCTTCGAGGTAACCTTGGTATTTGTCGTCTTTGACGAACCCGTGCGGGACGCGGACGGAGGCACCACGGTCAGCAACACCCCAAGAGAATTGGTCGATGGACTGTGTTTCGTGGAGACCGGTAAGACGCATATGGTTGTCTGGGCCGTAAACAGCGATGTGTTCTTCGCAGTTTTCGCTAAATTTGTCCATGAGGGCGAGGAAGTAGTCCTTGCCACCCACTTCGCGGAGATACTTGGTAGAGAAATTCGCGTGCATACCGGAACCATTCCAGTCGCCTTTGATAGGCTTGCAGTGGTATTCGATATCCACACCGTATTTTTCGCAGAGACGCTCGAGAAGGTAGCGCGCAACCCAAATTTGGTCGGCAGCTCTTTTGGATCCTTTACCGAAGATCTGGAATTCCCACTGGCCTTTGGCGACCTCGGCATTGATGCCTTCGTGGTTGATATCTGCGTCGAGGCAGATATCGAGGTGCTCATTGACGATGGCGCGGCCGATGTCGCCGACATTTTTGTATCCCACTCCGCAGTAATACTCACCTTGGGGTCCTGGATAGCCATCTTGCGGGAAACCGAGTGGCCTGCCGTCCTGAGTAAGGAAATATTCCTGTTCGAAGCCGAACCAAGTATCTTCCTCATCAAGGATAGTTGCACGGGCGTTGGATGGATGCGGAGTGCCATCAGGCATCATGACTTCGCACATCACGATTCCACCGTTACGTCGGGAGCTGTCCGGATAGACCGCAACTGGCTTGAGAATACAGTCGGAGCTTCCGCCGTCTGCCTGCTGGGTCGAGCTACCGTCAAAGCCCCACTCAGGAACCTCCTCGAGCGTTGGGAAGGAATCGAATTCCTTAACCTGGGATTTTCCACGGATATTCGGGACAGGCGTGTAGCCGTCCAGCCAGAGATATTCTAATACGTATTTAGCCATTTTGTTGTTTCTTTATTCGGGTTAGCGATTGGTTTTGTAGTGAGCCGGGAACAAAAAATCATCCTCCGGCTTCACCGACAAGCAATTTAAAGCAAATGACGTGCCATTTTCGTCAATTGACGCACCAATAGTGCAGATTACCCGATCTCGATCACAATCAGCGTCGTATCGTCTGTGCCCGAATTCTCCACTGCGCGCTTCAGTAGCTTTTTACAGCATTCCTCGGGTAAAACATCCTCCGCAAGGGCGTCACGGATGTGCCTTTCCCAAACACCATCGATCAAGCCGTCGGAGCAAATCAAAAATCGATCCCCGGACTGATATTGAATTGCAGCGAAATGAGGGCAACTCGTCCGATTCCCCCCTCCGATCACCTGATACAGGGCTGCACGACGAGGATGGGCGCGGTACTCAACCTCCTGCATTACCCCCCTCTGGAGCTGCCCCCAGGCAGCGGTATGATCCTTGCTCAGCTGTTCGGTTTTACCATCCCTGCTGCGGTAGATCCGCGAGTCGCCCGCGTTGGCCAGATACATATTTTCAGGCGAAAACCATGCCAGCGCGAGGGTAGCCGCCATGCCTTTCAGATCATCCGTCCCCTCCGCAGCGCGGTTGATATGATCATGCACATCCTTGAGAACCTCTTGAAGATGAGAAATGGAATCCGGAAAAAAACCAGATGCGGCGGCCTTAAAAGTTTCCGGAATCAGCGTAGCCATCCTCTCCAGAATCAGCGCCGAGGCCATATCCCCCGCGTTTCCACCGCCCATTCCGTCGGACACGGCAAATACCAGATCTTGATCTGCAGTCGACCCGTTTCCTTTTTCCGGTAGCACATTGGAGCCATTTGCGTTCGCGGAAAAAGCAATCCATGAATCGTCGTTCTGCTCCTTGCGCGAGCCACTGCGCGTGGCTCCGCACCAACTAAGTTGTTTTACATTTCCCACTGGGTCTTACGGGAGGGGGTTACTTTTCCTTGGACTGGTTCGGATCTGGCAGGATTTCGGCGAGTTCAAAATCAATAATGCAGAACCTGCCCAACTTGTCCGAATAAGTGATATTCCGTGGTTCTGCATCGAGATGGCGCACTCCGTAATCCTTCTCTAATGCGGCGTAAAGCTTGTCGGACTTCTGCTTGGTCACCTGCGGCGCCGGGCGGCCACAGTTCGTGGAGACGAAATAAAATTCCTCCGGATGCTCTTCCATTAACTTAGGAGTATAGGGGCAGCCCCTTTCCTCTAGGACTTTGAGCACCTCCACCTCTTTCGCATATCTCTCCTCCACACCGCTTCCGCGCATCCGCTTGTGCACGCTTCCATAGAAATCAATGCGCACCGTGGATCTCAACCCGTCTTTGATTGGTTCAATCGACATCGACGAAACTCTACACGTATCGTCAACCTTGGAAAATTCATTCTTCAGAACTCTTCCTTGAGGTTTAGAGTTTAAAATTTAAAGTTTCGCACCACATGAGGATCATCGCAGGAAAGGCCGGCCGCATCGCCATCAAGGTGCCCTCGGCGGTCGCACGCCCAACAACGGATTTCGTCCGGCAAGCAGTCTTCTCCATACTCGGAGAAACGGTCTTCGACGCCCGCGTGCTCGATCTCTTCTGCGGCTCCGGTGCGCTGGGACTTGAAGCCCTTAGCCGGGGAGCTGCTTCCTGCGTTTTCGTGGACGACCACCGCCAGGCAATCTCCGCAACCGAGGCAAACCTCACGAAATCAAAGCTCGAAGGAGCAAGGGCCGTTCGTACCGACGCCTTTGCCTACCTTTCCCGGGATACCACCAACTATGATCTCATCCTCGCCGATCCTCCCTACTGGAAAGGCTACGGCGATATCGACCACGTGAAGAAACTTCTCGAACTCCCCGCCCTACCAGAACGTTTGGCAAAGGGAGGCCATTTCGTCGCAGAAATTTCATCCTCCCAATCCACGCCCGATTCCCCCGCCCTCAGCCTGCTTGAACGCCGCGAGTATGGCTCCAGCACCATCCTAATCTTCACCCACCCAGATTCATGAAAGAACTGGCGATCCTCCTCATCTACCGGGCGCTTCTCCCGTTGCTCTTCATCTTCGCATTTCCAGGCTGGGTCGTAAAAATGCTCAAGCGTGGCGGGTTCGGCACTGCTTTAAACGAGCGTATCGGGATATATACTACGGAAGCCGAGTTTGAACCCTCTGGGGCAGTCCACCTTCACGCGGTCAGCGTCGGTGAAACCGCCCTCGCGCTCAAGCTCCTCCGCAAATGGCAGGCCGCACACCCCGGCACACGCTTCGTCCTCGCCACCGGCACCTCCACCGGGCACGCCTTCGCCTCAATGGCAGAAGTCCCCGGACTCCGCGTGACCTACTCCCCGCTTGATTTCCCGTGGATGATCCGCAGCTACCTAAATCGCTTCGAGCCGTCACAAGTAGTCCTGATCGAGGGCGAAATCTGGCCAAACTTCCTCCGCATCGCTCAGAAGCGCGGCATCCCCGTCGGCCTCGCCAACGCCCGCGTCTCACCACATTCCGCAAGGCGCTTCCTAAAGATTGCCCCTCTACTCCGCCCGTTTTTCTCTCGCCTCTCCGCCATCTGCATTCAGGAGGAAGACCACAGAAAACTCTGGGAAACACTCGGGATCGATCCGAAAAACATCCATCTCACCGGCAGCCTCAAGTTCGATCCGCAATCCTCTGATGCCCCGCAATTGAGCAAGGATTTCACAAAGATGCTCTCCTCCTTCGGAAACGACCGCCCCGTCGTCCTCGCCGCCAGCACCTTTCCCGGAGAGGAAACCCTCATCGCCTCCGCCATTCTCGCCGCAAATCCACAAGCTCTCCCAGTCATCGTCCCCCGCCATGCCGAGCGGCGTGCCGAGGTTTTTGAAACGCTCACGAAAGCCGGTTTCAACCCCATCCTCCGCACTGCATTCCAACCACCCAATGCTGGAAAAAAAAACGTCTTTGTCATCGATACCACCGGCGAACTCGCCACCTGGACCTCCCATGCGGATGTCGTCGTGATCGGAAAATCCTTTCTTTCCACCGGTGGCCAGAACCCTGCCGAAGCCATCCTCGCACGCAAGCCTCTCGTCTTCGGCCAACACATGGAAAATTTCCAACCCTTGGCAGCGCATCTCGTCGAGGCAAAAGCCGTGCTTGTAGCCAGCTCGGAAACTGAGATAAGCAAAGCTATCCGCACAGCACTCGTCCCGGCAAAGTCCGCCTCGCTTTCGGAAAACGCAATGCTCGTCCTAGCCCGGCACGATGGAGCCACCCAGAAGCACCTTCAGATCTTGCAACACACTTGCCAAACTGCCTGAATCACTGCAAAGCAGGTTTGTCTTTTCCAACCAACTACCTACCCTCCTCAACCGTGAGCGACGAAACCCCAAATCCCCTCGAAGGACTCCTGTCCGAATTTTCACTCGGCCCATCATGGGCACGGGCAAAATCCAACACCCCTTCCGCGAAAACCCACGAGCGCGGCGAGCGCGAATACCAACCCCGCAGGAGCGAAGGCCGCGACGATAACCGTGGCGGCGACAGGCGCGGAGGTGGACGTAATGACCGCAACGACCGACGGGACAACCGCGACGGTGGTGGCGCACGCAGGCAGGGTGGCGGAGGAAACCGCCGTGACGATAGGAGCGACCGTGGCCGTCCAGAGCGTCGCTTCGAGGAAATCGCTCCCGCCGAGGGCGTCAACGTCTCCCTTTACCCGGAGAAAAATGCCATCCAGCTGGTGTGCAAAGAAGTCCATCAGGTCGCCCGCGTCTATCCCCTCTTTGATATCGCGCAGATCGTCCTAGCCGAGCGCGACCGCTTACGAGCCACTTTTGAAATCAACGAGAAGAAACCCGCCTTTCTCCGCTGCAAGATCGAGGACGCTGTATTCTTGACTCGTGAAGAAGCTCTCCGCTACATGCTTCAGGCAGATTGGCGTCACCGCTTCATCGAGGAATCCACCGTCGAGGTAGATTCCCCGAAGGGAAATTTCCAGTCAGTCGCCAAATGCGGGATCTCTGGTGAGTGGCTCGGACCTCCGAACTACCACGAATACCAGACAAACATCCGCCGCATTCACCGCGAGCGTTTCGCCAACATGCCCTTCGAGGCGTATTCCGCAAAAGTCCGCACCGAGCGCTCCGAAGAAGCCGTCAACGAATGGCTGGACTCCATGAAAAATCAGACCCGCTGGCGCATCCTTTCCAGCGAAGAGATCGCAGCCCGCGAGGAGGCCGCCTCCAAGCCACCAGAGGAAGTAAAACCGGAAGCAGCTAAAGACACAGCCGCAGAATCGGCAACTCCTCCGGAAACGGCAGATAGCGAAGTCGTCCCCGAACCAGCTGCCCCGGAAGATTCCACAAGCGAACCAGCAGCGGAAACCGAGGAAGTCTCAGAAGCTACCCCCGAGCCATCCGCTACTGAATCACCCGCAGAAGAGCCAGTTCCCGAAACATCCGAAAACGCACCGGAGGAACAACCCGAAGCAGAAACTCCTGCAGAGGAAACTCTCACAGCAGTAGAACACACCTGGTATACAGACCGTGCGGAATTCGAGCGCACCCTCGGCACAGAAGTCCTCGACCGCGTCTTCCACACTACACGCAAAGCGAAAGTCTCCGCCGCCATCGTCGGCAAGAACCTCTCCCCCGGCCTGCTTGTCCGCCTGAAAGGCACAGGCAACCACCACAAGAAGCACCCGGCCATCCTCATCCCGTCCATTTGCAAATGCATGGAGGCTGAGCACATGCCAGTCTTCAAGCGCAAGGGCAAGCTCTTCACCGGCCCTGCACGTCCACAATCCCTCGCTGCCGATGCCATCCTAGCCCCCCGCCCTGCGGAAATGGTAAAATGGATACGCGAAAACACACCAGCCAAGCTCGAAGGCCTCTGGAAAGCAGTCCTCCCTGAAGGCTCCACAGCTCCTCCTGCCGAATACGCAGCAGACCTTTTCTGGCTCCTCCAACAAGGCCACATCCTCCTCTACACCGACGACACACTCGTCGTGCAGGAAGTCCCAAAGCCACAGGAACCGAAAAAGCCGAAAAAGCCCAAGAAAAAGGCCGAAAAATCACCTTCCAAAGAGAACACGGAAACTGCGCTCACTCCTGAGGACAATGCTGCAGCGAAAACATCAGTGCCGGACACCACTCTGCCAGAGACAGCTCCAGAAGCAGCACAATCAGAAACCACTCCAGAGCCGGTTGTAGCTGAGGCAGCTGAGAATGATCTCCCGGATCCCGTTGTTAAAATAAAGGACACCATCGAAAAGGTCGTGGACGCGGCCTCGTCAGACAAACCTGAGATTCAAGAAGAGCCAGTCGAAATCATCAAGAATGCCGTCGAAGAGATCCCCGACACCGTAACCGATGCTGCCACCAAACTCGTTGACTCAGCCATCGAAGCAACACCCACAGAATCCGACCCGCTAGCCGAAGAGCCGTCCTCCGATCTCCCCGAAAAAAGCTAATTTTGCCGTCCGAAAATGCGATCCTCCGGCATACTTTTAACGCTCGCCACGACCATACTCCCGTTGGCCGGTTGCGAGGATACGGGACGTAAAACAGTCGCGGAACCAAATCTCAAAGCACAAGCCGAAGAAGAAGACCCCTTCTCCCCTGACTACATCCCCAGCAAGCCCCAAGGATCATCCCAAGTGAAGATAACAACAAAATTCGTCCAAATCACTTCAGGCACCGAAGAACTAGCATTCGACTGGATCGTCGCCCCATTTTCACTAAATACCCCCTCCCTAGAGGAAGCCGAAAAACAATCTTCCACTGATCACTGATCACTCGGCACTAGCCACTTCTCCACCATGTCACAGCAACAGACTCTCGCCGACTCCGCCACCCTCGAAGGAACCTCCCTCCACACTGGAGAAAAGGTTTCCCTCACACTCAAACCCGCTCCCGAAAACCACGGCTTTAAATTCCGCCGTATCGATCTCCCAGATCAGCCTTTCATCAATGCGGATGCGGACAAGGTCCAAACCGTCGAGCGCGCTACCACTCTTGCCGAGGGTTCCGTGAAAGTCCACACCATCGAGCACGTCCTCTCCGCCCTTACCGGTATGGGTATCGATAACGCCCTCATCGAAATGGACGCCAACGAGCCTCCCATCGGCGATGGTTCCTCCCGCCCTTTTGTAGAGCTCATCAAGAAAGCTGGCACCGTCCGGCAAGACACCGTGCGCAAAGTTTGGGAAATCCGCGAGCCCATCCACCAGGAAATGGGCGACGGCACCCTCATCACTATCGTTCCGAGCAAAACCTTCCGCGTATCCGTCACCAACGTCGGCCCCGATGGCCGCTTCACCCAATACTTTTCCTCAGAGGTAACTCCGGAGCTCTACGAAACGGAAATCGCCCCCGCACGCACCTTCGTCCACTACGAGGATGTGAAGCCCCTCCTCGATAAAGGTCTCATCAAAGGCGGCTCACTTGAAAGCGCCGTTGTCATCCGTGGTAACGAGGTCATGTCCAAGGAGCCAATGCGTTTCAACAACGAATTTGCCCGCCACAAAGCGCTCGATCTCATCGGCGACTTTATCCTCTCCGGCAAGCGCATCCTCGGCCACGTCATCGCAGTCAAACCCGGCCACGGCCCGAACACGAAAATGGCCTCCACCTTGAAAAAGGAATACGCACGCATGCGCGCCATGGTTCCCCAGCCCATAACCATCCCGGATGGAGAGAGCGTGCTCGATGTGAACGAGGTCATGCGCATCCTCCCGCACCGCTACCCTATGCTCATGGTGGATCGCGTGGTCGATTTCGGCGAAGACAACTGCACGGCTCTGAAAAACGTCTCCATCAACGAGCCATATTTCCAAGGCCATTTCCCCGGTCACCCCATCATGCCCGGCGTGCTCCAACTCGAAGGCATGGCTCAGGTTTCCTCCATTCTCATGCTACGCAAACCGGAGAATCTCGGAAAAATCGGCTACTTCCTCAGCGCGGACAACGTCAAATGGCGTAAGCCCGTCATGCCCGGCGACACCCTCATCACCGAGGCGAAGACCACCAAGGTGCGCGGCAACATCGGCCAAACCAAATGCCGCTGCCTCGTCAACGGCGTGGTCGTCTCCGAGGCGGATCTAAAATTCGCCCTCTTCGACAGGTAGCTGCGGCGTCCCGCCGCAGGCCGTGTAAAGGGCGTCCCGCCCCGTGTCATTAGCTCTCTGCCAGGGCTTTTCCAATCGCCTTCACCTCCGCAGCCTTCCCTGCATCGAGGAGGCTCCCATCCTCAGCAAACGCCTCATGAGCTTGCGGAAGACTGAACTCGCCTTCCAGCACCGTGATCTTGATGTTTCCGAGAAACGGCCTGAGGAAACCAAGGCTCCTCGCGCCGCCATAACCACCCGGCGATGCCGAAATAATCGCCGCAGTTTTTCCTCCAAACGCAGCCAAAGGAGCCTCATCCTCAGAATCCGCCCGCGATACCCAATCAATCGCATTCTTCAGCGCTGCCGTGATCATGCTATTGTATTCCGGCTAGGCGATGAGACACACATTCCGCACCTAACCAGCGCACTTTTCCGTCTAATTCGCGGCTCGGATT
>TARA_B110000037_G_scaffold213074_1_pt1 | contig 90390 bp, 83 predicted proteins | sample TARA_B110000037 | Tara Oceans TARA_B110000037 (sample SAMEA4397196) | marine metagenome | biome: Polar Biome; feature: [MIX] marine epipelagic wind mixed layer (ENVO:01000061); material: water (ENVO:00002006), including particulate matter (ENVO:01000060) such as... | depth 10-100 m | reverse complement strand
CCTCGCATCGACAACCGCACTGATGCGTGGGATCGGCGACGAGCTCACCTTGCTTCCCGAACTGCACGACAAGCTAAAGGACGCTAAACTCTTTATTTTCAAACCCTCGTTCGGTATCTCCACAGCCTGGGCATACAAAGCCCTCGCCGAGCATTCGGCTTATCAAGACGCGAGCACCGAAGAGGCTTTGCTCTCTGCCGCCCTCGCAGGGGGGTCACCCTTCAAGCAACTTCCCTTTAATGCCTTTCGACACGTTGCAGACCGACGATTCCCGACCTTGCCTGTCCTCCTCGAAAAACTTCAGTCTTCCTTTTCAGTGACTCCGGAAATGAGCGGCAGCGGCAGCGCCTGCTTCACAGCCTACACGTGTGAGGAAGAGTGGCAAAAGATGGAGCACATGGTTAAGGAAGCATGGGGGGAAACCGCCTTTTGCGAAAAAGTCCATGTCGTTTAATTTCCTTGCCAACAAACGGCTAACTGCCTCCGGTGACCATCGGCTGTGTCGCTCTAGGCCTCCATCCCGATTGACGCGCTCACTAGAGCCTGTAAGCCTTTCCTACACGTCACCTTGCGAAATTCTAACGAAGAAATTGTGGTTCAAGGCATCGCTGCTTCCCCGGGAGTTGCGGTGGGCTCAGCCTGTGTCCTCTTAAAAAGCGAGTTAGAGATTCCCAAACACGAGGTTGCCCCAGAACATCGGGAAGACGAAATCGCTCGCTTCGAGGCTAGCCTCATGGAGACGCGACGGCAGATCAGTGAAATCCGCGCCGAGGTCGCTGAAAAAGTAGGCGAGAGTGAAGCGGCCATTTTCGACGCGCACCAACTCGTCCTCGAAGACCGAGCACTTATAGAAGAAGCGGTACGCGAAGTCGTGGAAGGCGGCTACAATATCGAGTATAGCTTCCACCGCGTCGCCAACCGCTATATTGAAGCCTTCTCGCAGATTGAGGACGAATACATCAAAGAGCGGGCCTCAGACATCAAAGACGTTACCCGGCGCCTCCTCTCAAATTTGATCGGGCGACAAGATGTCGTCATCGATGCAAGCCGCGCCACTGACATCATCGTCGCGGACGACGTCTCTCCATCCGAAGCCTCTCAGTTAGACCACGCTTCCCTCAAAGCAATCGCGACCGACCACGGAAGCCGAAACAGCCACACCGTAATCATGGCTCGATCGATGGGGGTCCCATGCGTGATCGGGCTCAAGGATCTGACAAGCCGCATCCAGCCGGAAGATGAAATCCTCGTCGATGGTTTTGACGGAATCGTCATTATCAATCCATCCGAGTCGTCACGCTACAAATACGGCCAGCTTCAGATCGAGCGTGACCGCGTCACGAAGGTTTTTACCGACTCCAAATACGAGCCCGCCGCTACAAGCGATGGAACCGAATATCAGGTCATGCTCAATATCGAGGGGCACGAAACCACAGAGCAGCTTCAAAGCAGCGGAGCTGGAGGGATCGGCCTTTTCCGGACCGAGAACCTGTTTCTCGGCCGCAAAGACTTCCCCGATGAAGAAGAGCAGTATGCGATCTACAAACGGGTCGCCGAGGCCGTTTCTCCGAAACCCGTCACGATCCGCACGCTCGACCTCGGTGGAGATAAAAACCCGCACAACAGTCTCTACGGATATTCCGAGGCAAACCCATTCATGGGATACCGTGCGATTCGTTTTTGCTTAGATCATCCTACCGTTTTCAAAGCCCAGCTGAGGGCCATCTTGCGGGCCAGTGCGCACGGTAACATCCGCGTGCTCTACCCCATGATTGCTAGCTGCGAGGAACTGGTAAAAGCCAACTTCCTGCTCGAAGAGTGTAAAGAAGAGCTCAAGAGCGAAGGTGTCGCTTACGATGCTGAGATCGCGCGCGGATGTATGATCGAGATCCCTAGCGCCGCTGTCATCACTGACCTCCTCGCCGAGCACTGTGACTTTTTTAGCATCGGAACGAACGACCTCGTCCAGTATCTGCTCGCGGTTGATCGCGTGAACGAGCGGATCGCACACCTTTACAACCCTTGCCAACCTGCCGTATTGCGCTCGCTGAGCTTCATCTTTGCCTCCAGCCATCGAAAAAAGAAACCCGTCTCCGTCTGTGGAGAAATGGCCGGCGACCCCCTCTATGCTCCCCTCCTCCTCGGCCTAGGAGCGGACGAGCTCAGCGTTTCTCAAAGCTCCGTCGCTGAGGTTAAGTTCCTCATCCGCAAGCTATCCAAAGACAAACTCGTCGAAATCGCGAAAGAGCTCCAACATATGACGGATTCTGAGCTGATCGAGAAACGCCTCCTCGAGATCCACGATCAACTGGTTGCCGACGCCGTCTAAGTAAGTTGCCTCTTTAAAAGCGAATGCCGTCGAAATCGCAGGTCATTGTAGTTTGCACTGGAAACAGCTGCCGCAGCCCCATGGGCGAACGACTTCTCGCACACGCCCTCGATGCCGAAGCCTCACCTCTAAAGGAAATCGAGGTGATTTCAGCCGGAGTCTCCGCCTTCCCAGGCGATCCCGCTTCTGCAAACTCGATCAAAGCACTCGAAAAGGTTGGGCTCGACCTGACGGACCACCGAACCCGCTCCTTCACCTCCTATTTATTAGAAAATACCGTCGCGATTTTTGTCATGACGGAAGGGCATCGCGCCATCATCGAGCGAAGTTTCCAAGAGCTCGAGCTACCGCCCGTCCTACTCTTTCGCGAACTAATGGACGGAGCAACAGACGTCCCAGATCCCTTTGGAGCGCACCTTGGAGCCTACATCGAAACTCGCGACGCGCTCGCCGAGGCTACCCCTTCACTCGTCAGCTGGTTGAAGAAAAACGTGCAGTGACGTCGGCTTACCTAGGAGCGTCTATTTGAGCTCCACGACGATTGCCGTCAGGTTATCGCGACCCGATGCAGCGATGCCCTCCTTAATCAGGCGATCCGCTGCCACTTCATCAACGAGCCACGGCGGAGGCGTCCGCACAAGCGACTCGATGGACCGCTCGGAAAGACCGTCCGTAACCCCATCGCTGCAGAGAACAAGTTGGTCGCCCGGCTCATATTCGATCGCGCCAAGCTGAGGCGTAACGGTCGCCTGACCTCCACCTAAGACCTGCTGAAGCAAGTTTCGCCGAGGATGATAACGTGCTTCTGACGCGGTGATCTTACCTTGCTTCACCAGCCATGCTACGTGGGTGTGATCGGTTGAGGCCTGACGAATGCCTCCCGCCGAGGGCAAAAAGTAGAGGCGGCTATCGCCGACATGAGCAAAAAAGATTTTCTCCGGCGTCACCCAGCAAAGCGTCAAGGTCGCGCCCATCCCCTTCGTTTCCTCATAGGCGCTTCCCTGAAAGCGCATCTCGGCATGAATCTGCTCAAAAAGCGCCTCTAGAAAATCATGCCCACCGCGTTGGAAGCCGGCGGCCGCAAGCTTGAAGCTACTCTGCATCAGCTCTGTGATCTTTCGCACCGCGATGCGACTAGCGAACTCGCCGGCATTCGCCCCGCCCATGCCATCACTCACCGCAAAGACGCAGTCGCCTTCGCCTAGGTTCGTGCTCCCTTCTTTCCCTAAGTAGCGAACCTCCTCACTATCAAAAGTCAGGGCGAGAAAAGCGTCTTCATTGTTTTTGCGAAACTTTCCTGGGTGCGACCAACCTGACCACGAGACTTCAATCGATTTTTCAGTCATACTTTGCGCTCCCAGTCTCCATCGTGTGTCGCTTCAACTTCTGCGAGAGTAAGCCCTTCGCCCGTTGAAAGAATGGTCGAAAACTCAAAATCGATCAGGCAAAAGCGGCCTTGGCGGGCGTCATATGTGACATTTCTTAAGAAGGCATCTTCATGGCGGACGCCAAATTGTTCCAGTTCAGCAAAAAGATTCTTCAGTTTTTCCTCCGAAAGCTTCCCCGCCATTTTCCCGCAATTTGTCGTAATGATCGTCAATGTCGGCTCATCGACATCGAGCAGCTTCGGCACAAAACCACAGCCATGCCGCTCTAAATAGCGCAATGCGCGGACTTCGTTCGCGAACCGAGCCTCCGCACATGGCCCATGATACCGCTTCCTCACCCGACCATCATAGGTGATATGTACCGTGGCCTGCTTAGTATTTTTGATCTCTCGCATGTATATTTTTAGCCAACTAGGGTCGAATATGATTGATTGGTCCGGTAGCTGCTGAATCTTAGTCGACTGCTGGACCAATCCTCCCGAATTGTCTCCGCTTCATTTAACAAAGACCCTAGATACCCAAAAGAAAATGTCTAAATACAAGCTCGAGTATATCTGGTTGGATGGCTACCAACCTGTTCCTAATCTTCGTGGCAAGACCCGCATTGCGAGTAAAGCCCCCAAAAGCCTCGCCGACCTCCCTGAGTGGGGATTTGACGGCAGCTCCACACAACAAGCTGATGGTGGAGACTCGGACTGTATCCTGAAGCCGGTTGCTTTCTACCCAGATGATGGACGCGACAATGGCTACATCGTCATGTGTGAAGTCATGCTTCCAAATGGTGATGCGCATCCAAGCAACTACCGCGCAACGATCGTCGATGACGAAGACACATGGTTCGGCCTTGAGCAGGAATACTTCCTCTATCAAGACGGGCGCCCTCTCGGCTGGCCTGAAGAAGGGTTCCCCGCACCACAGGGTGAATACTACACCGGTGTTGGCTTTGAAGCTGTTGGTTCGATCGCTCGTGCCATCGTCGAAGAGCACCTCGACCTCTGCCTCGCAGCAGGCATCAACCACGAAGGCATCAATGCTGAAGTGGCTAAAGGCCAGTGGGAATTCCAAGTCTTCGCTAAGGGTTCTAAGAAGTGCGCAGACGACATCTGGGTTTCGCGCTATATCCTCAATCGCCTCTGCGAAAAATACGAAATCTCAGTCAACTACGACTGTAAGCCTTTCGACGGCGACTGGAACGGTTCCGGTATGCACTGTAACTTCTCCACGAAATTCATGCGTGAAACAGGTGGTAAAGACTACTTCCTCAAGCTCATGGATGCCTTCGAGAAGAATACCGACGAGCACATCGCTGCCTACGGCCCAGACAATCACCTCCGTCTCACTGGTCTCCACGAGACTCAGTCGATCGACAAGTTCAGCTGGGGCATTGCTGACCGCGGTGCATCTGTCCGTGTTCCACATGCCTTCGTTAAGGATGATGCATACCAAGGTTACCTCGAAGATCGTCGTCCGAACTCGAAGGGTGATCCCTACCAAATCTGCTCACGCGTTCTCAAGACGATCGCTGAAGTTTCTACGAGCTAGTAGCGTTCTCAAAGCAGACCACTATTTCAAAGCGCTCTCCGTTTCGGAGGGCGCTTTTTTTGTACGCCGCATGAGGCTTCAAGGTCTACGAAAGCTTGAGATTGTACTGCTCGATGCGCTTACGCAGCGTAGCCCGAGTGATACCAAGCAGAGCACTCGCCTTCACTTGATTCCCCTCCGTCTCCTTTAGAACACGCACCAACATGGCACGCTCCAAAGTCGGCAAAATTGGATCTTCGACCTGCTCGCGCACTGAGGCGTAAAGCAAATCGTAGACGCCTTCGAGATCGAGCTCTGCGCCGGCAGACTTCACCGACCCATCGGACACGTTCCCAGTCGGTATGGTCGAAGTAAGCTCCTGAGCCGCAGCGCTATCAGCACTTTCGGGTTTCAATTCAACCTGCTTCGCTTCTGCTGATGAAGCGGAGGTAGGCCCCTTTTTCGCGTTCACCACTGTGACCAGCTCGATCGGTAGATCGGAAGCAAGAATGCTATCTCCTTTGGCCATGACGGCAGAACGCTGAATTACATTTTCCAACTCGCGCACATTGCCAGGCCATGGGTAAGTGCACAGGATATCGAGGGCATCCGATGACACCTGCCGCACCTTCGTCTTCCGTGACTTCTGCATGCGCTGGAGCATGAAATCAATCAGCGACGGGATATCGGAAGAGCGCTCCCAAAGCGAAGGCAAGCGAACCCGCATGACGTTCAGGCGGTAGTAAAGATCTTCGCGAAAAGTCTTTTTATCGACCATCTTTTCAAGGTCTTTGTTTGTCGCCGCAATGACGCGCACATCAACTTTGATCGGCTCGGAGCCACCCACGCGTTGAATTTCTCCCTCCTGAAGCGCGCGCAAAATCTTCGTCTGTGTCGAAAGCTCCATATCCCCGATTTCATCAAGAAAGAGGGTTCCGCCATCGCACTGTTCGAAACAACCACGGCGCTGCTGAGTCGCACCTGTGAATGAGCCTTTCTCGTGACCAAAGAGCTCGCTCTCGATCAGGTTCTCGGGAATCGCGGCACAATTCACCGCCATGAACGGATTGGCTGACCGGTGGCTGTGTTGCCAGATCGCCCGAGCGATAAGTTCTTTACCTGTTCCGCTCTCGCCCGTGATTAAAACCGTGACCTCGCTCACCGCGACTTGGCCGATCGCCTTAAAAACTTCCTGCATCGGCTCGGACTGACCGACGATGCCCTCCTTATAGTCCTCACTGTTCAGGAGCGGCGTGTAAGAGCCCTTCGACTCTACCAAGTCCCGGTGCGATGCGACCGCTTTTTCTACAAGTTCGAGAACTTTGCTCACATCAAAGGGTTTGATGATGTAATCGAAGGCGCCAAACTTCATTGCTTCGATCGCCGTCTGGGTCGTCCCAAAGGCCGTCATGAGGATGGTCATCGACTGTGGTGATGCCGAGCGCAGATGCTGAAGCGTCTCGATGCCGCCCATGCCCTCCATCCGATTATCAAGGAAGATGACCATTGGGTGCAGCTTCTCAGCAACTTTTATACCCTCCTCACCGCTGCTGGCGGTGGTGACTTGATAAGAGCGCGAAGCAAGAACACGCTCTAGGGAGTATCGTATCTCGGAATCATCGTCGATGATGAGGATCGTCGTATCAGCGGGGGAGCTCATTATAAAAGTGCTCGGGAATTCACCCGTGCCGCGCATGCCTTGTCAATCCCTCTAAACCCACACTCTCATTTCCTCTCCAATCGACGTTGAGCCAAGGCTTGCGGTTTAGAATTAAATCGGTGAAATCTGGCACCGTGGAAAGTCGCTGGTCCATACCTCTGGGACGTATTCTCGGGATTAAACTAGAGCTGCACTTTAGCTTCGCTCTAGTCCTCCTATTGATGGCTGGGAACGGCTATCAAATTGATGGCTGGGCGGGTGCCATCGGTTACAGCCTCTATCTGGTATGTGGCTTCGCGTGCGTTGTGCTCCACGAGCTGGGCCATAGCTTAGTTGCACGCCACTATGGCATCCCTACTCTTCGGATTTGGCTGCTTCCCATCGGAGGCATGGCCGAACTCGCAGAAATGCCGCGCCGACCGCGCACCGAATTTCTCATTACGATTGCAGGCCCACTGGTTAACTTCGCCATCGTCCTCACTATTGGAGCGCTCTTTATCATCAACAACGCGAAGGGCCTTCTGCTCCTTAACCCTCTGGCGATCGACAACGCGGTACAGTCCTACAGTGTCCTTGGGTTCGCGAGCGTGCTCTACCTTTGGAATATCGGAATGGGCTTCTTCAATCTGCTCCCGATTTTCCCAATGGATGGCGGGCGGATTCTGCGCTCTGTCCTCAACCATTTCACCAAAGACTATCTCAAGTCGACGCGTTGGACACTATGGGTCGGCAAACCCATATTCTTTGTTCTGATTCTCGGAGCTGCCTACCAAGATAACTGGTTTTTGGCGCTCCTCCTCCTCTTTGTAATGTTTCTGGGAGAACTCGAGTGGCGCTTCGTGCGCCGACGTGAGCGCTACGTCGATCTCGCGATTGGAAATTTCACGGCAAGGACCTTCCATTGCTATCCCCGTGCTACGACAATTGCCGAGGCCATCGACATTATCCAATTTCACCAGCCACCGGAAATAGTATTAAGCAAAGGTGGCGAAGTAGCGGGCATCTTCACTTCGGCCGAAGTTCAACGACTCGCGGTCTTGCACCCCCTCGACCGGCCGCTCGCTGGACTCTTACCCGTTCCATCCGCCCTCCAGATGACGTGGTCACTTTCCATGCTCGGCCAACAGCTCGAAAGCCGCATCCCTCGAAGTTATCCAGTTTATCACCGTGAAGACCTCATCGGAGTTTTTCGCTCTGGGGATATTGATCGCCTCATGGATGTCCACCGCCTGCGCCTGCGTAGAAGCCAAGATACAATCGCCACAGGTGAATTAATTCCAGCGCTCGATCAAGGCACTCCACTCGAGACCCGCACACAGATTACGAGAACAAAGGAGTTCCCTTCCCCCCAGTCTTGACATGGCGTCAATCTCTTCCAACCTTCCGACTTTTTCCTTGGGACAGCGTAGCTCAGTTGGTTAGAGCGAAGGACTCATAAGCCTTAGGTCGGCGGTTCAACTCCGCCCGCTGTCACCATTTTACCCAGGCTATCAAGCGGGTAAGTCGCTGAGTGGGATCTAGCCTCACGAACGTCTCAACGGAAGCCACCAGGGCCTTTCTTTAGAAGATAAGCCGTGCCATTGGCGACTCAGCATCCCAGCCTAAGTCGTCCTCTTCTCTAAGGCATCCTTTCAAACTGCCCCATACATGCCTTTTCATCTTTGTTTTTAAATATTTCTTGCAAACTATGAAATGCATGTTTTCTTGTTCTTAAAGAAAATACTGCCCCATGTCCCTGACTAAACCTACTTTCGACTTTTCTCCCCTTCGCGGCCTTCGTAAACGTGAAGGCATGACAATTGAGCAAGTCTCGGATCGAAGCGGTGTATCGGTTGCCGTTATTTCGAAAATCGAGCGCAATAAAAACTCTGCTGAGCTAGATACCCTCTACCGCATCGGGCGTGTTTTTGGAATGAATGCGGCTGACATGATCAGCCTCGCGGAGTCTCCTTTCGCTCATCGCGCAACAGAAAGCGATCATACCAACGGCGGATTTTCCTTTCGCCATGTGAACTATTCCAACGTGCGTGCGATTCACGCCACGGCCTCGGCAGGCGCCGCAATCTCTAGTCCTGAGATTCATCGTGACGACCATGAACTCTGCTGGGTCTTAACGGGACGACTGTGTATCACCCTGCCACATGAAGAAGTGAATTTGAATGCAGGCGAGAGCCTTCAATTTGACGCCGTCTTTGAGCACACCTACAAAGCAATCACCGATTGCGAACTCATCCTCATGCACGTGCGTAAAGAAAACCGCTACTAAGCTCGCCGCCTTTCCCCTTTATGATGAAGAACCTCGACCGCTGCGCGATCCATACAATGACCACCAAGGCATGGGATCTACCCACTGCCTGTTCAAAATTTTCAGCTGCCGGTGTCAAAGGCGTTGGCGTCTGGCGTCAGTGGCTTGAAGGCCGCAGCCTCGCCGAATCTAAGAGCTATCTCGATGACAACGGGCTCACTCCAGTCTCTCTCGTCCGTGGCGGATTCTTTACCGCAAAGACACCCGAGCTCCGCCAAGCCGCGATCGACGAAAACAAAAAGTGCCTTGATGAAGCTGCCGCTTTTTCTATCCAAGACTTTGATCCCTTACCAAAAAATATTCCAAAGCTTGATTCCCCACCCTTATCGGCACCATTCTTCAACTTTCGATGTCTTCATCCAACTCACCTCAAGCATCCAGTGAAATCGCCATTCAGGCGGATCTGAAGCATCTTGCCTCTCTCAAAGCAGATGCTCAAGGCGACATCGACTGGTCGCTCATCGAGGCCAATCTAAAGCGTTCGCCTGAGGAACGGATCAAGTCGTGCCAAGAAGCCATCACTCAAGTCTCACTCCTTCAGACAGCAATGAGACAGGCAACCCATGGCTGATCTCATCGGTCTCCTAAAAAGGCTCGCCGCTGCCGAAGTTGATTTCGTCCTCGTCGGGGGACTTGCAGCCGTCACCCACGGATCGTCTCTCCTCACTCAAGACGTCGATGTCTGCATTCGCCTTGGCGCCGAAAATCTTGCGCGCATTCAGAACGCTTTAAAAGACCTCAAGCCTGTCCACCGAATGTCTCATCAAGAGCGGCCCTTCTCCGATGAACCTGCTGTTCTCAACACCTTTAAAAACATCTATCTAGATACCGAGATTGGACAGCTAGACTGCCTCGGTACAATTTTGGGACTGGGAGACTGTGATGCCGTTCAGGCATCGAGCATTCAGATTCAGCTCGGTGATCATACGGTCCACGTTCTCTCCATCGATGGCCTCATTACTGCAAAATCTGCGCTTAACCGCGACCGCGATATCGAGGCTGTTAAACAGCTCAAAGAGATCAAAAAACGCCAATCGCCTCCTACGATATAGGGCCACGGGTGTAGTCTTCTTTAAAGCCGCTGAAGAACTGCACTGGAGGGACAGGCTCCTCCATACTTAATCTCTACATAATTGGAATTACGTTAAAAAGTCAGTCTTCAATAGGAGATTTCCTCTGAGCAGCTCAAACCTTTCAGCGGCAGTTCCGGCAACGGAGCTGCCGCTTATTAATGCCCAGGTCTAGCCACAAAGGCTTATCGACCACCTAACCGACCGTCGCGTTGCGCTTCTCAACGAGCCACTTGTCTACTTTATTGGATACGATAACTCCGTAGTTAATTGTCCCTAGCCAACCGCTCATAATGATGCCGACGGAGCCGGCATGGTAGAGACCTGTCAATTGATCAGGCAGCGCCTGTGAGACTTTAAGGCCTTCAAATTTCGTCCCGAAGGACGTTCCACCGATATGGCGCACATAGCGATTCACCGTCCGCGGTGTTGCGGCTTCGATATGATCAATCTTTTCGCGCACATCAGGAATGTAGCGCTCCAAGGCCTTTAGAGAGCTTTCGATAAGCCACTGTTTTTCGGTCTCATAGTCTTCGTCTGAAAGTTTCGCCCAGTCGTCCCACTGTGCATTGATCGAGGCGACGATAGCGTAGCGCGGTTCCTTCGTATGCGGGCGCGTATCTGGGTAGTAGACTGAGAACGTGCGGCTGCTGGAACGCATTCCAGTGAGCTCATCCATTGTGAAGTCTTCTGCTTCCGAAGTAAAAACGAGGTCGCCGATAAACGGGATACTCTCCCCTTTCCTGATCCCCATGTAGACTTGGCAGGAGCTTGTATTCACACGCACGGCCTTCGCCTCTTCGAGATATTCCGGCGTAAATTTCTCCTCACCCGCGAGACGCAAAATGGTGTTCTTCACATTCGCATTTGAAACAACGGCCTTACAGCGGATGAAACGCTCGGGCATCTCCTCGCCGGTATTCTGGCTTTGTGCACGCACCCCGACGACCTCTTGTTTTCCATCCTCACCAAGCTCTGTTACTACCTCTTTCACGAGGGAGCATTTCCGCAGTTCAACACCGTTTTGCTTCAACTCGGTCTGCATCATCTTCACGAGCGTATCAGTGCCCCCTTTGAAGATGAAGACACCTTTGTTCATGAAGTTGGAGAAGACGATCCCATAGGTGATCGCCGGATCCTTCGTCGATGAACCGTTGGCGTAACTGATCGGTTCCATCAGGAGTCGGTGCACATCATTGCGGCCAGGGAAAAACTCTTCGAAGAGTTCGCCCGTTGTTTGCGAATCGTCATCGTAGAAATTCATCGAAGCGAGGCGCGCAAAGAAGGCCTCCACTTGTTCCTTTTCGATCCCAAAGTCCTCGGTCAGAACACGGATAAAATCAACCTTATCAAAGGTCGTCTTCACGTTCATCTGTGGATTGATGAAACGCACATCATCGAGCTGCTCGATCCGGTCTGCGATTTCGCGCGTCCAGTACTTACGGCAGCTCTTGATCATCCCATGCGGGAATCCATGTAAGGAAATATCAAATACATGACTACCTGGACGCTTGAACCAAGTTGCGAGTCCACCAAACTGATAATGGTGCTCAAGGCAGAGAACCTTGTGCCCAGCCTTCGCTAGGACATTGGCGCTTGTCAGCCCACCTAGCCCTGAGCCGATGACCACGACGTCGTATTCCTCTTCAACTCCATCTAACCAATCTTTTGCCATATCGTAAGCACTAGGCGTCGCCCATTCGCCCGCGATCGGCAAGCGGAAAGGCACAGTGAGGCTCAGTCCACGGGAATCGAAGCCCTATTGAGTCTTACCCGCGACGTCCGTAATAGCCTGCTCTTCCTCAGGGCGGCCCGTTTCACTACAGTATTCCGCGAAGCCCTCCAGACCTTTGCTTCGGCCAACCACGTAGACGACATCGCCGCCACGCAGCATGAGATCGGGCCGCGGTGAAGTGATGCGCTCTTCACCCCGCTGCAGACCAATCACGCTGACACCGAAACGCTTCCGCACATCCACGCCCGCCAGCGTATTTCCATCGACCGAGGAGTTAGGCAAAACGTAGAGCGGTCGGAAATCGATCTCTGGCTTCTCTTCAGATTCTCCACCAGTGTCGCGCGTCTGCCGCACGATTCCCTCGGCAGCTAAAAGTTGCTCGGAGTCACCAAGGAGAATGAGCACATCTCCGGGGAAAAGTGGTGTATCTGGACTAGGGTCAAAGACCTCTAGATCGTCGCGGCTAAGGCCGATCACGGTTGCACCCGAATCATCGCGGATACGCGTATCTCGGATGCGGCAACCGGCGAGATCCGAATGCGCGGGCACCACGATCTCGCGCACTTCGACCTCCCATGGATATTTCTCCCGAATCTCCGACATAACAGCCTCTCGGTGGTGTTCTTCGGCGACCTGCACGTGCTCGCGAAAACTATCCATGAAGAGCAATTCTAGGCTCTGATTAAAACGTGCCAACCGGCGCCAAAAGACGACCCCGATGACGACGATAAAGACGACAACGATCGCAAGCAGGCTCTTTGCCGGAAGCCAAGGTGAGGCAAAGGAAACATAGAAACCGCCGACCACAAACGAGCTCAGAACCAAACTCAGGCCGTTGAAGAGATTGCGCATCCGTCCCTGAAGAATGGGTTCTTCATCACGCGTTTCAAAGAGCGCCTCGGTCATGCGGTAGAGAAGCTGATTGAGGCTCGCTATGATCGTGAAAAGGAATGGTGCGAGGCAGAGTGCGATAAAGAGCCAGAGGCAGAGCAAAACGACACCGGCGTAGGACTCAGCTATAAGTTCCGTCGAACTGACATGCCTCGCCGTGAAGAATCCACCGATAAGGACAGCATTCTGCAGAAGGAAGTAAGCGAAGATTCGGCTCAGCGGCTGGCGAATTTCTTGCAGGATACGGTTCCGCCCCAGTTGCGTAACACTGTGCTCAATCAACTCGTGATAGAATGTCCCAAAGCGCTGCAGGCGAGCCGGTATCTTCAGCGCGATAAAATCTGCCACATCCCCAGAATGCTTTGTCAGAAAAGGGGTTAGCAGGATCGTCACAAACGCGACTCCGTAAGCCAGACTCGCCATCTCGCGCATCGCCGGATCATCGCCGACTAGGCTCAAACCAAGGCTCGCGATGATGAAGCTAAACTCGCCGATTTGTGCCTTCGCTACTCCCGCCCGAAAACTCGTCCGCGCTGGTTGTCCTGAGAGAAAGAGTCCAAGCCAGCAGCTTGTAATCTTTCCAAATACAACAAGCAGTGCCACGAGCAGGACCCAACCGATATTCGCGATGATAGCCAGCGGATCCATGAGCATGCCGACGGTGACAAAAAACACTGCGCTGAAAAGATCGTGCAAGGGGCGGTGAACGTGCTCCAGATCCTTCGAGTGGGGTGTCTGCGCAAGCATTGCACCCGCGAGAAACGCTCCGAGCGCTGGTGAGAAATTCAGCTTAAGCGCCAGCACACTGACCCCAAGAACAAGCCCGAGGCTGAAGATCGTGCTGACCTCGTGGTTATCGTCGTCTCGGCAGAGAAACTTCAACACCCTTGGTGCAAGAATCCGGCCCACCGTAAAAACTGCGAAGACGAAGACGCCCATAAAAAAGATCACAAGCCACGCCGCATCCCATTCAAACTGTCGCGTGACGGCCGTTCCCGTCAGGATAACGAGCAGCACAACCGCCAGGATGTCCTCCATTACGAGGATACCGATCGCGAGCTGCGCGTGAGGCATCTTCATGCGGTTTTGGTCATTCAACACCTTGACCGTTACCATCGAAGAACTGATCGCTAGAAGGCTCCCGAGGAACAGTGCTTCAATCGAAGACCAGCCAAAGAGCGATGCGACGACATGGGCTAGATAGATCATCCCGATGGTCTGAAGCATCAGCGCCAGCAAGGTCGGCCAGAGGAGGGATTTTAGCCGCCTCAAATCAAATTCGAGCCCGATAAAGAAGAGTAGAAAGATGATCCCCAGCTCACTCAGCTCTTGGATCGACCCGAACTCCTGCACAACCGAGGGAAGGCCGATCTTACCGCCGAGAAGGATCCCTGCGAGGAGGTAGCCAAAGATCGCTGGCAGGCGCAGCCATTGAAAAAGCAGAAGAACCATCGCCGCCGCGAAAACGACAATCCCTAAGTCCGAAACAAGCGATCCCCCAGCCGAAGCTGCTAATACCAAAACCATATGCCTATCGATAGTAGCCAACTCGGACTTGGCAAATGCTTCTACTCGTAGAGCTGAATAAGCCCAGTTTTCGCAAATAAAGACATCCCTCTACGGAATTGTAACTATCTAACGCTCAGTAGGTAACTGATTTGTAACGAAAGGCTGTTTTTGTCTGGCAAGACTGTTAATTAGATGTTCATAACTTTTCAAAAGCAGGCGTAAGGCTGTGTCAAATCAGTCGTTTCATCAGCTTAGTTAGACCCGTATGGTCGAAGTGTTCAGTCTCTCAAAGTGGGTAAAAACGAGAAAGATAAGCTTCAGGATATCCTAAGGCAGCGAGACAAGTATGAGTCGCTGGGGGTTCTCGCGGGCGGCATAGCCCATGACTTTAGAAATTATCTTTCAGGCATTGTAAGCCAAGCCGAAGTCGCTCGAGACCATTTAAACAAGCAAATTGAGGGCGACAGCCAAGTGGCAGAAGAGGCGCTCGACACCATTTTAAACTCGGCCAAATAAGCCGGTGAGCTCGTTCGCCGCCTCCTCGCCTTCAGTGACCCCGGAGCACTCATAGAGCCAGTCCCTGTCGACCTTCACCGCGAAGTCCGGACCGTCTCTGCCGCTTGGTCGACACAGGCCCTACTGACACGGTCCGAGTCATCAATGACCCCGACCCATCAGAGTTGTGGATATCTTCCTTTCCCTACGCCCTCCAGCAAGTCTGCCTGAACCTCATTGTAAATGCTTCCGATGCTATCGGCGAGCGCGGTGGATTTGTTCGCGTTGAAACCGTACCGCACACCCTGAAGGTGACGCGAACGACGCGCGACGGTCGCGATCTGCTTCCCGGTGACTACGCCGCTATTCGGGTGATCGACAACGGGCCCGGGATTCCGGATGCCGTTCAGCGCAAAATTTTCGATCCATTCTTTTCCACCAAAGGCCGCAACGATCGCAATGGTCTCGGTCTCGCGATGGTTCGACAAATCATCGAGGAAACGGGCGGCGACATCACTTTTGAGTCCGCTCTAGGGATTGGCACTCGTTTCGAGATCATCATCCCGATCGTTGACTCGCACGGCGAAGATTTCGCAGAAGACGCTGAGGTCGCTCCCATTCCGAGCACGCCAGAACTCCATCCGAGTGAAGACGAACGCACCTCATCGAGTGTTCTTTTTCTCGAGGACGATCCGACTATTTCAGAAGGAGCCCGCATTATTCTGGAAAGCTGCGGATTTCGCGTAGAGCACTACGATAATGGCAACGACGGTCTGCTCGCACTCGAGCGGGAAGGAGCGCACTTCGACATCGTGCTCTGCGACTTCCACCTCACTGACATGGATGCGACTGAATTCATCCGGAAAGCCGTCGCTAAAGGCATTGAGAAAAGATTTGTCCTCGTAACCGGCAGCCTCAATCACACCAAAAGCATTGCTCCGGAAGAAGCCTACATCGAAGAGATTTTCGAGAAGTCCATTAGCTACTTCACGGTCGCACGACGTCTCCACGCAATCTTGGGCAACGAAGACATCAAAATCCCCGAATTCGCGGTCTAAAACCTTCGCGCCTACTCGGCACGCTCGATCGCGAATCGCCGCATTCCTTCCGCCACAAATGCAGCATAGACGCGCGGTAAGGACGCGCGCTCAACGCCATCAATGAGGCGAGTATCCGAATAGTCACCGAGGCTTCCCCACGGATAGACCTCTTCTGAATTCAAGACCCATGGTTCCAGATAAACAACCGGAGCCCTGAAGAGGCGCGCCGCCATCAGATTTCGACCCCAGACAAAGGGATTGTCATTCACTCGCACAGCATTCGAACGAGTGTAGTTAAAAGGCTCCAGACCTGTCGCCTCCGCCATCGACAATGCTACAGCAGAAGCAATCCCGAGCTCGATTTCGTGAAAACCAGCGAGCCAGCGACGAGCCAGAAACAGCCGTTGCTCCTCACTCGCCAGCTCATCATCGAGGTAGGCCCCGTTCACGAGCACATGCCCATGATTCCCATCCACAAAAGAGTAGTTTTCAGGGTCGGGCCACGTTGAGGCGTTCACATGCATGGCAAAGACGACATGCGCTCCCCAGTTTTCAAGTTTACGGCCGCGCTCTCGGATATCCTCTCGTAGGAAAAGACGCCGAGTCTGGACCTCCGTCAAAGTGCTCCCTTCCTTCGCTGCCTCTCTGACAAAATCTTCCGGGCGCAAGGGCGTCACCGGACCAACACTATCTCTGAGGAGCAGAACCTCAGCCCCCATCGACTGTAGTAAAGATTTTAGGTGAAATGCCGCTGCCAAAACCAAATCGCCTTCCTGCGCAACCGGTCCATCGCCAATTCGAAACGAACGCGATTCCATCGGACCCCATTCACCGCCCAAATGCCCCGGATCGAGGGCGATCTTCCAACCCTCCAATGCCTTGTAAGCGCTTGTGATGGGTGACTCCGGCAACGTCACTTCCCAATCCGGCAGCGACGCCTCAAGCGCGCCAATTGCTTCTGTAGAGAAACGTGCCTCGAAGTCCTCATCGCTGCTACGGAACCAGTCTTCAGCTGTCGGATCCGTTGCGTAGACCCTAAAGAGTTCCTCGACCTGTTCGGCCGATACGGAGATCTCCAAATCAGAGAGCGCCTTCCACTCGCTCCCTTCTGAGGCGATCACCGTGGGGCTCGAAAGGGTATATCCGAGTAAGAGGAAAATAACTACAGTAGAAGGAAATCGCATACTTATAAAAATCCAAGGAGGAGTGACCGAGCCCTGCAAGATTTATGCACCGCTTGCATCGCAGCCATCTCTTCGTAATTGTATAGGTATTAAATGGAATGGCTTGTGCAAATCATCGCTGCCTTCTGGCAATTGAGTGAAGAAATGGCGCCCTATCTCCTCCTCGGATTTGGGTGCGCCGCTCTCCTACGCTGCGTGGTGACGGATGAAACCGTGCAACGCCACCTCGGCCAAGGCGGCTGGCGCCAGACCGTTAAAGCCTCCCTCATTGGCGTCCCACTGCCCCTCTGCTCCTGCGGCATCATCCCCGTCGCGGCATCACTGCGCGAACAAGGCGGGAGTCCTGGAGCCGTCACCTCCTTCACTGCTTCGACCCCGCAGACAGGCGTTGACAGCATCCTCGCCACCGGCGCCCTCCTCAGTTGGCCTTTTGCCGCCATCCGCGTCGTCGTTGCCTTCATTAGCGGCGTCCTCGCTGGCACCCTCGTCGATCGCTTCGCCAGCTCAAAGCCTTCCTCCTCATCTTCCTCCTCCCAATCAAAGCCTTGTTGTTCTACTCCAGAACCCGAGCCCACCTGCTGCTCCACCCCCACCCCTGAGTCCGAGCCACTTTCATCAACCACCACTCAACATTCATCTTTCAAAGAGGCTCTCCACTTCGGGTTCGTCCGCTTGCCTTCCGATATAGGTGGCTCGCTCCTGCTCGGGCTTTTCCTAGCGGGCGTGCTTACGGTCTTACTCCCGAACGATCTTTCTGGGAGCCCATGGACGACCGGTGCCCTCGCCTACCTGATCACGACCGCCGCGGCCATCCCACTCTATGTCTGCTCCACCGGCTCTATCCCGATGGCATACGCTCTTCTCCACGCCGGCTTTAGCCCCGGCGCCGCGCTCATCTTTCTGATCGCTGGGCCAGCGACAAACACAGCCACGATCACCGCCCTCACCAAGATGCTCGGTTCCAAAGCCGTCGCCCTCTACCTCGCAGCCATCATCCTCACCGCATGGGTCAGTGCTGCCATCATCGACAAGTTCGGAGGCGTCATCCCGATCAACCACGGCCACGAGCAGATGGACATGAACACCGCATGGTGGAAAACAGCCTCGGCCGTCCTTCTTTTTGCCCTCCTTCTCTGGGGGCCTATCCAATCTCGGATTAAAACAAAACTGTCATGAAAATCCTACGATATTTCGTAATCACTTTTCTATCCCTTACGGCACTTAACTGCGTAGCGGCGCCAACAAAAGCGCTCGTTGATAGCGTCCTTCCCACCTACTTTGACGCCCAAGAGGCCCTCGCCGACGACGACCTCAAAGCCGCTCAAGCCGATGGGGAAAAGCTCCTCGCCATCGCGGCAACCGAATCAGCTTTCGTTAGCTTCACTGAAAGCCTCGAATCCATGCTCGCGACCGATGATCTCGAAAAGGGCGCGCCGAGTTCCTCAAGCTCAGCAATCTCTTCATCCCGATGGTCGAAGCCGCCGGCACCAGCACTGACGTCTATGTCGCCTACTGCCCGATGGCTTTTGGCTACACCGGAGGCACTTGGCTCCAAGCCAATAACAAGGTCCTCAACCCCTACCAAGGCTCCCGTATGCTCCATTGCGGCGCGATCCAGCGGAAGATCGAGAAGGAGTAAGGCTCCACTTATTTTCCTTGGCATTTAGATCAAACGATAAACCCTTTAGAGCCTTCTCTTTGGGGAAAGGAATGAAGCAAGCTTAGAACACCGTAGCCAGAAGGCGGTCTAAGTGAGCTGAGTCTCCCTCTGTTGCGGTTGCTGGATCGGTTTCGCCGACTTCCAAATACTTTGACTCTCATTTTCTTTAGACAAAACTTCCATTTCTATGTCCGTATCTCAGAAATCTCCGCTCGGCTGGCCGAAACCCCAAGGTCTTTGGCATCCATCCCGCGAAAAAGACGCATGCGGCGTTGGCTTCATCGCTCACCTCAAAGGCAAGCGCTCCCACGATATCATCCAGAAGACGCTCACGATGAACGAGCATATGGATCACCGTGGTGCTAGCGGCTCGGATCCGGCAACGGGCGATGGCGCGGGCATATTTGTCCAAATACCCGACAAATTCCTCCGCAAGGAAATGGGCAAGCAAGGGATCGAACTGCCCCCCGAGGGCTCTTACGGCTCCGGACTCGTCTTCCTCTCGCCCGAAACGAGCGAACGCGAAGCGGCCATGCAGGTCTATGAACATGTCATCCGTGAGGAAGGACAGAAGTTCATCGGCTGGCGCAGGGTCCCGGTCAAAAGCGAAATCCTCGGCAAAACCTCCGGTCGCTACGAGCCGAAGATCAAGCAGGTATTCATCGAGAAGAGCGCCGACATCACCGACCCGATGGAATTCGAGCGGAAGCTCTACATCATCCGCCGCCGCGTCGCCTACTGGATCGCGCACAACGAACAACCGTTTAAGTTCTCGGATGTTCACGGCAACAAGTCCAACTCGTTCCCAGGTAAGGATTACCACTACATCACCAACCTTTCTGCCCGCACGATGGTTTATAAGGGCATGCTGACCCCGTGTCAGTTGGCTGAATATTTCCCAGATTTACATGACCCGGATTTCGAGTCTGCGCTCGCGCTGATGCACACTCGATTTTCCACCAATACTTTCCCTAGTTGGTCCCGTGCCCACCCGAACCGCTTCATCGCCCACAACGGCGAAATCAACACGGTCATTGGCAATTCCAACTTCATGAAGGCGCGCGAATCGCTCTGCCAAAGCGAGCACTTCGGCGAGCACATCGAGCAGATCTTTCCCGTCATCAATGAAGATGGCTCGGACTCCGCCCGCTTGGACAATGCCCTCGAGTTCATGCATTTCGGCGGCTACGACCTCGTGCATGCCATGATGATGATGATCCCAGAGCCTTGGGAACGTCACACCATGATGGATGAGGAAAAGAAGGCCTTCTACGAATACCACGCCTGCTTGATGGAGCCTTGGGACGGCCCCGCTTCGATTACTTTCTCGGACGGACAGCAAATCGGCGCCGTGCTCGACCGCAATGGCCTGCGTCCGAGCCGCTACTATGTTACCAATGACGACCTCGTCATCATGGCCTCAGAAGTTGGCGTTATCCCTGACATCGATCCCCTCACCGTGATCGAAAAGGGCCGCCTACAACCTGGCCGCATGTTCCTCGTGGACATGAAAGAAGGTCGCATCGTGCCCGACGAGGAAATCAAGAAGCGTGTCTACTCCGCCAAGCCTTATCAGAAATGGCTCAGCGACAACCGCATCTTCCTTAAGGACCTGCCGAACCCCAAAGCCGAGAAATCCGTCGAGGAAGAACGCATCCTCGAGCGCCAAATCGCTTTTGGGTACACTTACGAAGATCTCCGCGCCCTGCTCGGACCCACTGCTACCAGCGGTGTGCAACCGATCGCGTCGATGGGTAATGACACCCCGCTCGCGGTCCTCTCGGACAAGCCGAAGCACCTTTATCAGTATTTCAAACAGATCTTCGCCCAGGTCACCAACCCGGCGCTCGACTGCATCCGCGAGGAACTCGTCACCTCCACGGAAACCTTTATCGGCTCCGAGGGCAACCTGCTCGAACCCGGACCGAAGAGCTGTCGCATGGTCCGTCTCGACAACCCGCTCATTGACAACACCCAACTCGCGAAACTGCGCGAGATCACAGAAGACGGGTTCAAGGCCACCACGCTCAACGCCCTCTTCCCCGCCGACAGCGATGGCAAGAGCCTCGAAGACGCCTTAAGCGAACTCTGCGCCGGCGCCGACCAAGCCATTACAGACGGACATAATATTCTAATTATCTCCGACCGTAATATCGACAAGGACAACGCCGCGCTCCCAACCCTGCTCGCGATGGGCGCTATCCACGAGCACCTCGTCGATGCTGGCACCCGCACCCGCGTCTCGATCGTTCTCGAATCCGGAGAAGCCCGCGAAGTCCATCATTTTGCCACCCTCATCGGCTTCGGAGCGGATGCGATCAACCCTTACATGGCCTTCGAATCTCTGCATCAGATGATTCGGGATGACATGATCGACATCGAGCTCGACAAGGCAGTTTACAACTTCATCAAGGGATCGATCAAAGGCGTCGTCAAGACGATGGCCAAGATGGGTATCTCCACTGTCGCCTCCTACCGTGGCGCACAGATCTTCGAAACGATTGGCCTCAATTCCGATCTGGTGAACAAGTATTTCACCGGCACCTCCGCCCGTTGTGAAGGCTCGGGCCTCACGCAGATCGCCGAGGAATCCCTCATCCGCCACCGCGCCGCATTCCCAGACCGCCACATCGAAGTCGATGATCAGGCGCTCGACTCCGGCGGCATGTATCAATGGCGCAAAGATGGTGAATACCACCTCTTCAACCCAGAAACGATTCACCTTCTCCAGAAGGCCGTCCGCACCGGCAGCTACGAAGTTTACAAGCAATACGCTCAGAAGGTGAATGACCAAGGCGAGAACCTATCAACCCTCCGTGGCTTGATGAAGTTCCGCAGCAACCGTAAGCCCGTCCCGATCGACGAGGTCGAACCGATTGAAGCCATCACTAAGCGCTTCAAGACCGGTGCGATGTCCTACGGCTCCATTTCGCAGGAAGCCCACGAGACCCTCGCCATCGCGATGAACCGTATCGGCGGCAAGTCGAACACCGGTGAAGGTGGCGAAGATCCAGAACGCTTTAAAACGATGGAGAATGGTGACAGCAAACGCTCCGCCATCAAACAGGTCGCGTCCGGCCGCTTCGGCGTCACCGGCGAATACCTCGTCAATGCCGACGAGATCCAAATCAAGATTTCTCAGGGCGCTAAGCCCGGCGAAGGGGGCGAACTCCCTGGCTCCAAGGTCTATCCATGGGTTGCCAAAGTTCGCCACTCCACTCCCGGCGTTGGACTCGTTTCCCCGCCTCCGCACCATGACATCTACTCGATCGAAGACCTCGCTGAGTTGATCCATGACCTGAAGAACTCCAACCCGCGCGCCCGCATCAACGTGAAGCTCGTCGCCGAAGTTGGAGTCGGAACCATCGCCGCTGGTGTCGCCAAGGCGCACGCCGACGTCATCCTCATCGCAGGCCACGACGGCGGAACCGGTGCATCCCCTGCCTCGTCCATCTACAATGCGGGTGCCCCATGGGAACTCGGCCTTGCGGAGACGAACCAGATTCTACTCCTCAACGACCTGCGCAGCCGCGTCGTTCTCGAAACAGACGGCCAACTCAAGACCGGCCGCGATGTCGCGATCGCCGCCCTCCTCGGTGCAGAGGAATACGGCTTCGCTACCGCCCCACTCGTCAGCATGGGTTGCCTCATGATGCGCGTCTGCCAGAAGAACACCTGCCCAGTCGGCGTCGCCACCCAGAACCCCGAGCTTCGGAAGAATTTCACCGGCAAGCCCGAGCACGTCGTCAATTTCATGCGCTTCATCGCAGAAGAATTGCGCGAGCACATGGCCGCATACGGTTTCCGTACGATCAATGAAATGGTCGGCCATGTCGAATGCCTCGACGCCGCCGCCGCCGCCGATCACTGGAAGGCCAAGGGCGTCGATCTCACATCGATCTTCCACAAGCCCGATGTCGACGACAACGTCGGCTCCTACTGCCAGCAAGAGCAGGATCACGGCCTCGATGTCGCGCTCGATAACACCCATTTGCTCGCGCTCTGTAGACCCGCCATCGAACGTGGCGAAAAAGTCCGCGCCGAGCTCCCGATCACGAACATCAACCGCGTCGTCGGGACCATCACCGGCAGCGAAATCAGTCGCAAATACGGTAGCGCGGGTCTGCCCGAGGACACGATCGAACTCAAGTTTAACGGTAGCGCCGGCCAATCCTTCGCCGCCTTCACGCCTCCCGGCATGACCTTCACCCTCGAGGGCGATGCCAACGACTACGTCGGCAAAGGCCTCTCCGGTGCCAAGATCGTGATCTATCCGCCAAAGGGCTCCCTCTTCGTCCCCGAGGATAACATCCTCATCGGCAACGTTGCCTTTTACGGAGCCACCCTCGGAGAAGCCTACATCAACGGCATCGCCGGCGAGCGCTTCTGCGTCCGCAACTCCGGTGTTAAGACCGTTGTCGAAGGTGTTGGCGACCACGGCTGCGAATACATGACCGGCGGCCAAGTCATCGTGCTTGGCTCGACTGGGCGTAACTTCGCTGCGGGCATGTCCGGCGGTGTAGCCTACGTTTACGACATCGACGGCAAGTTTGAGGATCGCCTCAACCACAGCATGGTGAACCTCTATCGCCTCGTTGAATGCGGCGACGAAGACATCGCCAGCGTCAAAGCTGAGATCGAAAAACACCTCGCCCTTACTGGCTCGAACCGCGCCAAGGAAATCCTCGATAACTGGGACCGCGAACTTCCTAAGTTCCACAAGGTCTTCCCGCGCGACTACGAACGCATGCTCGCATGTTTCAAGAAAGTCGAAGAGCAGGGACTCTCCGGAGACGAGGCAGCGATGGCCGCCTTCGAGCAAAACATGGCGGATACCTCACGCGTCGGCGGCAACTAGTAGCGATCACTTCAATTCAAAACCTTTAATACCTTATCATCATGGGCAAACCCACAGGATTCCTTGAAATCAAGCGGCAGACCGATTCTGAAACCGCACCCCTCGAGCGCATCAAAAACTGGAGTGAATTCAAAATCCACGGCGATCCGAAAGAACGTGCCGCCCAAGGCGCACGTTGCATGGATTGCGGCACTCCTTTTTGCCACACGGGTCACATCGTGTCCGGCATGGCTAGCGGCTGCCCGATCAACAACCTGATCCCAGAGTGGAACGACCTCATCTTCCGTGGTCGTTGGAAGGAAGCGATTGAGCGCCTTCATAAGACGAACAACTTCCCTGAGTTCACCGGCCGCGTCTGCCCCGCTCCTTGCGAAGGCTCATGCGTGCTCAGTGTGATCGAGCCCGCCGTCACAATTAAGAACAACGAGCAGGCCATCACCGACCGCGCTTGGGACGAAGGTTGGATCAAAGCCAACGCTCCCGCTTCACGCACCGGCAAGAAGGTCGCCGTCATCGGCTCCGGCCCTGCCGGCCTCTCCGCTGCCGACCAGCTCAACCAAGCCGGACACAGCGTCACCGTTTTCGAGCGTGAAGACCGCATTGGCGGCCTCCTCATGTATGGTATCCCCAACATGAAACTCGAAAAGGAGGGAGTCGTCACCCGCCGCGTCAACATGATGCGCGAGGAAGGCATTGAATTTAAAACCGGCATCTTCATCGGCAAGGACTCCAAGTGGACCGCTGAGAAGCTCCGTAAGGACTTTGAAGCCACCGTGCTCTGTTGCGGTGCTACCCTTGGCCGTGATCTCCCGATCGAGAACCGTGACGCCGAGGGCGTGCACCTCGCGATGGAGTTCCTCACGACCAACACGCGCCACCAGCTCGACAACAAGTTCAACGGCACCAATCCGGAGCTCAATGCCACCGGCAAAGACGTCGTCGTCATCGGTGGTGGTGATACCGGCACCGACTGCGTAGGTACCAGCCTGCGTCATGGCTGCAAAAGCGTCGTCCAACTTGAAATCATGCCACAGCCGCCAATGGAGCGCGCTGAAAACAACCCGTGGCCGGAATGGCCTAAGGTTTACAAAATGGACTACGGCCAAGAAGAAGCCGCCGCCAAGCAAGGTCAGGACCCCCGCTCCTACCTCGTGCAGACCAAGCAATTTATCAAGGACGATGCCGGTAAGCTTACAGGCCTCGAAATCTGTGAAATCGAATGGGGCAAAGACGACCAAGGTCGCTTCATCCCACAGGAAAAAGAAGGCACCGCCCGCGTCATTCCCGCTCAACTTTGCCTCCTCGCGATGGGCTTCCTCGGACCGGAACAAGAGATCGTTGACAAGTTCGCCCTCGAGACCGACCCACGCTCCAACGTCAAAGCCGAGCACGAGAAATACACCACCAATGTCCCAGGCGTCTTTGCCGCCGGTGACATGCGCCGTGGTCAATCCCTCGTCGTCTGGGCCATCAATGAAGGCCGCGGCGCCGCCCGCGAATGCGACCGCTTCCTCATGGGCGCAACTAACTTGCCGTAAGCTGACGGCAACCGCTTTGCCCCTCTCCAGAGCACTCAGCAGCGCACTCTACCTGGAGGAAACGGCTCCGCCGGTCCGCCGTCGCCCTACCCTAAAAACACGCCCAAAGGTAGGGATGGCTGTCCCCAGCCGCACGCAGCGCTGCTCCATAAGCGCGCCCTCAATGCCGACTATAGTCGGCTGCTCATCTAAAGGCTTGCACCGATCTACTAAATAATAGAGCGTAGCGTGACGTTTTATTATATATGCCTTCTGAATTGGACAATGAATGGATTCAAAAAGCTCTCCGCCGTCTTGGCGAGCTGGGGATAGCTGCGGGCATCCAGATCGAACTCAATATCTACGGAGGCTCCGCCATGATTCTCGCCTACCAGATCGGGCGTAGAACAAAAGACGTCGACGCCATCTTCACCCCGCGCGAAGAGGTTCTAAAGCTTTCTAAACAAGTCGCTGTCGAGCTCTCGCTCGATGAGTCCTGGTTGAATGACGAGGTGAAGGTCTTCGTCGCACCATTTGAGCAGAAACGCCTCCTTCCCCTCGAGTTCGAAGGCCTACGTATCCAGGTACCGACCGCGAATTACCTTCTGACGATGAAAGCCTTGGCCGCACGTCGACCAGCACCCGGCTATCCCGGCGACCACAGCGATCTCGTTTTTCTCATCCGAAAATTGGAAATCCACTCTGTTAAGGAAATTCAGGAAACAATCGATAAGCACTTCCCTGACGATGTCCTCCCCACCGACAAAGCGATCTATCTGGAAGAAATCATCGAGGAGGTTTGGTCCAATGAATAACGAAGCTCCCAGTCGCTGGCCACGCACTCTCGCCGAAGTGGCCGCATTTAGCCAAAGTCTAGAAGACTTCGGACGCTACCTCCGCGAATGGGAACACTCGATCTCGCGCAAAGGCGTGCACAGTCGCCCCGGCCTCAGGAAAGCCCTCGCCGACGAACCCATTGTATTAGAAAATAAATACACTGGCGGTGATATCGCCGACGCCTACCTGGCCGCCCTTGCAGAATGGCTCGTCCGCAAGCACGCGCTCAAAGAGATCGACTGGCCCAAAGATCCTAACCGCTACACCGAGCAAGCCTGGTGGGCAAACGGCTTTCAAGCCTCCCTCCTCGCCAGCACCCCAGCCTCTTTTCGCACGCGTAATCTTTTCACCATTCCGCACGACCCCTTCAAATCCCGCCGCGGACGCCCGCCCGTCACTGAAGAACAAAAACGCGAAAAACAAAGAGTCCGCCAAAAACGCTACCGCGATCACACGCGCGAGCTCCTCCAAATAGCCCGACAATTGGGGCACAGCTAAGAGCGAATTTCATGCTCAACAACTGCGGTCGGTTGGGGACAACCGACCCTACCCTAAACCCTGTTATCCTGAACATCCTGTCCAGCCATGTAGAAAACCCTCTGTGCCTCTGTGCCTCCGTGAGAAATCTATCTCTTTACTACTGCGGTCGGTTAGGGACAACCGACCCTACCCTAAGGTCTCGAGCAGGCGCTTGATCTCGTCGCGCTTGGCTTGAGTCTCGGCGAGTTGTTTGCGGGCGCCTTCGACGACTGCAGGCGGGGCGCTGTTGACGAATTTTTCGTTCTTCAACTTGCCTTCACCGGCACGGATGCCGCCTTCGAGTTTTTGTAGTTCTTTTTCAAGACGCGTGCGTTCGGCATCGACATCAATCGAGCCGGAGAGGTCGACGAAGACGGAACCCAGATTTGTCACTGAAGCAGGCATGCCTTCGGGAGCAGCGGACTCAATCGAGATCTTTGCTACCGGGATAAGGCTGAGGAGCATCTCCTCATTCTTCGTCAGCGCATCGCGGGAAGCATCGCTTTCTGGAACGACGTAAAGATCGACATCCTTTTTATTTGCGAGGCGATACTGTGCTTTGAGAGCACGGGCGCGGGTGATGAATTCTTTAAGCGATTCGAGTTCATTCGCTGTTGTATCTGAAATCTCAATACCTTGGGCCTTGAGGCCCGCTTCAATCTCGTCGGCTTTCGCCACGCGATTATCTTGAAGGAGCTTGCCTTCGACGGCGAAGCCGAGCCCTTGGAAGAGCTCTTCAGTGATGAAAGGCAGAACTGGATGCAGGAGTAAGAGTCCCTGACGCAGAACGAGGTCGATGACGGCGAGGGCGTTGTCTCGATTCGCTTCGTCGCGCAGGCGTGGCTTTACGATCTCAACATACCAGTCGCAATAGTCGCTCCAGAGGAAGGCGTAGAGCTGCTCGCAGTATTGCGGCATCTCATAGCGCTCGAAGTTGCCTTCGATCTTACGCGTCGTCTCGATGAGGCGGGCGAGGATCCAGCGGTCAGCGGTTTCGAGCTGGGCAGGATCAATGCGAGCAAACTGGCTCTCGAAGTCACTGCTTTTCACTACATCGCCACTCATCTGACGGAAGCGGATGGCGTTCCAAAGTTTATTACAGAAGTTGCGTCCGAGTTCTGAGGACGGCACGTCGATGCTTTCTCCATCCTTCGCCGGAGTGAACTTGTAGAGGATGTCTTGCCCGCTTGGCGCGAGACTGACGACGCCCCAGCGCATGGCATCGGCACCATACTTCTCGATGATCTCAAGCGGATCGGGTGAGTTGCCCAAGCTCTTCGACATCTTGCGGCCTTTGCCATCGCGAATAAGGCCGGTCATGTAGACGTCCTTAAACGGAATACGCTCTGCGAGCTGTTCATCGGTGAGGGTTTCGCTCGCCTCTCCTTTGAATTCGAGCCCCGCGATGATCATGCGGGCGACCCAGAGGAAGATAATATCAAAGCCCGTCACGAGGACGCTTGTCGGGTAGAAGTAAGCGAGCTCTTTGGCTCCTTCGCCGTTTTCTTCCGGCCAGCCAAAGTTTGCTAGGCACCAGAGCCATGATGAGGCCCAGGTATCCAAAACATCATTCTCCTGCTCCCAGTTCTCGGGATCACTTGGGCCATCGACGGAGACGTGGACGAGCTCAGGATTCTGATAATCGGCTTCAGTCCAAGCGGAGCGATCACTCCCCTTCTTATACCAGACCGGAATGCGGTGCCCCCACCAAAGTTGGCGGCTGATGCACCAGTCGATCTTGTCGTTCTGCATCGTATCGAGCCAATGCATGTAAGTCTTTTCCCAGCGCTTGGGGTGGAACTGGATGATGCCTTTTTCGACGACCTGCTTGGCTTCTTCGACCTTCGGGTAGCGCATCCACCATTGTTGGGTGAGACGCGGCTCAACCGGCACGCCACCGCGCTCGGAGTAGCCGACGCTGTTTTCGTAGGCTTCGGTTTCGACGAGGAGTCCGAGTTCTTCGAGCTTCGCGATCGCTTTTTTGCGGGCTACGAAGCGATCGAGGCCGGCAAAGTCTTCTCCCGCTATGGCGCTGAGGGTGCCGTCGGGATTGAGGACGTCGATGATTGGCAGGTCGTGGCGTTGGCCGATCTCAAAGTCGACCGAGTCGTGCGCAGGCGTGACCTTGAGGCAACCGGTGCCAAATTCGCGGTCAACTGCCTCGTCACCAACGATAGGAATTTCTTCGCGTGGGAACGGGCGCCAAATTGTCTTTCCGATGAGATGCTGATAACGCTCGTCCTCAGGGTGAACCGCCACAGCGGTGTCGCCCATGATTGTCTCTGGACGCGTCGTCGAGATCTCCAAGTGCGTGCGCTTCACTCCATCGGGACCGGTGGACGGCTCGGCAAGCTCGTAGCGCATCTTGTAGAAGGAACCTTTCTGCGGACGCATGAGGACCTCTTCATTGCTGAGCGCAGTCTGGTCTTTCGGGCACCAGTTACTCATGCGTAGACCGCGGTAGAGGTAGCCGCGCTCGTAGAGTTTCACGAAGGCCGCTAGAACCGCTTTCGCATAGCTCTCATCGAGGGTGAAGCTCTGGCGATCCCAGTCGCAGGAAGCACCGAGTTTCTGGAGCTGATTAAAGATGATGCCGCCGTGCTCTTCCTTCCACTTCCAAACTTCGTCGACAAACTTTTCGCGCCCGAGGTCGCGGCGATCGATGCCCTCTTCCTTCAGCTTCTTCTCGACCCGAGATTGCGTCGCAATGCCAGCGTGGTCGGTCCCGGGGTACCAGAGCGCCGACTTTCCTTCCAAGCGGGCACGGCGGGTAAAGATGTCCTGAAGGGTGTTGTTCAGGATGTGTCCCATGTGCAGAATCCCCGTCACATTCGGCGGCGGAATCATAATCGCGTGCGGCTCACGCTCGTCGTCGACAGTGGCCGCGAAGGCTTTTTGGCGGAGCCATTCGGCATACCAGCGGTCTTCTACAGCAGAGGGGTCGTATGTTTTGGCGATTTCGGACATGGTCTGAAAGGGGCTTAAAAGAAGCCGAAAAGAGAGTTCTTCCCAGCTCAGTAGGTCAACGGGAAACGCTAGGGGGGCAATCTAAGGGAAGGAGAAACAATCCGGCTACTCTTCCGTCTTGCCCCACGCCCGCACAACCCCAGCGTGAGGCGATGGATAGCACCGAAGTGCGGCTACAAAAGTATCTCGCGGACCAAGGCATCGCCTCCCGCCGCCAAGCAGAAACTTTCATCGAAGAAGGGCGCGTGCGCGTGAACGGCCAACGCGCTAAACTCGGGACGAAAGTCACCGCGGGCAAAGATGAGGTCGTCTTCGATGGCAATCTGATTGGTCACATCCAGCAGAAGCCCGTCGTTCTCGCTTTGAACAAACCGAAGGGCCTTCTCTGTAGCCACCGCGATCCGTATCACAAGCGGACGATATATGACCTCATTCCTCCGCCCTTCAGCGAGCAACGTCTCTTCTGCGCTGGACGCCTCGACAAGGAGAGCGAAGGCCTGATCATCATCACAAACGACGGCGCACTCGTTCACCGCCTGACCCACCCTTCGAGCCAAATCATCAAACGCTATAAGGTGACTCTCGATAAAGACTTCAACGAGAAGCACACGCGCAACCTGCTCGAAGGCATCACCTGGGAGGGCGAACGCCTGAAGGTAGAGAAGGTCCTTCCCGATCGCCACGTCGGCTGCCAAAACCAACTCGAACTCCACCTCCACCACGGGAAGAAACGTGAGATCCGCCGCCTCATGGTCGCACTCGGTTACGATGTGCAGCGTCTCCAACGCTTCCAAATTGGAAATCTCGGGGTGAAGGGCATCAGCAAGGGACAAGTCAAAGTCCTCCGCAAATCGGATATCGATCGATTATTCAATTGAACTGAACAAAGCTTCACGACACACTTTTAAAACCTTTCCCAATGAGAACTCTGTCCTTCATCACCCTCTTTGCCACGATCACACTTTTGGCTTCAGCGGTTCAGGCGGTGCCTGTATCGCTCTATGCAACCCCGAATGAGTCGAGCCGCGTTATCGCCGTCGCAGAGCCAGGCTCAAGCAGCCTAGAACACAGCCAAAAGGTCTCGGAGCTTCCGGGTTGGAACTTTGCCGCTTACACTGGACCGATCACCGGTTATGTTGCGCTCGCCGATGTCGATGACTCCGGAAAACCAACCCTTGGCGCTCCCCTCCTCCTCGAGCCTAGCAGCGATGCCGAATCGATCGCATCCATTTTCCCCAGCGATGAGGTCTTGATCGAGACAAGTTCAAACCCAGAGTTCTTTCTCGTCACTTTTCAATCCTCGATCGGCCTCTACTATTCTGACCAACAACCCGTTGAAGTTATCATCGTGGATGATGTCGTCGGCACAGTGGATACACCACCCGCAGTGGAAACCCCTGTGATAGAAGCGCCTGCAGTTGCAACGCCCGCAGAGGTCAAAGTGCCAGCGCCCACTGCACCTCCAGGACCGAAGCAAAAACCCACTCTAGTGGATACGTCCTTCACCCTGCGCGGCACCCTTCAGACCAAAATCTCTTCGTTCTATTTCTTTGCCCCTCGTCATCGCTATCTGCTGAAGGACGACGATGGATCCCGCCTCGCGTGGCTCGAAATTGACAACGCGGTGCTGGCTCGACCGCTATCGTCCCTCATTGGCAAAGAAGTCGTCATCTATGGCGATCGAAAGCTGCTCCCTGAAAGCAGGGGTGCTTACATCGCGGTTCGAAGCATCCGCATCGCTTTCTAGGATAGCTAAACTTTTTCAGGCAGTTACAAAAGTAGGCACCTCATTCTTTGTTTAGGACAGAGAAGAGAGCCCACGCACAGGCTTCGTCTAAAGTTATTCATATGAACGTAATTAGTGGTAAAACCATCTCTCAAAGTATCTTCAACGAGATCAAAGACTGTGTCAGCCAGCTGGATGGGCGTCCGCCAGCGGTGGCCTTTATTCGAGTTGGTGACGATCCAGCGTCCGTTTCCTACGTCCGCACGAAGGAAAAGCGGGCAATTGAAGTCGGGATCAAGTCACTCATGCACTTGCTCCCGGAAACAATCAGCCAAGAGGAGCTATTTGCCGTCATCGACGAGCTAAATGCAGACGAGACGATCGATGGGATCCTCGTACAGGCCCCGCTCCCGAGCCATCTCGACGAACGCGCCACCTTCAACCGCGTCTTACCGGACAAAGACGTCGACGGCTTCAACAGCGCCAATCTCGGCCGCCTTGTGCAAGACGATCCAGACGGATTTATCGCCTGCACCCCAGCGGGCGTCGTAGAGATGATCAAACGCAGCGGCATCGAAACTACGGGTCGCCACGTCGTCGTGCTCGGCCGAAGTCTCATCGTTGGAAAGCCCGCAGCCCTCCTTTTCATGCGCAAAGGCGCTTTCGCAGATGCGACCGTGACGGTCTGCCACTCACGCACCCAGAACCTAGCAGAGATCACAAAAAAGGCAGATATCCTCATCGCGGCGATAGGAAGACCTCATTTTGTCACTGCGGATATGGTTAAAGAGGGAGCCGTGGTGGTCGATGTTGGAATCAATCGTGTTGATGCACCTGAAACAGCAAAAGGTTACAAAGTCGTAGGAGATGTTGATTATGACGCTGTGGCCCCGAAAACATCACATATCACTCCCGTCCCTGGCGGGGTTGGTCTAATGACAGTGGCCATGCTCATGGCTAACACCTTCAAAGCGTACCAGCTCCATACCGCCGCCCTGAAAACATAAAACTCAGTGAAAACTCCTTCCAAAGTCCTCGTCGTTGACGACCAGCCCGTAAATGTAAAACTTCTCCAACGTAAATTGGAGCGCGTGGGCATGAGTGTCGTCACTGCATTTCGAGGGGAGCAAGCACTCAAACTTGCTAAGGAAGAGCTGCCAGACATTATCCTTCTCGACATCATGATGCCTGAAGTGGACGGATTTGAAGTCTGGCGTCGGCTCAAAGAGAAGAAGTCAACCAAGTCGATCCCAGTCATCTTTATCACTGCGAAGACATCTCGTGAGGGTAAACTGAAGGGTCTAGATACAGGCGCTGCAGACTACATTACAAAACCGATCGACCTCGACGAAACGATCGCTCGGATCAATGCGCAGCTTAAAATCCAGCAAAACCACAAAGAGAATCTAAACCTGCAGAACCGCCTCAGTGAGATGCGCAAGCAGGCTGCCGTCGGCCATGTTGTCGAAGGGATTGCTCACAATTTAAATAATCTCCTTGGGGTCGTCGTTGGCTACCTCGATCTCATGCGTAACTCTTTCGATTCGAAAGAACGTTTCGACCGCAGCTCTGACCAGCTCGACAGTGGCGTAAAGCGCTTGGTGGAGATCGTTCGCCAGCTCACGACAGTGGCTGAGTTCGATGAAGTCAGAAAGTCACCCCACTCCCTCGAAGTCATCGTCGAGAACGGCATTCAACGCTTTCATCAGGAAACGGGGATACACCATCCCGTGAAGCTCACGATGCGCGATCTGGACATGGACATCGATACGAACGCTGAGATGCTCGAAGACACCGTCGTCCGACTGCTTACTAATTCGTGGGAGAGCTATGAGCGCTTGCCGGAAGTGCCGGAAACACGGCCACTCAATATCGAGGTAGCGATGTCTAGCTATTTGGATAAACCGGCTGCACTGATCCAAATCATCGACGAAGGCTGCGGACTTCCCGAAGATATGTTGGAAAACGTCTTTGATCCATTTGTCACCACCGACCCAGCTGTTGGGCGTGGCATGGGAATGACAATTGCACGTCACTCAATTCGCTCCCTTGGCGGTGATATCCATATCTCAAACCAGCCGACCGGCGCCGCCATCGTTGCGATCAAGCATCCCTTGGGTATTGATGACAAACCATCGATGGTGGACGTCGTCTCAGGCAAAGCGCAGGTAAATCTGCCCGTCAGCAACCGCTTTTAGAAGCGCGCTGGGGAGAACCCAACGCGAAAGGTGCCTTGCCAGTCGGGGCATTCTTAACAATAGTCTCACTGATATGAAATCAGGAGAGCAGCTCGGCTTCATAGGTTCAGGCCGCATGGCGCAAGCCATGATCAAAGGGATTCTCGAAAACGCTTATTGCGCACCCGATCAAATCCGATGCACCAGCGCGACGGATGGAACAGGAGAAGCCGCAGCGACACGTTTTGGCATTTCATACACGCCTGATCTCGACGCGCTCGTCGATCCCAGCGATACGCTCATCCTCGCGATTAAACCGCAGCAGCTGAATGACCTTCCGAGCTCTATTGCAGAGGACACGCAGGGCAAGTTGATCGTCTCGATCCTTGCAGGCACTCCGCTCAAAAAGCTCCAAGCGACCTTTCCAAAAGCACGCAACATCGTCCGCGCGATGCCCAACACACCGGGCATGATCGGGCATGGGGTGACTGCTTATGCTTCGGCAAACACCCTCAGTGAAACTGACGACAGTATCGCCGTCGGACTCCTCGGGGCCCTAGGAAAACTCATTTCCCTGCCGGAAGATAAGCTGGACGCTGTCACCGGCGTGAGCGGAAGCGGACCAGCCTACCTCTTTGAATTTGTCGCAGCCCTCCGCGACGGTGGTATCGCAGCTGGGCTCGACAGCGAGACAGCCTATACCCTCGCTCTGGAAACGACGCGAGGCGCTGCCGAACTGCTCAAACAAGTACCTGAGACACCCGAGCAACATCGCGACTGGGTGAGCTCTCCCGGAGGCACGACGCTCGCTGGGCTAGGCGTAATGAAAAGCCACGACGTTCGCCAAATTCTGAAAGACACCGTTCTCGCAGCCGCCGCCCGCTCGAAAGAGCTCGCGCAGGATTAAAGGTCGAGATCAACGCCCACTGGGCAGTGGTCGCTTCCCATCACATCCGGCCAGATAAAGGCGTCCTTCAAATTCGGGCGCAGTGCTTCTGACAAGCAAACGTAGTCGATTCTCCACCCGACATTTCTAGAGCGTGCACCCATCCGGTAGCTCCACCAAGTGTAGTGATCAGGCTCATCTGGATGCAGCTCGCGGAAGCTATCGATAAAACCCGCCTTAAAGTGTCCTGAAAGTTCACTACGTTCTTCATCGGTGAAGCCGGCGTTCTTTCGATTCGTTTTCGGATTCCTCAAATCGATCTCCTCGTAGGCAACATTGAGGTCACCGCAGAAAACCAGTGGCTTCTTAGCTGAAAGGGCCGAGCAATATTTACGAAATTTCTTGTCCCAAGTTTGCGTCCGAAACTCGAGCCGCGCGAGCTCGTTACCCGAATTTGGGGTATACACATTGAGGAGGTAAAAGTCATCGAATTCCGCGGTAATCACCCTGCCCTCTGCATCCCCTTCGGCCTCGCCAATGCCAGTCCAGACTGAGATCGGTGCAACGCGTGTGGCAACCAGCGTACCTGAGTAGCCTAGCTTGTTAGCCGAGTTCCAAAACACCTGATAGCCCTCCGGCCAATCAAACTCAACCTGCTCGGCTCGCGCCTTGATTTCTTGCAGGCAAATCACGTCAGCGTCGGCCTTCGCGACAAAGTCAGCAAAGCCCTTCCCGATGGCAGCCCTCAGGCCATTCACATTCCAGCTCACAATACGCATACCTTCGAGGCTCATCGAGCCCTCCCTCAAAGCAAGGGTTATCGGCACTTTTTGAAAAGATGAGACACTTGCTATTACGATGCCGGCACGTTTGTCTGGATAAGAACTATGATCCTAACAAATTTGGAAACCGTCCCTGGTAAAAATATCCTGGCACATTACGGACTGGTGTCGGGCAACACGGTACGAGCAAAGCACGTTGGTAGGGACATCGCTGCGAGCCTCAAAAACATCGTCGGAGGCGAGCTCAAAGGTTACACAGAACTTCTTGAAGACTCGCGCAAAGAAGCAACCGCGCGCATGTCCGAGCAGGCGACAGCACTTGGAGCGAACGCCGTCATCAATATACGCTTTTCCACCTCCGCCGTGGCCCAAGGCGCCTCCGAACTCTACGTCTACGGCACTGCCGTAAGCGTCGAATAAGGACCAGAAACGAATCACGCGAACGATGTCTACTGGACTCCTCATTGCCCTCGCCTATGGCATACCGCTGATCTTAGCCGTCGGTGGCTTGATCATCGGAACGATTCTTGAGCGGCGCCACTTCGTCTCGATACGTGAACGCGAAGCTCGCTTTCTACATTGCCCAGCGATAACGAGCAAACACTGGGACGCATCCCGAACCGTCGACGCAAGCACGATCGTTTCGGCATCGACGGTTGTTTCTCTCGATTACTTTAAGCGCATTCTAGCTAACTTAAGAAACCTCTTTGGAGGGCGTGTTCGCTCCTACGAAACCCTCATGGATCGCGCAAAACGCGAAGCGATTCTTCGCCTCCACGAGGCTTCACCTGAATGCGAGATCATCCTTAACCTCCGTATTCAAACCACTACGATCGTATCCGTGCACAACCGCGGCAAAGGTATCGGCGGTATTGAGGTCCTCGCATACGGTACCGCTGTGCGTTATACGGCTGTTTAAATGAAGTTCGTCCAACGTCCGCTTGGCGAAGCCACTGAAGTGAACAGTGGAGGCGGCATAGGTTCAAAAATTCGCGAGATTGCGACCCTCGGTGGTCTAGCACTCCTCACCCTCCTCGGTCTCTTTTTTGTCGTTAGCTGGATCACTGATGCAGTCGTTTACCGACTTTCACCGCAAAGAGAAGCCAAGCTCTTTGCCTTCTACGGCGACACCTTCACGGGGGATATTCAGGTTCCGGAAGCACTCGAGGCAAAATGGTCAAAAGCACACGAACTCCTCGATGAACTCGTCGCCGCATCCGATCTCGGCGAGATCAATTTCAAGCTGGGATATCTCGCATCAGAGGAACCCAATGCCCTCGCTGTCCCCGGAGGCTCAATCGTTCTAACTCAAGGCCTCCTCAAGGGCGTCGAAAGTGACATTGGCCTCGCCTTCGTCCTCGAGCACTCCCGCGAGCGCGAAGCGGCAGCCGATGCCTACGCGATCGCCCTCCTTGAAAAGACTTATGAGACGACAGAAGGTGCCGGGGAACTCTTTCGGCTACTCGAAGAAACGAATGATCTACCTGGCTGGGCCTACATGTTCGCAACCCATCCCGATAACCTCGAGCGCTTGAAGAAACTCGCCAAAGATACGCAATAAAACGGAGACCAAACGGGGTGTTTCACCTAATTCGTGCTTGATCCTAAATGACATAAGCGCCATAAAAGGCATTTCTCTGTCTAAAATATCTGTATAGGAACTGTCATGAAACACGCCCCGATTCTCTCCCTCTCTGTCTTTCTCGCCGCCTCTGCTGCAACGTCCGTTAGCGCCACCATTATGATGACGCCGGTGCAAAACGGCACCTTCGGGAGCTCCAGTGATGGCACCTATACCGACTTTGCCTTTGGGCCTACTATTTTGGCGGGCAAGACCAAATCAGCGGCTTTAAGAAATTCGATTCATCACTAGGCACCCTCACAAGCGTCCTCCTCTCTTTCACTTACACAGCGTCAGCAGACACCTCCCTAGAAGTCTATGCGGTTGGACCGGACATCCCGTTTGGTGACGGTTTCTTTGCCTCTTATTTCTCGGATGTTCAAACCGACGTGATCTACGGCCCTTCGAATACTTCATTCGGCCATTCAGCAGTGACGCACGGCTTTAGTCTCACCGGCGGCTACATTGATGGCGACGTTGACGATTTTGTTTTCTTCGACCCGAACGAAGGTGATGATGTTTTAGTGGCTTTCGACGGATCCCACGATGCTGCTGGACCAGACACCGCAAACGGTCAAATCGATCCTGCAGCCTCATTTTTCTTCGCGAATGATTTCGTCGGATCACCAACCGAAGAAGTAGATACCCTTTTCGCTGGTTTCTACTTAGAGGCTATTGATGGTTTTGATGCAGACACCTCGCTCGACCCAAACACGGTCTTTGTTGACGTAGGCGTCATGATGGACGCAGGCACCGCTACACTCCAATATGTTTACGATGATGGTATTGGCGCTATCCCAGAACCTGCCACCGCCAGCGCACTCTTCGGCCTGATCGCACTGGGCGGGATGATTACGCGCCGGCGGCGCTAAGCTAAAGCGACCCCCTCGGCTTCAATGAGCCGTATCAAACTTTGAAGCGGGTAACTTGGCCCGTTTCTTGTTTTTCAGCCTCTTCGCTAGCTTCAGCCACTGTGCCTGCGACACGATGTAGCCAACGCAACTAGGCTTTCCACAGCGGCATGTATGATCGAGGAAATGCTCGATATCGTACCCGTAATCGAAGGAGATCTCTTCGCCTTTGCGAATGTCGCTCAAGGCATAGAGGTAGAGCCGACCATCTTCATCGATCATCTCGGCATTCGGCTCACAGGTGTGGTTGATCAGTCGTGCTGGATTCCACTCCTTGTCCCCGTCGAGATCATGCGTCTCATCGAGGTCAAAAATGTAGACGGAAGCCCCACCTGTATGTTGCGACGTTTCGAAGAGCTCATTGCCTCGGCGATTCGACTCCTCTTTGTCGATGAGTTCACCGCGGTATTCAATGATCTTGCTCCCTAGACGAAGGTTTCGGGAGGTAAAGACGCCCCGTCCATGGATCTTGGAAAAGCGGATCTCACAAAAGGCGTTCACCGGTCGTGGTGAGGGCTGCTGAAAGTGATTCGAAAGCATCGGACTGTTTTTCTGTGGGCTCATTCGACGGGGGCAAGTTCGGAATCAAATCATCATCGGTAAACTTGCTTTAGAAATAAAAGCCCCTAGCCTCCAGAAAATGTCAGAAACGACTGCAAAAGAGATTGTCGATGAGGCCACCTTTGAGTTTACGATCGGAAATCACACCGAGGCGCTCGAACTGCTCAAACGGGCAATCAGCCTTGATAACGACTGCTTCGATGCTTGGCTCGCCAAGACCGAAGTCCACTTCGACTTGAGAGACCTAGACGAAGCGCTCAGCGCGGGTGAAACGGCGCTCAAATTGAAGCCTGAAGACGTCCATATTCAAACAAGCCTCTCTCGTATTTGGATGGAACGGGGCGACAAAGATAAAGCAGAACACTACGGCGCACAAGCACGTCTCAAAGGCTGGAAAGTCGAACTTCAGTCAGATTCCGAAGAGTCCTAAGGACCGAATCCTCAGATAATTAACCCTCGACGAAAGCAGCTTCGATCCATTCGATAATGCGCTTCCCCGTTCACTATGGCCACTGAAACACCGGAATTTATTCTCGAATTTGAAAGACCCCTGCGCGACCTCCAACGCCAGCTCGATGCTTTGCGCGTAACCTCAAAGGAACACTCCTTCGACGTCTCAAAAGAGGTCGCTGCGATCGAAGAACGGATCGAGGAAACAAAGCGTAACATTTACTCGAATCTGAGCCCGTGGCACCGCGTTCAACTTTCCCGCCACCCAAAGCGCCCATTCTCCTTGGATTACATCAAACTGATGTTTGAAGACTTCCAAGAGTTGCACGGCGATAGGGTTTTCGGCGACGACCAAGCCCTTATTGGAGGCACCGCTTCTTTCGATGGGGAACCCGTCATGATCATCGCCCAACAAAAGGGTCGAGACGTGAAGGAAAACCTCCAGCGCAACTTCGGCATGCCCCACCCTGAGGGCTACCGCAAAGCTCTCCGCCTTTTCCAACTCGCCGAAAAGTTTAAACTCCCGGTGATTTGCTTTATCGATACAAAAGCTGCCTACGCAGGTGTCGGTTCGGAAGAGCGCCACGTAAGCGAGGCGATCGCGCGCAATCTTCGAGAAATGTCGATGCTCGGCGTTCCAATCGTAGGAGCCATCCTCGGCGAAGGTGGCAGTGGCGGCGCACTTGGTATCGCGGTCGTCGACCGTCTTCTCGTCCTCGAGCATGCCTACTACTCAGTCATCCCACCTGAAGGCTGTGCAGCCATTCTTTGGCGTAATCGCGCCTTCGCAGAACAAGCCGCAGACGCCCTCAAGCTGGGCGCCCGTGAGCTGATCAAACAGGGTATCGCTGACCTGGTTGTTGAAGAACCTCTCGGAGGTGCCCATCGCGATCCGGCAGCTGCTGCCAAAGAGCTTAAAAAGCAGATCACGAAGCAACTCAATGCGCTCAAGAAGCTGTCTAAAAAGAAGCTCCTCGACGAGCGGTACAATAAATACCGCCAAATGGGTAAATATACTGAGGAAACGATCCGCTCCCTCAGCGCAGCACAGTCTTAGAGGCGGGTCTTAACCTGTCTACTGAATAGGCCGTCGATCGACAGTCATTCAGCATCCTCAGATCGCATATATGAGATGCCCACTAGGGCTTTCGCTCTAAGTCTTTCTACTTAGATCACGATCGTGCATTCATTAGATGCACTTGGAATAAGCTTCAATTGTGAACAAACGAAGCCCGATGCTTATATAAAGCCCTGCGAGGACGATATATTCATCAACGGCTATGCTTCTGTATTCCAACACCAAAGTCCTCATTATCGAGGACGAAGAGATGTTTCGTACCATCCTGGTTCGCTACTGCCAGATGTGGGACTACTCGGTCGTGGGATCCTGCGACAATGGGCGGGATGGTCTCATCCAAACGGTACGCCTCCAGCCGGAGCTTGTTTTGATCGATATTGATATGCCTGAATACGATGGCCTAGACGTCATCGCAGCTATCCAGCTGAAAGCACCGCCGACCAAAACGATGATCATTACGAACACCTCAAATGGCATGAATCTTCCAAAGGCGCTCAAGCTGAACGTCAGCAGCATCATCGATAAACGCACTGATTCCTTCGATAACATCGGGAAGGTGATCCCCGATGTGCTCGCTGGGAAGAAATACTTTTCGCCGACGGTCCGTGACGCCGTCCGGCGCCTCTACCCTGAGAGTGTGTCCGTCGGTACTCTATAGCACGACGCGCAGGCCATCGTAAGCGAGTTCAACCTTTGGCGGTAGAACCGCACTAAAACGGTCGTGGTCGACCATGTAGGTCATATGGGTAAAGTAGGTTGCCTTGCCTTCGAGATCCGCCGCCGTAGCAAGCGCCTCATCGATCGTCATATGCGTCGGGTGTTCCATCGGGCGCAATGCATCGAGCACAATCAAATCTGCCTCATGCGCAAGAGCTCTGCCCTCCTCCGGGACACGCTTGCAATCTGTGAAATAGGCCAGGCGCTTACCGGTTGCGTTCTCTTCAAAAACAAGTCCGAGCACGTCGACGTTTCCATGCGGAAGCAGACACTTTTTTACGGTCCCTCCAGGCAGCTCCAAAACTGAAGGCATTTCATGGAGCTTAAAAGCGGGGTATCCGCGTGAAGCCGGTCGATCACCGATGGCGTAGGGGAATATCGCGCGGACGCGACCAAGCCCAGCCTCTGTCGAGTAGACAGGAAGTGCGCGCCCATCGCGCAAATCGATAAACCGGCGCAGATCATCCATCCCTGCGATATGATCCGCATGCCCGTGCGTAAGAATGAACGTATCGACTTTTTCGATACGGTTTTGAATACACTGGAGTCGGAGTTCTGGCGCGGCATCGATTTGGATGTGGTGACTACCCATAATAACGTGCGCGCTCGTACGCGTCCGCCAGTTGCGCTTATCCTCAAGGTCGAGCCCCTTTGAATCATGCGCGATCATCGGAACTCCTTGAGATGTACCAGTGCCTAAGAAAACGATCTCCATTAACGACCTCATCGAGGCAAAGGCTCAGCCAATGAGCAAAGCCGAATTTTGATATTTTCGCCCCACCCACGCCAAAGCCAATGCAGCAATAGCTCGCGCTTGTATATTTCAGCCCGCAACGACACCATCGCTAGGCTCGCCGAGGGCGCCTGACACTTAGGCTAGATAACCTCTAGATCTTCGTTCCGCGCTCACGTGCGACGGTGTGGAAATCTCCAAGCAAGACCTTCGTCAGTTCGCCCACAACGCCAGACCCGAGCTTACGATCATCCATTTCGACGACTGGAATCACCTCTGCGGCTGTCCCCGTGAGGAACATTTCGTCACAGGTCCAGAGCTCGTAACGGGTCAGATTCTTTTCAGAAATCTTCATTCCGCGCGCTTCCATCAAGTCAATCACCGCACCGCGAGTGATCCCCTTCAATGCACCGGCAAAAAACGGTGGAGTGAACCATTCATCGCCCTGGCGAATAAATAGGTTGTCGCCCGTACACTCGGCAACGAAACCGTCATCGTTCAACATCACGGCCTCGAGGCAGCCCGCGGAGATGGCTTCCATCTTCGCGAGGATATTATTCAGATAATTCAGGCTCTTAACCATCGGAGGGAGCGCAGCCGGATTGATCCGCCGTGTCGCCGCCGTCACGATTTTGAGGCCCTTCTCGTAGTATTCCTCTGGATACAGTGTAATCTTGTCTGCGATGATAAAGTGGGACGGCTTCTTGCAGGTAAACGGGTTGATTCCCAGATTACCGACGCCACGAGTGATAACCTGACGGATGTAGCCGTCACGAAGCCCATTCACCCGACAAGCCTCACAGACCGCCTCCTTCAACTCTTCGCGCGACCAAGGCAGGTCTAGCCGAATCGCCTTCGCCGAAAGCTCAAGACGATCGATATGCTCGTCCAGCATGAAGACGTTTCCGTCGTAAAGACGGATACCCTCGAAGACACCATCGCCATAGAGCAAGCCATGGTCGAAAACCGAAATTTTCGCATCCGCTTCATCCACAAATTCGCCATCTAGAAAGACCTTCATAAGTCGCCCAAGGTGAACAGCCCTCGCCCGCATGTCTAGCCGATTGACAACATCCTCCAGATTTGAGAGTTTAGTCGGCTTGTTCTTTGAGAAGGTCATATACCTTCATCACACAGCGTCATTCTTCCGTTACCTGCTTTTATGTCAAAAAAAAGGGGGGTGTTCCGGAATTCGACCGTTGATAGAAGGGGATTGTGGCAGGTCGGAGTTGGTCGAAGGCTCCGTCAAAATCGACCACTTGCATAACTGCAAACGAAGAATACGCTCTCGCGGCTTAATTGACCCGAGACGGCTAACCCGTGATACTCGCTAACGGGGGCGCCGCCAACTAGCGAGCATAGCCAACGTCGGGTTACCGGGCTTTGGCCGTATCTAACAGGTTCCTAGCCCTACTGGAGCGTGGACTGCCGCGCCAAATGGGCGAATATCAAATGCAGCCCTATACCTGTAGATGTGATCCCCCTAAGTCATCGGGACGCGGGTTCGACTCCCGCCACCTCCACCATTTTTTAAGCGGCATACAGGGCCACTAGCCCTCATTCCTGCTCTTATCCAGTCAACTCATTGCTGGATTTGGAAGCGTAGATGTTCATACCATCGCTACGCCAACCCATCTATCCAACCTCGCTACAATCGGCCCCGCCGAAGACGCGCCCCTCCCAAATTCCTTTCGCGAAAGTGATCTCGAAGCCGGTTGGTATTTCGAAGAGAATTTCGGCTACTACTACGCCACCTCTGAAGTCCGTGGAGGCGCCACAACCACCGGCTGGATCTATTCTCCATGGACCGATTGGGCCTATATGCTCCCCCGAGCAGCCAATGGCAGTTTCTGGCTCTGGCACCTTGAACTGGGCTGGTGTTTCATGGGCGCCGATGTCGCCGACTACATTTGGCTCAGCTCCGCCGGTGAATGGATCTTTTTCATCAACGACGACCCGACCGCCGCCTACTACTACAGCTTTGCCCACAATCGCTGGACCGCCTTCAGTGAGGTTCCTGCGGTCAACTTGCGAGGCTTCGATCAGTTCGTAACCGATATTTTTAATGAGGGCGTCGAAACGTATCAAATCACCCCGAATGCAGCAGGCACGGGAGGCACGTTTTCAATCAGCGGAACAGAAACATTAGGTTTAGATACCGCCAGCATCACCTTCTCGGGAACGTTCTATTTCGCCCTCCCGAGCCCGACCTCAGGCCAAGCCTCCCTCGTATTCGATATCACAAACTACGCTATAGAAGTGAGGCCCTTTAGGGGTCAGAAAATCACCTTCAATGGGACTGCCCAACAGTTCTACAACAGCTATGGGCAAACACTTCCCGACGAGCTCGAATTCAATTTGATCTTCGACCGTAAATCCAGCGGCAGCTACACCGCCGCCGCCAAATTCAATAGCACTAACCTCCTATTTGAAGACGGATCCTTCGGCCTTGAATAGCCTTCGCCGCTTCTAGGCGAGAAGTAGCTAAATCCATCCCGAGAATTTTCCCATTCTCGATTCTTGTGCTAGCGTTCCTCTATGAAGCTCTACTAGCTTATAACCTACCCACTTTTCAAACCACTGAACGAAATGTCTCCAAACGAATCCGATATCAGCAAATGCCCTGTCATGGGCGGCGCAAACAGCACAAACACGGGCACCGCAGCCAACCAACGCTGGTGGCCCAATCAGCTTAAACTCAGCATCCTCCGCCAAAACTCGAAGAAGTCTGACCCGATGGGCGACGGCTTCGACTACGCAGCTGAATTCGCCAGCCTCGACCTCGCAGACGTCAAAGCCGACCTCGAAAAGCTCATGACGGATTCTCAAGAGTGGTGGCCTGCTGACTACGGCCACTACGGCCCTTTCTTCATCCGGATGGCATGGCACAGCGCCGGCACCTATCGCATTCAAGACGGCCGCGGGGGCTCTGGCTCCGGCACACTTCGATTTGCTCCGCTCAACAGTTGGCCCGACAACGCCAACCTCGACAAAGCCCGCCAACTCCTCTGGCCGATCAAGCAGAAGTATGGCCGCAAAATCTCTTGGGCCGACCTCATGGTCCTCACCGGCAACGTCGCCCTCGAATCGATGGGCTTCAAAACCCTCGGCTTCGCCGGAGGCCGCGAAGATGTCTGGGAACCTGAAGAAGACATCTACTGGGGACCTGAAGGCGAATGGCTCGCCGACGAGCGCTACAGCGGTGAGCGCGAACTCGAGAACCCGCTCGGCGCAGTCCAAATGGGGCTCATTTACGTCAACCCCGAAGGTCCCAACGGCGATCCAGATGCGATCAAAGCCGCCCACGACATCCGCGACACCTTTGGCCGCATGGCGATGAATGACGAAGAGACCGTCGCTCTGATCGCAGGTGGACATACTTTTGGCAAAGCGCATGGCGCCGCCGACCCAGAGAAATACGTCGGGGCAGAACCCGAAGCCGCTCCCCTCGAAGCTCAAGCCCAAGGCTGGCTGAGCAGCTACGGTAGCGGAAACGCAGGCGACACGATCACCTCCGGGCTCGAAGGGGCTTGGACAAGTCAGCCCGCCAAGTGGGACAACGACTACTTCGACAACCTCTTTGCTTACGACTGGGTAAAGACGAAAAGCCCCGCCGGTGCCACCCAGTGGATCCCCGCCGAAGGCACCGCCGTCGCCGATGTCGCCGATGCCCATGATCCAGAGAAAATGCACCTCCCGATCATGTTCACGACCGACCTTTCACTGAAGCTCGACCCGATCTATGGTCCAATTTCGAAGCGCTTCCACGAGAACCCAGACCAGTTCGCCGACACCTTTGCGCGCGCATGGTATAAGCTGACCCACCGTGATATGGGTCCGGTCAGCCGACTCCTTGGACCTGAAGTGCCCGAGCCACAACTCTGGCAAGACCCCATCCCTGAAGTCTCCCACGGCCTCGTCGGAGCCGCAGAGATCAACGAGCTGAAGGACAAGATCCTCAACTCCGGCCTCAGCATCTCCAGCCTCGTCTTTGTTGCCTGGTCATCTGCCGCCTCCTACCGCGGAACAGACAAACGTGGTGGAGCCAACGGCGCCCGTATTCGTCTTGCCCCTCAGAAAGACTGGGAAGCCAACCAACCCGAGCTTCTTTCGAAAGTTTTGGGCGCACTTGAAAGCATCCAGATCGACTTCAACGCCGCCCAAACTGGCGACATCCGCATCAGCCTCGCCGACGTGATCGTCCTCGCCGGATCCGCTGCAGTTGAAGCGGCCGCCAAGAAGGCTGGTCACGAAATCGAAGTGCCCTTCGCACCCGGTCGTACCGACGCGACCGAGGATCAGACCGACGTCGAGTCCTTCGCCGTCCTCGAGCCCGTTGCCGACGGCTTCCGGAACTTCTACCGCCTAGACCAAACGCGAGCCGGCGAAGAGCTCCTCCTCGACCGCTCTCATATGCTCCAGCTCACTCCGCCCGAGATGACCGTTCTGGTCGGTGGCCTGCGCGTTCTTAACGCCAACACGAACCAGTCTCAACTCGGCGTCTTCACCAAGACACCGGAAGTCCTCACGAACGACTTCTTCGTAAACCTCATCGCGATGGATACAAAGTGGAAGGTTTCGAAACGTTGTGAGCACTTCTTCGAAGGCAAAGACCTCAAAACCGGTGCAATGAAGTGGACCGCATCCGCCATCGACCTCGTCTTCGGATCCAACTCTGAGCTCCGCGCCCTCTCCGAAGTCTACGCCTGCGACGACGCCAAGGACAAGTTCGTCCAAGACTTCGTTGCCGCATGGACCAAGGTGATGAACCTCGATCGCTTCGACTTGAAAGCGTAAGCGAGCAGGTTCATTCCATAGCACATTTCACAGCCTGATGCTCATTTGAGCATCAGGCTTTTTTCTACTCACTAAGGTCGCGGCGCATATAGCGACCGAAGGCTTTCATCACCCAAAGATGAAGGACTGCCTGCGTGGCATTGTAGAACAGCCACGGCAGCCGCGGACGATAGCCGTGAATCGCCGTCAAGAGGACCTTCCCGCCAAGGACCTGACGGAATTCGAACCGTCCAAGTGCTTCAGCATTCGCATCCGCAAGCAGGCCTCCAACGATGTAGTAGGAATCAAGATGCTCACTGCTCAGCTCCTCACTGCGGCGTAGAGAAAACAGCGGCGCCTTTAATCCAAACAATCGAATGTCACGATCGTTTCCTGACATATCAACCCGAACAAGACCTTTAAAGAACCTGCCCAGCCACTCGAAATAGACCTCCGCACATTCAGCTGTACTTTGGGAGTGAGGCAGGTGAACTCGCTGGACTGATCGCACTCTCCGAGCCTCTCGAATCAGCTTATTATCCTGCTTCTGCGTCCGCTCCCTTTGGTTCGGAAGCACTTGCCCGTTGTCATCAATTGAACGCTTAAGGGCGTCTTCAAATCCTTCTGCACTGACCGAAACCTTCTCTTGCAAAGGATTAGGACGAAGGTCGAGGTCGTGTTTCAAGCTATCAACCAATGGCCCGGTGAGGGAGCGTGGACTTCCACTGAACAACTGAATCCAGAGCTTCGAAATCGAAGTCGAACGTATTGGGATGGGAATAAAGAAACGCCTCCGCCCCAGCACTGCGGCGCAACGCTGGATCATTTCTCCGTAGGTCAAAGGTTCCGGGTAACCAATGTCGTAGCTCCCTTGAGCAAAGCTTGAATCCTTCAGCGTAATCTCAAAAGCCCGAACCACGTCATCAATCGAAATAAAGTAAGTGCGTGAATGAAGCCAACGTGGAAGCAACATCACTGGGAGGCGTCTCACGAGGTTGACCAGCATCCGCAAAGACGAACCTCCAGGCCCCACGATAATTCCCGCACGTAAAACCGTCACCGGGGTAGGATAACTCCGGAGCGTTTGTTCGACTTCATCCCGACTACGGAGATGGCCTGAGCGTTCTCCACTTGCCTCAGGTTGAAGCCCTCCAAGATAGATCAACCGTTTCACCCCACTGGCTGCGGCTGCGCGGGCGAAATTGTCTGCCAGAAGCAGGTCCAAGTCCTCAAAATTGCTCTGATTCAGTCGAGAAGATGGCAGCATCGAATGGACCAGATAAATAGCATAATCGGCCCCTTTCAAAGCATCCGTCATTTCTCGCAGTGAAAAGAGATCACAACGTATCCAACGCTCTGCCTTGTCGTTGGCCGTCGTTGAAGCACGCGTCGTGGAGCGGGTCAGCGCTATCAGGTCGTAATCCGCCCGAAGGTTTTCACGGAGAGAGGACCCGACAAAGCCTGAGGCACCTGCGAGCACTACGGTTGGGCGTTTATCTATCATAAAAATGCCCCTGAAGAGCGTCTTAACACTGCATTGATAGTGAATCCCATAAGAGTCTTTAGGCAATCGCCATCATTCGTTTGTCTATTCTACAGAATACCTTGAAGTTGAAAAATGCTTCCTTTGCTCATCGGGTTCTCTGCGCTGTCATTTTTCGGTTACGGACTGGCATGCATCTGGTCTCCGCATATGCAGATCGAGTTCACCCGCTACGGCCTTGCACGCTTCCGCGTAATGGTTGGCACACTACAGGTCTTGGGCGCTATTGGCTTACTAGTAGGACACGCTTATCCCCTAGTTACTCTGCTCGCCTCTGCCGGTCTCGCGCTCCAAATGCTTCTCGGGGTCGGCGTTCGGATTAAAATCAAAGATTCGATCCTCCAGACGACACCCGCGTTCGCTTACTTTCTGCTCAATAGCTACATCGCGGTGGAGACCGTTCGGCTTAGCTTCTAAAGCACAACTAGAGCTAGAGCCATCACAAGCATCAGGGTGGCCGGAAGTGAGCGCTTGGCTGGATCTTTGATTTTCAAATGCATTCCAATCGCACCAAGCATCAAGATGACGAGCAAACCAGCTGCCGGCTGAACTACCGGTTGATACCAAATCCCTGCAATCAAAGCCAAAGCGATCGCCAACTTCAAAAAGCCAACGACCCACACCATTAAAGGCGGCAGCCCATAGGCCAAAAACTCATCCCGCATACAGGTCGAATCCCCTCCCCGATAGGCAGTCGATTTTTTGTAACGGAGCATCCAGACATTCAAGAGACCACCTGCCACGACGACTTGAAGAGCAATTTTTAAGTATTCCATAAGCTTACTATCTCACACTATTCTAGTCACACCAACCAAAGACTGGAAATTTACCCGTCGACCGAGGCGAACAAAAGCCCCCTGCCCAGAAGGATACACTTAAGTGAGTGTCGGGCCGCTTTTGAAACAGAACTCAGGCAAATCCGGCAGCGCTCAGCGACCGACCTACTTCGCTAGCTCTTCAAGAATCTCGTAGCGCTTAAGAATATCCTGCTCTGAACATTCGCAGAGATGCTCGGCCCTTTCGGGGTCTCGACGTTTGAGCATCTGGAAGCGCCCTTCGTTCGCCATAAACTCGGCGAGACTGATCTTTGGCCTCTTTGAATCCAAGCGGAGAAGCGGTTGTCCATTTTCCTTCTTACGCGGATCAAACCGGTAGAGGGGATGCACGCCCGCGTCGACGGCCGCCTTTTGGTGGAAAAGGCCATCATCCAACCCGAAACCATGCGAGACACAATGGGCATAAGCGATAATGAGCGAAGGGCCCTCATAACTGGCGGCCTCGTTAAAGGCCTGCACGGTCTGCGTATCCTTCGCGCCTAGCGCAACTTGAGCGACATAGATGTGCTATTTTGCGCTTTATGACTTTTTTCCATACTGAGCCTATTTTGAATACCACTCGTTTAAACCAACTGCTTGCTACTATACATCAAACGCTATTGAAGGTATCCAAGCTGCAACCCTTCAAGCAATTTCTAAATATTAGGAGGTTAGAGTATCAGCAGAACACAAATAGTCTGCTGTGAGCAGGCTTAAACTCGAGTAAGCTGAAGGAAATACTATTCCTGCCGAATTCCTGTCAAAACAGGTGCATCGAAACGACTATCCCTTGCAACCCACTGCAAAGAATACCGGCATAAACACTATGCAAGCCACTATTTATCAGGGGCCAACGCGGTTTCGACTCCCGCCACCTCCACCACCTCAAACCATAAAATGCTGATTATTAGCATCTTATGGATCACATAGTGGCGAGTTAAAAACCCGCCACCTTTTTCTTGCAGGGGCAATTTTTCATTTTGTATTTAACTCTAAATCAAGGACTTAAAGCCTTATTTACACTTAAGGATATCTGATTCAACTCCAAGGGACTAAATCTTGGGCTTAATTATGGTGTCCCTATATATGTCCCATTTCGACAACGATTTGAAGGCATTACAATTCGTGCTTTCTGACTAGGAAACTAGGTAATTAAGTCAGATGATGAATTTGACTTAACGCGTTCAGAGGATTTATCCGGTAATCCACTACTAATTGATTACCAGAACTGCTTCGCTGCGCGGTATTCATGTTTTGGCGATGGACCGGGAGTTTATCGGAAAAGATTGGTTTCGGTGGCTCAATCGTAAGGCCATCGGCTACATTGCCCAAATCAAAAGCAATACGATCATCAGTAATCAACACGCAAGATAACAAAAAGTATAAAGTGTCTCATCGAATCGGCATGACACCTTTTACAGCACTGCATAGCTTAAATGCTTGACCGAGCACCTCCTCCTTATTGAAAGTGACTTTCATGAAGAGAGGAAGAAAGACGAAGTATACAAGAACCGCATCACCTGCGCGGCGCTGGGCTTCGGCTTTAATGGTAGTGCTCTTGCTAACCTTGTCTTTCGCAAGCGTCAGCCCGATCTTACATGATTGGCTTAATGCGGGCAACTCCTGCGAATCGGTTTGCAGCAGCGAATCGCATGGTTCTACGGAGGACCAAACCGTCCACGTCTGCGCGGTAGAAATTTTTGGAATGGGCGCGGACTGTCCATCTTCGATAGAGATTCCATCCGCAGCTTTGATCGAGGTCGCACAACTCTCGTCTTATTATAATTCAACTTGGGATGAGAAGAGTGTCCGCTCCCGCTGTGCACGTGCCCCACCGATTGAAAGTGTCGTTACCGCTTAGTCTCTAAGCACTACACTCACCGTACCTATGCTGTGAGTGTTACTTCAACAACAACTTTCAACAACAACTTTCAATAACTATGCACAGCTTTATAAAAAAAAGCGGCCTCTTTGCCTGCGCCGCTCTTCTCACGAATATCACCCAAGCAGATCAACTTGATTCCGATTATGTTTACGTACTAGACGAATACATTATATCAGCGGGTCCCTTACCACGTCAGATTGAGGACTATTCCAATCCTTTCACCGCTCTCGATACTGATGCGATTCGCCAAGAGTCCGGCGGCACACTCGGCGAATTACTAGATGGGCAACCAGGTGTTACTTCAACCAGCTTTGGAGCTGGAGCCAGTCGCCCCATTATCCGTGGTTTCGATGCCGCTCGTGTCCGAATTCTGGAGTCGGGCCTAGGTTCACTCGATGTTTCTGAGACCAGCCCCGATCATGCAGTTTCCGTTGAGCCACTGCTCACGAAACGTATTGAGATACTGCGTGGTCCTTCCACATTGCTTTACGGCAGCTCGGCCATCGGCGGCGTGGTCAATGTAGTTGGCCGCGAAATCCCACGTGTTCCGGTCGATCCGAAAGGCTACGAAGGTGCCTTCGAGACACGCTATGACACCGTCTCCGAAGGAGAGACTTACCTCGGCTATGGCACAGTTGGCGGTGAGAATTGGGCCTTTGGAGTATCGGGACTAACTCGGAAAACTGAAAATTATGAAATCCCTGGAGAAGCCGAAGCTTTCCACGAAGAAGAAGCACATGAGGAAGACGACCACGAGGAGGAAGCATCCGGCGACACACTGGAGAACAGTTTCGTCGAAAATGATTTTATCTCAGTGGGCGGCACTTGGTTCTTCGGAGAACAAAGCTACCTCGGCGCATCTTTTTCATCCTATGACGCTTTTTACGGAGTGCCGGGACATGGGCACCACGAGGAGGAAGCGCATGATGACCATGAAGAGGAAGATCATCACGAAGAAGAAGAAGGCGTCGCTATCGATCTGGAACGAAAGCGTTTCGATCTGGAATTGGCGCTTTTTGAGCCGATCGATTGGATCGAAGCTGTTCGCATCCGTTTCGGCTACACCGACTACGAGCACCTTGAGAACGAAGGTGACGAGATGGGTACTGTTTTCCAACGTGACGGCTGGGAGTTTCGAGCCGAAGCCGCACACCATGAATGGACATTTATCGACGAAGGAATCTTCGGGATCGATATTTCGGACACTCGTTTTGAAGCAATCGGGGAAGAGGGCGCTGCCTTCGGCCCACCAACTGAAACGCGCAATCAGGCATTTTTCATTAGTGAGCAGATTCACCAAGATAAAATGCACTACGAGTTCGGCGGCCGGCTGGAAGCCCAACAAATCGACGCAGAGGGCGGCTTATCTGATTATAGTGGACTCGCCCTTAGCTTGGCCGCTGGACTCATCTATGAAATCGATGAAAATAACTCTCTTGCGCTCTCCTTACAACGCTCGCAACGGAACCCAACCTCTTCTGAACTCTATGCCAACGGTGCCCACTTGGCTACCAGCCAGTTCGAAATTGGCGATGCAGACCTTGAGCTTGAAACTGCATATGGAGTCGATCTAAGCTATCGACACAGTAATTCAGTTTGGAATACCCGCCTCTCAGTCTTCTATACTTACTTCGAAGATTATATCTTCGCAGAGGCGACCGGTGCTGAAGAAGACGAACTAGCGGTCTTTGCATTTACTGCTTTAGATGCATCTTTCTATGGGCTCGAAGCTGAACTGGAATACCTGCTGATCGACAGCAGTGATATCCAATTCAAAATTGGATTACTGGGCGATTTCGTGAAAACTGAAAACCACTCAGCGAAAGATGCACTTCCCCGAACACCTCCACTTCGTATCGGAGGAAAGGTCCGTCTGATTCACGGCAACTGGGACACTGGAGTAATCTTACGTCACGCTTTTGAGCAGAACGACACCGCACCGCTTGAAACAGAAACTGATGGATACACCGAACTCCAAGCGGACCTGTCATATACCTTCGACTTAAGCAATGACATGGATTTCACGCTATTTGTTCGTGCAGACAATCTATTAGACGAAGAGATCCGCCCGCACACATCCTTCCTCAAAGATGATGTGCTGCTCTCTGGCCGTAATTTCACGCTAGGCGCTCGGTTGGAGTTCTAAGTAGAGCGAGTCGCAAAAAAAAATCTTCTTTAAGAGGAGTTCGCAAGAATGCTTGCGAACTCCTTTTTTTCGGGTAAAATGAGCCGCTATAATGCCCCTCAAAAAGACAGAGCTTTTAGAAGTTATCATAGATCGCCTAAAGTTAAGCGGCGGCCGCATGACGAAAAAGCGCGAGCGCATCCTCGGTGCTTTACTGACCTTTGATCACCCCGCTACTGCTGAAGAAATCCGCGAACGGGCAGAGTTACCCCCCTCGGACTTGGTGACAGTCTATCGAAATCTCGAAACCTTTGAATCGATCAACTCGCTCCAACGGATTCCGCTCGAAAACGGCACTCAGATTTTTGAGCTGACTGCACCTGGAGAGCACTACCACCATCTCATTTGCCGCGAGTGCCACAAAGCCGAACGCTTGGACGTCTGCGTAGGCAAAGAATTGATCCACAATGCAAAAGCACGCGGCTACTCACAAATTTCCCATATCATGGAAGTCTACGGCGTCTGCGAAAGCTGCGAAAGCCCAGCCTAAACGGCAAACCTTGACCTCGCATAATTCAAAGACTTTTACCCAAGAAGCTTAGACACTCCGATCGCTATACACACTTCTCGCCTCATTACTGAATAAGGGTGGGGTAAAAATTAGTGTGAACATTGGCTCTTCCGGCAGAGGCGAAAGTTCCTTACATGAGCTCCCGCGAGGAAGAGGCCACCGATAGTATTAATCCAGGCTCCCGCATTTAACGGTAGAGGCTCTTCAGAGAGATCACGCGAACAGCTTGAGCAGCTGTGCACACAAGTCGCTTCAACGCCATCATGTGCTGCCGCATATTGACGCTCATGTATGAGCGCAAAAATCAGAAGACTCAAGCCGACAGCACTCAACGCTGCGACCCACTTATCTTTATGCTTACGGCAGCCCATAAACATGGCGAAACCCGTCGTTGGCAGCACCAGTAGCAACATCCAAAGGTGGAAATCCTCATGCACGAAAAAGCTCGTGGCTACAATCGGGAGCAGCACCAACAAAACCGGCGTTAATAAACAATGTACCGCGCAGACTGTTGCCATCCCAATTGCAAGATGATCGAGCCAGCCATGTGTACGACAACTATTTTGAGCGCTATTCATAGTATTCACAGGTAAGTCAGCACTGGGCGCTAATGCAAGTCTCTTTCGATAAAATATTGCGCAATCCCTTCTCTCAAACCCAAGATGATCCTGATCGGAATAGCACTCCCATCACTGCCCCCGCACACACACGGGTGCAGCGGTTTTTCCATTGCTTTCAGATGTAACTGCACAGTCTGCGCAGTACCCATCCCTTGGCTTCAACATATCCAATCGAGCGCAAATCCAGGAGATACGTAACTTTACAGAGTTGCTTCCGCAGATTCTGTTCATTCAAAAGAAATAGAATCAATTATGGCCTCAATCCCGGCTTTCATCGCTTCGGGCAGTTTATCTCATTGATTGGATATCTTAGACAGTCTGGGACAGTCCCTGCCAAAGCGTTGTGTCCCTATGTGTGTCCCAACTACTTGACTAAAGCCACAAGTGTATTGAATTTCAATGCTTTGTGAATTCAAGTTGAAGAGTTCGACTCCCGCCACCTCCACCATTTTAACAAAGCGATTATCGGCTCAAACAGGCTTGAAACGATAAGCGGGGCGTTGAGCTACTATGCTCCACAGATCGCTAGCTATTGAGGTTATAGAGGGTCGCTCCCTGCGCCAGAGAGGTCGTGAAGATGTTTGGCTCGTAGTCGAAGGCAGCCATAAACCGCGTCATCATCGCCTTCTCCACCGCATCGGCTGAGTCCTTGCGAACAAGCGCGACACAACTACCGCCAAAGCCGCCGCCGGTCATTCGACAGCCGGCAACGCCATCGAGCTCCTGAGCTGTGGCTGCGATGAAATCGAGTTCTTTGCAGCTGACTTGAAAGTCGGCGCGCAGAGATAGGTGACTACCATTGAGCAAAGTTCCAAAGGTATCGATCGAGCCGCGCTTGAGGGCTTGGACTGCCTTTTGGGTCCGATCGACCTCCGTCACAACATGGCGCACGTAGCGGCCAAGCTCTTCATCGATGAGCGCGTGCTCCAGCGCTCCAGCGAGTTTCTCAATAGGCAGATGGCCGAGAAACTTAAGTCCGAGGATGTCTGCCGCCTTATCACAGCCCTGACGGCGCTTGGCATACTCGCCATCGACGAGGGCATGCGTCACCCGCGAATCGATGATCATTACAGTCCAATCAGGGAAATCAAAAGGCGTTAAGGCCGACGTCTCAAATTCACAGTTCAGCAAAAGCAGGTGATCTCTCTCACAATTTAGAACCGCCGCCTGATCCATAATGCCACAAGGGACGCCCGCGAAATCGCGCTCTGCCATCTGGCAAATCTTCGCCAGCGCCATGCGATCCATTGTCTTTCCTGCGAGCTCCAGGCAAAGTAGCGCGAAAGCCGCCTCAAGGGCAGCACTACTACTCAGGCCCCCACCGATCGGAATCGTCGAGTCCACATAAGCATCGAATCCAGTCGTCTCGACGCCAGCCTCAGTCATCCCAGCTAAGACGCCCTTCACATAGCGCTCCCAACCCTCGTCCCCGACAGCAAGATCATCTAGTTTGAATTCAATCGCGTCGGTAAACCCTTTCGCAGTCAAACGCACGACGCCGTCTGTGCGTGGACTCGCCAAAACCAGTAGATGCTTGTCGATCGCAGCGGGCAGGACATTGCCACCGTTATAGTCGACGTGTTCACCGATTAGATTCACGCGACCCGGGGCGATAACAGCGATCTCAGGCTCAACATTCCAACGAAGCTTCATCCGCTCTAGGGCATCAGCAAAAATCGGCGAAGAGAGTATCAGACTATTCGGTTTTTCAGTCACGGTTAGGGTTGATTTAAAGGAACCCGACAAATCATTCCGACGGAATCGGTAAAATTCAATCATCCAACTTCAGAAAACCACCTCAAGTAGATACGAGCTAGAAGGAGCTGACTATCCAAGTGTCATAGGGAAGTATCTTTCTCCTCCCAATAATGTGAATCACTAGCGTGCAGAGTATATCCTTTTTCGAGTTCGTCCCAACAGCGTTCCCAACTGTGTTAAAAGTGAATCCGTCGACGTTAGCGGGGTGATGATGCCAGCATATTCATAAGGCGTAAACCTGCATCTCGGCGCTTTCCTTTTACCCTAATATTGGATAGCCTGATAATCGTCATGATTAGCCCATCCCATATCCTCTCTTACAGCTTTCTCGCCTTTACGGGCCTTGTTTCCCCTCTTTCAGCTCAAATCACCTTCTCGATCGATGGAGGGAGCGCCGTGCCCCCTTTCAGTTCGGCAGATCTCATCGGTCCGGGACCGGCATTGATCCTAAAGGGTTCATCCATCGGCGTCGAAGTGAATGCCTTTCCCTATGGCCGCCACCCCATTGATGCAGAGCTCGGAACTCCCTATTTCAGTGTCATTCCGGGTTCTACGGGGGCGCCAGGTTCGGCTGTTGCAGCTGAGTTTTTGAAAGGTGGCGATGAGCCAGCCGATGTCTACGGCGCAATCATCGGCAGTATGACCAACTTTTAAGCTTGGGACGGAGACGGCTCGTCCGCCCCCTTCCTCGGTCTTCCCGAACCCTCGATGGCAAATGTGGACGCCTAGGACATGCGGCCAACTATCCCATTTGGAGTCGGCACGGGACTCTACTGGTCCGTCGATGCTGCATCTACTTTTTTGCTTCCTTACTCTACTGGAGGGACCGAAGCCGATATCTGGTTCAGCCCTCCGGTCGTTGATTTTGCTGATATGCCCGCGCTCTATGCGCCCGCCGTTGCCCTTGGACTGGCGGCGGGGGACGACATCAACGCACTCGTCGTGATCGATGATGGATCCGCTGGTTTCTCGATAGCTACCAATCTGGTTTTCTTATCCCTCGCCACCGGGTCGCCAACGCTTCTGGCATTGGGCGTGGGGCCTGAAGACGTTTTGATTGTTGGCGGCGGGGCGGCGTTGAGCCTCGCTCTTCCGGGTGCAGCCATCGGCTTGGCTCCCGGCGACGATCTGAATGCACTCGATTTCCACATCGTGCCTGAACCCGCGCTCCTCACCCTAATGGGTAGCCTTCTCGTTCTATTTACCGCGGTCCAACGTCGACGGATTTAAAAGAGCGGACATACGCACAATAGTAGTATTTCGATAAGGCTACATGTGTACTGATCAACCGGATACAGTTGAGCCGTAATTAAAAACAAGATGACTGCCGTGCGCCGGTCCAAGATGGGATCAAACCATCAGCGCATTGAAACGTATCCACAGGATCGCTACAGATAGCTAGCCCCTTAGGATTGTTCGTCGAAGAAGACGACCTCGGTGCCCTTACGGCCCAGCTTAGTCTTGCAGAGTTTGCCCGTGGGTTGTCCAAAAAGTAGTTAAATAGTCCAATTAAGCCCTATTTATTGGTTCCTAGCAGTCACTACTCTCCCGTAAAGCGGCGTTCTAAACGGCAAATTCCTTGCCTTTTCACCGCCTATGTCTTGTCGCTCATCATTGTCACTTTCCTTTCATCGCCATGACTGAGCCTACAGCACAAAAGATCCTTTCCACCTACGAAAAGACCCTCGCGATCAATCTTGATCCGGAAACCTACGGCGTTTTTGCGGAGATCGGGGCTGGTCAGGAGACGACCAACTGGTTCTTTCGGGTCTCAGCCAGCGCGGGAACGGTCGCCAAATCGATCTCGGCCTATGACATGACGATGAGTGACGCGCTCTATGGGAAAGCCCAGCGCTACGTATCGCAGGAGCGACTTCGCTCGATGCTGGCCTACGAGTACGATCTGCTCGATCAGCGACTAGGGCCAGAACGCGGCGCGAAATCGACCTTCTTTTCCTTCTGCAACACTGTGAGGGCGCGTGGCTACCGTGACACGGCCGAATGCCACGGGTGGCTCGGAGTGCGTTTTCAACTCAAGCCCGAAACGCCCCCCTGTGAGATCGTCCTCCACCTGCGCCTGCTTGACGAATCCAACGCCGATCAAATGGATGCACTCGGGAAAGTCGGGGTGAATCTCATCTATGCCGCTTTTTATCACCGCGAGAGTCTCGGCACCTTTGTCCAATCGCTGGCGGACAACCTTAACAGCGACCAGGTCGAAGTCGATATGCTCCGCTTCGATGGCGAGGGCTTCCAGCATATCGACAACCGCCTCTGCGCGCTCGAGCTCCTCCAGTGCGGCCTGACAAACGCCGCGATGTTCAACAAGGACGGCGAGGTCGTGCAGGCAGCCGACGCGCTCTACAAGCGCCCTATTTTGTTACTACGAGGCAGTTTCAATCCTGTCCTAAAACTCCACCTCGACATGATCCACCAGGCCAGTTCGGTCTTCAGCCAGGTGATGGATGCGAAGCAGCACGAGCGCGCCATCGAGCTCTGCGAAATCAGCACGAAGAATCTCTTAAGGGACGGCGCCCTCGACCATGAAGAATTCCTCAACCGCGCCGACGCCCTACAGAGCCTCGGAAAAACCGTCCTCGTCTCAAGCAGCGCAGAGTTTCACCGCATCGCGACCTATCTCAGCCGTTACACCGCTGAGCCGATTGGGATCATCCTGAGCATAGGCCTACTCAATGAGCTCTTTAAGGGCAAGTGGTCAGAGAACCTCTCTGGTGGCATCCTCGAATCCTTTGGTCGGCTCTTTAAAAACGGCGTCCAGCTCTTCGTCTACCCTTGGCACAACACCCGTAGTAAAGAATTGGTGACAGCTGATAGCTTTAAGGCACCCGAGAACTGGCAACACTTCTACCAGCACCTCATCCAAAATACTCGCGTGCGTTCGATCGGCGTAGGTGACCCTACGCTCCTTTCCAACACAGGTCGCAAGGTGCTCGACATGATCCATTCCGGCGACACCGAATGGGAGAAGTGGGTCCCTGATGAGGCGCACTCAATGGTCCGCCGCCAGATCGAGAAGAGCTAGACGAGCCAGCCCACGAACAACGGCAGTGCTACCTCTACGCCCTTACGGCCCAGCGTAGTTTTGCAGAGCTTGCCCGAGGGTTGTCGTGCTGCTCGTTGAAGGAGGCGCGGATGACGTCGTCGCTGATCGCACTGTAGCTTCCATCGGCTAGACCCGCTTTGAAGGCTTTTTTCACCCGACGATCCTCTCCGCTGTGAAAGGTCAGAACAGCAACGCGTCCGCCGGACCTGAGGCAGTCTGGCAGCCCGAGCAACCAGCGGTCGAGAACTTGAAATTCATCATTCACCGCAATACGGAGCGCCTGAAAAACACGACGCTGAGTGAGTCTGAGCCGATCGTCGTCAATAGAGCTTGGTAGGGCCTGCGCGATGGCGCGTGCGAGCTCTCCAGTGGTCTCAATTACCTGATGGGCCAAGGCGCTTGCTAGACGTGCGGCATCGGGCTCATCGGCATTTTCACTCAACAGCTGCGCGAGTTCCGCTTCGCTCGATTTGGCGATCAAGGTGCTGGCTGACAGTCCCTTCTTCGGGTTCATTCGCATATCGAGCGGCCCTTGGTGTTTAAAGCTGAACCCCCGTGCTGGATTATCGACCTGCATCGAAGACACCCCTAGGTCGGCGAGAATGGCACCCGCACCATCGGCCCAGCCAATTTTAGTCAGCACGGCGCGCAGGGCGACAAAGTTGGTGCGTTCGCAATGGAGGGTTTCTGCTGGAAACCCAGCTGCACGCAGACGCTTCTCCGTTTTGGGCAACTCGATGGGATCTTGATCCACTCCGAGCAAGCAGCCACTGGGCTGCACAGCCTTCAAAAGTTCTACAGCGTGACCTCCATAACCGAGGGTGCAGTCGACCACCCGCTCACCCGCTTTGACCGAGAGTGCCTGCAAGATCTCACCGATCATGATCGGCACATGTTGGCCGGCAGGAGTTTTCCCACCCGCGAGCACATGAGCTACAGTGTCTGTGTAGCGCTCAGGATTGAACTCTTTGTATTTATCCTCAAAGCGCTGTGGGTGCTTACCCTTGTAACGCACTCGGCGCTTGTGTGGTTCAGGCGTCTCCTCGCTTGCCATATGCCCAGAACATGAGGGACGGACTCTGAGCAGCAAGCGGAATGGGGGTGCAATTAATCCACCGTCTTAGGGAAGCAGTCGCGATCTTTCCTCTGCGGTTGGGAGGGCGCAGGCACCTTTGGGGAAGATGCGAAGACGATTGGCCGCGATGAGGCCGTAGATGCGGTCTCGGAGAAAGAGGGGGACAACGCGGCCCAGCCATCCGAAAGGACGCCAGAATCCGCCTATGTCTGTGAGCGCTTTGAGCACCGCATTAGATTTGATCTGCTGCATCGAGTTTTTGCCATCGTCGATGTAGTAGACTATGGTAGAAAGATCGCTACTGTTACGGAGTTCCTCTGGCAATTTATTCGATGCCATTTCACCTTGGAGAGGTGCGTATTTTAAGATGCCCGCAGTATCCGCCTCCATCAGAAATTTTACCGAATTGGTGCACAGCCCACATTCACCATCATAGAAGATGATACGCTGTATCGTGTCCTTTTTCGCTCGAAACCAATCCGGATCAAAAACGAAGAGATGGATCAAGACCATGGCTGCGGTGAGATCGAGAAAGTCGACGACGAGTAAAATCCCACCATGCATGCCTAGCATCAGGGTCCAGATCGCGAGGCGACCTCTCCGGAAGAATGATAGCGGGACAAAGAGAATTTCACCGGCGAGCGAGAGCCATGTCATGCCCTTAATAAGCGGCAGTGGTAGGTTTACAATGATCTCTCTAAAAACACCTGGGCGCGCCAATGGGTTTTCAGCCAAATGTAGTAAGGTGGTGCCATCGAGCCAGCTTGGGCTACCCAGTTTGATAATGCCGCTGAAGCTATAGTCGAAGGCTAATAGGCACCAAGCAGTCCAATAGACTCCCGCAGGATAAAACCATTTCTTTGCGTCCGCTTCACCTAAGCGAAGGGCTTCGTGGCTTGGAATTAAGAGACTAAGCATCAGCATCAGCCCGGTGTAGCCAAGCGAAGGGTTGGCGATCAAAGGATTGCGGCAGAAGAGGACGGCCCAGACATAAAGTGCAACGAAAGCCGCGATTTTTCGCCTCCATCCCAGAAGTATTGCCGCGGAACATACGGTTGCGACACTGAGTAGAATGCTGGCTACAAGTGGCGTATCCGCTAACCAAAATGGGCTAGGAAGGATCTTAAAGAGTGGGCTCAGGGAAGGATCTCCGAGGGTGCCTTCTTTGCTGAACAACTCACCCGCATAGGGAATCAAGAGGGCAAAATGCCAGAACAGATAGCTTCCCAGCAAAATCCTGAAGAACGTAAATTGCCAGCGTGAGATATTTTTTAATCCAAACATGGCGGTGTGAATGTCCAGTGGTCATCCCGACCTATGGTCTTCGTTTCGATTTGAATAGAAATAGAAGAATATTCCGGGCCGATCTTTAATTCTTCACGCAAAGGTCCATTGAAGCCGTAGCAGAAAACGCTTTGCCAAAGTGGGTCTGGTAAACGCGGTGCATAGCTCAGGGCCGCGCCATAAACATTGCGGCGATTGTAGGGCCCTTTAAGTTGCTGATAAAACTGGGGAGTGACTTCGCGCAACTCGGTCGTTCCATCCGGTTTGTGGAGGATCAAACTAAAGCGTGCCGCGTAGGTTTCGAAGCCGTCGACATCTGAAAAGACCTTTGTGTATGGAGCGAATCCATAGGCGGCGCCGAGACCGCGCAGGGCTGGCATCTTCAGGAGGGTGCCGGCGAATTGCAGGCTTCCAAGGCATAGAATCGCGATCGCGCACCAGCCGATCCATTTCGGGCATTCAGGGCGTTCACTCATCGCTACTTCTGGTTTCGGCTTCCGCTCTTTGCCGGGACTCGGTACAGGCCCATTTCTTTTTGCAGCCGATACAGGTTGGCAAGAGGTGCAGTGGTGAAACGGACGCAGCATTTTTAGCATTCACGTCACGAAATGCGAGCATGTCGTCGAAGCGGTCTTCGCGCCAGTCGTCGTAGCCGAATTGTGTTAACTTGCTACTACGCCCGTTCTGAAAAGTTCCAAAAAGCAGATCCCAAATCGGAAGGTCAGCGAAATTTTTCGTATGCCGGTGATACTCGTGGTGTATCCGATGTGACTCCGGACGTTGGAAGAGATACCCCAGCTTTTCCGGCGTGCGTATATTCCAATGATAAAAATATTCTGCCACTGCGGTGAAGAACACGTAGAGCGCCCCGCCGGGGATACTCAAACCAAAGAGGCTGTAGACGATGAGTGAACTCAAGACAGAGTTGATCGCAATTTCAACCGGGTGTTTATAAAACGAAGTGAGTATCTCGATACGCCGAGGCGAATGGTGAAGCTGATGACAGAGTCGCCAGAAGAAGCGCGAATCATGACGCATCCGATGCCACCAGTAGTAGATAAATGTAGACGCGAAGTAGGCAATCGATGCGCCTGCCAGCGGATGCATGCTAGCGCCAAGATGAAGCAGTGATCCCCGTTGTAACCAGCGGTCCCAAGTCATACCGGCAAGCACCACAATACCGAGTTGGATCAGATTAACAAAAGCGACCCGCCACCACCAAGCCCGGACCTTCGGCAGCTCCGTAGCTGGCCAAAGTCGCTCAACAATTAGGCAACCGACAGCAATCAAGATAGTCAGGTAGAGCACAGTTGATGACGCTGTTTAAAATATGCTTAAACGGAAAGACAAAAAGCCGGTGGTCAGCGAGGGAGCCAATGGAGGCTAAGGCAAAATTTCGAGACCCATCCTGCGCTTAGTCCTTCAAATCTTCCGCGGCTTTGGCGGCTGCTTCGCGGAGTTTGTCTTTCTTGCTCTTCCGCTTGCCTTTGATCCCACCAATTTTGGGCTTCTCCGGAACGACGACACGGTTGGGGACAAACGCTTCGAGCTGCTCACGCGGCAGGGTGCGTTCGATCTTCTTTTCGATCAGCTTGAGATGAGCGTTGGTTTCGGCGCTCACGAAACTGATTGCAAGGCCGCCTTCCCCTGCCCGACCCGTTCGCCCGATGCGGTGCATGTAGGCGGCGGGTGATCGCGGCAGGTCATAGTTCACCACGACCGGCATCTGAACAATATCGATCCCACGCGCGACAAGGTCAGTTGCGACGAGAACCTGAAATTCGGAATCTTTGAAACCTTGAAGCACCTCTGTCCGGGCGCCTTGACTTAGCTTTCCGTGCAGAGGAGCCGCCTCGATCCCGAGCCGAAGGAGTTTCTGCGCGATGTGTTCGGTGGCGTAGGAGCTGGCTGCAAAAACGAGGACACGACTCCAGACATTTTCCTCGATGAGGTGTCGCAGAATCCGTGTCCGACGCTCGACATCGACCTCGATCACGCGCTCGACGATCTCCGACGGCGTGACGGGCTTAAGATCCATCCCGACCTGTAACGGCTCGTTCAGGATGCTCTCTGCGAGGGCCTTCACTTCATCTGGGTAGGTCGCGGAGAAGAAGAGGTTTTGGCGGCGCGGTGAAAGAAGTTTAATGAGTCGCCCAAGCTCGTCCTCAAAACCGAGCTCCAAGAGGCGGTCAGCTTCATCAAGGACAAGAATCGAAGCCGCCTTCAGACGAACGGCATTCTTCTCAACGAGCTCAAGGAGGCGTCCAGGTGTCGCGATGATAATGTGAGCGCCGCCACGCAAAGCCATCATCTGCGGGTTGATCGAGACCCCGCCAATCGCCGTGACGATCTTCAAGGTCTCAGAAAAGTTCTGACTGTAGAGCTGAAAGAACTCCTCAACTTGGGTGGCGAGCTCGCGGGTTGGCACAATGACCAACGCGAAGGGGCGGCGCAAATCGACCGGACGGATATCAAGCAACCGCTGGAGAATAGGCAGCGCAAAGGCGGCCGTCTTACCCGAACCCGTTTGGGCGCAGGCCCAGACATCCTTCCTCTCTAAAACAGTGGGAATCGTCGCTTCCTGAATAGGCGTTGGAGCGGCGTAATTACGCTCGGAAAGAGCGCTCGTGAGTGTCTCGGACAAACCCAAATCGGAAAACTGCATGGTACGTCGATGACGGCCAGCCCACCTCTTGTGAATCAAAATCCGGCCATCAAGCACAGATAGACACCGATCTGATCAACTGATTATTCTCTCACAGAGGCGCAGCGCCACAGAGGAAAGACAATCACTGCAAAGTTGAACCACGGATCTTTTGCTCCTGAATTCTTACATTGATGCACAGGATAGACAGGATGTTTTAAGGGACTTTCTCCGGGCTCTCCGTGTCTCCGTGGTGAACCCCTTCCAGAGCCTAAGCCAGAGCACCCATTTCTGTGTCTTTTGTGCCTTCTGTGGTTCCCCAAGTTTCACAGAGCCTTAGCACTAAAGCCAAAGCCATCCTGCATATTCTGTTCATCGATGTAAAAGAAACAGAGCCTTAGCTTCGTGCTCTCTGTGTCCTCTGTGGTTAAATCTTACAGAGCCTAAGCAATCCGTGTTCATCCGTGGTTAAACTTACAGAGCCCAAGCAATCCGTGTTCATCCGTGGTTAAACTTACAGAGCCCAAGCAAGGACCCCAAGACGCAAAGCAGTTCAAAATTCCTGCCCTAGGGACACACTAGCCTACGCTTGCCAAGTGCAGAGGGATTTTCGAAGTTCCTTATCCTCTATGGCCCAGATCATTATCCGTGCGTTTTATAAGTTTGTATCGCTGGAGGACTTCGCAGCCCTCCAGAAAGGCTACCAAGGACGCGGTCTAGAGCTCAACATCAAGGGCACCATTCTCCTAGCCAAGGAAGGGATCAATGGGACGATCTCAGGCAGCCGCGAAGAGTTAGACGCCTTCTTTGCCGAGCTACAGAGTGATCAGCGCCTGAAAGACCTTCGCTATAAAGAATCGATTGATGCGGAACAGCCCTTTTACCGCCTCAAAGTGCGTCTCAAAAAAGAGATCGTTTCAATGGGAATGCCCGAAGTGGATCCCAACGAATACGTCGGCACCTATCTCGAAAGTAGAGAATGGAATGAACTGCTCGATGACCCGGATACCGTCGTCATCGACACACGCAACCACTACGAAGTCTCGATCGGAACCTTTAAAAATGCGATCGACCCGAAGACAAAATCCTTTCGCGAATTTCCGCAATGGGTTGAAGAGAACAAAGAGAAGATCGAGGGCAAAAAGATTGCGATGTTTTGCACCGGTGGAATTCGCTGCGAAAAAGCGACTTCATTCATGAAGTTGAAGGGCTATAAAGACGTCTTCCACCTCAACGGCGGCATCCTGCAATACCTCGAAGACACGCCAAAAAAAGAAAGCAAATGGGAAGGTGAATGCTTCGTTTTCGATAACCGTGTCACCGTCGATCATGAACTTCAGGCCGGCTCTTACGACCTCTGCCACGCCTGCCGTATGCCCCTCTCTGAGGAAGACCTGTCATCTGAGCATTATGAAAAAGGTGTCTCCTGCCCACACTGTCATGAAATGCACACGGAAGAACGCCGCGAAGCATTCAAAATGCGCCAAAAGCAAATCGAGTTAGCAGCACAGCGAGGCACGCCTCACTTTATCTCTGAATAAAAGTCTCCGCCTCAGGGATTTCGACACACACCCAAATCGCCGTGACGATCTTCAAGGTCTCGGAAAACCGCATGGACGTCGATGACGGCCAGCCTACCTCTTGTGCATCAAAATCCGGCAATTTAGCGCAGATAGACACCCATCTGATCAACTGACTATTCTCTCACAGAGGCACAAAGATCACAGAGGAAAGACAATCACTGCAAAGTATCACCACTGATGGACACAGATCTTTTGCTCCTGATTTCTTACATTGATGCACAGGATAAACAGGATGTTTTAAAGGACTTTCTCCGTGCCTCGGCGAGAGAACCTTCAGAGCCCAAGCCATCCGTGTATATCAGTGTTTTTATCTGTGGTTAAACAAACCAGCGCATAAGAACCTCCCTTCCCTCTTCAAAAGCCATCCGTCCCGGCATGAGCCTGCCGAACACTTCGCATTCATCACTCATTCATCACTCATCATTCATCACTCATCATTCAAAAATCCATCATCCAAAATTCATCATTCCCCTCTCTTCCGTCTTGCCATCGCACCACACTTCACCTCATCTAGAAAGCGTCTTTCCTCACTCCTATGTGAGCACTCAACAGCGCTTCCTCACCCAACGATCCGGCCGAACAACTGCCCGACCAAGGGCGGCAGCGTATTTACAATTAAAGACTATCGAGCAGCCTAAGCCATAGGGCACAAAAGGCGGCACAAAAGGGGTCAAACGTTTAATTTAAACATCACCCTAGCCCGGCACAAAGTGGGGTGAAACCGGAGTGACGCTCGCTACGGGCAGCTTTGACAATCGCTACACTGGGGACATCGTGCGTTTCCATGACGCTAGAGGTTGAGGCATTGATCAGGAAGGCAACGGGCGCGAACCGGTGTCGGGAGGTGGGTGCTCTACAGAGCCTCTGGAGCGGGTATGGCTCGATTTTGCGTTACGCACTGGAGGGGGCCGAGCGAGCGAGCGTGATCGTGAAGCATGTCTCGCCTCCAACGACGACGAATCATCCACGAGGGTGGAACACGAATCTCTCGCACGCGCGCAAACTGAAGTCTTATCAGGTGGAAAGCGCTTGGTATCAGGACTACGCCGCCCGCTGCGGTGCGCATTGCCGGGTGCCTGAATGCCTCGCGGTCGAGACGAAGGGTGATGAGGTTCTTATTTTCCTCGAAGACCTGGACGCGTCGGGCTACGGCGATCGACGCAGCTCGGTGGGCGAACCGGAGCTGAACGCCTGCATTGCGTGGTTTGCACAGTTCCATGCGAACTTCCTCGGCAACTCATCTGAGAAACTCTGGGACTGCGGAACGTATTGGCATCTGGATACGCGCCCCGATGAGCTGGATCAACTCTCGACCGAGGATCCGGACTTGTGGAAGGCTGCTACTTCGATTGATGCAAAACTCAAGGCGAGTCCCTTTCAAACCCTCGTTCACGGTGATGCAAAACTCGCCAATTTTTGTTTCTCACCGGACGGCACCTCGGTCGCCGTAGTGGACTTCCAATACATCGGCCGCGGTTGCGGGATGAAGGACCTCGCCTACTTCATCGGCAGCTGCTTCGGCGAGGAGGATTGTGAACATCACACCCCCACTCTCCTCGACATCTACTTCAAGGTCCTCCGTTCCGCTCTCAAGGAACGCGGTGTCAGCGTCGATCCCGACGCTCTCGAAGCCAACTGGCGGGCGCTCTTTCCTGTCGCCTGGACGGACTTCCATCGATTTTTAAAAGGCTGGAGCCCTGGGCACTGGAAAATTCATGGTTACAGCGAACGCCTTGCCCAAGAAGTCATTGCGCAGCTAAACACAGACCACTCATGAAACTCGCCCCCGAAGATCTCAACACCCTCGCTGATCAAGCCTGTCTCGCAGCGAAAGAAGCCGGTGCGCTGATCGCCAGCTATAGCCACCGCGAGGTCGATGTGAAAAAGAAAACCGGCGGTGATAGTGACGCGGCACAAGTCGTGACCGAAGTCGACGAGCGTAGTGAGGAACTCATTTTGCGCCTCCTCGAACCGACGACCCAACGCTACGACCTCGCGGCCCTGACGGAAGAGACTGAGGATGATCAGCTCCGCCTGACGAAGGACTATTTTTGGTGCATCGATCCGCTCGACGGCACCCTCCCCTTCATCCAAGGCATCCCCGGCTACTCCGTCTCGATCGCGCTAGTTCGTCGCGACGGCCAAGCCCTCATCGGTGTCATCTTCGACCCGATCAAAAACAAGCTCTATCGCGCCGTCGCTGGTGCGGGCGTCCAGATCAACGGCTCCGCCTTCACCCCGTCAGCGAACGAAACGAACGTCCCCCTCAAGTTCTTCTGCGATTGCACCTTCCCGATGCATCCCGAGCGCGAAGCGCTTATCCGCGAGGTCGAAACCATCGCTACGCGCGAGGGCTACCGCGGGATCGAAGTCATCGAAGGCGCGGGCGGTGTGCTCAACGCCTGCTGGGTGCTCGAACAGGGCCCTGCCATCTACTTCAAAAAGCCTAAGCTAAAGAATGGCGGCGGATCGCTCTGGGATTTCGCCGCGACAGCCTGTCTATTCGAAGAAACCGGGCTCTATGCACGCGACTTCGACAGGCAACCCCGCGATCTAAATCGAACCGAATCAACCTTTATGAACCACCGCGGCGTCTGCTTCGCCTCTACACCTGAGCTAGCAGCCGCGCTACGCGGCGGATTGAGCTAGAAGCCTACCAGAACACGGCGTAGAGTGCGATGGTCGCGATAACGACACCGATACCACAGATCTTTGCCCCGGTGGAGCTGGTGAGCTCGATGTCATGATTCTCTGGCATTTTGACCGGCGCAGGGAGTGGCTTCAGAAGGGTCAATACGACCCCAGCAGTGAGGACGATGAAGAAGCAAATCGCCATGCGATCGAGGAATGCAATTTGATTCGCATACCACCAGCCTTTGGAAACGAGGAACGGCCCGATCAGCCACTTGAAGGCGCCATAAGAGACGACGTTTAAGCCTATCCCTACCGCGCCGAAATAACGCGGGGTACGAGGAGAGAAGAAACCAAAGATGAAGACCGCGAGAATCCCTGGGGAAATGAATCCTTGGAACTCCTGAATGTAGGCAAAGATGCTCGTGAAGTTATCGAGCGCAGGCGCAACCAGACCAGCCATGACGACGAAAAGCACGACAAAGAAGCGACCGACTTTGACCAGCTTCTGCGGATCTTTCTCACCGGTGAATTTCGCATACAAATCCATCGTCGCGATCGTAGAAGCTGAATTCAACATCGAGGCCAGTGAGCTGATAACAGCGCCGCATAGAGCGGCTAAAACGAATGACGAGAGCAGCGGCAATGGCTGGACCAAGTTTCGAACCAAGACCGGAAATGCCCGGTCGTAGTCGTATTCACCGGTCGCAGCATTTAAGAGGTCATGGCTGAATAGGTTGTATGCGAGGATACCAGGAATCACGACAATGAACGGGATGAGGAGTTTGAGGACCGCCGCGAAGACGATACCTTTCTGACCCTCCGCGAGTGACTTTGATCCAAGCGCCCGCTGGATAATGTATTGATTCAGGCCCCAATAGAAAAAGTTAGGAATCCAGAGCCCAATCATGAGCGCGGTCCATGGAATATCTGAGTCCGTCGTCGGGCGCACCATGTGCACCTTACCACCCGAACCGTTCGGTCCTTCAAGAGCCACAGCCTCCCCGTTCACGCCATCATTCAGGAGCATGAAACGCTCCCATCCACCGGCGCCCTCGAGATCAGCTACAGTGGCTTCGGAGTTGGCTACCTTTGTGAGGATAAGTTCTTCAGCGGGTTTCTCTGAGAGTGCGCCAAAGGCGAGGAACATCACGATCCCTCCTCCGACGATGAGCCCAATGCCCCAGACCAAATCTGTCCACGCACAGGCTTTCAAGCCACCGATAAACACATACACCGCCGCAAAAATTGCGATCGCCCAGCAGACGAAGGTCAGGCTATTGAGCAAGGGCACTTCATTAAAGTATTCAGAGACGAACTTACCGCCTGAAAAGATGACGGATGAAGTCGCCACAAAGACCAATGTCACGATGGCTGGAATGGCCATCGCAAGGCGGGCCACTCCGTCGAAGCGATACTCAAGAAACTCTGGGATGGTGTAGACACCCGCGCGGAGAAATTTCGGCAAAAACCAGAAGGCGACGAAAATCAAGGTGACTGCAGCCATCCATTCGTAGGAAGCGATCGCCATTCCCAGCCAATTGGCTCTTCCAAATGCCAAGGCCAATAACACCAACAACGGCGACAACGAACAGGATAACTTCTAGTGCAATCATAGTTTTGGGGTAGCGCAGGGGTTATGCAGTAGAGGGGTCCCCGAATGCATATTTATGGATAAAGCAGCCTCTTGCTTCTTCTCTGAGCCCGATCTTAAGCGGATCCCCTCCCCAAAACCCTCAAGATCAACGCTCGCCCACTAAACAAAAAATTTACGCGCTGCTGCGTTGACCCGCACCCGACTTCTCGGCTTTCTACTTTTTTCGATGCCCCCAAGTTCGGAAAACACCGCGAGCGCTCCAGCGCCCAAGTATAAACGAATCGTTCTCAAACTCAGCGGAGAAGCCCTGGGTAACGATCAAGAGAACGAACCGATCGATCCGGAGATCCTTGAGCGTATCTGCCGTGAGGTGAAAGAAGTCTACGATCTGGGCGTGCAAATCGGTCTCGTCATCGGCGGCGGAAACATTTTTCGAGGCCTCCAAGGCTCAACTAAACGCGGTGTCGCTCGGACCACTGGAGACTACATGGGTATGCTCGCGACGGTCATCAACGGCCTCGCCCTGATGGACTGCCTCGAAAAGATCGACGTCCCCGTCCGCGTCCTCAGCGCGATCGAAATGGATCGCGTTGCAGAGCCCTACATCATGCGCCGTGCCGTTCGCCACATGGAGAAGGAGCGCGTCGTGATCTTTGCAGGTGGCACAGGAAACCCTTACTTTTCGACCGATACGACGGCAGCGCTCCGCGCCAACGAGATCGACGCAGAAGTCGTCTTCAAGGCAACGAAAGTCGACGGCATCTACGACAAAGACCCGATGAAGCACGATGACGCGGTCAAATACGACGAAATAGGCTTCGTCGACGCGCTCAAACAGGGCCTCAAGGTGATGGATGCAACCGCCTTTGCGATGTGCATGGATAACAATCTCCCCATCCTCGTTTTCAACCAAAACGAGCCCGGCTCCATCAAGCGCGCCGTGATGGGCGACAAGATTGGCACGATTGTCCGGTAGGCGTCCACCACCCGGCAGCTACGGCACTTTCTCCGAGTGAAGCTCCTCTCCACTTTCCATCTGCCTCCGTGCTTGCTACGACGGACATCACAGCCAACCTTTTGGCTTTCACTTCATTCACCCCATTGCAACAAGACCTATGGATCTCGATGACATTTTTCTCGAAGCGCAGGACAGTATGGACAAAGCCGTCCAGCATGCCCTGAAGGAATTCTCTAACATCCACACTGGCAAAGCGACGCCAGCGATGGTCGACGGGCTCTCCGTTCATATCGAATCCTACGGCACATCGATGCCCCTGCGCGATATCGCCGCCGTCACGACACCTGACGCCCGCAGCATTCAAATCACGCCTTGGGATCGCACCAATCTCGTTCCGATCGAGAAGGCTATCCAATCAGCCAACCTCGGACTGAATCCCGTCGTGCGCGGAACCGTCATTTATGTCCCTGTCCCAGAACTCTCTGGTGAGCGGCGCACAGAACTCGTAAAGATCGCCTCCGGTCACGCCGAGGACGGACGCGTTGGCGTGCGTAAAGCCCGCCAAGCAGCGATGGATCAGCTTAAGGCGCTCAAGTCCGAAGGCCACACGAGCGAAGACGACATCAAACGCGGCGAGGAAAATGTGCAGGAAGAGACCGACGCCTCCGTCGAAAAGATCAACTCTTCGCTCAAAGCTAAAGAAGCTGAACTGCTCAACGTCTAAGCTTCGGAGGAGACCGACGACTCTTGGAAGAAAATCATTCATCGATCCAGTCGACCTCGTTTCTACCCGCTAACATTGAGCGCGTCGTCGTAAAGATCGGCACGCAAACGCTCACAGGCGGTGGGCGCACGATCGATGTGCGTCGCGTGCAAAGTCTTTGTGCACAGGTCGCTGCCCTGCGTAAGCGTGGCATTGAGGTCATCATTGTGAGCTCCGGCGCCGTCGGACTCGGGATGGGCGTGCTCGGCTACGAAGAACGCCCAAAAGAACTCGCTAGCCTGCAAGCCTGCGCCGCCATCGGTCAGACCTTGATGATCGAGACCTGGCGAAGCTCCCTCTCCAATCATAAGCTCACCGCTGCACAGATCCTCCTCACCCACGAGGACGTTCGCGGGCGAAAGCGTCACCTCTCTGCCGGTCGGACCCTCGAACGCCTTCTCGAAATCGGTGCTATTCCGATCGTAAACGAGAACGACACCGTGAGCGCCGATGAGATCAAGTTTGGTGACAACGACCTCCTCAGTGCTCTCGTTGCAAGCTTGAGCCAAGCTAGCCTCCTTGTCATATTAACGACTGCCCGCGGCCTCCTCGATCTCAGCACCGACAGCCTCATCCCCGTCGTCGAAGAGATCACACCCGAAATCAAAGCCCTCGCAGGTGGCACCGACGACCCGACCGCGACGGGCGGCATGACGACCAAACTCAGCGCCGCCAATGTCGCCATGCGCTCTGGCTGTGGTGTCTTTATCGGCGACGGCCAAGATCCCAATCTTCTACTCCAACTCCTCCAAGGCACGGCCATCGGCACCTTCTTTGTACCCGACAAATTATCGCTCGGGGCTCGCAAACGTTGGATCGCCTTCTTCGGTCGAGCAAATGGCTCTGTCGTCATCGACAAAGGCGCAGCCAAAGCCTTGCGCACCGATGGTAGCAGCTTGCTCGCCATTGGCGTTACGGCCACCACAGGCAGCTTTGTCGAAAACGATATCGTCACCGTAACCGACGCATCAGGCCAAGTAATCGCGCGCGGACAGGTCCGCTTCAGTGCCACCGAGCTCGAGTCCCTCATCGGCCTCAGCCGCCAAGAGGTCGAAGCACGCTTTCCCGATCGCAAACACTTCGAAGTCATCCACCGCGATGACCTTGTGCTGATTTAAGTGCTGAATGATGAAGAGTGAGTGATGAATACAATTAGATACGTCTGTCTATCGATTCCAAAGGTCCGCGCCGCGAATCATTCATCACACATGCTTCAAAATTCACCCTTATAAATGTTTCACTCGATCGATTTCCGCAGCGATCTGAATGACGAGCAATACGCCGCCGTCACAGCGCCCGATGGACCCGCCCTCGTGCTCGCTGGAGCTGGATCAGGCAAGACGCGCACCCTCACGTATCGCGTCGCCTTTCTCATCCTTGAGCAAGGCATCGACCCACGCGATCTTCTCCTCCTCACCTTCACCAATAAAGCGGCTCGCGAGATGGTCGATCGCGTCATGGAGCTCACCGGATCGGCTTATCCACCCGCGTGGGGCGGCACATTTCACAGCATCGGCGGGCGTATCCTTCGTCGCCACGGGGATAAAATCGGGCTCAAATCGAGCTATACGATCCTCGACTCGGGAGATTCCGAAAGTCTCCTAAAGAAGGTCATCAACCATCACGACAAGGCGTATTTAAAAAGTAAGGACAACCCCAAGGCCAAGGTCATACGTGATCTCATCAGCTACGCCCGCAATACCCGCGAAGCCGTCGACAGCGTCGCTAAGACGCGCTACCCATGGCTCGAAGCTCTCCCCGGCCAGATCAAATCCTTCGCTGAGCTTTACGAGGCCGATAAACGCGAGATGCAGGTCACCGACTACGACGACCTGCTCGTTCTCTGGCTTAAGCTACTCAAAGAACACCCCGAGGTTCGCAACTTTTACACCGATAAGTTCAAACACGTTCTCGTCGACGAATACCAGGACACTAACTCCCTCCAAAGCGAGATCATCGATCTCCTCTCCCCCCACCACAACATCATGGCGGTGGGCGACGATGCGCAGTGTATCTACACTTGGCGCGGCGCGGACTTTGAGAATATCAGTAGTTTTCCTGAGCGACACCCAGACACGACGATCTACAAGATCGTGCGCAACTACCGCAGCACGCCGGAAATCCTCGCCCTTGCCAACAGCGTCCTCGCAGCCCAACCCGCTGCTGCTGGTTACGAGAAGGAACTCGTTGCCGCTCGCGACCACAGCACAGTGCCCTACGTCGTCCCAGTTATGGATACACGGATGCAGGCACAATTCCTCATCTCCCGCATCGAGGGCCTTTACGATGAAGGCTATAAACTCGGCGACATCGCAATCCTCTACCGCGCCCATTTTCAAGCCCTCGAAACTCAACTCGAATTCACTCGAAAAGGTATTCCTTTTGTCATTACAAGTGGATTGAAATTCTTTGAGCAAGCTCACGTTCGAGATTACATCGCGCAGCTTCGTTTCGTCAGCAACCCCGAGGATTTCACTGCCCTCGAACGCTTTCTCTGCCTCTTGCCTAAGGTGGGGCCAGCCACCGTGCGTAAGCTTTTAAAGCACTGCCAGAAAGAGATTGAGAAGGCGCGCAAAACCCAGCGAGAAGCGAGCGGAGATTTCTTCACGCCCGACGATGCGCCCGATCCGACTAGCCTCATCACTGCTCTCGCCCGCGAGGACACGATCGCAAAAGTGCCCGTCGATGCCCGCGCTGATTACGCCTCCCTCGTCGCCACGCTCCAAGAGCTCGATGGGCTCATGCGCAAAGACACCAGCGGTGTAGACCAAAGCCGCGAGGCTCCCGGCGAGATTGTCGCGCGCGGAATTGAAGGCTGGTATGGCGACTACCTCTCGACCGTCTACACTGACGCTGATCGACGTCGCGAAGACCTTGAGGGTCTCGTCTCCTTTGCCCAGCGCTACCATACAATGGCCGAGCTCCTCGCACAACTCGTGCTCCTCAATTCGGAAACGAGCAACAAAAGCGTCGAAGGCCACACCGATGACGCCGTGCGCATGAGCACCATCCACCAAGCGAAAGGCCTCGAATACCCCGTCGTCTTTGTCATTGGCTGCGCCGACGAACTTTTCCCCCTCCGCCGTGCGATTGAAAATGGTGAGGTCGAAGAAGAGCGCCGCCTCTTCTACGTCGCCGTCACCAGAGCGATGGACGAGCTTTACCTAACGATTCCTATCCTGACTGGTGGCCGCGGTGGTGGCCCTCTTCGCCTAGAGCCTAGCCGCTTCATCCAAGAGCTCCCTCCAGAACGCTACGAACGCCTCGGCTACAAACCAGCGCGGTATTGATTCTTTTGCTCCGTCGGAGGCTACTGACCAATGATAGACTCTCTCTCCGTACAGGAAGCCAGGAAACTGGTCTTGTTATCTCAGAGGGTGCTGGGGGCGAAGCAAGGCGGACCTGCAACTGCAGCCACGCTGTCAGCGATTGAGCACCTCGGATATATTCAAATTGATGCCATCTCTGTTATTCAGCGTGCTCATCACCATACCCTGTGGAATCGAAACCCTCGATACAAAGGCGATCAACTCGATCAACTGATTGGCGATAAGCAGGTTTTTGAATACTGGTCTCATGCCGCCGCTTACTTGCCTATGCGCGACTACCGGTATAGTCTCCCCCGCAAAGAGGGGCTCGCAAAAGGTGAGCAAAATCATTGGTATGAACGCGATGAGCGGATGATGAAATCAGTGCTCAAGCGTATCACCACTGAGGGGCCTTTAATGGCCAAGGACTTCGTGCATACGGGCAAAAGAATCGGAGAATGGAAAACGAAACCAGCCAAGCGCGCCCTCGAGTATCTGTTTATGCAGGGTGATCTCATGGCACCAAAACGGGTCAATTTTCATAAAGTTTATGATCTTACCGAGCGAGTCTTGCCTGCTGGCACTGATACCACACGGCCCGACCCAGAGACGTACGCCCGTTTTCTTATTACCCGCTACCTACGGGCAAATGGATTGGGCCAGCCTTCAGAGGTCGCGTATTTGCAGAATCATACGAAGCAACTTATTTCCAAAACCATGGAAGATATGGTTTCGAGCGGAGAATTGTTAAAGATTCACGTCACAGACAACCTCTATTACGCGTTTCCACCTGCCCTAGAATTGCTAAGCAACCCGCTGGCTCGCAGTAAACTGAAGCTACTTTCGCCCTTCGACAACCTGGTCATTCAGCGAAAGCGCATGAAGGCTCTTTTCGGATTCGACTACCAAATCGAGTGCTATGTCCCCGAAGCTAAACGCCAATACGGCTACTTCTCTCTACCCATTTTGTGGGATGGAAAGCTAGTCGGTCGAATGGACTGCAGAACCGAGAGGAACGAAGCCCTGCTGCACATCCACCATCTCTCTATGGATTCCTCAGCCTTGAAAAGAGATGTATTCTTTCTTGCCCTGCGAAAGGAATTGAAAGCCTTTCTGAAGTTCAACAATTGTAACCAAATCCGGATACACAGAACCACCCCTTCAATGATCAAGCCGGAGCTTCAGGCAGTGCTCGACGATATTTCGAAATGAGACACTGGCTAAGACTCGATCTGTATGTCACCCCGCGTGCTTGGTCTTTACCTTCGCTCAAATAGAAGCGAAACTGTCTCTCATGTCATCGAATAAGAAAGACCAGATATGCGCCCTGCTCAAGGGGATTGAAACGGGCGACCCGGCAGCCGTTACAGTTGTCAACGAAAGCAAATACATCCAACACAACCCCCTTACACGTGAGGGGAATCTTGGTCTGGCCGAGTTCTTCAAGCGACTGGCTAAAACCTCTCCAAAGGTTGAGATCGTGCGGGTCTTTGAAGATGGCGACTTCGTCTTTGCGCACACCGATTACGATTTCAATGTCGTTGAAGTGGGCTTTGAGGTTTTTCGATTTGAGGACGGGCTCGTCGTCGAACACTGGGATAATCTCCAGTCGAAACCAAGCCGTCCAAATCTCTCCGGTCACACCACTCTTGATGGATCAACGAAGATAACAGACCTCGATAAGACGGAGGTGCATCGGGAACTGATTCGGTCATTCCTCGAGGAGGTCTTGCTGAAATCTCAGTTCGAAAGACTGAGCCACTACATCGATCCTGACCACTACGTGGAGCATAACCGGCAGATGGAGGACGGCTTTGAAGCACTGCACACTGCGCTCTCAAGCGATCAGCCAAAGCGAAGTTATGAACGGATTCATCGCCTCCTTGCAGAAGGAAATTTCGTCCTCTCAGTATGCGAAGGTCACCTCGATGGGGAACATATCTCGTTTTATGACCTTTTTCGTATCGCCGATGGCAAGGTCGTTGAGCACTGGGACACGATTGATCCCGTTCCCCCGCGCAGTGAATGGGTGAACGACAACGGGAAGTTTTAGCGTGTTGCAATCCGGCCAGCCCTTTTTCTCTGGATTGACGCCCATCATTGCGAGGCCATCTTAGAGCAATGATTCGGCCCCTCATTCTTTGCCTTAGCTTCATTATTTCACTCTCACTCAGTGCCGTTACAATCAAAGACGCCTATACGCGTCAGATGGAGACGGAGCAGTTCCAGCGGGTGAGCGAGTTTTTCACCGGCAACGAAAACCCAGGAGGAGCAACCATCCTGCGCTCTCAAGAAGAAGAGCGGGACGGGCTCTATTTTCATCTCAAGCTTTCGGAGAAACTCGAAAGCACCGCGGTTGAACATACCTTTGTTCTCGAGGTTATTCGCAGCGACGCCTTGAAGTTGACTGAATACACCTTCGCTCTCACTGGAAAAGAAGCAGCGAAGAAGCGCGTCATACTCGGTTTAACGGGCGCGGACTGGCCGGACCCAGAACTACAGGCGATGGCGTGGCGCGTCAGGCTCCTCTCTGGTGAAACTGAGGTGGCGAGTTGGAAGAGTTTCCTTTGGGAAATGCCGTAGCCTCAGCTACTGTTTCTGAAAGCTAAGATCGTTGAGCAGGCGGTTGATTGTATCCTTGATCGCAGCGCGGTCACGCTCGTCACAGGCGCCGAGAAGAATGATGAACTCGTTCTTTAGGCCTAGGATGATGCGTTGCTCTGAAGCGCGGCTGCTCGTCTCAGGATTGCCGGCGTAAAAGTAGACAAGATCCCCAGCACCTCGTTCCGCTCCATAGCTCCATCCATTTCTCTCAAACCACCCTTTTTCAAATCGAAAGGCGCCAAAGCGCAAGAAGCGGACGAGCTGATCTTTCGGAGTCGCTGCGAAGGTCTCCTGCACGCGCATCCGCGACTGCTTGAGTTCGAGGCTCTCACGCACGGCATCTGTCGCACCTCCAACATTGCGCCGAAGCCACAACATTTCACCCGGAATCAAGGCGAAGTCGAAGCCTGTCTCGGTGGTCAAATAAATCGGTTCGAAGTAGCGATAATCCGTCCCTTCGCCACCCCGGAGATTTTCAGCCCATGACGCAAGGTAGCTGCGATGGCTCGTGGCCATAACAACCGGATCAGCCCCCGACCGGTCTCCGCTCTGCAATGGCAACGTCGCTCCGTAAAAGCCAATGTCATCGATACGGATTTTATCGAGCGCTGATGTTTGATCCAGGCGATAGGTCGCACCATCACCTGAACGGCAAGCAATGAAAACAACGACGAGGGACAGGCCAAGAAGGGTGTGACAGATAGAGCGACAGCGGAGACAGGACATTGTGACTAAACTAAACGAGAAATGATCACAGGGAGCAAAAGAATTGCAGCAAGAGGTGCGTTACGATCAGATTCGGATATGCCCGACATTACGAAGACGTATCATTTCACCCAAGCCATCGATAAAGTCTATATGGCTTGGGTTTCGGATAAAACCGTCATTCCTCCGGCCGCAGAAATGCGAGTAGAGCCCAAAGTTGGTGGCGAATACACCATCATATGCAAGATGGGTGAGAGCGATTGGGTGATGAAGGGCATCTTCTCCGAAGTCATTCCCGAGCAACGGCTGGTCTATTCGTGGGAGTAGAATGACGATGGCGAGGTCTCAACCGTGACGGTCAACTTCAGCACAACGAACGACGGCACCCAGATCGACATTCTTCATGCCAACCTCAGCGAAGCTGCGGTCGAGCCGCATTCAACGGGATGGGATAGCTACGTCAGCGGATTCGAAAAGCTGATCGCTGAAGCCTAATTCTTAATCTTCGGCTCATTCTGTACCATGCCTACACATCTCTCACTCCTGCGCGGCATCAACGTTGCAGGTCACCGCAAATTAAAGATGGCCGAACTGACGGCGCTCTACGAAGCGCTCGGATTTACGGAAGTAACGAGCTACCTGCAGAGCGGTAACATCCTCTTTTCTTCCGCCGACACAGAGGCCGCCCTAGCGAAACGCATCGAAACTGCCCTGCAAAAGACCTTCGGCCTCGATGTTTCTGTGCGGGTGTTTTCGAAGGCAGAATGGCTGAGGCTGGCAGCGAACAACCCACTGACTGCGCAACAGGGAGTTGATGCGCAATTTCTCCACCTCACAGTGTTGTTTGAAGAACCGAAAACGGCCGTCGAAGCAATCCACCTACCACTTTCCGATGACGAGGCGGGGGCCTATGCCAACAACCACTACTACCTCTACTGCCCACATGGCTATGGGCGGACTAAGATCCATAACAGCTACTTCGAGCGCACCTTGAAAGTCGTTGCGACGACCCGAAACTGGAAAACCGTCCAAGCCCTGAAAGACCGTCTAGCTAGTTAGGGTTAAGCCTTCTTGCCGTAAGCCGCGTGCAGCGCCGCCGCCGTATCGAGAAAGTCAGCAGGATCGTCTGCAACGAGTGTTAAGCGCTCGCCCGTCACTGGGTGATCCAGCTCTAGTCGCGCAGCGTGTAGCATGACTCGAGGGATCACTACCTTATCGTTTTGGCGCGGACGATAGCCATAAGTGCGATCACCACAGAGAATGTGACCAATGTGTGCACAGTGAACGCGGATTTGATGGGTACGGCCCGTGTGCAACTTAAGGTTAAGCCAACCAAAGCGTGTCCCGATACTCTCACGCAGTTTCCAGGTTGTTTTAGATTCACGTCCATCATCGCGAATCGTCATCCGCGTACGTTGCATCGAGTGACGGCCAATCGGCGCATCGATCACCCCAGCAAGTAGTCGTGGTGCATTACAGACGAGAGCGGTGTAGTGCTTTTCTAGTGACCTTTCAGCAAATGCTTGTGCGAGGCCTTGGTAACCACGGTCGCTTTTCGCCGAAATAATCACCCCACTCGTCTCCTTGTCTAGACGGTGCACGATGCCCGGCCGCTCGACACCACCGATGCCACTGAGCTCGCCTTGGCAATGATGTAATAAAGCGTGAACGAGCGTATCTTCACCCGTGCCTGCACCCGGATGGACGACCATCCCTGGTGCTTTGTTCACCACGATAATGTCTTCGTCTTCAAAGATGACGTTAAGCGGGATATCGACAGGACAAAGCTCCAGTGGAACAGGCTCCGGTATTGAATAACTGATGACATCACCCGTATTCACCTTCGCGCTCTTGGAGAGGACATCGTCCCCAAACCAAACTCGGCCGGCGGCAAAGAGGCGCTGTACTTGACTTCGAGAAAGCTCATCGAGGTGCTCTGAGAGCGCTTTATCGGCTCTTAAATGATGGCCATCGGCCGTTACTTCAAAGCTCTGCGTTGGTTCATCATGCATGATCTAAAAGGGTTTTATCGATTTCGCTCAACCAGTGAGCCTTGTCTGCTTTCGAAAGGTCGCCATGGGCGTAGCCATTGCGGGCAAACTGCGCGAGCTCTTCGAAGGTGAAGTCTAGCTCGGTCGCCATAGCGCGGTATTCATCATCGAGAGAATTGCCAAAAGAGATCGGATCGTCGGTGCTGATCGTGCATGTAATCCCTGCATCGATGAGCTGGCGCATCGGGTGCTCCGCCATCGACGGAACAACATCGAGCTTCACGTTACTAATCGGGCAAATATCAAGGATCACACCCTGCTCCGCAAGGAGAGCGGGCAACTCAGGATCTTCGACCGAACGAACACCATGCTGGATGCGTTTTATATCGAATTGCTTTAGAACCTGTCGGACAAATTCCGATCCGCAGAATTCACCCGCATGGGCCTTTGTTTTACGACCACTCGCGCGGTAGCGTGCCCATAGGTCAGGCAAATTCTCAGGGACAGGGTCATCCTCAGGTCCGTGCAGATCAATCCCGTCAATAAAGGGGCAGTTCAGCGTATCATCGACCCACTTATAAGTATTCTCGTTGTAGCCAGCGTGATGCATTCCCATGAAGAGCTTAAGCTCGAATCCTTTGGGTGCAGCAGACTTAATCGCCTCTGCATTGGCCTGAATATCACCGCCCGCGTATTCGACGATACCCGAAGCAAAACTACACTCCATGTAGTGGACATTCTGCTCGCGATGGAGTCGGCCAAAAATCTCGGAAGCGGCCTCGTAGTAGCGTTCTGGAGACGAATACCAAGCGGCAACCATATCGAGCAGTTCGACTTCGAATTGGCGGAAGTTTTTAAACTTAAAGTCCGGCGCCCATGAATCAGGCACTTTGTCATAGCGATCTGGATACGCTTCTTGAACAAAGTGAAAGGGCAAAGCGCCCTCGATGTGAAGGTGTGTCTCTGTCTTTGGGAGCGCCCGAATAAAGGCGTTCAAACGATCTAATGAATCAGCAGGAGTCATGGAATCTTTATAAATTAGGCGCGGGGTTTGGACTTAACCGTCTTGCGCGCAGTCTTCTTCTTCGCAGCTGGAACCTTTTTAGCAGGATCCGCGAGGAGGTAATCGGGGTTCAGTTTCTGGAGTGAAGGCGGGACAAAGAGTCCATTCTTCCGAATCAGTTTCCCGTCGAACCAGATCTCACCTCCACCGAAGTCACGTCGCTGAATGCTGACGATATCCCAGTGGATTTGCGAACGGTTGCCGTTGTCGCCGGGTGTATTCCCATACGCTTGGCCCGGTGTGAAGTGAAAGCTACCCGCAATCTTCTCGTCGAAGAGGATATCGCGAATCGGCTGTAGAATGTGCGGGTTAAACCCAATTGCAAATTCACCGATGTAGCGTCCACCTGGATCAGAATCGAGGATGCCATTGAGTGCCTTGTTGTCACCGGCACAAGTGGCTTTGACGATCTTGCCTTTTTCGAAAGTGAATTGGATCCGATCAAAAGAGATCCCGCGATAGACCGTCGGAGCGTTGTAAGTGATCACCCCTTCGACACTGTCGCGCACTGGAGCGGAGAAGACTTCACCGTCGGGGATATTATATTCCCCCGCGCACATGATTCCGCCCATGCCTTCGAGCGAGAAACTCAGATTGGTTTCTGGGCCTTTGATCTCCACCTTCTCGGCTTTGTCGAAAGCTTTCTTAAGGGCGCGCTGTCCCGGCAACATCCTGCCGTAGTCCTGCGTGCAAACACGGAAGTAAAAGTCTTCAAAGCTCTCGGTGCTCGTCAGCGCCTGTTGCGCCATCGCACCGGTCGGCCAGCGGAGGACAACCCATTTCGTTTGTTGTACGCGGTAGTTATGGACCTTCCGCATCGCGCTCATCGCGACTTCCATCTTTTTAGCCGGGATATCCGACGCTTCAAAAATATTATTCGCACCGCGCAATGCGATGTAGGCGTCCATCCCCTTCATCCGTGAAAGCTCATACGAAGCTTGAACGCTCAAGTGTTCACGGCTTGTCTCGAGGAGCAGCTCCCGCCCAATACGAGCCGTATTGAGCTGGACGTAGGGCAGCGCTTTGCGCGCCCGCACTTCACGAACAAGGGCGATCACCATCGCCTCGGGCACATCGTAGGCATCGATGAGAACGCGTTCGCCCTTCTTCAGCTTAATAGAATAGCCGACGAGGTTTTTCGCTAATTCGTGATAACGGGGATCCATCATGCGCTCACAATGAAAGCCCCCGAGCGCGTTTGTCGAGGAGCCATGCGGATGAATTCTACAACTGACTAAAGCGGGCCGAAGGCGGCGGCTCTAGCGCCCACGGCGAATGACCGAACCTTCAAAGGTGATGTTGAAGCGATAAACGCGTTTTCGGCGCGTAACGATGCTACCGGTATCGAGGTCGATACGGTCTGGAATCTCTTCCTGGTGAATATCGATTGCAGCACGGTATCCACGCTCGGAAAAGATATCGATCACCATCGCGAGTGCATCTGGGTTTCGGAAAATCGGATCCTCAGAGCTGATGTATGCGCGACCTCCGATCGCGTGACGGCGGATGATAGGGAAAAATGTCTCCTCGACCAATTCGACGATGTGGCGGAACAAGTCGGCGTCGGTCCGGACATATTTGTCGAGCCGTTCAACCAGTGCCTGACGCGCATGGACAATAATGCTCTGCGAGACCGGAATCTTGTCGATGAGCGCATAGGTCGCCTGATCCAGCTCCAACGAACTCTGGTACTTGAGCTCACGAACAATCGCCTCCTGCACGGCCTCGATCGACTGCTGCGCATTGACGTAGTGATAGTGAAAGACTTCACGGAGCGAGGTGAGCGACTCGTAGGTTACCTCTTTAAATGTTCGGTAACGGTTCCGCGCCAGATCAGACGAGAGGTCCGTCTTGCGCACATCGCTCTTTGCATCTTTGTCGTCACCAGCCAGATCGATGGATTGCTCACCGCGTTTGAGCTGACGTTCGACCGAGACGGCCTCATCGACGTAGAGCACGACGATGTGAAAGACTGGCTTGTAGAGCGTGTGGTCTTCGCCTGTGACGAGACGCTCGCGGCGGAGATCCATCAGCCGCTGGTAAAAAAGTTTGAGACACTGGACCTGCACCATGGTGCGAGGATAACCATCGATCACGACGCCGGTGTTACGCTCTGGCTTGAGAAGCTCGGCCATGAGAAGCTCCGTCACTTCTCCATCTCCGACCATCATTCCTGCATCCTTGAGGCGGAGCGCTTCGGGACTCTTGAGCAGCTCCGAGATCAAAATCGGCTTCGCCGTGAGGCCCGTATACTCCATAATGAAACGCGTCTGCGTTCCTTTACCAGCACCAGGAGCACCGTTGAGCCAAAAGATCTCGCGAGGGAAACGGAGTTTCTCAAGTCCATGCTCACGCTCTAGTTTGGCCCAGACACGATTAAAGATAAGCTGTGCATCCTTGATCTCAAGATCGAGGGTGCGGGCTTCGCGCTTCAGCGCTGATTCAGGCAGATGGCTACTCATTGAATAACAAAAAAACGGCGGAAGGCTCCTCCGCGGTAGAGTGACTGGCAAACCTCAATTCTACTCAAAGCCCAAGAAAGTGCCTCGGCTCTTGATTCTAAGGGCGAAATCTTTCACTAATTTACCTCAGACGTGATCTCCCCTCGGCACGATCACGCCCTTCCATCTTATGGACATCAACGCACTTCTCCTCACGATCGGCCTACCGGCATTCTTTGCCTCCCGAGCCTTCACGACCACTTTTGTAACCGCGCTCGTCCTGCATTTTGGCGATACACTGCCCTATCTTAAAGACTTGGAGTTTCTCCAGGCGACGGGAGCAGAGCCTATTTGGTTTACCAGTATCCCCATGCTCATGGGCCTTGGCACCCTTGCCGTCCTCGAACTCGTTGGAACAAAGTTCACCGAGGCAGAAGAGCTGCTCGGAGAAGTCCACAAATACTCTAAGACAGGGATGTCCTTCCTCACCACGATGGGGATTCTCTCGGCCAAGGATACCGGTTTCATTGAAGGTGTCTTCGATCAGGGTAGGGTCGGTTGTCCCCAACCGACCGTCGCGTTTCCATTCAAATCGGATCCTTTCCTTACATCACCAGCTCGGCGCTCTAGGGACAGAGCGCGAGCGCCCTACCTAATGTTCCCTGTCGCTTAACTCCAGCGCTCTACTCGTAGCGGAGCGCTTCGACAGGATCGAGCTTTGCTGCACGCCACGCTGGATACATCCCAAAGCCGACTCCAATGATGGAGCAGACGATGACCGCTGCCGTCATCCAGAACCATGGGATGATCATACTTGCATTGAGGAAGGTGGCGATGACGTTGCCTAAGACAACACCCCCTAGAATTCCAAAAGCCGCCCCTGCCTCGCTGAGAAAGACGGACTCAAGGAGAAATTGTAGTAGGATGTTACGCTTTCGTGCGCCTAAAGCCTTCCTCACTCCGATCTCACGCGTTCGCTCTGTCACGCTCACGAGCATGATCGCCATGATACCAACTCCGGCGCAGACCAGTGCAACACCACTGACCCCAAGGCTGACCATTCCTACAAGGAGAGCGATTTCTGCAAAGATCGCCTGCAGCGCCTCATTCGAGGTGATCTCAAAATTGTTTTCATCCTCAGGCTCAAGCTCACGCGCCAATCGCATCGCACCGATGATCGTATTCTCTGCCGACGGCATTTCCTCAGGGGATGGGGCCTGCACGTTGATATCCATCGACCGCCAGTGATTCCAGTTATTCGCGACAAAGCGCGGGAATGGAATGAGGGCGATGTTATCCATTGCTTGACCAAATATTTCGCCCCGCTCAGCCAAAATACCCACAATCAAGTAGCGATTACCATCGAGTAGGATCAATTTATCGAGCGGATCTTCATTTGGAAAAAGCTCCCCTACGAGGTCTTGCCCAACGACGGCGACTGGGCGATTAAAGTCGATATCGCCCAGGGTAAGGTTACGCCCGGCTTCCAATTCGTATTTATTCGTAAGGAGAAAGTTTTCGTTGCTTCCAATGATGGTGAACGAGGGGTTCGTCCTCTTTTCTCTATAGGACGCCCGCTCTCCACGGTCCTCTGCCATGATCGAGGTCGGCAGTCCCTCTGCATCCATCATCTCCTTAAAGTCCAAAGCCTGCTTCGGCGTGATCGGTGGACGGCGGCTGCGCCTCGGTCCATGATTGGCTTCGAGTGCTGAATTACGGCTCACTTGCAAAACATTCGCCCCGAAGACCTTCAACTCGTTGTCGATACTTTGACGAACGGCCGAGAGCGCTGTCATCACAATGACAACGGAAAAGACCCCGATCGACACGCCCAAGATAGTGAGCAAAGACCGCACGACATTGCTCCCAAGCGAGTTCAGCGCGAGGAGGAAGAGGTCAACCGGGCGGAGCCCTCCACGCTCTGGAAGATTATTCATGACGGAGGGCGTTAGCGGGATCCATCCGCGAGGCAAGCCAAGCAGGGACAAACCCCGCAGCGATACCCGTGCAGACTGAAATGATGACAGCAAAGGCAACAAGCTCCGGAGAGAGACTTGTGCTGAAGTAAAAATCTTTTGTCCCCAGAAACGCCTCAATCCCCAGTTGGCATATCTTCGCCAACCCTAAACCAATCGCACCACCAATCAAACTGACAAAAGCGGCCTCGACGAGAAACTGTAGTAGAATCGTCACTCGTCTTGCACCGACGGCTCGTCGAGTGCCAATCTCCTGCGTGCGCTCCCTGACACTGACAAAGGTGATGTTCATGATCCCAATCGCTCCAACAAACAGAGACAGACTTGTAATCCCAAGACCCGCCATCGCGACGACACCCGTGACTCGACCAAGCTGATCCTCAATCATGTCGGATGAATTCACTTCAAAGTCTTCTTCTTCGCCGGGAAGCAGTCCGCGAATGCGTCGCATTGCCCCGATAACCTCATCGCGAGCAACCTCACGATCGGCCTCCGGCTTCTTTAAAACACGGATAGAGGTGGTATCTCGCCGGCGACTACCGACAAAGAATTTGCGCATCGAGCTCAGAGGCATGACGGCGTTACGATCCCAGCTTTGCATCCCCAAGAAGTCGCCTTGTTCTGCAAATACGCCAAGAACGGTGAACTTGATCTTGGAGAGACTGATAACCTGCCCAACAGCGTGTTCCCTACCTTCAGGGAAGAGGGCCTCGGCGACTTCTGAACCGAGCAGAGTTAGGTTCTGTCCACTCAGGGCTTCGGCTTCACTAAAAAATCGGCCATGTTCAACTTCATTGCTCCCGAGGAGGTTAAACGCTGCCGTCGTCCCAAAGATGATGACATTATCAATAGATAGGTTATCCCGTTGAAGACCTGTAAAATGGGCGACTGTCGGGGCCGCAAGGAAGAGATCGGAACGCGGATTTTGAGCGATCATCTGGTTAAGCTCTTCCGCATAACTTGCCTCAAGATGCGTGCGATTGCGGAATTTCATCCAATCGTCGCCCACATCGCGCCAGGGAAATTTCTCGATGTAAAACAGATCACTGCCGAGCAAACTTAGGCTGCTCTTGATCCCATCATTGAGCCCACTGACGAGGACTCCCATGAGAATGACAGCCCACACTCCAATGATCACACCTAGGGCGGTCAGAATGGAACGGAGGATGTGTGCTCGAAGCTGTTCGATCGCAATTCGAATGCTCTCCCATAATTCCAAAAATAGTTTCCGCACAGCCCTCATTATTGAGCTATCGTTTTTGCGATCGTCTCGTCGCTCTCAATCAGTCCATCACGCAAGCGGATATGGCGTGAAGCGTGTTTAGCGATGTCCTCTTCGTGTGTTACGAGAATGATCGTGTGACCTTGACTCTGAAGTTCGTCGAAGAGGGCCATGATCTCGATGCCCGTCTTAGAGTCGAGGTTACCGGTCGGCTCATCAGCGAGGATGATCGATGGTTCGGTGACAAGGGCTCGAGCGATGGCAACGCGCTGTCGCTGACCGCCTGAGAGTTCATTCGGCCGATGATCCATGCGATCGCCGAGTCCAACACGCTCTAGAGCAGCCTCAGCCCGTTGGGTCCTCTCAGAACGCGAGATACCGGTATAGACGAGGGGCAATTCCACATTGCGAAGGGTCGAGGAACGAGGAAGGAGGTTGAAACTCTGGAAGACGAAACCGATGCGGCGGTTACGGATGTCAGCAAGCTGGTTGTCGCTCATGCGGGCGACGTCTTCACCCGCGAAGAGGTAATCCCCCGCCGTTGGCGTATCAAGACACCCGAGCATATTCATGAGGGTGGACTTGCCACTGCCCGAAGGGCCCATGATGGCAACATACTCACTATCGTAGAGGATCAGATCAATTCCGGCGAGAGCATGCACCTGCGTACGTCCAAGATCGTAAACCTTCGTAACGCCTGTGATTTGAATGAGTGGGGCTGCCATTGTATCCAGTTAGTTAAGACTTAATCGCCTTCGATCCTAAGAATCTTTGCCACTCTTCTTGTCCCTACTTCCACCTTCGCGGCTTTTCTTATCTTCAACCGCGACGGCTTGGTCGTGTTTGAGTTCTCGGGCGAGGACCCGATAGCTGCCAGTGACAACTTCATCACCCACTGAAATTCCTGATGTAATCTCGATCCAGCGGTTGTCAGCAATTCCAGTTTCAACACGGGCGAGGATCGCTTTACCCTCTTCAACGCGGAAGACTAGGCGTTGCAGATTATCACGACGACGGCGGTCTTTGTCATTTTTGTCGCCGTTCTCTTTCTGTTCGTCATCCGCCACATCGTCTTTGGGCGACTCTTCATCAAGCTGCTTACGCACATCGGATTTAGCCCGAACCGTGACCGCCTGTAGTGGAACTTTAATTACATTTGAATGTGTCTTCGTCTTGATGTCCGCCGTCGCCGTCATTCCGGGGCGAATTTGAACCGAAGTCTCAAGCAGCTTCACTTTAACTTTAAAGGTCGTTAGCTGGTCCTGTGAACGTTGATTTGAGGTGTCAGCAGAGTTTGCGATCTCGGTCACCTCTCCGACAAAAACTCGATCAGGGAAGGCATCAATTTCGATGTCAGCGGCGTCACCAATCTTCACTTCAACAATATCCGCTTCACTCACATCGACCTGCACCTCCATTTTATCGAGATCGGCAATCCGCATAATCTCGGTCCCTTCGAACTGGCCTGTGCCCACGACGCGGTCGCCCAGCTCAGAATTCAGAACCGTGATGGTGCCATCGATGGGGGCGTATGTCGTCGCTTTTGCGAGCGAATCACGTGCTTCCTTCAGCTGCATTTCTTGCTGCTCGATGCGTGAAAGCGTCGCGTCGAAAGAGGCTTTACCGATTTCGTAGGTAGTGCTGGCTTCGTCGACGCTATCTTGCGTGGCAAAGCCTTTAGCAAAGAGGTTTTTGATCCGCTTGAGATTTAATTCAGATTGGAGCATCTGGGCGCGGGCTTGTTGGCTATTGGCCTCCGATGCACGCAGCGCTGCTTCCTGCTGTGCCGCTTGCGCGTCGAGGGTGTCCGTATTGACTCGAACAAGAAGCGCTCCGCGCGCAACCGATTTACCCTCTTGAACAGAGAGCTGAATGATCTCTCCAGGAACCCCCGAGGAAATGCGCACTTCCGTCTCGGGAAAGATTTTGCCCGTCGCGGTGACAACACTCGTGATGTCACCCTCGATAACTTTAGCAATCGTGACCATCGTCTCGGTCTGTTTTTTGCCCTTAAAGACGAGGGCACCCCCCACAGCAAGAATGATGACAAGGGTGAGAATAATGAGGATCTTCTTCATGAGTTAGCGGGGAAAGTGGGGGGGTAGAGAAAGGGAGGCTATCGACGTTTAAGGCTGAGAGAGTGCTGCATTCCAGCTCAGACCATGTCGTTCAAGCAGACTTCCACGTATGCGCTCAAGCGAGACTTCGGCTTGAATCGCCGCAGAGCGTGCACTGAGGAGACTGAGCTGAGCATCATCCAGGTCTGTCCGTATTTCGAGAACGTCGCGCAGGGTTGAAAGCCCTTCATCAAGTTTTACGCGTTCTTGTTCAAAGGTCTGTTCTTGCAGGCGGAGAACGAGTTCGGCCGCCCGCAGACGCTGCTTACGTGTATCCAGTTCTCTCCACGCTGAGCGCACTTCTTGGAGCAAATCTTGCCTAATTTCGAGCAGCTGAAGCTCGGCTTGATCGAGACGACGATCCGCATTGCGCCAGCCAGCACGCGCAGCGCGTTGGCCGAGGGGATAGTTAAAGCTAAATTCGACACTCCACGCTTCGCGCTCATCATCAAGCAAGCGATCATAAGCGTCTTCGGCATCCTGTTCAGAACGGCCTCCAACGGTTGCGGAGAGGCTAAGGTCGAGCTCTGGTTTCCGAGCATTGCGCGCCACGATGCGATCGATTTCACGCTGAGTAACAACCTCTTGCTGCCGAAGACTGGTATAGTCGCTGCCCATTGCATCACGCCATACTGAGGCGAGCTCAGGAGTTTCGTTCGTAATCAGTGGGAGTTCAGCCACATCAATATCAACCGAGAGCGCGAGGGCATAGTCCATCCGGCCAAGCAGCCTTAGGAGACGGTCTTTAGATTCATCGACCGACTGTTGGGCAACGAGGATATCCTCGATCCGCTGCGCGAGATTCGCCTCTGCTTGAATCACATCCAGCGCGGTCAGAAGCCCAAGCTCCTCACGCTCACGCGTTTCTTCGAGGAGGCGTTCAGCGAGTTCCCTGTTTGTATCCGTCAGCAGCCTCCGGGCATTCGCCTCGGCGAGGCTCCAATAGGCAAGCTCGACTGATTCTAAAAGCTCGAGTGTTCCATCGCGCAACTGCAAGCGTGCGATACGCTGACTCGCTCTTGCCTTGTTAAGATCGGCCGTTGCAACCTTCGCGCCAAAGTCTCGCAGCAGAGGCTGCGTCACCCCCACCGTGATGCCACTTGTTGCGATCAACTGACCACCCACGACCTGATCAAAGTCTTCATTATAGCTACTCCCATCGTTTCTACGCAGGTTAGTGCGCGCCGAGAGCGTCGCGTTCGTTAAGGCGAGTCGCTTACTAACACCCGCGCTGTATGAGCGGGAGTCGTTTGTAGTAAGAAAGTCGTCGTCCTCACTTTGCCCCAGCGAAATATCAGCATTCAGGACTGGGTCGAAGCTAGCGGATTCAATCACCACGTCATCCTCGGCGATGAGCGGATCATAGCGGTCGATGCGCAGAGACAGGTTGTTCACCAAAGCTTCGTCGATAGCATCTGCGAGGGTGAGCATCGGCCCACGCTCAATCGCTTCCTGTCCGTGCAGGCTGAGCGCACAGGCAAAGCCACTGAGAAGGCAGACTAGTCGGGTTGGTTTCAAAGGTACGAAACGGAACTTTGAGCGATTAAGCGAATTCACAGGATGATGAATGGTTTTCAGTCGGAGGAAAGGAGTTTAAAATATTAGGGGGCACCTCTGAAAAGACCGTTTTGACGGCGCGGGTTAGGTTGTTTTGTATTTTTCATAATTAATTGATCCTGGGTCGGTTTGATTCAGTTTTCGAATGGTTGGAGTGTCTGATTTTTAGATTTAATTGGTTCGTTTATCCGTTTTCCCTAGGCGTTTCCGCTCACTTTGAGACCTATCGGCGCAGGAATGCATAGCGGTCCATATTGTAAACTAGATTGCACAGCGCGTTATGTTGCTTGGCTCGGACGAGCCCGATCGTTCGCAGCTGGTCCATGGCCATTTGGCTCATGCGTCCGAAGACGTGTTCACAGCGAACACGGATACGGCTGCGCAGCTTGTTGGTTGCATGTTCTTCTTCGCTGAGAGGATGACCGCGCGTTGCCTTGAATTGAATGAAGTTCTGGCAGTTCTTTTTCAGTAAATATTCGCAGCTGGCTTCCGACTGATAAGCGCTGTCTGCAAAGACCGCTTCGTCGTCTTCGTCGATTAATTCCTCGAACACTTGCGAATCATGCACGCTCGCTGGCGGCGGCGCG
>TARA_B110000037_G_scaffold152219_2_pt1 | contig 92216 bp, 84 predicted proteins | sample TARA_B110000037 | Tara Oceans TARA_B110000037 (sample SAMEA4397196) | marine metagenome | biome: Polar Biome; feature: [MIX] marine epipelagic wind mixed layer (ENVO:01000061); material: water (ENVO:00002006), including particulate matter (ENVO:01000060) such as... | depth 10-100 m | reverse complement strand
TATCCAGCCATCACTGCTTATAGCAATTTCATTCTTTTCAACTATATATTTATGAGAATTGTTGTCTAGGATCACCTCCCAATTGTATCCAAATTTTTCCGCAATTTCTAAAATCAATCCTTTTAATCGACCACTATTCGAAACTGGTTTATCTAATATCCATACAACCATTTCTGGTTGAAGGTCAAATAAGGTTTCTCCAATTAACTTTAATACTCCATTTGTTTGTTGAACGCGCTTGTAAGTGCCATGTACAGCTGATAAATCGCGATAGGATTCGTCAGCACATTTGAAAATATATGCTTCTGATAAAGCGCTTTCGAGCAATATTATCAGATTAAACCCATCAATGAGGACAGTTTTCCCCTGAATAATAAATTTAGCAATGTGGTTTGCTTTAATGTTACTAATTTGCTGGCTTGAAGCTGATGCACGGCGCAGAGCATCTTGCTGACGTTTGTTTAACCTATGATGATTTCCAACTAAGTTCAATAAAGCATTAATGGCATAGCCTTTCGTCAATAGGTCATTTAAATCTCGATAAGTGGTTCCGAGTTTTTCATGAAATGGTTCACAAAATAACTTGTGGTCATTGGCTTCTTTGCCTCGATTTCGCTTCGTTTTATTTTCAGACTGGTCGATAATTGTTAGGGATTAAGACTCTTCTGATGCTTCCTCGGCACTTTCAATAATCTCCCAGGTATGGTCGGCTAATAAACGAATGGTGGCCACGTAAGTGTAATTGTTTTTGCGCGATCGTCCCCATTCATTAGGCGCTATTATTGAAAGGATTTGCGTTAAATCCTCGTCTTCGTATAAATGATATACATAGTTTATAATTGGGTCAAAGCGAAAAGAGGCCTGATAAATTCGTTCTGAAATCTCTTTTCTTTTATTGATTTTTTTAGCTTGTTCCGCCAAAACTTGCATCTGCTCATAAAGTTGATTCAGTTGCTGATCGGTTTGGTACGCCATGGCAGTCAAAGCACGCCCTTTTTGCTTCCCAATGTCCTCAGGTTTTATAACGGCGCTTCCCACATGATGTCCATACTCAAGTGAGTGAGGGTTTTCAGAGATCTTATCTGGATCAATTGGATTCTGAAAATCTTCTTGTTTTTTATTTTCTTTTTGATCTGACATGTTTATTCTAATTGCCTTTTTTTATCTGTTTCAAACCGTTTACAAAGATACGGATTATCGCTGATCTCTCTCCTATAACATGGTGCTAAGTTTTTTGTTTTGCAATTGAATGTTCAGTATTGAATCAATCGACTATTTTTTTATAAAATGGGAAAGAGTTTTACATAGAAAAATGATATATTGTCATAAAAAAAGCGCTATGAGTTATTTAATTGGAGCAGGGGTTTTGGGAATTTTAGGTCTAAAAACAAGAAGGCTGGTAAGTCTGCATCTCTTGAATTAATGGAAACGTCAAGAATTAATGATATTGTTGAAAATCATGAAGAAATGGCTGCATCTATGGGGCATGGAAATTTTTCTTTACATGTTGAAGTGAAGGGCAAGGCGCATTCTGAAGAACCCATAGAATCTGAACTATCAAAAGAGCAGGTTGTTTATTTCAAGTCGGAAGTAGTGCATGAATATGAGAAGTTAGAAACGCGAAAAACCAAAGATGGAGCTGAAAAAAAATGGGTAAAACACAAAGATACGGTATCTGAAAACCTTCGCTGGGCGGCAGGCTTTGGCGTCAAAGATGATACTGGATTTATTGAGGTGAACGCAAATAAATCAAAATTCCATACAGAAAAGTTGTATTCTAATTTCGAAAAAGGAGACCCGAACGCCGATAATGGTGGAGGTTTAAATTTAAAAATTAAAGGCTTTTCCATTGGCATTGGCGGGGGTAGTAAGAATAAAGGATTACGCATCATTGGTTATCGATATACGGAAACTGGAATCCGAATGGGAACACAATTATATGTTGTTGGAGAAGCAAATGATAGAGACGGCGCACTGCGCATCTCAAAACCAAATGACAACGACGACCAATTTATTATATCTGTAAAATCGAAAGATGAATTTATTGGAAGTACAGTTAAAGGTCTAACAATTGGAGCAATTACTTCGTGTTTTGTGGCTGTGGGTTGTGTGGTTATGGGATTAATTAAAATGATGGGTTAAAAACAACCAGAGCAAGGATATATATTCTATTTTTGTATCGATTAAAAATGGGACGTTATTGACAACCTATTTTAACTACTGACCAACGTAAAATTTGAACCGTATAAATTAAAATTATGGCCAACGGATTATTAAAAGGAAAAAAAGGAATTATTTTTGGCGCTTTAAATGAGCAATCAATTGCATGGAGAGTTGCACAGCGCGCCCATGAAGAAGGAGCTGAAATAGTTTTAACCAATGCACCAATCGCCATGCGAATGGGTGAAATAAACAAATTAGCAGAAGACATTAATGCACAGATTATACCTGCAGATGCCACTAGTTTAGAAGATCTTGAAAATCTAATTGATAAATCAATGGAGATTTTCGGAGGTAAAATGGACTTTATTTTACATTCTATAGGAATGTCCGTGAATGTGAGAAAAGGAAGACATTATACAGATCAAAAGTATGATTGGACCATGAAAGGAATTGATGTTTCTGCCATGTCTTTTCACAAAGTAATGCAAACGGCTTATCAAAAGGATGCCGTTAATGATTGGGGATCAATTTTAGGCTTGACATATATCGCAGCACAACGTGTTTTTCCTGATTATAATGATATGGCTGATAATAAGTCTTATTTAGAATCAGTTGCACGTAGTTTTGGATACCATTATGGTAAAAAAGCAAATGTACGGGTGAACACAATTTCTCAATCTCCTACATTGACAACTGCAGGAAGTGGTGTAAAAGGATTTAATGAGTTCATTAACTATTCAGAGCAAATGTCTCCACTTGGAAATGCCTCTGCTTTAGATTGCGCAAATTATTGCATTAGCATGTTCTCTGATCTAACGAAATTCGTAACCATGCAAAACCTATTTCATGACGGCGGATTCTCTAATACGGGAGTAACACAAGAAGTGATTGAAAAATTTGGAGAATAACTTAAATACCATTCCCTTAAAACCGCACTTTCGTTATTGTTAATGCGGTTTTTTTATTTCAAAATATTAAACATTTAATTGTACTTGGAGCCTTGCTAATGGTTGCCGCCGTTTATGGGCAAAATGAGTATAGCGCCTATACTGCAACTGGTAAAGGTGTATCCACTACTTTTTTAACGGATTACCACTGTCTGGGTATTAATCCAGCAAATTTGGGCTGGAAAAAGTTTGACGAAAAGTCAGTTACAATGGGGACATCTGAATTTGAATTATCCATTTATTCAGAGTCATTAAAAAAGAAAGATTTAAGAGATAATATTGGCGCAGTTATTCGCAACAAATCATTAGATGCTTTATCTATGGAGGAAAAATTAGCCGCCGCGGAAAGTTTTGCATCCGACTTCGCTTTTAATTTCGATTATAACGCTTTTGGGTTTTCGTATCAAAATGAAAAATTTGGGGGATTGCTGTTGCCGTAAGATAAAGAGCGACATGGAATTCGAGTCTGAACGACCGGTTTTCTGATCTATTATTTAGAGGTCAAACCTCAAGTTATTTTGATAGTTTCCTTTATGTGGACGTAACGGATACCACATGGATCGCTAATTCTGGAATCATTTCAACCGATTCAGCTGGAAATGTAATTGGAGGAGAAGCGTCTTTCCCCATGGGTTTATCAGAACTTTTGGACGGTTCTTGCCTGAAATTTAGCTTGAACCGTGAATTTCATGTTGGTTATGGACGTCAAATAGTTCAAATAGATCACGTTTTAACGCTTTATACTGGAGTCGGTGCAAAATAATCCAAGGAATAGCAATGATGGATTTAACGGCAGATGAGGATGGTTTGCAAATGTATTCAGCCATAAGTCCCGGTTTTGATTTGGATTATGGTGCCGCGGCTTTGAATAATCCTTCCGCCTTGTCACAAGCAGGCGCGCAGTTCTTTAAAAGCCCTGTGGGAACTGGATATGGATTTGACGTGGGCGTAAACGCCACGCTATTCAATAAAATTCATCTTGGGGGCTTCTGTTACAAATATAGGTTCAATGACCTATACTGGAAATTTATACACGGTTAAAGACACGCTTTTCGTTTCTTACGATCAAGACGGCTTAGATGATATTAACATTTCAGGAGCCCCAGCAGAATTGTTAGAAGATTCTGGACTATTAAAGATCGAAGGGGAAGCTGAACGTAAGATAAAATTACCGGGCCAATTTAGAATGGGTGCCAGTTTTGAATTAGGAGATTTTGTAGAAATAGGTGGAGAGTTAATTGCGCCGTTTAATGATGTGCCAGGTAATGTAACCGAATTTGCTTATGGTTTAGGCGGTGAATTTAAATTGCTTAAAGGTCGTGTGCAATTAATGGCAGGTCTAACTGGCGGCGGCGGATACGACACACAATTGCCATTGGGCATTAATTTTGTGTTTGGCGGTGGAAGTTACGAGTGTGGAATCGCTTCAAGAGATGCGCTTACGTTTATCACTCAAAATAGCGCTACAGTATCCACTGCACTTGGTTTTGCTCGTGTAAGGTTTTAGGTTAGTTGAGGATTATTAATCCATTTAATAATGAGCTCAAACTCGATACATAAACTCAATGCTGTTATTCAATTCCTTCAGTGTCCCCAGTCTCGGCTAATCGATTGTAAAGATTCAACCGAACCAATAACTTTGCCAAGTAATTGCTCATTTTCTTTGAATTCTTTCCAAAAAAGCTCTCGCTGCCGTCATTGTAGATATTAATATTCCGGATGAAAGTGGAGATTTGAACTGTCAAGACCACGTTTTCTTTTGAATAACAGATAAAAACCAAGCTGTGGTGTGTTAATAAAGCGCGTCCATTAACATAAGAACTCTTTGCACCAATTCGTTTAATGAATTTCTTGGCGTCTTTGCCAACTAAAAGACTTGATCCTAATAATTCATGGACCTCCGTCTCATTAACTGGGGAGATCATTTCTTTTTCACGGTTTAGCTCCACATTTAAGCGAATACTATCTACTTGTGTTGGAATTAATTCGGAAGTTGTCTTCCTCTGCGCTGTGGCAGCCATAGAAAGAAACAGGATGATAAAAAGTGAAATGAATGATCTCATTTTGGCGCCTTTACTTGATTATGGGCTCTAAGTTTATTGTACATTTCTAAACAAACCCAGGCGTCTGTAGCTGCATATCGCTGTTGTTTCGGATTTAAAACTTTGGCCTCCCAATTAGAGACTTGTGCATTTTTAGAAATCCTAAAGCCCAAAATAATCGCAGTTAATTTCCTCAAACCATTGGCCTCAATATTAATTTCGTTCACCATTTCATTTAATTCAACAAATCCATCCGCCTCGAAAGGGGTGATGCGTTGTAAAAAGATGATGTCATCTCGCAAGCCTACGCCCAATTTCTTAATACCGCCATTTTCAAAAAATGAAATAATTTCGGTCGTTATCCCTGTTAAATTAATTCGCATTAGAAACACTTTATCCGGAATTCCAATTTGCAACAAGGCCACCTCATTCGACTGACCTTTAACAAAAACAGGCTTGGTTTCAGTGTCAAATCCAACAAATTTGTGCTGGTTTATTTCGTCAAAAGCATTTTTGACATCTTCTGTTTTATCTACCAAAACAATCTCTCCTTCGTATCGATCCAGTGGCAGTTCGTTGATCGCTTCTTTTGTGATGTTTGGTTTAAACATAGATTAAAATTTACGCTAAGATAAAAATAAATCGCCGTACCATAAAATACTTATTTTCAAATGTCATTTAGCCAATAGTTTCTGCAAAACACCCTGCGTTTTTGTTTTTACTAACTCCCTCTGCGCAAAAAAAAAGCCCCTTTTAAACCGAGGTCAAAAGGAACTCTAATAATATAATCAAGTTCGCGCAGTTGAGTTCAAACGATTAAATACTAAATACGAATAACTATTGACGAACTAGCAATGCATTCCACCACAAACGTTAATCGTCTGTCCGGTAACATATGCTGATAGGTCAGATGCTAAGAAAACAGTTGTGTTAGCAACATCTTCTGGTGTTCCACCTCTTTTCATTGGGATACTATCTCTCCATCCTTTAACAACCGCCTCGTCTAATTCTGCCGTCATTTCAGTTTCAATAAAACCGGGTGCAATGGCATTACATCTAATATTTCTTGAGCCAAGCTCTTGCGCCACAGATTTTGTAAATCCGATCATTCCAGCTTTCGAAGCCGCGTAGTTTGCTTGTCCAGCATTTCCTGAAACGCCCACTACTGAACTCATGTTAATAATAGATCCTTTACGTGCTTTTAACATTGGGCGCAAAACAGCCTTAGTTAAGTTGAACGCCGATTTAAGATTCGTATTAATCACTTCATCCCATTGTTCTTCATTCATTCGCATAAGCAAACCGTCGCGCGTAATTCCAGCATTATTTACCAATATATCAATTGCTCCAAATGATTCCATTACTTCGTCGGCTAATTTTTGTGCGGCGTCAAATTCGGCCGCGTTTGATTTAAAGCCCATAGCAGTGCCTCCATTTGCGTTTAATTCGTTTTCTAAAGCTTTGGATTTTTCGTCTGCTGATAAGTAAGTGAAGGCAACCGTAGCACCTTGCGCAATAAATGTTTGAGCAATCGCTTTTCCAATTCCTCTAGATGCTCCTGTAATGATGGCTACTTTCCCGTCTAATAATCCCATAGGTTTGTTTTTTGTTTTAAATATACAATTATTCTTAGTTCAAAAAAAAGCCCCATCTAATTCACTTGAAGCGAACTGAATGGGACTAAAATTTTTCATGGTATAATGCTTATGCTTCTAGTGGCTCAACTAAGATTCTTCCACAGTGCTCACAAACAATCAATTTCTTTCTTGCTTGAATATCTAATTGTCTTTGTGGTGGAATTTTATTAAAACATCCGCCGCAAGAATCACGCTCAACAGAAACAACGGCTAAACCGTTTTTAGAATTGTTTCTTAATCGATCATAAGCTACGATCAATCTCTGTTCAATTGATTTTCTAGCTCTATCCGACTTCTTTGTAAGTTTTTCTTCTTCTTTTTCTGTTTCAGCAGAAATGTCAGCTAATTCTTTTTTCTTAAGATCTAAATCTGCACTACGCTCTTCAAGTTTCGTTCTTGACGTTTCAATGATTTCTTCTTTATGAGAAATCTTTGCTTTAGATTCGTTAATTTTCTTTTCAGCTAATTCAATCTCTAGACCTTGAAATTCAATTTCTTTTGAAATAGAATCAAACTCACGGTTATTACGTACGTTCTTTTGTTGTTCTAGGTATTTTTTGATAGATGCTTTGGCATCTTTAATCATGTTCTTGCGATCAGAAATGCTAGTTTCCAACTCTTTTAACTCGTCAACTAATTTAGTTAAACGTGTGTCTAAGCCCTCAACTTCATCTTCTAAATCTTGAACTTCCAATGGTAATTCACCTCTGTTGATTCTGATTTTATCGATACTAGAGTCAATTTGTTGAAGCTCTAATAAGCCGTTTAGCTTCTCTTCAATAGTCTGATCTGCAATTTTTTTCTTAGCCATGTATTAAAAATATTTTACCGGATTCGTGTTAATTTCGGTTAAACAGGGTGCAAATGTAGCGAATTTTTTTCTTAAAAGCTCATCTAAAAGCTCAATTGTGTACTGTTCACTTTCAAAATGTCCAATGTCGGCGATTATTATTTGATTTTCAGCATCAAAAAACTCATGATATTTGAAATCTCCAGTTATATAAATATCAGCTCCTTTACCTCTGGCATCGCCCAATAAGAAACTACCTGCACCGCCACACCACGCAACTTTCTGGATGGGTTTATTGAGGAGTGATGTATGTCGAATTACCCCACAATTAAAGACTTTTTTGAGCATTGATAAAAAGGCTTCTTCCGCTATGGGTTCCGCCAATTTCCCAATCATTCCTGCGCCTTCTTCCGAATTTTTATTTAAAAGCGGAATGCAGTCATACGCCACTTCTTCATAAGGATGTGCATTGATCATAGCGCCAATCGTATTCCCAAGTATATGAGAAGATACAATAACCTCTACTTTTGTTTCTTTTTCATGATGACGTTCACCAATTTCTCCAACGTGCGGATTGGCATTAGGTGATGCTTTGAATGTTCCTTCTCCCTCTGTTGAAAAACTGCATTCGTCATAATTTCCAATTTGTCCTGCACCACTAGAAAAAAGTGTATTTTTCACGGCCTCAACATGCGTTAACGGAACTATTACGGCTAATTTTACCAGTTTTTGAGATGACGGAGATAAGATTTGCGGATTGCTTACGCCGATTAAATCACCAATTTTTTTATTCACTCCCATCTGGTAATTATCCAAATTTGTATGGATCGCATAGATGGCTATATCATGCTTAATGGCTTTAATTACTGTGCGTTCCACGTAATTGGAGCCGTTGAATTTCTTTAATCCTTTAAATACAATAGGGTGGTGTGCAATTATTAAATTGCATCCTCTCTGAATGGCTTCTTCAACAATTTCTTCCGTACAGTCTAATGAAATTAGGGCGTTGGTAACTTCTGTTTTGCTATCGCCAACAATTAATCCAGAATTGTCGTATGATTCTTGGCTTGAAATTGGTGCAAAAGACTCTAAATAGTTTGTGATTTCCGCTATTCTCATAGCAACAAAGATACTTTTTTAGGTTTATAATCGAAAACTAATAGGTTCCGAACTTCCTATGTGAGTAATTCGTTGTGAAATTCCAGTTAAAGGCTGCACATGCATCTTAAAATCTACCTTGCTTGATGAATAATGATAACCAATCAAAGCTTTTGACAGATAAGCTTCTTGCTTTAAATAAGATTTAATTTCAAAATCATCATTCGAAGCTTAAGTCATGTGAACACCAACAGAAAAGAAATGTTTTTTGAATCCTCGATTGAATGTTAAACCGCTTGACACTGTTTACGTAATATTTTCACTTGGAGAAAAAACGCCAGAGCAACCCGCTAATTCAATGAATTGCTTTTTATTTTTAAAGAGTTGGGTTGAAAAGTTTGCAGAATGTCCTTCAGTTGACACGCCTGTTTGAGCGAAGGTTACATTTTTTTGGGTTTTCTAATTCACATTTGATTTTCCAAATGCCTTGACAGCCGAGAAACTTAAGATGATTAGGAAATATTGCATTGCTTTCATAGTTGCAAGATCAGGACTTTTAAGTGGTTTTTATAACTGATTATCGCCAATGTAGTTGTGGTTTTGCGAATTTCGCAAATCATTCTGCGAATGGTGGTTTGAAATGGAGGTAAGAAACTGGAATAAAAATTCTATTTTTGAGCTGCTTGTGATTTGATACAGGACATTTTGCTTATGAAAACATTTAAACTTAAAGGATTATTGACGAATGAGGGATTTATTTCCAATGCCTCCGTTACAGTTGATGCAAAAGGAATCATCACAGCCATTGAATCAAATTCGGAAGGAGTGGCGACTGATGATTTAAATGTGTACGCCTTACCGGGTTTTCAAAACGCACATTCACATGCTTTTCAATATGCCATGGCGGGCTTGGCAGAGCGCCATGCAACCAACCAAACGCCTGACGATTTTTGGTCGTGGCGAGAAGCTATGTATAAATTGGCTTTAACCATTACTCCAGATGATTTGGAAAATATTGCGGCCATGCTGTACGCTGAAATGTTGAGACACGGCTATACAAATGTAGCAGAATTTCATTATGTGCATCACGACAAAGATGGCAAGGCTTTTGGTAATTTATCAGAGATGGGCGAGCGCCTTGTGGCTGCTGCACAACGCGTGGGAATTGGGATTACATTGGTTCCCATTTTTTACCAAAAAGGCGGATTCGGAAAAGCCCCATCTGAAGGGCAACGTCGCTTTATCTCTAAAGATATTGAAGCGTATTTAGAGCTGTTAAATGCTTCGAAAAAATCGACAGATTTATATGAACATGCGAATTTAGGACTTGGGATTCACTCCATGAGGGGAGTAGAACCTACAGTTATTTCAGAAATCGCGAAAAATGGACCTCAAAAGCTACCATTTCACATCCATATATCGGAGCAATTGAAAGAAATTGAAGACTCGATTAACTATTTGGGAAAACGACCTGTACAATGGATGCTTGATAAGGTTGAAATGAATGACCGTTTTCATTTAGTGCATGCCACGCATTTAACAGATGCAGAAACTGATGGTATTGCTTTGAGCGGAGCAAATGTTGTATTATGTCCTACAACAGAAGGTAACTTAGGGGACGGTATTTTTCCTTTGCGTAGATTTCAAGAAAAAGGAGGGAAGTGGAGTATTGGAACAGATAGTCATATTGGCATAAATCCATTTGAGGAATTAAGATTACTTGATTACGGTCAGCGTTTAATCAGTCATAAAAGAAATACCTTTTATTCCAGTGAGCTGGGTGATAGTGGATTATATGCTTATAAGCAGAGCATTGTTGCAGGACGTAAGGGGATGAATAATTACAACCAAGAGTACTTTAAAATTGGCGAGTCGTTTAATGCGGTTTTAATTGATGCGAATGCGCCATTAATAACAAGTTCAAGTGCTGAGAATTTGCCCTCTACTATTTTGTATTGCACCGACCCAAGTATGCAATACGGAACCATATCTCACGGTCAATTAGTTGTAAAAGAGGGGAGACATTTTCAATTGGACGCCATTAGTAATGACTTTGCACAAACGATTCGCAACTTGAGAAACCGTTAAGATAAGTGTCATTATCAACCCATGATAGCGGAGGCAATAAAGCCAATTAAAACCCCTATTAGCGCTAGGAAAATCATAAGCAGTAATGTAACTCCAATAAACTTGAATAAATACAAGGCACTTTTCCAAAAGCCTAATTGATATAACCTGCCGTACGCGTATGTATAATAGAGAACCATTAGGATCACATTATATTGGTACAAGCTATTATCCAAATACATTGTGAGTAAAAAGAAGAATGCTGTTGTCAAAAAAAGTAGGCCTTGGGCTTAGGCACTAATGATTAAATGCTCTGTATAATTGTTTTTCTTTCCAAAAACAAACCAACCAATGTATAAAGCGTTAAAAGTGCAAAAGAATAGATGTTAAAATATTTCAAAATCGACTTTTGAATATAAGCGATCGCTTGCATTTTTGCTTCAATTTCTTCAGCGGATACAGCAGATGCCGCACCTGCACCAAATTCTACTAATGGTTGCGAAGGCATGTCAATGTTATCCTGAATTTGCACATCCGAAACACCCGAAAGTTCTAAAAAATGGTCTTGGAAAATATTAAAGGTAATAAGTGAAACGGTCATACCAATTGCGAAAAAAGCAATAGGGTTTACATAGCGTTTTCGAACACCGCTAATGTAACCGTTGAGTATGACATCTGGTTTAACAATTAGGTGCTTAACAGTTTTAAGGAATTTGTTGTCCTAACCTATAGCTTTCCAAAAAGCGTCAGCAATAAATGTCTTAGAAGTAATTCGTTCGCGAATTATTTTCCCACCGCATTGCGAACAGAACTTATCCGAATCAGTATTTGTTGCGCGCAATTTTTGCATTTGGTGAAAGCGACGCCAAAAGATAGTGTTTTTTATGAAAAGTGTGATTTTATTTAATAAATATGTGTTATCCAACAGTTTGTTTATTTATGAACCTTTAATTTTCGTCTTTTTCAAATCGTTCATTTAGTATTTTTTCAACTTTACCACTGTGTTTCACTACTTTTTTGGCCCATTGCAGTTTAATAGCTCTTTGATCCGCTTCTGTTAATGACCAATCAATTGTTTCATCTTTTCGCATGCGCTCCGTAACGCTAAATAAAGCTAAAGCCACAGAAACTGAAATATTGTAGCTTTCTGTAAAACCATACATGGGTAATTTCACAAAAGCGTCCGCGTGTTCCATGGCTGTCGCTGTTAATCCAGTAGCTTCTGTCCCAAAAAGCAAAGCAACAGGTTGATCGAGCGGAAGCTCTTCTATTAAGCAATCGCTTGTGTGCGGAGTTGTGGCTACAATTTTATAACCTTTCGCCTTTAATGCGTTTAAACAATTAACGGTATTTTCTTCTTTCTCACTATAATGGTTAATGTTTAGCCATTTTGAAGATCCCATATCAATTTCTTTGTTTGGGGTATATTCATTAGAGTTTTCAATGACATGAACATCTTGAACGCCGAAACAATCGCATGATCGAAGCACTGCTGAGGCATTGTGGGGTTGAAATATGTTTTCTAACACTACCGTAACATGGCGCGTGCGGTCTTTGATGATTGCGTCAAATTTCCCCTTTTTATTTTCTGAAATGTGCTCGTAGAATTTTTCGAGTAGCCATTTTTCTCTTTCCATGCTGCAAATGTATAAAATGAATAGGCTGTTCCTTAAGAGAGCGTGACTTTTTTAAAAACTACCCATCATATTTGTCAAAGCATTCAGTAAAAGAGTAACCAATAATTATGCTTTCGTTTAGAATATTCCAATTTGGTACAAATAAAAATCCCCTCACAACAATGTTGCAAGGGGATAAATATCTAGAAGTAACTTCTTAGTTTACTTTTTTAGAAAGGTCTGCACCAGCTTTGAACTTAACAACGTTCTTAGCAGCAATTTGGATTTCTTTCCCAGTTTGAGGGTTTCTACCAGTTCTTGCAGCTCTATTAGAAATAGAGAAAGATCCGAATCCTACTAAAGAAACTTTGTCTCCTTTTTTCAATGCACCTTCTACTGCACCTGTCATTCCATCTAAAGCTCTTTTAGAGTCAGCTTTTGATAATCCTGAGTTTGATGCGATTGCATCTACTAATTCTGATTTGTTCATAATTAAATTTATTTGTTTATTAAAAAATTAATGTCGAGACAAATATATCTTTAAATCCTTATCCTGCAAGGAATACAGGCAAAAATAATGCGATTTTGTTAATAAAGTCGGCAAAATGTTGATAAGTGCGCCTAAAAACGCCTATTTACGTCGGTTTTGCTCGGTTTATTCGGCATTAATAAAGATTCTATCTACACCTTTAAATTGAGGAGACTGTATTGATAATACTTTTACAGGCGCGGATGAGCGCACTTCTAGCCCATGTGGAGTGTTTTTTGGAATGGTGAAAAAGTCTCCTTTTTTAATGACGAGTTTTTCGTCACCAATTGTCATTTCACCATTTCCTGAGATTACATATATGTTTTCGGTATGGTGAACATGTTTATGGAGCTTCACACTATTTTTTATCCAAATTAAGAAAGTGGTTTGTTCTGGCGAATCAGAAATCTTTCGCACATGGATGTTCTCATAAATTACATCCGGTTTTTCTTTTTGAGTTTAAATACATCTTGACTGATGCCCTGAAAGCCAAAAATGATAATTGTAAAAAGGATGAATTTTTTATGGTATATAATTATAGTATCACTAAATCGTATGTATCAAACTTAAAGCCTTGCGCAAATTGATCGATTGACATGCGCTTTTTATCTTCTAATTGTAATTCTTCTATTTTGAGCCAGCCATCATTTGTTCCAAAAAATACGCCGTTTTCTTTCACCGCAATTTCCCCTGTATGGTTTATATGATCTACTGAAGGCTTCGTTTTGAATATTTTAAGAGACTTTGTTTTTCCCTTGGCTGGTTTTAAGGCTGTCCATGCAGCAGGGTAGGGTGAAAGTCCTCTTATTTTATTATAGATGTTTAAAGTGCTATTGTTCCAATTGATTTTGCAATCAGGTTTAAATATTTTAGGGGCATGTTTTAATTCGCTTGTTTCAAAAAACTCGGATTGATCTTTTGCCGTTGCAGTGCCATTAAATATATGGCGCACTGTATTCTTGAGTAAGGTTGCCCCGGCAACCATTAACTTGTCATGTATTGTTCCAGCGCTATCTTCTTCACCAATCGGAATTTTGACGTTATCAATGATTTTGCCAGTGTCAATTTCTTTCTCTATAAAAAACGTGGTGGCTCCTGTTTCTTTATCTCCATTTATAACCGCCCAGTTAATTGGTGCCGCACCTCTATATTTTGGTAATAAAGACCCATGCAGGTTAATGGTTCCTTTTGGGGGCATGTCCCATACCATTTCGGGCAGCATTCTAAATGCAACAACAACAAATAAATCGGCATTAATTTCGCGCAGAGCATTTATAAATTCCTCGGATTTGAGTTTCTCTGGTTGCAGAACTGGAATTTGGTGCTGAACAGCAAATTGTTTCACTGCAGATTCGCGCAGCTGCTGCCCACGGCCTCCAGGACGATCTGGACTGGTTATCAAGCCCACTACATTTTCACCGTTCTCAATTAATTGTTTTAAAGATTCAACCGCAAAGTCCGGTGTTCCCATAAAGACTATTTTCTCACTCATGCACTCGTTTTTTATAATATACTATTGTCCTGACGGAAATATAGCAAAATTAATTCTTTCACTGATGGATATAGACTAAACAGAAGGACTTTGAATCCCTTTTTGTCTAACCATTAAATAAACAAAACTGAAGAGACCTAATGAACCAAAATAAATGTATTCAACCCACCATATGTGTTTTATGTCCCATTCCCATAAATAAATAAAATAATAACAACCTATTAAATAGAACATGATGGCAAACGCCTCGATTATAAAGGTCATTTTGGTTTCGCCTAAACCTGCTACTGAATTTAAATAGACCACAGCAAATGAGAAAATGAATATTGATCCACTAACAAATTGCAAAATATAAATACTGTCGGCCAATACCTTTGGGTCAAGGTTTGGATTGTGATCAATCATTCTAATTAGCGTTTCTGGATACAATAATGCGCCGTGGAAGAAAATAATCGTAAATAGCACGGAGAGAAAAATGATTCTGCGCTGAATTTTTGGGATGATATGTTGTTTACCTTGCCCCACGAGGTTACTTATTATAGTTCGTGTGGCTGCACCAAAACCAAACAGTGGCACAAATGCAAAGAAGTACATATACTTTATGTTATTTGCGGATTCGAGCGCAGCAGTGCCCATATGCTCTATTAGAGTGAAAAAAATGAGCCATGTACTAAGTGAAAGTACACCTTGAAGCATTAGGGGATAACTCAGTTTTAATAAACTGAGGTGCTTTCTTAGATTTAATTTATCGCGCAGTTGTTTATAAGCATATTTATTAAATGCAGTTGACTTAATCAAATAGATCAGTAGAAATAAGAATCCAACAAGTTCTGAAATGGATGAAGCTAGCGGAGCACCCTGCAGCCCTAGAGCGGGCATTCCCATATTACCGTGAATAAATAAATAGTCTAAGAAAATATTACACACCGCTATTAATAAAGCGGAAACAAGAATTATGTTTGTTCTACCCAGCCCAATAAAGAATCCCGCAAGGATCATATGCTGCGCCGCAAAGAATAATCCCCAAACGCGTACTTTTATAAAATCAATCATGGCTTGCGCTACATCACTTGACTCTGATAACCCAATAATAACGGCTTCACCAAAGATGAATAGTATTGCAAAGAGTAAACCGCTGAGGAAGAGTTGAAATATTTGAGCGTTGAATAGGGTGTCTCCAATTGATGCTCTAGCACCAGCTCCATCTTTATTAGCAACAGTAATTTGAACACCATCAGCCAATCCTCTGCAAAACATAAATAATGAAATGTACATGAGACTGGCGTTGCCAAAGGCTCCTATGACAACATCTCCTAGTTCGCTAACAAATACAGCATCCGTAATTGTGACAATTGATTGTACAAACGTGCCCAACATTAAGGGCGCGGTGATTTTCAATATTGCACGATACGTATATTTTTGCATGAAATTACTCTACTTGGATCACCAAGCCTTTTAGATATTCACCCTCAGGATGCGTTGAACTTATGGGATGATCTGCTGGTTGATTCAATTGTTCTAAGATACGAACCTTTCGCTCTACGGCTATAGATGCGGCAATTATCGTATTGGTGAACAATGTTTTATCGACTACCTGTGAGCAACTAAATGTAAAAATGATTCCCCCTGGTTTAATTTGACGCATGGCATGTGCATTCAATCTTTTATAACCTTGAATGGCATTATGTTTTGCGCTTCGGTGTTTTGCAAATGCAGGTGGATCCAAAATAATTACATCATAATCTTCGGGCAAGTCTTTAATGTAATCCATTGCATCTGCCACAATAGATTTATGTTTGCCTTCAGGAAAGTTGCCTAGTGCAATATTTTCGTCCGTTAAATCAATTGCTTTTTTCGAAGCGTCTAAAGAATGCGCTAGCTCTGCACCCGCGTTTAAAGCAAAAACAGAAAATCCGCCAGAATAACAAAATGTATTCAATACTTTTTTTCCTTTAGCGTATCTGCTCAAGAGTTTTCTGTTCTCTCTTTGATCAATAAAAAATCCAGTTTTTTGACCTGTGACCCAATTGATGGCAAACTTATTTCCGTATTCAAGCGCAATTTGCGGCGTTTCTACCTCATTGTGTAACCAGCGGTCACCTGTATAATCGGTATATGTTTTTGGAAGTGTGCCCGTACATTTTAGATAAATTGAATTGACCTTGTCACCAATAACGGTTAATAGTGCTTCCTTAATTTTTTCAATATCTAAATACATTCCAATGCTGTGGCACTGCACAACAAGGTGACCTGCATAATGATCAATAATTAATCCTGGCAAAAAATCTCCTTCGGCGTGAATCAGTCTAAAAATATTGGTTTCTTCAGAATCAACCAATCCGAGTGAAGTTCGCAAGGCCCAAGCAGATGCAATTCTTTGCTCATATATATTTTCAGTCAACTGTTCATTCCCAAATAAAAGCACACGCACCATGATGCTTCCGTTTTGATAATGGCCATATCCTAAATGACGTCCTTTATTTGCGACAACTTCAACATAACTACCTTCCGATATTTCACCAATTTGTTCCTTTATGGCTCCAGAGAACACCCAAGGGTGTCTTCTGACAATAGATTTGTCTTTTCCAGGTTTTAATACAATTTTTGGTATATCCACAACGGTTGTTTTAATGTGTGCTCGAAATTAACAAATCCAATGCCCATTTGATAATATTTGAGCAACTAAAATCGAGTTACCTTGATGAGGGAGATATTTCTATTGGTATATGGACAGCGGTTTACTTCTCTTTTATTTCGTCGTGATTCAGAATTGGATTTTTATCTTCTTCTGGAATGGGATCACTCTGTAATAATAAATAAACGTTAAAAGCAATGATACCAATTGCAAAGAAAATAATTAAATGGTATCCAAATAAGGCATTATATCCAAATAGATATTGCCCATTAATAACGATATAGGTAATAAACCAAAGAGATAAACTCGTCAGTAGAATAATTAAAACGTCTGTGCTGTCAGATCTTTTTTCACTCACTAAAGTAGATAGTTTTCTGCCGGCAAAATAAATTCCTACAATTGCTGCAATGCAAACAATGTATACCACAAACTTATTAAATGGAGGATCGAAAAACCAAATGAGGTTAATTCGCGGAATGATGAAATAAGAAATCAACAAGCCAATTAACAAAACCAGCCATTTTGCCAGTGTCTTTTTCCATTCGCTAGGATTGTAATTAAGATACATTACCGCTCTGAGTAAGAATAACAAGGCAAAAATAATGGTCAAAAAACTAATAACATAAGTTGTTTACCAGATACCAGGATTGACATTATTAAATAAGAGAAGACCTTCGCGTGGATCATTAAATCCGGCGTTAAATCCATCTACATAACCATCTTCATGGCCTTCGTTATAACCTTGTTTAATTCCTTTGTCAAATGCTTCTTCAGCAGTGAGTTATTGACAAGAGCCAACCATAAGTAATAAAATCAATGCGAATATTGGTGAGAGGTATCTTTTCATATTGATTCGTATTTCATTTCTAATGGTAGAATTGGATTACATCTTCCACATTATCAAAGATACTTAAAACAGACGACATCAGGTGAAGAGGATTCAAAGAATTTGAGCACTCATTTTTATAAATCGGTATCGAGCATTTCAACTTGGCGACCCATTTTCTTTTGAATGATTTTAAAATGGTGTCTTTCCTCATCAGAAACGAATGTTATTGCCTGACCTTCTGCACCTGCGCGACCTGTTCTTCCAATCCGGTGAACATAATCGCTAGGCGAGCGGGGCAATTCATAGTTGATGACAGTTGGCAAACCTTCAATATCAATTCCACGCGCTAATAAATCAGTAGCAACCAAAGCTCGAATTTTACCTGCTTTAAAATCGGCCAAGGCATTTAAACGTGCCGACTGGCTTTTTTTGCTGTGCACAGCGACTGCTTCAATACCATTTTTGCGCAATTTGTTGGCCACATTATCTGCTTTATAAATAGATGCCGTGAAAATTAAAACTTGCTTGAGGTTTTTAGATTTGATGAGGTGTCTAAGAAAGGGACCTTTTTTATCTGCATCAACAAAATAACCCGTTTGATGAATGAGATCAAGGTTTTCCTTTTCCTCCTCTATTTTAACAACTATGGGATTATCGAGAATAATTTCATGAATGGCCTTGATGTCGGGATTTAGGGTGGCGGAAAACAATAAGTTTTGCCTTTTACTTGGCAATAACTTGAAAATGGCATTCATTTCATCTCTAAAACCAAGGTTCAACATTTTATCCGCTTCGTCTAATACCAATGTTGAAATGTTGGTAAGATGCACGGCTTTAGAATTTACTAAATCAATTAAACGTCCAGGAGCTGCAACAAGAATGTTCACATTCTGCAAACCAATCATCTGTGGATTAATTGAAACCCCACCATAGACGGCCATTGTTTTGATATGGTCTGGTAAATGATGTGAAAATTGCGTGAAAACATCTTGCACTTGAACGGCTAGTTCTCGCGTAGGAACGAGCACTAAAACATCTATATGTCTGTTTTTAGGTTTCGAGCGTTTTAACATGTTCGATAAAACGGGCAACACATAGCTGGCTGTTTTACCAGAACCCGTTTTGGCAATCCCCAAAAGATCTCCACCAGTCAAAATTGCCGGTATGGCCTTTTCTTGAATGGGGTAGGGAGCTGTGAAATTTTGCTCGGCTAACGTATCCAATAATACAAGAGGTAATCCTAAATTCTTAAATGCCATCCATTTGATCAATTATGCGCACATGTTTATATGCTTGCTTTGCGAATGACAAAAGTACATGATCTTGAATGACTTTTGTACTTGATTGCACATAAAAAAAGGAATGATTTCTAGAACATTAAAAGTTCAAAAATCATTCCGCTACAATTTATCATCTATTATACAGCTCACACCGTTAAATGGTTTCAAAGGAGTTCTGAGAAAAAAAGAATGATAATGGTTGTAATAATGAATTTATGTGTTTTTACAAAAATGAGCTATTGATAAGCGCTTGAATCGAAAGAATTATTACAACAAGTGCAAGAAGCGACCATAGCATGAATGATCTAATAGAGAAATTTGTAAAAGGTAGTTTGTTTCCAGGTTCATATGCTGTGTGTTGCTCTTGCATGAAAATATCTTTTGAAACATAAGATTGCAGAATGACTTGTCTGCCCGTCAGAATTTTCATACGAATAAAGAGGACTAACAATAATACCGCCGGAAGTAATAAAGATGTCACTTAGACAAAATTCATCTTAGATTAATCAATTGTATTCGACCACGGAAGATCTCACAGTAAACCTACTAATCCCATATCCTCAATTTTTTATGAATATACAAAATCAAAATTTAATTCGGTTTCTAGCACAAAACCAGTGGAGGGGAAATCCAATGCAATTATTAATGGTCAAATTCTGGACAAGGCGCCGTATTTAATTTTTCGACACCATGCGCATCTATTTAATAGTTGTTTCCATAATGAGCAACTGTGCCAAATTCAAAATCACACCAAATTTCAATTTCTTCTGTTGGATCAGACATATCGGTGTAATAATTCCCCGATTCACTGTGTAAATTTGCAGAGCGCAAAGTGAGGGTGATTTTTTCTTCATTCGGTTGAACAAATATTTCTTCGATTGCAAAAAGGAAAAGATCTTGACCTTGAAATTCTAAAAAAGGTTCATAAAAGCCATAAAACTCTTCAAGTTCAGCATTTTCAGAACTAGTTAAAAAGCGGAGGAAACCGTTAAAGCGTTCGTCGCAAATCCTGTCGTAACCAGCATAACCGTCTTGTGTTTGTAAAACATTTATTAATGTGAATTCTTCGTTGTTAGGATCCGCAGCGCCAATTTCTTCTAGTATTTCTGACATATCTTGGCGCAACTCTAAGAGTCCCATCTCTGTGAAGTGATCATAACAGTCTATTTTCTTCTACTTGCTGATCCTGAATGAATGGATCAGTTACTTCCAGGTCTATCGCTCAATATCTCCGGTGAGATTGATTCATTCACTCAGAATTAGATTGACAAGCTGCTAATAATAGCACTAAACTGAATAGTAATATCGTGTTTATTTGAATCATAATAAAAATTAACCTCGACTCCCAAAAATAGAACTCCCCAACCTGATCATAGTGCTACCTTCTTCAATCGCAATTTCATAATCTCCACTCATTCCCATAGAGATCTCCGTGAAGTGCGGCAATTGTGCGCTGAATTTGGATTTAATTTCATCAAAAATTTCTTTTAAGGCTCTAAATTCTGCATGAATTTGTTCTAAACTATTTGTAAACGTGGCCATGCCCATCACACCGCACACTCGAATATTATTTAGTGAAGAAAACGCATCAGATTTCAATATTTCTTCAACCTCTTCAAAAGAAAGTCCGAATTTTGTGGCTTCTTGCGCAATGTGGAATTGGAACAAACAATTAATGGTTCGCTCATTTTTGAAAGCTTGTTTATTAATTTCTCGCAAAAGCTTAAATGAGTCAACTCCGTGGATGAGGTGAACAAAAGGAGCAATCTTTTTCACTTTTTTAGATTGTAAATGCCCAATCATATGCCACTTAACATCTTTAGGTAAAACCGTATACTTTTCTTCTAATTCTTGCACCCGATTTTCACCAAAGTGCCGTTGTCCAGACTCGTATGCTTCTTCTAGCATTGGCACAGGCTTAGTTTTGGATACAGCAACCAATTTAACGTTTTCCGGAATTGCGGTTTTTATTTTTTTTAAATCTTCTTTAATCATAGTTTAATCGTCAAGTGGGAAAATGGTTAAACCGCTTCTTAATTTAGGTTCAATCCATGTTGATTTAGGGGGCATTCTTAAATTTTCATCCGATACACGTTTTAAGTCGGAAACAGAAACTGGGAACAAGCCAAAACCAACTTTGGCTCTATTTGCATCTACTGCATTTTTAATACCCTCCATACCTTTTTTACCATTTATAAAACTGATTCGTTCATTCGTTTTTAAATCATGAAGGTCAAGTATTGGGTTCAGAATGTTTTTCGTAAGAATATCAGTATCGAGTTTGAAAACAGGATGATCGCGATCAAATGTTCCTTCTTTAGCCGTTAATTTATACCATTGATGCCTTAAATACATGGTTATTTCGTGCAAACCTAATGGTGCAGCATCTTCCTGATGCACTTCAGTAATTATAAAGGATTGAGAAACTTCATCTAAAAAGTCTTCATCCGTCAATCCGTTTAAATCTTGCACGAGGCGATTATAATCAAATATTTTAATTCTTTCCTGAGACATAAAACAGGCTAAGAATAAATCTTGATTTTCACTTGTTTTCTGCTCAATGCTATTGCTGTAACCCGCAGAGGAAGCGCAACGGTGGTGTCCATCTGCTATGTATACGTCTTCAATTTCTTTATAATAGGTTTGAATTTTTTCAATCGCTGCGGGTGATTTTATCATCCAAATTTCGTGTTTTCCGCGATCCCATGACGTAAATTCATACTCAGGGCGGTTTAACATGACTGGCGCCATTAGTCGGTTAAGCGCGTCATGTCTTCGGTGAAATAATAATACAGGTTCTGCGTTAAATTCAACTATTTTTAAGTAGTTAGAAAAAACAGATTCACGTTCGGTTATGGTGTCCTCGTGTCTCTTAATATGTCCATTATTGTATTGTTCTACAGATGCTCCTGCAATTAACCCAATATATTCATGCCCTTCAACTGTTTGTCTATAAAGGTAAAAACTAGGAACGTCTTCCTTCATGAAAATTCCTTCATTGATGAACTCAACAAATTTGTTTCTTATTTTTTGAAAACGTTCTGGGGTATTGGGTTGTGTTTTATCGTCCGTGTGAAATTCAGGATTAATTACGTGCAGAAACGTGTATGGATTGTGATTGAGTTTAGTTTGAAGCACCTCATTATTATACGCGTAAAAAGGTCGAGTTGCGACTAAATAGGCTTTGTCTCTGGTTGGACGTATGGCTTTAAATGGCTTAATAATTGTCAACTATCTGTGATTTTGATTTGTCATACGAAATTAAGGAGTTGAATTCGATTACGGTCGTATTTACTCAAATATTTTATTTAATTGGATTCAACAAGCGGAATTGAATTGCCTTATTTAGCTGTAAATTGTTGCCACTAATTTACGCACCCCGCCATAATTTCTAAATTCTCCCAAATAAATTCCTTACCAAGTCCCAAAATTGAAACGAGCATTGCTAATCGGGATTGTAATTTCACATCCCGTTAGTATAGTTTTAATATGCGCTGGCATATCATCTGGTCCTTCAAAAGTATGTTTATAATAGGCTTCATTTTCTTTTATGATTTTACTGAACCATGCATTCAAATCAGCAAGCACTGAATGATCCGCGTTTTCATTAATACAAATTCCAGCAGAGTTGTGTTGAATGAATAAGTGCAAAAGGCCAATTTGCGGCAGACTAGGAATTTACCTGAGGATTTCATCTGTTATAATATGAAATCCGCGGGAATAAGCTTGCAAGGTAATTTCAATTTGGTGCATCATAGTTCGTTGGGCTTAATTGATTTCATCAATTGGTTTTACTTTTAATGAAGACCTTTGAGCATTTGCTTTAGCTATTACTGAATATATTGATACAATGAAAGGATAATAATAGAATGATAAATATTTTACCGAATAGTTCCATGAGTTACTTTAAATCTAATCCTTTTTACTGAAAATAAAGTCAATTTTGGGTGACCTTTTGCTTTTTTATGGAATATATCCTAAATTGATACTATGAAATCTAAAATCGGAATCCCAAATCCTTGTTCTGACGATTGGAACAAAATGAAACCAACTGAGCGAGGCGCTTATTGTGGTAAATGTCAGATTGATGTCATTGATTTTAGCCGGATGGAACCTGAATAAATTAGGGCCGTTTTGACAAAACGTAACGGTTAAAAATCATGCGCAAACATCTCGCCAGTGCAAATGGATCTGGTAAATACTGATTATCATTTGTGGGAAACGCAATCGACTGCTGTTTTTAAAAGTAAATTTTTATATACCTGCATGCTTGTGTTTGTAATAGGTTTGTTTTCGGGCTGCGGAGTTCCTGAAGAGGAACATTTAATGGGGGAGGTTGAACCTATAGAAATGGAGGAAATAGATACGAATAATACAACTTCAATTGATAAACGCAATGAGGGGTTTACTTTATCTCCACGCCTCGGAAGATTAGATGCCTGTGATTCTGAAGTTAATTATAATAATTATGACGCTTTTGGAAATTATTCAGTCACAACTCGGCTGAAGAATAAACTTGTTGAGGATGAACGTTAAATTTCATGGTTGGCAGTAAAAAACGAATATCAAATACTTCCTTAAGACCTAACAATTAAAATAACGCCTAGTATCTCCGAATACTTTGATAATGGTGTGTGTACTTATCCAAATCTGTTCTAAAAATACCCTTTTCGTCAAATGGATCAAGCCGCACACAACCCGCCGCGTGAATAATTTCGTTTTCTTTCGTTAAAATTCCTACATGGTGAACAATGCCTTTTGCATTGATGAAAAACGGAACATCACCAACTTTTCGATCGGCATAAGCAATCAATTCTCCTTCGTGTACTTGCGCTGAGGCGTCTCTTGGCAATAGTTTGCCGTGTACTTTAAATATGTTTTGAACAAGCCCAGAACAATCAATTCCAAATATGGATTTTCCGCCCCACAAATAAGGGGTGTTGAGGTAATCTATACTGGTTTGGATCAGATTTAAGGCGCCTGCATTTACGATCTGTTCAGTTGTGTAAATCTCTTTGCCAAAAATCATGGTATTGTCTTTGAAATTCACCAATGCTGAACCCAACATAATATTTTGTTTACCACGGGGACCTGTAATCGTAAGTAAGGGGTCTTGTAAATATTGTAATGGAATACTAGAAACTTTATCGTATTCTTCTTGGTCGATATAGGTAAGTTGCTTAAAGTCCATCCAACCTTCGTAATTGTCAGCTGTAAATCGAATTTTAACCCAGGGTTGACCCTTTTCAATAACTTCAACAGCATCTCCAAACAAGAGTTGTGTCAATATCTCTGATGCATCTGAAGCAGACGCCCGAACGGGGGCTACTGATAGGTTGCAAATTCCAAAATCTTTTATTTCAAGTAGCATAAAAAAACTATAATTGAATTTAACGTATTGCTATTTATCCAAATTTACAATTTTAATTTACACTGTCATAATTGATCAAATGGCTTAGATTGATTCTTTGGATCTGACTTCGGTTAGCCACTTTTTCGCTGTTTGAATATCTGCGAATATCTGTCTGAAATAGATTGGCTTGAAGAAACTCATGTAGAATTTAACTAAAATTCTAACGGGCAAATTATTAACAATAATTGCTGATGCTTTAATTTGAGGAATAGAAGGAGCCTCTTTCGCAAAAAAATGTTGCACTTCTCTTGACATACTTCCAAAGCTATCTTTTAAATCAACAATTAAACTGAAGGAATCTGAGCCGATTTCCTTTAAAATGACAGAGTCGATATGTTTCGCTTCAGTCACATTCAGGTTAATATCCGGTGGGAATTTAAGGTGAACTAGGTTCTGCTGGTCAATATGAAGCCTTGCACCGAAGTGCACTGCGTCATATTTTGTGGTCGTTTTCATGGTGGGGATATGCACTAAAAATAATGAAGAAAATAATACCAGTCAAGTGTGTTTTCTAATTCTATAAATTATCAGAGCCCAATTCTTAAATATCCTCCCACATAATCTTGTCGGATATTTGGCATAAAGCTGAGTTGGTGCGTTTTGTTTCGTTTGTTCATGTTTTTAAACGGGTTCCATCTTTTAAAGGGTTCAAAATAATAAACTGCATTTGTCACGAACATTCCAATTCCAGCTCCCAACAAAACATCAGGCACCCAATGTCTATTGTTTAATACGCGCAACGCCCCTGTAGTTGTTGAAAAAAGGAAACCACTTGCTGCTAAAAGAGGAGCCGTTTCGCGAAATTCGTTATAAATAACTTGGCTTTGCACAAAGGCTTGTGAAGTGTGTCCAGATGGATAGGCGGTATAAGCGCCATTATTTGGTCGTTGGATTCCTAGACCTAGTTTTAAACTCCAGACAATTCCGGCGGTTACTGCTTCGGATATCACCAAAAATTTAGTTTGATTCCAAACCGTGTTCTTTGCTGGTACGCCAAAGAGATCGGCAGCATACATGGTTACAACTGGAGCATAATGAATCCAGTCATCAACATGCGTGCGAAATGTATCTGCAACGAATGAACGCGCCAATGTTTGCAAGCCGTACTTTGTGGAGTCACGCATTAAATCGACACTAATCAAACTTAACCCAATTGGCACCCAAGCTCTAGAGAAAAAAGTTGCTGGTTTACGATAAAATTCCTTTTGTGGACGAATAATTTTTGAATCAATTTTTACAACGGAAATCGAAGTTGTATCTTCTTGAGCTATACCAGGAACAGCAAGAACAAAAAGAAGGAATAAAAAGAGAAGGTTTTTCATTTACGTTTGTGCTTAGGCTTCAAAGATAAAAATTTAGATTCGATAAATTGATAACTTAAATCTGAGCCCATAAAAGTTAAAGCAGCGCTCAGAATAAAGAAGATTCCAGCGCTCGCTATAACAGAAAAATTTTCGAAGGGAATAAATCGAAGTAAGAGATACATGACAACCAGATGATACATGTAGATGCCATAGGAAATTTTACCGAGATAATTGAATGCTTTTATGCGTCCAAATTTAAAAAAGGAATGAGCTCCACGGATTTGATCCAAGATAACAAATGCGAAAAAAAGTGACAATACAGATCGTTCAAAAATAATCAGCTGTCCGCCAAATAATTTGTTTTTTGCAAGGCAGAGCATAAGACCCAGCGCATACATAATGACAACTCCTATTTTTCGCATACTCTTTAATTTATCTAACCATTTTCGTCGGTGAAATAAATTGACACCGATAAATGCGCCCATCAAAATATCTTGGCAAACTGCTAATGTGTGATGGTAAATGATTTTATCATCCGTCCAGTTCAAATACTGAAAAATAAATGAGGCAACGTATAATGCGGATATGAGGAACTCTAGTTTAATCGTCTTTAGCTTAAACAAAGCGAATAATGCAATTCCCCAAAACAAATAAAACTGCTCTTCTACTGCAACCGACCAAGGGGAGGTCAAAAAGTTGATAGAATCATTGTTCCCAACCCATATTTCATCAAAATTGGCAAGAAAAAAGATGTAGTAAAGCGGATCGTGCAAGGTAAAATAATCTGAAAACAAGAGTGGAAAGATGACAAAACCTATAATTCCAATAATGAAATAGAGCGGCCAAATCCGCAATGTTCTTCGAATAAGAAATTTACCCAAATGAAATTTTCCAAAATTCTTTCTTTCATTCAAAATTAAAAATGTGATTAGAAAACCGCTGAGAACGAAGAAAAAATTGACGCCTAAACTACCTTTGCTTGTAAATAAATAAAAGGCTTTGAAAATACTCGATTCACTGATAGCTGGATAAAGTCCACGAATTTCATTTGAAAAATGAAGCATAAATACTGCGAAGGCTGCCAAAAATCTCGCAGCATCCAAATTTGGAAAGTAGATTGATGTAGATTTATTAGTAGCGAGATCAGTCAAAATAGTTCTTATTACTTTCTAGAGGTTGCGTGTCGAGAAAATCATTAATTTTGTATCAAATTTAACGGAAATTGGAAAATAAAGAAACATTTGATGTTGCAATTATTGGCGGTGGTATCGTCGGTGCCGCAACGCTTTATAAATTGCAAATGCGAAATCCTGATTTGAAAATAGTTTTGATTGAAAAAGAACCAAAACTAGCAAACCACCAAACAGGACACAATTCAGGTGTAATACACTCAGGATTGTACTATAAACCGGGTTCTTTAAAAGCACAAAATTGTGTTCAAGGAAGACATGAGTTAGTGGCTTTTTCTAACGAATATGGTGTAGATCATGATGTCTGCGGAAAAGTGGTTGTTGCCACAAAGGAATCTGAATTGCCGTTTATGGAGAAGATTTTTGCAAATGGTCAAGCGAATAATACAGAAGGTATTGAGATAATTAATGCTGATCAGGTAAAAGAAATTGAGCCACATGTTAAAAGCATTGGAGGAATCTACGTTCCGTGCACTGGTATTGTAGATTTTGTTGGCGCAACCGAGAAGATGGTGGAAGTGGCACTTGGTAAACAACCAAAGTCGAAATTGGTATTAGGCGAGAAAGTAATTGCCATTAATGACATATCGGGTTATAAAGAAGTAGTGACTGAAAAAACAGTTCAAAAAGCGAAAAAGTTAATTTTTTGTGCGGGTTTACAAGCGGATAGAATGGCTAAGGCCGACAAAGTGAAGTTGAAAGAGAAGGTTGTGGGGTTTAGAGGTGACTATTATGAGCTAACTGATCAAGCCAAGCATAAGGTTAAACATTTGATTTATCCAGTACCGAATCCAGATTTTCCTTTTTTAGGTGTTCATTTTACACGGATTACAAACGGTGAAACGGAATGTGGCCCAAATGCCGTTTTTACGTTTAAGCGTGAAGGTTATGGAAAAACTGATTTTAGTTGGAAGGATACTTTTGATGCGTTGTCTTATGGCGGAACTTGGAAATTGTTTTTTGGCAATATGAAATTCGGTTTTAACGAATACCGCCGAGCATTCTCTAAACGTTTATTCTTAAAAACGTTGCAAACAATGATTCCGGATTTGACCATGGACGATATTAAACCCGGCCGATCGGGTGTGCGTGCTTTGTTACTAGGAGCTGATGGCGATACTAGGGATGATTTTAGAATCGAACATACTGAAGATAGTATTCATGTTTTGAATGCACCTTCACCAGCCGCAACGGCTTCCTTAGCTATTGGCGAATATATTTCTAAAATGGCGGAAGAAAAATTTGCTTTAAAAACAGCAATCATTACGGAATAGTTAAAAAAAGGGCTGCACTGATTGGTACAAACCTTTCTTTACAGGTAAATCACAATTTAAATTGTCGCATTGGACTTTCCTTTTAATGCAAAGGCAAAGCAATGCAACTACTCGAAAAGTATTACTTTCTTCTACATGAATTTTAAGTTATAAATGAATATTGAAGGCAATTAAGAGAGGCAGTACTGAGTTTTACACAAAAATTATTCGGTTGTAATTCGGTTCGTTTTAGGTTCTTTAAGTGGACAATTTGGGCTGATAAATAGTTGTGAATTGATGCTGAAATGATTTCTTAAATTCGTTTTCCAGCATAACTAATTGACCAATATCCTGCCGCAGTTCCTTCATAATGGAAATAATATAAGCTATCGTTGCGCAAAATGATTTTTCTTCCCAAAAAATTCCTGACACGAAATAACCGGTTTTATATTCGCCATTGTCTTGAATGTATTTATAGGGAACTGGCAAATCACGAAACTGCATGTTTTTAACATCTAAGTCAATTAAATCCGCATTAGTGGTATAGGTAGTATCCCAATTAAAAGTATTGTGTGCACTGTCTAAATATTCAGTTACCTGGCAAAGATAAGTGCCAATATAAGGTTCATATTTTTTCTTTCGGCAAGAAAAAAAGAGGGTAATAACAAGTAGGCAAAAAAAGTATTTCATTCAAATAGCAATCGTTTTGCACTATAAAACGTTGGAGAGGGCAAAAGGGTTGTTAAAACTTTAGTCGGGCGCTAGGTGCAACATCTTGTCCAGCAAATTCTCCCTTCAAAAATTTATAATAACCCCCAATTCCTATCATGGCAGCATTGTCTGTGCAGTATTCGAAACTCGGAATGAATGTATTCCATTTTTCACGAATTCCAATTCGTTCAAGTTCGCTCCGCAATAATGAGTTGGCAGAAACCCCGCCCGCAATCGCAATATCTTTTATGTTATAATCGGCAGCAGCTTTTGTTAATTTTAAAAAGAGCGACTGAATAATGGTGGATTGATAGGAGGCACAAATATCCGCTAAGTTCTCCTCAATGAAGTTTGAATTTTTTGCCATCTCCTTTTTCAAAAAGTACAAGATGCTCGTTTTTAATCCGCTAAACGTAAAATTATATCCTTCTAAATTTGATACTGGAAATTTAAATTTCTTTCGATCTCCCGTCTTTGCATATTTATCAATCAACGGTCCGCCGGGGTACCGAATTCCCATTATTTTTGCTGCCTTATCAAAGGCTTCGCCCGCCGCGTCATCAATTGTTTGACCGAGAATTTCCATATCGAAATAATCATTGACCCGCACAATTTGTGTATGCCCGCCAGAAACGGTCATGCATAAAAATGGAAATTTAGGATAACGCTCTTGCTCGTTATGTATGAAATGCGCAAAGATATGTCCCTGCATATGATTCACCTCCACGAGCGGGATATCGAGTCCCAAAGCAAAGCTTTTTGCAAAGCTTGTTCCAACGATTAATGAACCTAACAATCCAGGGCCGCGTGTAAATGCAATTCCGTCCAATTCTTTCTTGTCAATATTCGCTGCTTTTAAGGCAGCATCAACTACAGGAATTATGTTTTGTTGGTGTGCTCTCGAAGCGAGCTCCGGAACAACACCACCATATTGTTCGTGCACTTTCTGTCCTGCCACAATATTCGACAATACTTTGCCGTTTTTAATTATGGCTGCGGAAGTGTCGTCACAGGAAGATTCTATTCCCAATATTATGGTGTCTTTACCGCTCAAAATCGTATTTTTATCAAAAATTATTTGAAATCGCAAAACTAAAGAAAATACTGAAAGGAATTGGTGCTTCTATCCATGTTTTGGTTGAATTGATACTACTGGTTTTAATAATTTTTGCATTTGCTATTCGTACTTCTTGGTTTCAAACCTATTTAGCCCAGCAAACTGCCTCGTATTTATCCAATGAATTAGGAACAGAAATTACCATTGATAAGGTAGATATTGTCTTTTTTGATTTGTTAGATATTGAGGGTGTTTATGTCGAGGATAAAATTAAAGATACGTTGCTTTATTCAGAGGACATTCGTGTAAATATTGGCGATTTTAGTTTGTCAGAGTCATTTTTAGATATAGATGAGGTAGCATTGACAAACGCGCATGTAAATATTAAAAAGTTTAAGAAAGATTCTACTTTTAATTTTCAGCATATCGTAGATTATTTTGCGAGTGAAGAAGAAGATACAACGGCGGCATCTAACTTCAAGGTCAATGTTCAAAAAATTAATTTGAACAATATTAATTTCGTTTATCACGACGCAAAGAGTCAGCCACTGAGCTACGGAATTGATTATTCGAACTTGGACATTGAACATCTAAGCGGTGAATTTTCTGAATTTGGAATGGATGAAGGTGTGATTAAGGCAAAAATTAATAACCTTCATTTTAAAGAATGCAGTGGATTGGTTTTAACCAAATTCTCATCTGATGTTTCATATAGTAAAACGCGAATTAGACTCGATAATTTGGTCTTAGGATTCAATAATTCATTATTACTGTCCGATAGCATGGAGCTTTTAACACCAAACGGCGCTTCCGGTTTTTCAAACTTTGTACATAATGTGACCATAAACGGAAACGTGAGGGACACAAAGTTAGACCTGGTAGACGTTGGTTATTTTGTTCCAATTATTCAAGGAATGGATGCCAAAGTAAACTTGAATAATATTGACATCAGCGGTGTGGTATATGAATTAAAGTTAAGAAACACAGACATTACTTTGCTTGATTCAACGATTATTCGAGGCGATTTTCAAATTCCAGATTTAGATCATGGAGATGTGTTTTTTGAAGATAAAATTACGCTTTTTCAAACCACTGTAGGAGATGTGCAAAAATTAAAATTGACCCCATTCTTAGGTGGTGATGATTATTTGCAGCTTCCATCAACCATGCAAAATGCAGGACTTATTCAGCTTAAAAATGGTCATTTCACTGGCTATTTAAATGAATTTCAAGTGGATGGTGATTTGACTTCAAGTTTCGGAAATGTCTCGTCAGAATATGGAATCAAATTCATGAAAAACGACGCCGAAGATATTTACTATTTCGAATCGGGTAAAGAAGGGCTTTGGAGAGATGTGCAAGTCACTAATTTAGATTTGGGCGCACTAACCGGGAATGACCTTTTGGGTAAAACCACTGGATACTTGTCAATAGGTAAAGGATCGAAAGGATTAAACTTGGATGAAATAGACGTCAGGTTTAATGGAGAGTTTGAAGAAATCGATTTAAATAATTATGTCTACACAGGAATCAACATTCGGCAAGGGCGCTATGGAAACGAAGTATTTGATGGAGTGATTGATGTAACAGATGATAATTTAGCCCTGCATTACGACGGCTCGGTTGATTTAAAAGGGAACATGAAATTTAAATTTGACGTATTAATTGATAGTGCCGTCATTTCTAAACTGACAAACAAACACGATAGTGTTGTAGAAAAATTAATTTCTAAAGTTCATGTTGAAATTGCAGGAACTTCACTCGAAAATCTTGAAGGTTCTGTGTTTGTTGAAGATCTGTCTTATAAAGAAAACGACATTAATTTCGAATTGGATAGCCTAAGATTATTGATTGTTAAAGATCTTGTTTCGGATAGTATTACAGTTTTGTCTGAAATGATAGATTTGAGGTTAACTGGAAAATATGATTTGCTTGATTTATGGCCTGTTGTTCAAAATCAATTGTCCCGAGTCGCAAGTAATATGATTGATCCCGTAGATATTGGTAAAACAAAAAATGAATTTTTTGATTTAGAAATTGACTTAAAAGAGGTCAATCCAATATTGCAATTTTTTGATGAAAACATTTTTATTGCGCAAGATTCACGGGTTCGTTCAACTTATAATTCAACTGATTTAAAACTTAAGGTGGAACTTAATTCAGATCTTGTGACCTATCAAGAGATGAAGTTTACGGATATTCAATTCGTCACCTATTTTGATAGTTTAAGAGCAAACGTACAATACCAAATTTCAAAAATAGAGCTGAACGACAGCCTTGGTGTCACAAATGCGGCAGTTTTTAGCTTTGTGAAAAACAATAAATTTTCAACACACATAGGTTGGGATGGATTAGGAAACATAGAACCTGCCTTATTTGCATTCAGTACAGTCCTAGAAGAGGATCATGATGTTGTAACAGATTTTAAACCTTCATTCTTCTTTTTGAAATCGCATAAGTGGGATGTAAAACCAGATTCGAAACTTTTGTGGAATAAAGATGTTTTTGAACTCACAGATTTTGAAATTAAAAATGGCGATCATCTAATTGATGTGCATGGCCGTGTTTCTCATGACTCAAAGGACTGGCTAAATTTTGAAATTAGAGATTTTAATTTAGCCGATTTAAATGGGTTACTTGGTGGAGTAACACAAATGGGCGGTATTTTAAATATTAATGGAGGGGTAGCTGATGTATACGAAAATATAAGTTTTATGGCTTTCTCAGATATCAAAAACTTTGTTTTAGAAGGAGAATTGGTTGGAGATGTATTGGCAGATAGTAAATGGAATAAGGAGAGTAATAGTGTTGATTTATTTGGCAGACTAAAGCGAGATAAGTTAGAAACGTTTTCATTTAAAGGAAACTATTTCCCAGAGAAAGAACGGAATAATCTCAAATTAAACATGACTTTTGATAATACTGATATTGGTTTTCTTAATGCCTTCTCAGATCCAGATTTATACACTAATATTGAAGGCATTCTAAACGGGAATTTGAAGATAACAGGTGAACTTGTTGATCCCGTTATTAAAGGGAAGTTAGATGTGATCACCGCCAATGTCAAGGTTCCAATGTTGAATGTGTCATTTGGTGCTTCGGGGCTCATCCATTTCAAGCATGATGGGTTTGAGATTAAAGAAATGATTGTTACTGATGAGGATGGAAATAACGCCACAGCATCCATGGAAATAAATCATTATAATTGGGGCGACTGGAATTATGATGTCAATTTATTAATGGAAGGACCATTGGCTTCAAAACGCTTTTTGGTGATGAATACGTATTATCAAGACGGGGATTTTTATCACGGAAAAGCCTATATTTCAGGTGATGTAAACATTTTTGGATACGAAGGGATAACAGAAATTACAGTAAACGCAACCACCCAGCGGGGTACGGATATTAAGTTGGCCATTTATGGTAGTGGAGACTTGGAAGAATCTTCATTTATAGTTTATGATACAATCGTCCCCGTTTTCAATTTAGATAAAATCAATGAAAATCCAGATCAACTACAAACTTCTGGTTTAATCATGAATATGCATTTTAACATAACTGAAGAAACCAAAGCTACCATTGTTTTTGACCCCATTTTTGAAGATCAAATAGAAGTAGAAATGGGAGAAGGAGTCTTAGATTTAGATGTGGATGAATATGGAGATATGGACATGTTCGGTGATTATACTATTCTTAAAGGAAAGTATAAAATGAATGTAAAGGGATTGGTGAAAAAGGAATTTATGATTAAGGAGGGTAGTCTTCTTAAATGGACTAAATCTCCTTATGATGCCATTATCGATATTAGAGCAATTTATAATACCAACACGTCTTTAGAACCTATAATACCATTGGGTGCGGCAGATGTTGGCAATACAAAAGAATCTGTGGATGCGACCCTAATTATGACCCGTAAATTGATGGATCCAGAAATAACCTTTGATATTGCGGCACCAAATGCAAGTAGAGAAGGAAAAGATGCAATTGATGCCATTAAAGGAAATGTGGATAATTTGAGCAAACAGTTTTTCGCACTGGTAGCTTTAGATCGTTTTATATCCATAAACGGTAAACAAAGCGGAAATGGCAGCGCCATTGAAAAAGCCGTTGAAAGTCAGTTAAATGATATTTTAGATAGTTTCGATAAAGGGTTGAGTGTTGATATTGCAGATGGCGGAAGTGTAAATTACGAGCGTGATTTAAACGAAAAATTGACTATTATAACTAGTTTAGGTGTGGTGACTGATGAGAATGAAACAAATGGATTAATTGGAGATATTAGGGTTCAGTATAAATTGAATGAAGATGGAACTTTCACAGTAAACGTATTTAACGAATCAAACCATGGCACAGATGCCGAACAAGGAGCTTTTACACAAGGTGTTAGTTTACATTATGAGGAGACATTTGGGACATGGAAAGAATCTAAATTGGTGCAAGGCTTCCTGAATATCTTCCGCAGAAAGTCAAATGATGTGGATTTGAAAAAAGATAAATCAAACGGTAAAAAGGTGCCCGTAAAAAATGCGCGCGAAAAATTAGATACAGGGCCAAAAAATGATATGGTTCCTGAACAAGACACCACTAAGGTTGGGATTGTGATTCAAAAGCAATTGGAAAACGGTAATTCGAAAGAAATAACGTTTAATATAAATACAAGTGATATTCCTTTTGCGCAGGCAAAACTAGCGCGCAAAACAAATAATTTTAAGTTATTTAATAGTTAAAGACATGAAAAAAGTATTGGTAGCAAATAGAGGCGAAATTGCATTGCGAATAATGAAAACATTAAGAAAAATGGACATTACAAGTGTCGCAGTTTATTCGGATGTGGATGCAGATGCACCCTTTGTAAAATATGCGGATGAAGCTTATTGTTTAGGCGAAGCAACTCCATCTGAGAGTTATTTAAATATGGATAAGGTGCTAAACATTGCCATTCAAACTAAAACTGAGGGAATTCATCCTGCTTACGGATTTTTATCTGAAAATTCAGTATTTACTAAGCGCGTGCATGACGCTGGAATTAAGTTTATCGGTCCCTCAATTGAGGCCATAAATGTGATGGGAGATAAGTTGGATGCCAAACAAGCTGTTAAAGCATTTGATGTGCCAATGGTACCTGGAACAGATTCGGAGATCACTGATATTGCTGAAGGAAAAAAAATTGCCGAAGGAATTGGTTATCCAATATTGATTAAAGCTTCTGCCGGTGGTGGAGGAAAAGGAATGCGGGTTGTAGGAAATAGCGCCGAGTTTGAAAGTCAGTTCGATCGTGCTGTTTCTGAAGCCATTTCGTCTTTCGGTAACGGGGCCGTTTTTATTGAAAAGTTTGTGCAGCAACCAAAGCATATTGAAATTCAAATAATTGCCGATCAACACGATAATGTGCTGCATTTGAACGAACGTGAGTGTTCCATTCAACGCCGTCATCAAAAAGTGGTTGAAGAAGCTCCATCTCCTGTGGTTGATGCGGCTTTGCGAGAAAAGATGGGGAATGCGGCAATAAACGTTGCGCGCTCTTGCAATTATGAAGGTGTTGGAACGGTTGAGTTTTTGTTAGATAAAGACAAGAATTTTTACTTCTTAGAAATGAATACGCGTTTGCAAGTTGAACACCCGGTAACTGAAATGATTACAGGTTTAGATTTGGTGGAAGAGCAAATTAAAGTAGCTCGTGGTGAGGCACTTACATACACACAAGATGAGGTGCAACTCAATGGGCACGCCATTGAAATCCGAGTCTATGCCGAGGACCCTGAGAACGATTTTTTGCCAGATTTAGGAAGGTTGGTGCATTATAAGCCTCCAACAGGACTTGGTATTCGTGTGGATGATGGATATGAGCAAGGAATGGCTATTCCGTTGACTTACGATCCTATGATCGCAAAATTGGTTGTTTACGGGGAGCATAGAGATGCGGCAATTGAAAAAACCATTGCTGCAATTGATGATTATGAGATTTCAGGCTTTAGTACAACGTTAGGTTTCTGTCGCTTTGCCATTGATCATTCCGAATTTAGGAATGGCGATTTTACCATCAACTTTGTGGGCGATCATTTTAAGCCAGAAATGTTACGTTCTGATATTTCCTCGGATGTTGCACTCGCGGCGTTTAAGGTTTTTAAATCTGTTAAAAAGGAGAACGAACCTCAAGCAATTGCAAATCAAACATCTGCTTGGAAGGCAAATCGCTGATAGTATAAAATGGACCCAATTGTATTGACATATATTTTTGCGTTTGCTTACTTAGTCATATTTTCACTTGGTGCAAATCTTTATAACCGCGACATGGATAAAATAAGCGGACTGAGGAAAGTTTTGAAACACCCAGATGTAAAAAATAAAATCGTTCAAAAAGACTTCAAAACGATTATGGCAAGAATTAAAAAACGTCAAAAGCTAATTTATGCCGTGTTGGCTATCTTAACACTCATATGTTACGCCTTAACATTAATGCGCGGCCTAAGTGGAATATACCTTGCTATTCCGGCTATTATGTTAGTCGGATCGATATTACTGCTCCTTTTCTTTTATTCCTTCAAAGGCGGTCGTGTAATTCCTGATAAGGTCTACATCTCCGCTGAGAAGATGTAGATATGGATTGAGGGAGCTTACAATGAAATATCACAGATCCTAGTTTACACGTTCAAGTAAAATCTCATAGTTTTAATCCATCCTGCCCGGATCAAAATATGCTACAAAAAAAGGACTAAATGTTCATTCCTATTGTATAATCGAAACTCACCTTCACATGCTGGTAAACATCAACGAACCATATGTTTTGAAAGATACGATAAGAGATTTTAAAAGTTTGAGTCTAAAGAAATAATTCGGCATTTCAAAAAGGAATATGAAGAAACGAGTAAAAACCTGCTGCAAGTTTATGCAAAAGCAGCTTTAAAATCAATACGAAATCCTGTTTCGAAGGATTTGATATCCTTTGTTTGGCCGAAATCAGTACTTCAAAATCTTCTTTGTCGCCAAAATTACACCTTCCTTATTTGAAACATGGACAATGCAGACACCGCGAGCTATAGCGCTCAAATCAATTCTATTCCCAAAATCATTCGCAATGAGTAAGCCTGTTGTGCTAAAAACGCGAATCTGATATTCTGAATCTCCAACCACAACCAAGTCTTTTTTTACCCTGCTCGGATAAATTTTAATCAAATGATCTTGGAGCATTGGAATTGATGCAAAATTGTCAATATCAATACGGTGCAAAAATGAATTACCCGTATCTACTTTTTCTGAACTTACAAAAAAGCTATGTCCGCCTAATGCCGTGCTTCCTTCAATCTGAAAAGATCCTTCAAAAGCGGGGGATAGGCGAAGTAGGTCTCCTTCCGAGAATTCATTACCGCTAAAGCCTTTTATAAAAAATACAAAGGGTGTAATAAAATTATAACCGCAGAGCAAAATTTCATTCTTTTCAGGATCGTAAGCCGCCCCACAAACTAAACCGTTGGTGTCAAAATTATCAACAATTGAAACGGTATAGGTTCCTGGTTCTTTCGGAATGGAATAAACATTGGTCTCTTGATTTCCCCAGTTTTTACTGAACAAATAAAGACTGTCATTGTGGGCTATAATTGCTTCTGCATCATAGTTAGTGGTATACACGCCTGGTTCAAAATCAACTTGGTCAGCATAATTGAATGCAATTGTGTCGCAATAAACGGTGTCATTTGGCGTTGTTAAATAATCGGTAATCGCCACTCTGAAAATGCGCAAATCTGCTCGTGTTCCGGCGTTGTTTCCAAAGTCTCCTATGTAAATGTAATCGTCGTCATAACAAATGTCTTCCCAGTCACTCGTTGCAGCATTCGCAACTATTACGGTCCGCATCACTTCTCCATCCGCGGTGTCAATTTCGTAAAGGTAATGTCCACCACCCGAATCGTTGTGAGTAATCAATCGATCCTCTAACCAAATTAAACCAGAGGTTTCCCAAACTAAACCGTCTAGCGGAACGACCGTGGTAACGGTGATTTCTTGTGCCATAGCAGCAAAGGACGAGATTGAAGATAGGAATAACGCAATTCGTTTCATGGGCTACTTTTTAAATTTTTTATAACGTGGGTGCTTCTTCATCTCCTTACGAAATTTTTTATCCAAACGTTTGAATTGTTTCTTTAATTTTTTGTCAATTGGTGCATTGGGGTTTAACTTATGCAGGGCATATTCATGTCTGAATCGATAATTGGCAACGTCTTTTTCTGAATTCCCTAGAGGTTGATTGATTAGCATCCAATACAGTTCTGCAGCAAATTCATAATCTTTTAATTTTAGTGAAATGTCCGCATACTTAGGAAAATCATCTTCAAAAGTCTCAGCATCTATAAAAAGATCTGCAGCTTCAGAAATGAGTCCATTTCTGTATGCCTGAAATGGTGAGTTAGCCACTACGGTATCCATACTTGATGGATTTGAGCGAATGTAGTCTCCACGAGTTACAACAAGAAAAGGAATTTTCTGCCCGGATGCCCGTTCTATTTTAAATAAGCGTGTTAGGGCTGGCTGGCTCATATAGTTAATTTTCAATATATCCTCGAGTAGTTGTAAATCTTGACTTAAAGTTTGCTCATTAAACGTTTTGCCGATAGATTGTAGTAAACCTTGTTCTTTTTGTAAATAGTAATTCATCCGCCAATTAAATTCGTCCATAATATACAGTAGCAAAGTATTACTGGACTCGAATTGATAAATCATTTGTAATAATGCTTGAGCGTGCTGTATTCTTCCATCATAAGCCGCTTCCATAGCTCTAAAAACCATTAAAGTTTTATCATCTATTTTCATTTTTCGTAATACCTGCCAATAAAATGAGGTATTTAAATAATCTTGATGGGTTGTGTTAAGGATTCCAAATTTAACAGTTGAAAAGGCTTTTTTCTCATCTTCCGTCAATTCAATTTTCTGATGTCGGACATTGCTATTATGAATGTCAATTAAAAGTGGCATTCCGGAATTTTCTAGCCAATCTTTTAAAAAATCAAAACTCTGTTTAAAGCTGCCATATTCATATTTGATTTGGCGGAGCAACAGTGGGTTTTTTAGTATTGGTGTATAATCTAATCCACGATCTTTACAGCCACCATTTATTGTTACAATAATTTCACTGGTAAAAGACATGTATAATGAACTAATGGACCGAATACTCATTAGAAGTTTTTGCAATTGATGTTGCACACTGTCTACCAATACTGGTTTTGCAGAAAAACTGTATAATGGATAAAGGTTAGGATCAAATGTTTGAATGATGCGCACATTTTGCCCTTGCTTAAATTCTGAAAAATAATCAATAACACTGTCCTGAAAAGCTTGTTGGTAATTGGCATAACTTCTTGGATCAAAATTGTGACTCAATAATTTCTCATGATCGATAAAGGTGACATCTATTTTAACCGGTGCTGCCTTGCTAATCGTGAAGCATCCAAGTAGAATAAATAATATTAAGAATTTCCGAATCATTTCAATCGCAATTTACGACTTATTCATCTCTTTTTTTTAAAGGTGCGAAATAAAAAGGGAAGCCGGGGTCTAATTTCTGCAGATGAAAGATGATTTTTTCTTGAGCAAACTAGGTACCCGTGCAAATGGCAACATAGATCGTTAGCAAAGCCAGCCCCGTTTTTATCAGAATATTTTTAATCTGTTTTTTCATTATTTAACTCAATTTTACGTGATGGCTTGCAAATGGACTGGTTTTTGTAAATCCTTACAATGTTCTTCATCAAAGGTTTCGATCGTTGATGAAAAAGAGCTAATTTTGCGCCTTTGCTAAAGCATAAAATAAGCTGCATTTTGGACCAAGCACTTAAAACAATCCAAAGATATGTTTTTCTTTAAAAAGTGTTACCAAATAGAACAGTATTACTTATCTTTAGTGTGCAGACATTTTTAATGAAAAACATTTTATTTTGAGAATAAATTTACGCATTCAAATTATCCTTTTTATTTCGCTTTGTTTTGGTTGGCAAAACAGCAATTTTGGGCAAGTAACGGAAAATGATTCAATAAGCTTAGGACAGAGCAACATCTCTTCAGATCAAAGGCAATTGCTACAATTATATGAGCAGTATACGGCTAATGGTGGTCCATTAATCGATTTTGATTTTAACGCAAAATATGATCCACAAGCAATAAAGTGGGACTTGAAAGTACTAAAGTCTGCCCTAGAAGAGGCTAAAACGGGATTGGATAGCGTAGATCAAGATCGCCTTAGTAATGCTTTTTTAATTGCAAATGAAAATGCGGATGACTCTTTGTCTTATATGGAATTTGTGCGAGTGATTGCGCGCGTGTTCAATGCTGTAAGTTGCGGGCATAGTGGTTTAAGCCATCATCCTGATTATTATTATTACCGCCAGGAAAACATGCTGTTTTTCCCCTTAGACATTTATACAATTGATGATCGATATTTTATTAAAAGCAGCTTTTCGTTTGATATGCGGCCAAGGCCTTATGATGAAATTTTGAGTCTCAATGGACGAACGCCTGCTGAAATCACAAAAATATTACAAATGCATATGGCATTGGATGGAACAAGCGCCGCAGATGGAACAGCTCTTGTTCAAAGTTATTTTACAATGGCTTATTCGAATTTCCTCGAAAATCCGAGTTTATTAAACATCACACTTAAAAGCTACGGGTCGGGTCGTGAATCTATGTTTGATTTAAAACCGCTCCATCTCATTTCTCTTGATGCGAATCGTACAAAGCGAAATAAAGGAAAAACGACTCCGAAGCCTTTACAGTTTGAAGTTGATAAAGCAAACAATTCGGCAGTATATACGGTTAAATCTTTCAATAACCAGACACTTGCGAATAATAAACAGGAGTTTTATGCCTTCACAGATTCAATTTTCGGCGATTTGAACACCCAAGGTATTGGAAATTTAATTATTGATCTCCGCGGGAATATGGGAGGATGGACTGCAAATGGAGCGCATCTGTTCTCTTATTTTATTAAGGCCCCACAGGCTTATATTAATTCTGTAGAAACTATGAAATATGAAGACTATTCTTTCGCTCCAATAATCACAACTGATCCAGGTTACTTAGATACATTTCAAATGGAAAAAAGAGATAATGGAATGTATAGCTGGGTGAATTATCCATATTTAACCGTCAATACTGCTTCCAAAAATATGTTCAATGGAAATTGTTATATCTTAATTGATGACTTGACGCGCTCTAGCGCGGCTGTTTTTTCTGCTTTAATGGACAGTCACACTAAAGCTGTTTTTATTGGTCACGAAACGGGTGGCAGTCAAAGTGACTCGCATGGTATGGTTATGGGAATTCAATTGCCGTACACTGGCTTAATGATTCATTTTACGACTGCGAAGTATTCACTAAACGTAAAAGATCCATCAAATAATAAAGGAGTCATTCCTGACCACAAAGTGTCAAACACGCTCGAAGATTACAAAAGTGGTTCAGATTCTCCAATGAAAAAAGTGCTTGAACTAATCGATCAACAAAAATAGATTATCACTTTATGAAACACGCCTTATTTACTGTTCTTCTATTTTTGATTGTATCTCCAATAACAGGATTTTCTCAAAATAAGAAAACAACCAAATTGATTGAGCAGGCGCAATTTCAATTGATGCAAGGCAATATAAGCGAGGGGATTCAAACACTTGATCTCGCGATTGCCAATGAACCAAATTTAGCGAGTACATTCCATTTACGCGGAAGTTTTAGATTAGAACAAAAAGATTCTATCGGCGCAGTTGCTGATTATTCTTCTGCGATTAAACTAGATCCAATTTTGCATGACGCTTATCGAGATCGTGGATGCTTGCAATCGATTTTAGGAAATTTTGACTTGGCTTTACTTGATTTGAATAAGGCACTTGAATTAGATACTAATGGATCAGAAAATCACAATAATAGAGGATATGTTTATCTTCAAAGAAATGAAATTGACCTTGCTATTAAAGACTTTAAACGCGCTATAGCTTTAGATCTATTAAACATTAAGGCCCAAGAAAATTTGGTAATCGCCTATATTGGCTGTGGTAAAGTTTTGTTGGCTTGGGAGGCATCTAATGAATTTGTGACCGCACATCCGAATGAAATTTCGGGTTATCTCAACCGAGGGAAAACATCCTCCTTAATGGGGAGTTGTTTTAGTGCAATTCAGGATTACGATCAGGCTATTACACTTGCACCAGAAGATTATAGAAGTTACCTTGAAAGAGGACGATTGAGAGATGATTGTGTGGAGGATGAGCGCGGTGCACTTCAAGATTTTGACCAGGCCATTCGATTAAATCCTGACTTTTTACTCGCTTATTATTACCGCTCTAGTCCAAATTATGATTTGGGTAATTTTGATGCTGTAATTGATGATTGTGATTATTATATAGAAAGAGATTCAACTTTTTCCCGGGTATACGCCCAGCGAGGAGTAGCAAGAAGTATTCAAGAAGATTTTCTTGGGGCAGAGGCAGATTTAAAAAAAGTAATTGAGTTAGATCCGAATGACGCTTATGCCTACATTCAGTTGTCAATTTGCTATTCCAATCAAGAAAAATATGAGCTGGCGGGTGATGTGTTAGATCCATATTTAATAAATAATCCTAACGATTATGATGCGCTTGACCAAAGGGCAAATGCTTTTTTTCTTGGTGTAATGTTTAAGGAGGCAATTATTGATTTGAACCACATACTTGAGATTGATTCAAGTGATGTTCGGTCCTATTATATGCGAGCTCTAGCGAAAGAAGGTTTGGGAGATATGGAAGGCGCATGTGAAGATATGGGAAAACCAGCTTTTATGAACATTGGAGATAGTAAAGAATTTATTCTAACCAAATGCGGCGAATTTATTGATTCAGCAGAGGTGTTAAGTTTGGAACACTTTTATACTGCTGGTGTATTTGTAGCTATGGGCGATTTCATTACCGGAAGGACTTATTTAGACAGCGCAATAGCACTAGATCCAACCAATAAGTTGTTTTATTATGAAAAGGGATATGTATTGCGAAAAATTTTTAAAGCGGATGAGGCGGTACTATATTTTAACAAAGCCATTGCTTTAGATTCAAATTTTGCAGAGCCCTTTGGGGCTATCGGTTTTGTTGAGTTAAAACGAGGCAATTATGAATTGTCAAAAAAGTATCTCAAAATGGCAATTGAACGAGCCCCTGAGGACCCAACTTATTACAATAATTTAGGCGCATTAGAATTGGATAATGGAAATTTACAAGCTGCCATTCCATATTTCGAACAGGCCATTGAAATGGCACCTGAAATGGCAAATTCCTACATCAAATTGGGAGATGTTTATGCACGCCTCGGACAAATGGATAAAACGTGCGAAATATTAGAAAAAGCGGAAAAAAATGGCCATAAATTGGCGGCTCATTTACGCGCAGAAAGTTGCGATTAAATTATGTTTTCATTTTTAAAACCAAAGCTTGAGTTTCAGGATCGCCCAAATCAGGAACGTTTAAATAAAATTGTCGCTAAATATTTAGTTCCAACATTATCGGAACTGGGTTTTGAATGGACAAAAGAGCAAGCATTTGATGCGCGTACAATTGAATTGATTCAAGCAGAGGCCGCTGTAACTTTATTGCCAGATCAATTATTCGTCAATCAGTATTTCGAAAGAAATAGGGGAGGAATGGTGGATAAAATCGTTATTTCTAGAGATAAGTATGAGGCGCAATTAATCTTTCATTGTGAATGGGAAATTTCTTACCTTCCATACGAAAAATGGCACCTAAAAAAATATAGTGAAGAACCTTATTGTTGTTCCATTTGCGTTTGGTCAGATTTGGACGAATCAAAAACGATTAAAAAATTCCAAAAAAAATATCAAGGCTATAATGCATACGATTTGAGCCGTTTCTCAACAGAAAAAGTGATGCCGTTTTTTTTAGAGCAGATAATTACCAATTGTATTCCTCAGCTTCAGCAGTGCAATAGTATCAGTGACGCCATAGTCCTTTTAGAGTAATGCAATGGCACCGATCTATACCCAGCTATGTTCGATTTTGCATGATGGATAAACAACATAAAAAGGCAGGGTCAATTTTACATTGGGCTGAAAAAAACTTTATCCACGAAGATCGAACCTGGAAACCAGATCGAGAATTTAGAATGCGTTTGAAACTTTTAAAAGCGAGTCTATAAAAAAAGCCACTCAATAAATATGGCTGCTCTTTAAGATCAGATTAATCTTTAAAATTTGAACTCAATTTAAGCTCCCGTCAACCCCAGTTCAACGTCAAGTTGAACCTAAGTCAACCCAACTCCAATTCAAGTCATACCCAGATCAACCCCAAGTCAGATCAACGTCAAGTCAAAATCAAAAAAAATCCAAGTCAAAATATAATGAGGCGGAAGGACATTGAGGCCCTCGAAATGCCCGTTAGCTAGGCGGATTATACTTCTCAACATCCTGATCAATCATCCCAAAAATGGAATTACCGTCAGCGTCATTCATATAAATCTTCACATTATCGCCAAACTTCATAAACGAAGTTGATGGACTACCATGTAAAATCGTTTCAACCATGCGCTCTTCAGCCAGGCATGAGTAACCTAAACCGCCTTCTGAAATTGGCTTACCAGGACCTCCGTCTGCACCTTTGTTAGAAATTGTTCCTGAACCTATAATGGTTCCAGCACTTAACGGTCGAGACTTAACCGCGTGTTGAATAAGTTGTGCAAAGTTAAATGTCATGTCAACACCTGCATCAGCACGTCCAAATGGTGCATTGTTTAAATCAACGCAAATAGGTAATGTGACTTTGCCATCATTCCAATTATCACCTAGTTCATCTGGTGTAATTGCAACAGGCGAAAACGCACTTGATGGTTTTGATTGAACGAATCCAAATCCTTTTCCAAGTTCTTTCGGAATTAATCCTCTTAAAGAAACATCATTCACCAACATGATCAATTTCACATAATCCAATGCTTTTTCTTTTTTAACCCCCATTGGCACGTCATCCAGAATAATCGCCGTTTCTGCTTCCATATCAATTCCCCAATCTGTCGTCTCAAAATGGATCGCTTGATAGGGGCTTAAAAACGTGTCGCCCCCCCCTTGATACATCAACGGATCTTCCCAAAAACTAGGTGGCATTTCAGCGTTTCTTGCTTTTCTAACCAATTCTACGTGGTTCACATAAGCAGAACTGTCTAGCCATTGTGGCGCTCTCGGAAGAGGAGATGTACATGCCGATTCATCAAAGTCAAATGCGGCAGCGTTTCCTGAATTCAATTCATCATACTCGGCTTTTAATTGGCGCGAAATTGTTGCCCAATCATCTAATGCGCCTTGCATGGTATTTGCAGCTTTTGCTTCAACTGCCTTTGTCAAATCTGTTGAAACAACCAATAAACGGCCGTCTCTTGTATTATTATTTAGTGTTGCTAGTTTCATCTTACATCTTATTTGGTTCTGCAAATTTACAATTCCTTACTGTGTTTTTGCGTGATCTTCATCACTTTTTAGCGTAGATAGCTATAAAATTGTGCTAAACTGATTTTTTTTGTTCAATTTTTTTATTTGATTTAGCCTTAATTTGTTGCAGAACATTAATCCATCAATCAAGTATGTTATGATTCGATTTTTTAAAATGTTAACTTAAGTCTAATTAAATTATAAAAAATGAAGAAAGTCCTTGTCATATTAGTTATAGCAAATGCTACCATTAATGTCTATAGTCAAAATATATATGTTCCAGATAATGTTTTTGAGGGAGAACTAATTGATTTAGGACTTGATGATGTAATGGATGACTCTGTATTTAGTGGAAGGATTGATAAGGTACTTGCCCTGCATTTAAATGCACTTGTAATTGAAAGTTTAGAAGGAATAGAGGGCTTTTTAGCTTTAGAGTTTCTTGAATGTAAAAACAATATTTTAACAGAGCTTGATGTATCGTCAAATACTAACCTTAAATTTTTGAGTTGTGAGCTCAATTATCTAACCGATCTGAATATCGAGGGAATAGAGGAATTAGAAGTACTTTATTGTGATGATAATGAACTCACAAGTCTTGATTTAATCGAACATACCCAATTAGAATATTTGCTTTGTGGTCGTAATCCTTTAACAGATTTAGATCTCAGTGCCAATGATTCATTAATTTATCTTGAATTTAGAATTGTTCCGTCTATCATAGAGATGGATTTAAGCGATAAACCTAACTTGAGAGAGGTTTACTGTGATTATAACGAGAATTTAATCTATCTCAATTTGGCAAATGGAATGCCAGATTCATTTGATATTTTACATGCGGAAGAAACGTCTAACCTAACTTGTATTGAGGTGGATGATCCTGTTATCTCAGAAACAGATTGGATCAACTATTTTACTGAGACCAAGACGTTCAGTATCTTTTGTGGATTATCGTTGACTGAAGTAAATGCAGAAGTGTTGGTTAGAATCTATCCAAACCCATCTTATAACTATGTTAACATAGCTGTGAACAATAATTCCCTTAACTACAAATTATTGGACTTGACCGGGAAATTGATGGATCATGGAAAATTGACAATGGGGGAAAATAGAATCAAGGTTCGGGAATTTAATACTGGTGTTTAGTTTTTGCAAGTTGATGGGCCGGAACATCATTCCACGCATAAAACAATTATAAAGTGACGCTTGCCGACTGTTGTCGGTTATGAACTTGAATTAATCTGAATTGTTCGGCTTGGTTTTCTTCCAATCGAATAATTACCAAATTCTCGAATTTCTTTAAGGTTCCCGTTCTCAAAATAATCAAATTCATAACGGAAACCACGACTTAAGATCTGAACAAACGAATATTTTATTTCTGACACTTGCCCTATTTCATTGTAATAGACATAATAATTATATCCTCCAGTTGATGAAATTATACAAGGATAAAGAGAATATTGATTGACCCTCCAGGCAGGATCATAACCTATCACTCTTTTAAATCTATAGTTAGTGTCGTTTGGCTGATAGATGTTTGATATTAAGACATCCCTGTCCGTTCGAGAGCTGAAGCTTTTTGGCAGATCGCTTGGCACATTATATAGTTTGTGCGTCAAGAATAAATCTGGCGCCCCACTGTCTAATTCAATAATTTCTATTAAGGTATCCGCAACTGGATGATTCACGTCTGTATTGATAATAGAAATTTCAAATGCATTTGCACTTTGATTAATTTCGTTATTGGACTCCGTACAACTGAGAAATAAAAAAGCAAACAATCCAAAAAGGTGGAATTTGAAATACATTTGCTTAAAATACAAGAAGTCTTAGTAAATAGACGGATACTTTTCACCGTCAGTTTCATTCATCAAAGCATAAACGCCGTCAAAAATGGTTTCCGCATTGGGTTTACTAAAGTAATCCCCGTCAGTCCCGTAAGCCGGGCGGTGATCTTTCGCCGAGATGGTTACTGGCTCTGAATCTAAATGATAATAGCCTTTTTGTTTGACTAAAATTTGATCGAGTAGGTAGGCCGTCGCACCGCTTGATACATCCTCATCTACGATTACCAATCGGTTCGTTTTCTTTAATGATTCAACCACTTCGTGATTGCGATCAAATGGAATTAAACATTGAGCATCTATTAACTCCACTGAGATTTCAAATTCTGCCAATTGTTTTACAACCTCTTGGCAAATATTAAAGGTTGATCCGTATGAAACTAATGTCACATCCGTTCCTTCAACAACCGTTTCAACTTTACCAATTTCCGTCGTGAATTCAGTAAAATTATCTGGCCTAGTTTCTTTGGTCCTATAACCGTTTAATGGCTCAATAACTAAAGCAGGCTCGTCTGATTGAATCAATGTATTGTAAAATCCTGCAGCTTTGGTCATGTTTCGAGGAACGCAAACATACATTCCACGCAATGCGTTTAGAATCATTCCCATTGGTGAACCTGAATGCCAAATACCTTCAAGGCGGTGACCTCTAGTTCTAATAATTAATGGCGCTTTTTGACCACCTTTTGTTCTGTACTGTACCGTTGCTAAATCATCTGAAAGGATCTGTATTGCATACAATAAATAATCTAAATATTGAATTTCTGCAATAGGTCTTAAACCGCGCATGGCCATTCCAATTCCCTGTCCAATAATGGTACATTCTCTAATTCCTGTATCGGATACACGCTGTTGGCCGTATTTGTCCTGCATGCCCTCCATGCTCTGGTTCACACCTCCAATTTTTCCAACGTCTTCTCCAAAGGTTAAAATCTCTGGGTGTTTAGCAAACAAGGCGTCAAAATTATCTCTCAATACCAAACGTCCATCTATTTTTTCATCTGTTCCGTAGACAGGATCAACCGTTTCCACTTTAAGTGCAGAGTGGTTTGACTGTGAATATAAGTGAGATGAATATTGGTCAAAATTATCTGAAACACCGTTTCCTAACCACGCAATTATTGCTGCTTTTGCTGGAGATTCTGTTCCTCTTTTATAACGCAATGCTTTGCGCGCCGCAGAGAAAATATCACGCTTAATTGGTCCCATTATGGCTTTTAAATCACCCGCAATTTTTTGAATGAAAACACCGTTTGAGCTTTCTCCTGCGAGTTGATTTAAGAGTTGAACTACTTCATTTAGGTCGCTATCAATCAGCCCATTAAATTCTTTCCAAGCTAAGCCTTTTTCTTCACGTACTTGTTTCTTCGCTTCCTTTTCAATTTCGGCAAGTTCGTCCGCAGTTGCAATCTCAGCACTTAAAATAAATTCCTTGAATTTCTCTATGCAGTCCATTTCGGACTCCCATTTCAAACGCTCTTCTGATTTGTATCTTTCGTGCGATCCAGATGTTGAGTGCCCTTGCGGCTGATTGACTTCTTCTACATGTATCATTACTGGCACATGTTCCTCTCTACAAAGTTTAATTGCTTTTTCGTAAGTTTCACAAAGGTCTATATAATCCCAACCTTTGGTTTTAAAAATCTCATATCCTGGACTGTTCTTCTTGCGCTGCATGCCAGATAGAGCAGTAGAAATACTCCCCTTTATTGTTTGGAATTCACGCGGAACTGAAATCCCATAACCATCATCCCAAATTGACATTGCAAAAGGAATCTGTAAAACTCCCGCGGCATTTATCGATTCCCAAAATGGACCTTCAGAGGTACTTGCATCTCCAATTGTGCCAAAAGCAACCTCATTTCCTTTATTTGTGAAATTGGTCATTTCGTGCAAGGCTTTGTCGTTACGGTAAACTTTTGAAGCCAAAGCCAAACCAACTAAGCGAGGCATTTGACCCGCAGTTGGTGAAATATCGGCAGAACTGTTTTTTTGTTCCATCAAGTTTTTCCAACTCCCGTCTTCATTCAAGCTTCTTGTTGCAAAATGTCCACCCATTTGGCGTCCTCCAGATGCTGGTTCTTTGTTTATGTCAGTCTGTGCATATAAAGCAGCAAAGTACTCTTGTACGGTTAACGCACCAATAGCCATCATAAAAGTTTGGTCACGATAATATCCTGATCTGAAGTCGCCATTCTTAAATTGTTTGGCCATTGCAATTTGTGCAATCTCTTTCCCATCACCAAAAATTCCGAATTTTGCTTTCCCTCCTAAAACCTCTCTACGCCCCATTAATGAGGTTTCTCTGGAAACCCGCGCTAAACGAAAATCGGCTAATACTTCTGCTTTATATTTTTTATCCAATGAATTCAAAACTTCTTTTTGTGCTGACATACTGATCTGAATTAAGTGGTGCAAAGATAGCATTTTTTTAGCAAAATTAGGGCCTTGGGTAGGGGTTTTTTATGCGCTACATGAATCCATCATTTGCACTTGATTTTGAGGGATTCTTTCGGTTAGAATTTTTGATTTATTTGGTACAAAACCTTGTCACTTTTGTCTAGTTAATGGTTTGATTATCAATACGGATTTCCTTTTTTGAGTTTGTTTTGTAAGTATTTGCACCTAAGTGCGACGAACGCATCATGTTGTTAGACTGCTCAAACGCCCTTTTACTAGCCGTCAAAAAAAAGCAGAGTAGTGAAATCGTGAGAATCTCAAATCTATTCGCGACTTTTCACTTTGAAAATGCGATAACCCAATTAAATTCAGATGCTGATAAAATAGTGTTTTGGGTAAACATTTATAACGCCTATTTTCAAATTATAGCAACAGAAAAATCAAAAGAACTCTTAGTAAAAAGAAGTGATTTTTTTAAGGAAAAACAGATTTTATTATTTGGCTTAAAACTCAGTTTTGACGAAATAGAACATGGAATATTAAGACGGTCCAAATGGAAGTTGAGTCTTGGTTTTATCAACAAACCCTTCCCAAAAAAATGGGAACAGAAATTACGTGTTCAGCAATTGGATTTTAGGATTCATTTTTTGTTGAATTGCGGTGCGGTGAGTTGTCCCATTATATTTCCTTTAAGCATGGATAATTTCGAAGAAGAAATAGAAGAAGCAACAAAAACGTATCTAATTCAGGAAGCTTTTATTTCAAATAAAAAAATAATACTGAATCAGCTTTTTCTATTTTATATTGCTGATTTTGGTGGGAGAAAAGGTCTAAAACAAATCCTATTGGCCTATAATATCATTAATATAAAACAGATGAATTATAAATTCAAGTTCACAGAATTTGATAAGGCCGCTAAATTGGATAATTTTGTAGAAAAGAAAAAATAATGGAACTAAAAGACAAAATATATATCGTAACTGGTGGCAGTTCAGGATTAGGTAAATCAATGGCAATGGCTTTAATCGCTGATGGAGCAAAAGTTGTAATCACGGGAAGAAATCTTGAAAAACTTAACCGTGTCGGTGAAGAGATCAATGCCAAAGCTTTTCATGCAGACGTTGCCAATGATGCGGATATTGAAGCATTATTTGAATTCGTTCAAGCTGAGTATGGCAAGTTAGACGGATTAATTAATAATGCTGGGATAGGAGATTGGGCGGCAATTGATGAAATGGATCGTGAGAAAATGAAGCATGTTTTCGAAATAAATGTTTTCGGTGCATCAATGATGGCCTCACATGCCGCTAAAATGTTTAAAAAACAGAACTATGGCGACATTGTGAATATCGCCTCAACTGCCTCCTTGAAAGGTTTTAAAATGGGCAGCATTTATGCTGCTTCTAAGTTCGCCTTAAGAGGGTTGAGTCAATGTTGGCAAGCCGAATTAAGACCTCATAATGTGCGTGTTATTCAAATTAATCCGTCAGAAGTTCCAACAGCCTTTAGTGCCGAGGATCGCCAAGAACTCCCTTTAGAAGATAATAAATTACGTCCACAAGAAATTGCAGATGTTTTAATCGCAACGTTAAAAATGGATCGTCGTGGATTCATTCCTGAAGTGTCCGTATTTGCTACGAACCCTTTTTAACAAACAATATGGGCTTTAGTTTAGGGCCTAATTTTATTAGATTTTTATCAATTGCACTAAGTCCTTTGTTCTTGTGCTTCTTAATTGTGTCATTCAAATTTGTGAGTAGCATAGTTTTATCATTTTATTCATGTAGAGGTGATTTACATGCGTTTCTAAATAAGATAGTGCAATAAGCATACCGTTAAATGGAAATGATTTGAAATGTAGTAATCCTTGATTGAATCGTCCAACTCAGGCGGGGAAGATTCTAGCGCGTGTAATAAATTTGAGAACAAGACGTATATTTGTTTGAATCAATTGTTCAAATTTGATAGATATGAAACCTCATTATATTTTTTCATGTGCCATTTTATTTATGTTTTTACTAAATTCTTGTTCGGGAAACGAAGCGCAGGAAATAGAGGCTGATCCTGAAGCGATAGTGGAAATTGAAATAGAAAATGAGACAGAACAAGAGGTAATTACCGAGTGTCCGTCAACATCTTTGACCGATTTTAATCAGTTTTTAGGATTTGAATATGGGGACGAAGAATTATTATTAGAAAGTAAAATGGGTAAATTCACCGGGGGTGATTATACATCGGATTCTTCTTCATTCATTTATTATTATAATCGTGTAGATCGTGTACCAATTTCGATTTGGGTCAATACTAAAACAGGGAAAATAAATACGATTTTTATGGAGGTCATTAGCTTAGGTAAGAATTTTGAAGCCGATTTAGAAAAAGCAGTGGAAGAATTTTCAATTCACCAATGCGAGTCACTTTGGTTTGGGCTTACAACGGATGAAATTAAATCAAGACTTGGCGAACCCGCGGAAGAGGCTGTCTCTTCGCAAGGGTTTACAATGTTATCATACGATTCGGAAGATTTTTTAATCGCGGTTGCATTTAAGATTTATGATCAACAATCTGGCAAATGTTCTTCCGTTTCGGTGAATTGGTTCTATAATTGAGAAATCAAATATTTTTAGAGGTGATAAACAACTTTTGAAGCATATTTTTCGTTATTAATTAAACATTATTGCTCATCCTTAATTCAACAATATGAGCCCCAAAGCGGTAATGGAGTTGTTTTTGGAGCTGCTGCTGGCGGAACTCCCGACTACTATTATGTTTGGACAAATTTGGACAACGGTGAAACAACAATTAACAGTACTTGGGGTGGATTGAATCCGGGCAACTATGAACTAACAGCTACAGATGATAACGGATGTATTTTAAAAGAAACTGTTTTCTTAGATTCTCTAAATCCTGTGGCAGCGTTTACCGTAGTTTCTGATCAATTAAATGATGATTGTCAAGGTACGGCTACTATTCAGGTTCAGTTCGAAAATGAATCAATGAATTTTGCCAATCCAAACAATCCAGGTGCTGACACTACTTTCTTTTGGAATTTAGATGATCCAACTGCTGAATGGCAAGTAAGTCATGATGTTTCAGAAGTGTTTGACACGGTTTATACACCACAAGGCCAAACTTACTTTGTTGATGTGTGTTTAGTTGCACTCAATAAAAACGGATGTACAGATACAGCGTGTAAAGTCATCACGGTTTATGAGCCAGTTACTTTTGATGAGGTGAATATTTTCTCGCCAAATGGAGATGGAGTGAATGATGAATTTACTTTCGAATATAAATCGGCCTCTATTGCAGAATTTAATTGTGTGTTTGTAAACCGCTGGGGAATCGTTGTGCATGAGCTAAACGACATTAATGACGGATGGGATGGAACCCACCGAAACGGAGATCCTTGCACGGCTGGTGTTTACTTTTACAAATACACGGCGAAAACAGACAACAGTACTGACCTTGAAGGTCAAGGGAGTTTGCAAATTGTATTGGGGAATTAAGATTCCTCAACCGCAGAAAGTGGAAGCTTACTTTTCATAAACTGACCTTGTCCTTTGCCACAAAGGCGTCCGCGTGCATCAAATAATTTGGCTGTAGCTGTAAATAATTGTTGTGATGTGAAGTCAACTTTGCCTATAGCAGTGACGGTGCCTTTGTTGATAGGGCGCAAGAGGCTAATGTTAAAGTTCGTCGTCACGATAAAAAAATCTTCAATTACTGACTGGCACGCAAAATAAGCGGCATCATCTAAAAGTTTAAAATAAACCGATCCGTGTGTTGACATGCCGCCGTGAAAGAAATTGGGCGTAATTGGCAGACTTACCGTGCTTTTGTTTTCTTCCACCGCAAGCTAAATCCCCTGATAAAAATTGTGGATGGGTGCCTTCGCGTAAATTTTTATTAATCGGTCAAAATGAGTCATTTTAAAGTATCAAAAGGTGTAATAGAAAGCTAAAAGCAACTAATAATTAGCGTAAAAAAAGCAAAACTTACTTCTATCTGAGAATATAAATCTAAAAATACTTTTCAATAAGTCCTGAATTGACTAAATTTGCAACCCAATTAATTATTAAAAAACCAGCAAATTACAGCATATGGCATTCGACATTGACATGATCAAAAAGGTATATGAGATTTATCCTGAACGTATCGCTAAGGCGAGAGAAATCAAGGGTAAGCCATTATCTTTAGCGGAAAAAATTCTTTATACCCATTTATGGGATAACCCTGTAACGGCTCCTCACACGCGCGGAAAGTCTTACGTAGATTTTGACCCAGATCGAGTAGCAATGCAAGATGCAACGGCTCAAATGGCCTTATTGCAGTTTATGCAGGCTGGTAAATCTAAAGTGGCTGTACCTTCAACGGCACATGCTGATCACTTGATTCAAGCAAGAGATGGAGCTGCTGCAGATATGGAAAGATCAAATCACACGAACGGTGAGGTTTTTGATTTTTTAAGTTCAGTTTGCGATAAATATGGAATTGGATTCTGGAAACCAGGAGCTGGAATTATTCACCAAGTGGTTTTAGAAAATTATGCATTCCCTGGTGGAATGATGATTGGAACAGATTCACATACTGTAAATGCAGGTGGATTAGGAATGGTTGCTATTGGCGTTGGTGGCGCAGATGCCGTTGATGTTATGGCAGGCATGCCATGGGAATTAAAGTTTCCAAAGTTAATTGGCGTTAAATTGACAGGAAAACTAAGCGGTTGGACTGCACCTAAAGATGTTATCTTGAAAGTGGCAGGAATATTAACTGCAAAAGGCGGAACTGGTGCAATTGTAGAATATTTTGGAGAAGGAGCTCTTTCACTTTCTTGTACAGGTAAAGGAACCATTTGTAATATGGGAGCTGAGATTGGAGCAACAACTTCAACTTTTGGTTATGACGATTCAATGCGCCGTTATTTAAATGCAACAGGAAGAGAAGATGTTGTGGCTGCTGCTGATACAGTTGCCGAGCACTTAACTGGAGATCCTGAAGTATATGCTAACCCTGAGCAATATTTTGATCAAGTAATTGAAATTAACTTGGATACATTAACGCCTCATTTGAATGGACCTTTTACGCCGGATTTGGCAACACCAGTTGCAGAAATGAAAGCTGCTGCTGCTGCTAATGGATGGCCAACTGATATTGAGTGGGCATTAATTGGTTCTTGTACAAACTCTTCTTACGAAGATTTGACGCGAGCTGCGTCTATTGTAAAAGATGCAACTGATAAAGGTGTTGAGGCAAAAGCGAAACTAGGAATTAATCCTGGATCTGAGCAAGTGCGTTATACAGCAGACAGAGACGGTTTAATGGATATTTTTAATTCATTGAACGGAACAACAATATTTACAAACGCTTGTGGACCTTGTATTGGTCAGTGGGATAGAGCTGGAGCTGACAAAGAAGAGGTAAACTCAATTGTTCACTCTTTCAACCGTAACTTTAGAAAAAGAGCGGATGGTAATCCAAACACAATGGCATTTGTAACGTCTCCAGAAATGGTGGCTGCAGTGGCACTTTCTGGCAAGTTGGACTTTAACCCAATGACGGATAGTTTAACGAATAAAAATGGAGAAGCTGTGATGTTAGCTGATCCAACTGGAATCGAATTACCTCCTAATGGGTTTGACGTTGAAAACAACGGTTATCAAGTTCCTGCTGAGGATGGTTCTGGTTTAGAAGTGAAGGTTAGTCCAACTTCTGAAAGATTGCAATTACTTACGCCATTTTCAGCGTGGGATGGTAACAATATTACAGGCGCTAAGCTTTTAATTAAAGCTTTTGGCAAATGTACTACTGACCACATTTCAATGGCGGGTCCATGGTTAAAATACCGTGGTCATTTAGATAATATTTCAAACAACTGCTTAATTGGAGCAATAAACGCTTTTGGTAAAGAAGCGAATAAGGTTAAAAATCAATTGACAGGAGAGTTTGGACCTGTTCCAGATACGGCTAGAGCTTATAAAGCAGCTGGAATTTCTTCAGTCGTAATTGGAGATCATAACTACGGCGAAGGTTCTTCAAGAGAGCATGCAGCAATGGAACCACGTCACTTGGGTGTTATGGCCGTTATTGTTAAGTCATTTGCAAGAATCCACGAAACAAACTTGAAAAAACAAGGTATGTTGGGCTTAACTTTTGCAAACGAGGCGGATTATGATAAAATTCAAGAAGACGATACATTCAACTTTACTGATTTGAATGCTTTCGCGCCAGACGAGCAATTAACGCTTGAGGTTATTCATGCTGATGGATCTTCTGACACACTTATGTTAAATCATACCTATAACGACTCGCAAATTGACTGGTTCAAAGCAGGTTCTGCCCTTAACTTCTTGAAAAAGGGGTAAGTACGTAAAAATAATTTGTAAAAGCGGTCGTCCCAATAGGGGGGGCTGCTTTTTTTATTGTATACATATTAAGAACCTTTATAAATATTTGTCGTAAGACGTACTTGCATGACCAAATTGTTTTTATTCGAATCTGGAAGCACAAAAACCACCCTACTGGTTCGTTCTATTGGAACGGAGCTTCGCAATAGTGAGAAGATTCATGAAATCAATCTGTCTGGTTATAATCCGAATAGAAACAGTTTGGCTTTTTTGATGGAGCTTAAAAATCTGGAGATTTTCCCTACTGCAGAAGATGAAGTTTGTTTTTATGGAAGTGGCTTAGCCTCATCTCAGAGAAAAGATGAACTCAAAGCTGTTTTTAGAGCGCAATTTCACATTGAAATAGCAGTATCTGATGATATTCTTGGAGCGGCAAGAGCGCTTTTTAAAAAAGAAAGTGGTGTATTTGCAATTATGGGAACAGGTGGCGTAGTAGGATACTATAATGGGGAGTGTGTTACAACTCGCAGAGGAGGCTATGGTTATTTAATTGATGATTTAGGTGGAGCTTATGAGTTGGGGAAAAGAGTTGTTTCAGCTTGGTTAAACGGTGATCTGCCGCAAGCCTTGCAAAATGAAATCGAATCGTTGTTTGATACGGATCGTAATTCATTCACGAGCATTTATTATAACGATCCACATTTAGGTGCTCGCCCAGAAGGCTTAAAGAAAGTTGCAGATACGGTTAAATTGATTGCTGCTTATCAGGAAACCGAGGCTGTTATCTTTTTATTAGAGAATTATTTTACTACGTTTTTTAAACAACATATTATCACACTTTGTGAAAATAAGGGTGTAAAGGAATTGAAAATTTGCGGGTCGCCTGCAGAAGTCTTTCATGAGTCCATCCAAAAAATTGCTGCTAATTTTGGATTAATCATCAAAGAAAAATTACGTTATCCAGCGCTCAATTTATTAGATTATCATTTGAATGAAATAAGCTTACGAAAAAAAAAAAAAAATTGAAGTATTATAAAGAGAATGATCTGAGCTTTTAGTGCACTGGTCTAGTAAATTAGTGTTTTAGTGGAAAAAGCGAAGAAATATTAATTAAAAATTGTCATATTGTCAGCGAAAACAACGAGAACTAATGGAACGATTATTTATTGAAGAAATGCTTAAAACACCAGAGATTAATTTCAATCCCGGAGCAGGTATTTTCAGTATTAAAGGAAAATCAATTCCTGATGATGCCGAAAGTTTTTATAGCGAAGTGTTAGAATGGTTTGACGACTATCTTTTTAGTCCCAATGGAGAAACAGAAGTTTCTATCGATTTAGAGTATTTTAATATCTCCTCTTCAAAAAGACTTTCGTTTTTGTCATACAAACTAAACGACTTAAATGAAAGCAATAATTCAGTTCGCGTTAAGTGGATGTATAATGAAGATGATGAAGATATGTTTGAAGTCGGGCAGGATTTGCTTTTATGGTAAAAGTGCCGTTTGACTTTAATAATTATACTTTGGATGAAGTTATCTTGGATTCCTAAGAAGAGATCATATTTTTTTCTGGTTTGAACGCTGTTAAAAAATCTTAACAATCTCCCTTAAAACTAAATTCCATGCTTAATCCATTCCATATTTGAGATATTGTTCTTACTTTCGCGGAATAATAGTAAATGATTATGGAAAATAAAGGGAGCTCATTAGCTCAAATTTCATTAGGTATCAATGTCGCATTAATCATTGCGGTGATTATCTTATTTGTAAAAATGCCAGGTGGTTCTTCTTCGGAAGATATAGTAAATGGAAATGATTCAACGGATACGGTTGATCCTATTATTCCAGATGACGGAATAATGACGATCGGTTATTTTCAAGCTGATTCTTTAAATAATAATTTACTATTGATGACAGAGCTCGAAAGCATGCTTGAAGATGCTTCTAAAGATGCTGACAATAAAATGCGTTCTGAAGAAAGTAAAGTAGAGAAATGGCAAGCAAAATGGCAAAATGGCGGTGTGTTATTGCAATCTGAGCAAGCGAGATACCAGCAAGAAGCACAAGAAATGGAGCAAAACTATATGCAAGCGCAGCAAAGCATTCAAATGGAACTTGCTGCGGCACAAGAGCAGCACATGTTTACATTAATTTCACGTGTAACTAAAGGAGCAAAAGAATATGCTGAGGCCAATGGTTATGATTTAATTTTCTCTTACCAATTAGGTCAAAACTTATATTACGCATCTCCTAATAATGACGTAACTGATGGATTGATTGAATTAATGAATGCTGACTATATGGAGCGCTCAACGCTCCCTGAAGTTGATCCAGTTGAGGCTGTAAACGGCGGAGAATAAGGAGGTTTAGTGATCATTGCTCAAAGAACGAAAGAAAATAATATTGCTGAGCATATCATTTATATGTTTCAGGTTGAGGATTTAATTCGTGCAAATAACCACGATTTAGATTTGATCAATACGACTGTAATCCAACCACTCATTTCTGAAGAAAACATGGCGCGCCAATATGAAAGCTGGTATGCGGGGTTAATCAAACAAATGCGACAAGAACGCGTGCTTGAAAAAGGACATGTTTCTGACATCAATGAAATTTTAATGGAATTGTTGTTATTACACAATACCCTAATTAACATTAGTCGAGAAAAACGTTATTTAGATGCCTTCGAGGTGGCTTTGCCAATTCTTAAAGACTTTCAACATAAGAGCAACGGTGGTGATTTGAACTTGATTGAAGTAGGTTTTAATGCACTATACGGTAAAATGATCTTGAAGTTAAAGGGCACTGAAATTAGTGAGGCGTCTGAGGAGGGTTTTAAAGCAATATCTAAATTATTAGGTATCCTTGCTCATTTCTATAAGCGAATGAAGCAGGGCGACTTGAATTTCACGAATAATTAAGCCATTTCTTATTATACTCTCAAATGCTAATTGAGGAATTCACCCTGCTTTAGTTTTATGTATAATTTCTATTCGAAAGATTCATGAAGTATGGTGTGATTATTGTGCGAGTAAAATCAACCATTAACATAATTTAAACGTTTTGTAAGTGATAATTGATAACTTCGTACTAAGCCTAGAAGCTAAAGTTGATTAACCGAATTCTATATTACTGTATTGTGCGCCCAATGTCCTACATGCCATTCGGTCTAATTTATCTGTTTTCAAACTTTTTTTATTTTTTCATTTATTACGTTTTCCCTTATCGAAAAAAGGTAGTGCTTGCAAACTTGGCAATGTCATTTCCAGATATGCATAAAAAAGAACGGGCTAAAATTGCAAAAGAATTTTATCGCTATCTCACTTATTTATTAGCCGAGTCCATTAAAAACCTAACGATTTCTGAAGATTCGCTGCGCAAAAGAATGACCGTTCGTAATCCTGAAATAATGGACTGCTTATACGAAGAGGGGAGAGATGTCCTTTTATTGTCGTCTCATTATCACAACTGGGAAATGCTCATTACAGCACAAAATCTAGTGTTTAAACATCAAGCTATTGGTATTGGAATGCCAATGTCTAATAAGTTTTGGGATAAAAAAATTAATGAGAGAAGAGAACGCTTTGGAATGAAAGTGGTCAACGCTAATAATTATAAAGAGGTGCTAGCCGAACAATCCGAAGAACCAACGGCTACTTTAATTCTAGGTGATCAATCACCAGGTAAAGATGAAAACTGTTATTGGGTCGATTTCCTCAATCAAAAAACGGCATTTTATTTTGGTGCAGAGATTTTAGCTAATCAAACAGGCGCGTCTATTGTATACGCGGTTATTCATCTTGTTAAAAGAGGCAATTACGAAATTGAGTTAAGAGAAATAACATCCAATCCTTCGACTGCTACCTACGGGGATATTACAGCATCATATATCAGCTTCTTAGAAGAAGACATTCATAAAAAACCGTCAGCATGGCTCTGGTCCCACAAACGCTGGAAAAAACAAATTCCTGAAAATCTTTTCAAGATGCAAAGCGAACATGAAGCCCGTTTCTTAAAACGCTTCGGTAAAAGGTAGAATATATCTCAATACACTTGTGAAAATGAGGCGAGAGGACATTGATTTGCTCGAAATGCCCGACTAATCAGGGAAACGACTAGATCGAATAACCCTTTTTATTTGCTCCAAATGCCGCTCATTATGATATGCCGTAAAAATAAAGGCATCCCCTAAGTTCAATTTAACCACAGGTCTTAACGATAAAGGACATTTGGTTTTTCTCAAATTAATGAGCGCTCCTTCTTGTAAAACAGTGTTAAAGTCTTTCACATGGCCTAAATATTCGTCGACCACGTTTTCTAATGAAAGAGATTTATTAATTAGCGGGTTATATTCTTTTGTTGACTTTAGTTTACGCTTTATGTTTTTTACTTTCCCTAATTTAACAGAACGAAAAACAGCTACTCCTAATGGACTGCTGCTAAAATGCTCTGTAGGTTCAGTAAAACGTGTATTTGAAATTTTCCCTCTAAATACTGGAATGTAATAACGGTAATAAGCGTTAAGATGCGCTAGCACTTGAGCCACACTCCATGTTCTATCATTTGGTTGCCAATTTAACTGCGCAGGAGTTAGTTCAGCCGTTTCTGTCGAAATTTCGTCGGCACATTGATCAACAACACGTGTCAATTTTCGAATTAGTAAGGCAACTGGTACTCGTTTCATCTTGTTTTTATTGTCAAATAATTCCGTAAGTCACTGATTTTGATTCTTGTCACAAGCGCACATTATTATCCACGGTATAAATATAGATATTAATCAAAAATAACCGTTATTTTAGTTTCTTTTTAAGAATTAAATAACATTTCTAGCGCTTTGACGTAACATTATAGCTAGGAGTTGTTTCATTTTGTATGGAGCAATCATAAAACTATGGCTGAAAGTAAAAAATTCGGAACGTTTGGGGGAGTGTTTACACCTTCTATATTGACCATCCTTGGGGTGATCATGTACTTACGTATGGGATGGGTTGTCGGAAATGGAGGCATCTGGTTGACGCTTGGTATAATTCTCCTCGCTCATTTTATTTCAGTCGCCACTGGATTAAGCATTTCTTCAATTGCAACTGACAAAAAGGTAGGAGCGGGTGGCGTATACTATGTGCTTTCGCGCAGTTTGGGTCTGCCCATTGGTGGAGCCTTAGGCATGACCCTGTTTGTGGCAACAGCGTTGAGTATTGCACTCTATATGGTTGGATTTTCCGAAATATTCAATGAATATATAGGGTACGGATATACGCTTGACAGCGCTGGAGTTAAAGTTATTGATGAAACTGTAAATTTAACCAATACCTTTCGTGTTACCGGTAGTATTGGGCTTTTGCTCTTGACAATTCTTGCCTTTATTAGTACTTCAATTGCTATTAAATCGCAGTATTTAATTCTTACGGCAATTGTACTTTCTTTGTTTTCGATCTTTTTAGGTGCTCCAGCTGAAGGGGCAGTTGTCGCAAATGAAGTTGCCAGTGGTACCGTCGATCAAGCACCAATTGAGCTGGCAGGTTTTGCAATCATTTTCGCCATCTTTTTCCCCGCCGTAACTGGTTTCACCGCAGGTGTTGCTATGTCTGGTGATTTAAAGGATCCGAAAAAAGCTATCCCACGCGGAACGCTAGGAGCAATTGCAGTTGGATTAATTGTTTATGTTGGATTAGCCTTGTTTTTATACTATTCGATTGATCAATATACTTTATTAACAGATCCAAAGGCCATCTTTAATTTTGCGGTCATTCCAATTCTGGTATATATCGGAGTATGGGGAGCAACTTTATCCTCGGCGCTGGGCGGAATATTAGGCGGACCTAGAATTTTGCAGGCCATGTCTGCAGATAAGTTAACGCCTAAGTTATTTGCAAAAGGAGTAGGTCAAAATAATGAACCACGTAATGCTTTAATCTTAACTGTAATTATTGCTGAGGCTGGTATTTTAATTGGAGATTTGAACGTGATTGCGGAAGTCGTTTCCATGTTTTACCTGGCAGCTTACGGATTCATTAATTTATCTTTCTTTCTAGAGAGTTGGGCAAGTTCAGATTTTAAACCAACATTTAGAGTCAGTAAGTGGTTTGGCTTATTAGGGTTCATAGCCACGTTTGTAATCATGTCGCAATTGAATTTTATAGCCATGGTTGCCGCCTTTATTATTATTGGCGGAATTTATTTCTGGCTCTCACGTAAGCAAATTGCTTTAGGTACTGGCGATATTTGGCAATCTGTTTGGGCAACAATTGTGAAAAAGGGGTTGAAGCGAATGGAGGCGGGTAAAGACCACAAGCGAAATTGGAAACCAAATACGTTATTGTTTAGTACAGAAAGCAAGCAGCGCTCAAAAATGATTGAGTTTAGCAAGGCGGTTTCGGGTCAGGGCGGAATTATTACCAATTTTGACTTGTATGAGAATCCTGAAGCACCTGTACTGTTTCCAAAAAGTAAAGAAACCGTTCAAGACGAGGAGCTAGAGAAATACGGAATTTTTGGACGGAAACTAGAAGTCCAAAATATATTTAAGGGTATTGAAAGTATTGCCTGTACATTTGGGTTTTCAGGAATTGAGCCCAATACCGTTTTAATGGACTGGCCTGGACAAACCAAAGACCCTATTTGGTTTAAAGACATGACTGAGAAACTCATCTCGCTTGATTATAATGTACTTTATTTGGATTATGATGAGCGCTGGGGTTTCCGTAAAAAAGAAAAAATTGATTTATGGTGGAGAGGGTTTGGTAATAACGCCGAGTTAATGTTATCGCTTGCCAAATTTATAACGAGTTCCCCGGATTGGTCACAAGCCAACATTCGAATTTTACTGGCGAATGATACAAATGTCGACTTTAAAGTGGTTGAAAACCGCATTCGAGCAGTAGTGGAGCAATTTAGAGTGAAGGCTGAAATTAAGGTGATCAATAATGAGGTAGATCGTAAACCAATTTATGATTTAATGAAAATGCATTCGAGCGAAGCCGATTTGGTTTTTGTTGGAATTCCAGAAATATTGCCAAATGAACGCCAAGAATTTGTAGAACGCACAAATAACTTAGTTGGATTTATAGGCACTACATTGTTGGTGAAAGCTTCATCCCAATTCGAAGAGACGGATTTAAAACTGGAGCAAATAGCGCTTAAACATGAACCTTTAAAGGTTGAACAAACTGAATTGGTTGAACTAGTTGCAAGTCCAGATCAAAACTTGCATGTTTCATTAATGGATTTAGATGGGCAAATGGATGGTTTAGTTAATAAGCTGGTCCAAAACGGCATTCAACCAATCGAAAGTTATCATCACGCCATTTTCTCTAAAGTCACAAGCCGCATGGACTCTTATTTATTGGGTGTCTCAGAGGATCAAACCACCAAGGAAATTCAAGCGTCTTTACAAAATGTGTTGAAAGAGGTGAAGGAGTTTTATGCTGACGCCCTTAAAAATGAACTGCCGAATATTTACGAACAGCTGGATCGAGCAGTAAAGGCTTATTTTTCTGCTAAAGAAGAACTCATTACCTATTTACCGAAAAAAATTACAATAGATGTCCTGCTTAATGACGAATTAAGTGTGCCAGATCATCTTCCACGAAAAATTAAATACCGTGACTCTATTAGAAGAGTATGGTATGCCAAAGGCATGAAAGATGATTTTTCAAGCCTTTTAGAATTTGGCTATCAAAATCTAATTTTATTGCATCAAAGCAAAAACATATTGCACGAAGTGGTTTGGAAATTGCTCATAAATATTGACCAAAATGGCGTTGATGCTGATGTGATAATCGCCTTTAAAGATGAATTAGATAAAGCTTTACAGCTGGTGGATGATGAGGCATTAAACTTGGCGTCCAACCTTTACAAGAGTTTCCGTAATAATGAAAGACTTGAATTAAATAAATTATCCAATAGTTTATTAAAAAAACGCTATAACCAAGATTTATTGGTGAGTTATAATGGTCTCCCAACTAAAGAATTTAAAACCATTCGTAAGGGAACAACATCCTTTCCAAGTTACTGGTACCGTAATTTAATTTTATTCACCTATCATTTAGAGGCGGATATATATATGATTGCTTATACAGCCAAGGTTCAGAAGTTGACAGGTGAAATATCAAACCACATTCATAAGAATTATTTGAGCAAAATTAATGACAACATAAGTGGTTTAGATACACAACTCAACCATCTTTTAGAAAAGATTGATAACGATCAAGAAAAAGATATTTTGGGCAGTGCCATTAGAATTGAAGAAGAATTGTTTTTCAACTCAGAATTTGTGATTTCCAACTTAATGTCAAGCATTAATGAAATGAACAGTGCTGTTCCTGACGAAATTGAATTAATGACAGCAAAGTCGATTAATGGAATTCGAGAAGCTCAAGGAGATCAAATAATAACGGAAAAAATAGCATTGAATGATATCACTGAATATATTGTTCGTTCAAATTTTGTTGATCCGCTACATGAGCATATTCAGGTTTTTTATGGGCAACTAAAACGTTTGACTGGTAAGCTCATCACGACGACTATCCTAGTTCAAAAGGGGGTGGACGCTTATGCTGCAAATGGTAAACTAAATGTTTTAAAGGACTTAATCGAATCTGCTAAAACAGAGATAGCAGCAGCCAAGTCTGATTTTGACGCAGCTCAAGAAGGATTCGAATCTGAATTAAAAGACCGTCAAGAAATATTGCGCAAGGAATTGGATGTCAACCAAATTATTGAACAGGTTGAAAAGTTAAGACAATACGTGAAGCAACAAAAACGCAGAAACGTTATTCTTGATAAATTCCAAAAGGTCAATAAAAACGCCTCTAAAAAAGTAAATAGTTTGGTGGAATATCTCGCTCAAAAACAGCAAGATCTTACCGCTAGTGAATATAAAGAGAAGTATACTACTTTAGCTAGTGAGCAAGGCCTTTTAGCTGAGTTTGTTGATTCCATAGGGCCACGTGTAGACATTCCGTTCTTCTATCAACAGTTATTTACGGGAACTCATTATTCTGACAGTAAGACGATTGATAACCGCCGTTCAGAAATTGAGCGCATTAAAGCAGCAATAAATAGAATTGATCAAGGTAAAACAGGCGCCATTGCTATTTTAGGTGGAGCAGCAAGTGGTAAAACTTATTTGGCAACTCACATTTCAAGTCATGTACTTTCTGGTAGTATTTATAAAATATTACCGCCGGTCAATCGCACATGGACCAAGGATGATTTAACAAGGGCAATGCAGCGGGCTACAGGAATAAATGAGCCGCTTCAAAAGCTCATGAATAAACTACCATCAAAGTCAAGTATCATTTTTGAAGATATTGAGCAATGGTGGCTAAAGGCAGAAAAAGGAGAGTTTATTCTGAATGAATTGACAAAGTTGATTAATAAGTTTGGCGGCAAGCATTATTTTGTGTTGACTTCAAATATTCATGCATATGGATTAATTTGCCAATCGACAACCATTCAGAACGCCATCATTCAATCAGTTGTTCTAGCGCCGTTAAACGTAAATCAAATTAAAGATGCCATCTGGTCTAGGCATCAAACTGGTGGACTGCATATTCGACTGGATAATGAAAAAGAACATCATATTTCGGTCAATAAATTAAATAAATATTTAGGGCGTTATCATACTACCAGTGCCGGAAAAATTGGTTTGGCACTGCAACAATGGATTAATGCAATTGTTGAGCGTGATGAAAATCATTTGGTAATTAAAATACCAGAATTGCATGAAATACCATCCATTGAAAATGTAGAATGGAAAAATTTAATTTTCCAACTCTTTATCCATTATAACCTTTCAAGAGAAGAGTTGTATCGCATTTACGGAGAAGATAATAAGAACTGGATTAATAGATTGATTCAATCCATGCAAAACGCTGGATTAGTAGAGCAAAACGAAAGAGGTGAATTCCTTTTGAATAAATTAACAAAACCTTATATAGAAAATTGGCTGAATGAAGTTGGATTCATTAAATAATAGCGTAAATAAAGTTGTGCCGACCTTTGACGTAGATCAATGGGTTGGTTCTGGATTGGGCGTAAGAATGGTCTTTGCACTAATTGCCGTCGCAGCTGTTCTATTTGGATTTTTCTACCTGTTTAAGAAATATATGCTCCCGCTTTTGAATTCCAGTAAAGCAATTAAAAAGGCTAAATTATTGACATTTCGTATAGAGGTTGTCGTGTGGCTTTTATTTGCTTTAATCGCTATTACGCAACTTTTTACAGCAAACATTTGGATCACTGCAGGTCTGCTTGTGGTTGTAGGGTTGGTTGGACTTAATTTTTGGATAGATTTTTTCCCAGGCTTACTTTTACGAGTCTCAAATAAGTTTAAAATTAAAGATTTAGTCCGCTATCAAGACCATTCGGGGAAGTTGGAAAAAATGGGTGTAACAAGCGTTCATTTAAAAACAGTCGACGAAGAATTGATCTACATTCCATATAGAAAAGTTACTGCAGATTTTTTTGTGAAAAGACAGGCTAAAGGTAAGTTAATGTCCTCAAAAATAATTTTGCAAATTGGTGCAAAAGATCCCAACTTTTTGATTGATAGCGTGGCGGAATGGATTCATCAATGTCCTTGGGCTATCCCACAATCATCAAATAACGCCTCCATTCATCCAGGAGGTTTGTTACATGTTACGGTCTATGCAATTGATAGTGTTTCGCTTGGTAAGGTAGAACGCTTTATTCAAAAGAAAGTCGGCGGATAGTTCTGAAAATCAATACTTTCCTTATTTTTTATAAAGGAATTGACGAACCACTTTGTTCACATTCTAAATTTTATTTTTAATTTGTAAGCTAATAAAAGACTTCGCGTCTTTATTTTAGATTTTACAGCAAAACCCATAATAATTTAGCGTTAGATGGACAAAATTGTCATAATAGGAAATGGAATTTCTGGGGTCACTGCGGCGCGGCATATTCGAAAGAATAGCGACAATGAGATTTTAATTATTTCTGCAGAGACTGAGCATTTTTTTTCAAGAACAGCACTCATGTATGTATACATGGGACATATGCGATTTCAGGATATTAAACCATATGAAGATTGGTTTTGGGAAAAGAACAGAATTGATTTGAAATTTGACCGTGTAGAGGACATCAAGACAGATGTTAAAGAATTGGTCATGAAAAGTGGTTCATCAATTACATACGATAAATTGATTTTAGCTGTGGGATCTAAACCAAATAAATTTGGATGGCCAGGGCAAGACTTATTGGGTGTGCAAGGTTTATATTCATTTCAAGATTTAGAAAGTATTGAGGAAAATTCAAAAAACGCCAAACGTGCTGTAATCGTTGGGGGTGGATTAATTGGAGTAGAATTATCAGAAATGATGCTCTACAGAGGAATTGCTGTTACCTTTTTAGTGCGCGAGAGTAAATTTTGGGGCAATGTGCTGCCAGAGCAAGAAGGACAACTTATTTCTAAACACATTGAAAAACATAATGTCGATTTGCGATTTAATACAGAGTTAGATGAAATAATTGCGGATGAAAATGGGCGTGCAAAAGCGGTGAAAACCAAAGACGGTGAAATAATCGACTGTCAAATTGTGGGTTTAACCGCCGGGGTTTCCCCTAACGTCGCGTTTTTAAAAAATACCAATATTGAAATAGAACGCGGGATCAAAATCAACAAGTTTTTAGAAACGAATATAGAAGATGTTTATGCTATTGGCGATTGCGCTCAATTTGACCAAGGCGTGAACGGTAGACGGAATATTGAACAGGTTTGGTATACAGGTCGAATTATGGGTGAAACGGTGGCACAAACCGTAACGGGTAATAAATTAGCCTACAACCCCGGGCCATGGTTTAATTCCGCTAAGTTTTTCGATATTGAATATCAAACTTATGGATGGGTTTTCGCAAATATGCAGGAAGGAGAGGCCGATTTCTATTGGGAACATCCAAAAGGTGAAATTTGCATACATGTCGTTTGGGACAAAGATACGGGCCTATTTAAAGGTTTAAACGTCTTTGGAATCCGTATGCGTCACGATTTGTTTGATAAATGGTTGCGCGACGGAGCAGGGGTTGATGAAGTTATGGCGAATTTATCAACAGCGAATTTTGATCCAGAATTTTACAGTCATTATGAAAAAGAAATCGTAGATCAATTCAATAAAGAAACAGGAAGAAATGTAGAGTTGAAGGCGAAGAAGTGGTGGAGAAACTTAATAGGTAGCTAATTTTATGAAGAATTTGAAATATACCGGAATGGTCATTTTCCTAATTGGGCTGGCTATTTTAACGACCACACCATTTTTAGGCAATGTCAAAATGACGGAAGCCATTATGATCGAGAGTCTGAATGAGCAGGAATTAATAAACTTAGAAGTTCCACTCAAAGAGCAATTAGTGGACAAAGAATTTTCAACTACTTATGGCTTTTCTCGCGCATTTATAGCGATTTATAATGCTAAAAATGATGAACTCAAAGCCAACGAGGAGTCGCGCATGGTCATGTGGACCAAACCAGGTACGGTAGCGTTAAACCTTTCTCGAGCGTCTAATGACGGCGTCGTTACTCAAAATAAATGGCTCTTCTTTTTTCTCACTTTTGGCTTAGGCATAATAGGATCATTGTTTTACATTATTGTTGATCTAAAGCTAAAAGGTCCTCCCGGTATTAAAAATGATGGCATTTATCATGACAGCGCAACAAACAGAGGTTGGATTGGTGTTTTAACCGGCGTTTGGTTGGTAACCTTCTATATATTGCTTTATTTCCATCCTTATATCATGTCGGATGCAATCAGTCTTACAGATCCGGTAAAAGGGTTGTTTAAAGAAGGAGCTATGGCTTCGCAATGGTTTTTATATGGATTATTGTACTGCATTTCCATGCTTGTTATGGGCGTTCGAATGTATATTAAATACCGTCATAATAAATATCAAATTGTGAGAACAACAAGTGTTTTGTTCTTTCAAGTAATATTTGCGTTTTTATTGGTTGAGATTCTACCATTATTTGGATTACCTGGCAGAGATTTGAAAAATGCCATGCCCTTGGACTATACCTTCCTATATAAATATAATATCCAGGAATTGTTAGAAGCTGGTCAATTTGGTATGTTCTTAATTATTTGGGGATTTGTTTTGTCCACAATTGTGGTGCCAACACTTGTTTATTTTTACGGAAAACGTTGGTACTGTTCATGGGTTTGTGGATGTGGAGGCTTGGCAGAGACATTAGGCGATCCCTACAGACAATTATCAAATAAGAAAATGTGGGCTTGGAAATTAGAGCGTTGGTTGATTCATGGGGTTTTAGTTTTTGCGGCAATTCTAACAGTGTTTGTAGGTATACATACGTTTACATCCTTAAATGGAGTGAATGATGGAGAAGGAATATCCACCATAATGGGAATTTCAGCCTTTGATGTGAGAGATTGGTATGGATTTATGGTTGGAGCTGTATTCGCAGGCGTCATAGGAACAGGGTTCTATCCAATTTTCGGAAACAGAACTTGGTGCCGTTTCGGTTGTCCGTTGGCGGCTTATATGGGCCTAGTGCAACGATTTAAATCCCGATTCAGAATTACAACAAATGGGGGACAATGTATCTCATGTGGAAACTGTTCTACTTATTGTGAGCAAGGAATTGATGTTCGAGCCTATGCCCAGAAAGGACAAAATATTGTTCGTTCCTCCTGCGTAGGCTGTGGTGTTTGTTCTGCAGTATGTCCACGCGGCGTTTTAAAATTAGAAAATGGCCCCGAAGCTGGACGTTTCGGAAATGAAGGACCAATTGTTTTAGGAAATGATGGGTTTCAATTAAATCAATAGGTATATTTACTCCAATAAAACCACATTATTAACTTGAAAAAGCACACTAAAATTGTCGTAATCATTCCAGCAGACAATGAAGAAGGATCTATCGGAAAAGTAGTGTCTGAATTACCGTCTGATATCGTATCCGATATTATTGTGTGCAATAATGGCTCTACTGATGATACTGAAAAAGTTGCACAAGCCGCAGGAGCTATTGTCGTTAGAGAACCAAAGCCTGGTTATGGCTGGGCCTGCCTAAAAGGAATGGCGTACGCGGCACAAATGGATGTTAAACCAGATATTATTGTCTTTATTGATGGTGATTATTCAGATTATCCCGCCGAACTACCTAATGTCGTAGCTCCAATTTTAGAAGACGATATTGACCTTGTGATCGGTTCAAGAGCATTGGGCGCAAAAGAAAAAGGTTCAATGACTGTTCCGCAACGATTTGGAAATTGGCTTGCCACTCGGCTCATGCGTTTATTTTACCGTGTGCGATATACAGATTTAGGTCCTTTCCGCGCCATTAAGTACGATAAACTTTTGGCTTTAAAAATGGCAGATAAAACTTATGGTTGGACAATCGAGATGCAACTTAAGGCTGCAAAACAAAAAATGACGCATACCGAAGTTCCTGTCAATTATAAAAAACGCATTGGTGAATCTAAAGTTTCAGGTACGATAAAAGGTACTATAATGGCGGGATTCAAAATTATCTTTGCCATTTTTAAATATCGGTTTTAGTTAAAATCTATACTTTCTTATACACCAATAATAACTACCCTGAATCTCCACGATTGCGGTCGCTATAGCGCGAATACCTTCGCGTGATATTGACAGTAACACTTCCACAGCTCATCACTAATTGTAGCCTGCTAGATACTCTCGACTCATGACGAAAGACTAATTCAAAACAAGTTTTCAACAATCATAAAATCTATCCATAAAAAAAGTATCTTTGGTTTTCATTCAAACTAGAGGCGATAAATGGGTAAAATAATTGCAATAACAAATCAAAAAGGAGGAGTAGGTAAAACCACTACGGCGATCAACTTGGGCGCTAGTTTTGGTGTATTGGAGTATAAGACACTGATTATTGATGCAGACCCCCAAGCAAATGCAACTTCTGGCGTTGGTTTTGACCCGCGTAATGTGAAGCGAAGTATTTATGATTGTTTGGTGAATGAAGCAGAGGCAAAGGATTTAATTTTGGAGACGGAAAACCCGAATTTGGATATTATACCTGCGCATATTGATTTAGTTGGGGCGGAATTGGAAATGATTAACATGCCAAACCGTGAGCATAAACTAAAGCAAGCCTTACAAGCTATTAAAGATGATTACGATTTTATTCTAATCGATTGCTCGCCTTCATTAGGTTTAATAACTGTGAACTCATTAACTGCAGCTGATTCGGTAATTATTCCCGTACAGTGCGAATATTTTGCGCTTGAAGGATTGGGTAAACTATTAAATACAATTAAAATTGTTCAAACACGCCTGAATCCGGAACTGGATATCGAAGGCATTGTTTTAACAATGTATGATACACGTTTACGCTTGGCCAACCAAGTTGTGGATGAAGTGAAAACACATTTCCAAGAATTGGTATTTAATACCATCATTCATAGAAATACGCGTTTAGGAGAAGCGCCGAGTTTCGGTGAAACCATTATCATGCATGATGCGACGTGTAAAGGAGCAATAAACTATTTGAATTTTGCGCGGGAGGTATTGCAAAAGAATGATCTCACTAAAATGAAGAATAAAGATAAACAGCTTATATAAGGTTAAATAATGACGAAGAAAAGGGCTTTAGGAAAAGGATTAAGTGCATTATTAGAAAATGCTAGTACTGACATCACCACAAAAAATATCGGGGTTGAAGGGAAAACTGTAGGTTCTATTTCATCTATTGGAATTGAACAAATCGAGGCGAATCCATTTAATCCACGAACAAATTTTGAGGAAGTGCAGCTTGCTGAATTGAAAGATTCTATTGCTGTGCATGGAATAATACAACCGTTGACGGTTCGCAAATTAGGTCGAGATCGTTACCAACTTATTTCTGGAGAGCGTCGTTTTAGAGCGTCGCAATTAGCGGGCTTGACTGAAGTACCTTGCTACATTAGAATTGCTAATGACCAAACTATGCTTGAAATGGCATTGGTTGAGAATATTCAACGTGTCGATTTAAACGCGATTGAGGTTGGGCTTTCCTATCAACGATTAATTGATGAATGCAATTTCACACAGGAACAATTGAGTAAAAAAATAGGTAAAAGTCGTTCAAACATTACCAACTTTTTGCGTCTATTAAAACTACCGGCTCCCATCCAAATAGGGATTAGAGAAGGTTTGCTTTCAATGGGGCATGCGCGAGCCATAGTTTCTGCAGGAGATGAAGATGCGCAGATTGAAATTTTCAAAAAAATAATTGAGCAAGGCCTTTCGGTAAGAGAAGTGGAAGCGTTGGTGAAAGGAAAAAAAGACACAGGAAGTGCTTTAACAACTCCGAAAATTACAGGGAATGCAGGTCTTTCATTAACTGCTGAGAAATTTCAAAGCAATCTTTCTAAAAAGCTGGACACTAAAGTTCAAATCTTTGCAAACAATAAAGGCAAGGGTAAAATCGTTATTAATTTTGGATCGGAAAAACAACTCGATCAAATAATAGATTTTATAGATAAACTCAATGCTTAAATCAGCCGCTTTATTGGTACTAATTATGGTCTTCTTTTCAGGTTGGACTCAAATTGATACGGTATCGGATGATTCAGGGGTGAATGCAGCAACTGAATCGGGTTATACGCATTTCACAAAGCGCGCTGCAACTTGGTCAGCAATAATTCCTGGGGCAGGTCAAATCTATAATGAATTTGGTTATCGTAAAATTCCACAAAAAAAACACCGTGCATGGTGGAAAGTCCCAATTATTTATGGCGGTTTAGGCGCTTGTGGTTATTACTTCTATCAAAACAATAAATTCGCTTATCTCACCAAAAAGGAATTTTTATTTCGCGAAGAAAATAACGGTACCGTGCTTGATCAACGATTTATTGATTATCCTGTTGTGGATAGTGACACAACCAACCGCGTATTTACGCTAATCAATGGTTATTCTTCAGATGGTACAGATTATCTAGGCTTTGATCAATATGCGAATAGACGTGATTTATTTTTGTTTGGCTTTGTAGGGGTTTGGGCGCTAAATATAATTGAAGCATACGTTGATGCTCATTTCGTCACTTTTGATGTTTCTGAGGATCTTTCCTTATCTATAGCACCTACAATTTTTGCGAATCGGGAACCAGGCTTAAGTCTGATCTTTGATTTTAATTGATTTATATAAGAGGTATATTTCAATAAACTTTGAGTCCGCCAGAGTCGTAATCTACAGCATCAAACTTCTAAGCTCTAATAGCGCAGTGATCTAACATCCAACATCTAATCTCTAACCTCTAAAAAAACGCAGCAATTTAACACTTAGCCTCTATTATCTAATCAACAACTGGCTTTACCCAAATCGAATCATTCGCAACTTCGCTGGCATAAAATTCACGAGTATCGAAAAATTCATGAAGTGATAATATTTGATGTTTTTTGTAGCGGTCTACTTTCACAAAATAGGGTTTGAGCATATCCGCTAATGCAGTATAATCAATCCAGAATAGTTCTGTTTTCCCAACCTCATTTCCATTATCATCTTTTCGCATAATAATTGGGGCAACGGCCGCTCTCTTTTTGTCCAATACGTTTCCATTATCGTCTAAAATCCACTTCTCTTTAATTTTACAGGCTAAGATGTCTGAGTCGTGGTACCAAAAAAAATCATCAGGAGGATAGACAACTTCATAAAAACCTGTCTTTTCATTTATTATTATTGAGTCTTCGCCTGAATACAACCAACTCTGCAAAGGCATGGCGTAAGGATCAACATAAACATGACCTAAAAATCCAAAAGCTTCTATGTTATCTTTAAAAACTGGATCTGTTTCAAAAGTACCATCTGGTGATGAACCAAATTTGCTTGGCAATATAGGATAAATTAAAAATCCGTCGTCACGATTATTCGCCCATTCGGGGTCAAAAGGGGAATAGAAGGTTAGTTCTCCTTTGAAAAAATTGTGCATAATGATAGTCCAAAGGTTCCATTTAATAGAAGCTTTGTGGAGTTCAAAAGTTCGGATTTTACCCGGAAGTTGATATAGTCGTAGCCCGGTCTCTTCTCGTTGTATGGTGAGAAAATTGGTGAGTTAATTTTTTGATCTAATTCAATAATACTCCAGACGTCTTTGCTCCAGTTTCTTTTCTTTTTTTGTTCATACAGTTTTGTTATTGATTTACCCTTGAGGGTACTGAATGATTCAGTTGTGGAATTATTCGCGGCGGCAGTAAAACTGAAACAAACGGTGCATAATACTGGAACTAGGAGCTTAATCATATTTTCGGTTTATTAATTGAGGATATCTTTATAACAATTATATTCTTATAAGAACAGGTTTTGAGCTAAATATGAAAAATAATTCCAATTATTGAGAGCTGAAAATAAAAAAATATGAATAGAGTTAGACAATGAAGTTGAGGTTTATAGCAAGAAGAGCGGATTTAGTGGCCTTGGTTCAAAAATGGGCGGGGTTTACAATTCCTGTTGTAATCAATACGCAATCCAATACTTTATATGCCTTCGATAAAAAACCAATGTGGGGCAGAATTTATTATCCGCATTTTGAGAAGTTAATTCATGGTTTGGAGTAGTATACAAAATCTTGTGCGGACTAACGTGCAGCTTTTAAACATTTATTCACTTTTCTTTCGTGGCGTGTTCTTTCGTCTGGCGTTGTGCTTGGAGCGGTTAATAATTCTTTACAGTGATTTTCAATGGTATCCATTCGTGCCAAAATCAAGTCAATTTGTGCATCATCATCTGTTTCCATTATTGCTGTGTTCACAGAGTCATTCCTAACAACACAGTCGCAAAATTCCCATTGTTCTCCGTAAAGTTTTTCTATCTGAGTTGTTAACGCAGCATCTTCATCAATATATCCAGCCGAATTAACAGCTACTGTGTCAATTGGATTGATATTCGTGGTATCAATACCCAACCCGGTATCAATTTTTAAGAGTTCAATAACTAAATCTGCGTCAGTCGGACCATCTCCGTTACAAGATGAAACAGTCACAATAAATGTGCATAGGATAAGATAAATGGTCAGTCGCATAGCTTGTTGAATTATGAGATTCAGTGTGCCAAAGATAATAAACTGCAAAAAATAACGTAAATTATGGTATAAAACTTGCACATCTATTGATATGAAAACGATTTTTAGCTGCTATATCATGCTTTTAAACCTGGGAATTTTCGGTCAAATCGAAAATTCACCTACCGATAGTTTAAAAAACTACGAAGGGGAAGTTGTGAATGTTTATACTAAAGAATACCTCAATAAGTATAACCGCTTGAAGCGAATGGTGGTGAAGGTATATCCTTATGCGCTGCATGCGGCGGATGTCATTGATGAAATTGATGAAAATGCAGAAGCAATCAAACGCCGAGGAAAAAAGAATCGCTTCTTTAAAAAAGCATATAAAAACTTAAAACAGGATTTTAAATATTTTATTCTTGATTTATATACCTCTGAAGGGGTGATGCTAATGAAACTCATTCACCGTGAAACAGGAATGACGGTTTATGACATTTCGCATAAATATAGAGGAAAGCAAAAAGCGCAAGTGTTTAATATGATGGCCAAAATTTGGGATCAAGATCTGCATGTCGAATTTCAGCCTAAAGAGGGGGACGATAAAATTGTAGCACAGGTTATAGCTGATATCCAGTCTGGTTTGGTGCCGTTTGACAATGAAATTGTAAAAATAGGTAAATTGACTTATCGCGATAAAAAGCAAAAGGATAAAGAATCAAAAAAGAAAAATAAAAAGAATAAAAAGGAATACGAAAAAAAGAGAAAAAAGCGGATTAAATGAAAAATGAAGCTGGCAAAAAAGAAAAAAAGATCGAGCTGATTTATTTCGAACCACTAAAAAATCGCAGTAATTTGTTATGAGTTATGGCTGTTTCTACTCACTTTCTGCAAATTGAAAATTTTAATAACAATCTATTTCTGAATCAAAAGGCCCACAATATTCTACTATATTTGTCTTATTTATGTGCGGTTATTTGATTCCTTATCGAGGGGATGATTAAAAATTATTTTTTTAGTGAAAACAATATTTGATTACGTTTGTTAAGAAAAGCATGGGAGTTTACTCAATAAAAGATCTTGAAAATTTTACACGCATTAAAGCGCACACCCTCAGAGTTTGGGAACAGCGCTATAATTTGCTGGAACCTGAACGCACAGACACGAACATCCGTTTATATTCTGATCAAGATCTCAAAAAAATTCTGAACATTAATCTGCTTTATTCTAACGGACTCAAAATTTCAAAAATTGCTAAATTGAATGAAACGGAGATTTTTCGTTTAGCAAATGAAATTTTAGTGGTACCTGAAGGGGAAGGAGTTTCAATTGTCGATCGATTTGTCAATCGCATCATGCGATATGATGAGGTGGGTATGAATAAAGAATTGGAGAAGATGTGCAAAGGCAATGGATTGGAGTTCGTTTTTGGAAACCTCATTGTTCCTGTACTTGAAAAAGTAGGGGAGTTATGGCAAGTTGATGCAATTTCAGCGGCACATGAACATTTTTTCTCAAATATTTTACGTTGCTTTATTATTCGAAACACCGAGCTTTCGGTGGACCCGAAAACATCAAAAGGAACTGTAATCCTGTTTTTAAAAGATGATGAACATCATGATTTAGGCTTACTCTATTATAATTACTATTTAAGACTGAAGGGGTATCATACGATTTATCTCGGTCAATCTTTGCCAACCAAAGATTTCGTGAAAATTATTAGAGAGTTTAAACCAGATTATGTTTTTACAAGTCTCATCAACATGCTAAGTGAAAAAGAATTTCATCAGTTTTTTGATGATCTTGCTTCTTGCTTGCCATTAGACCAGGTATTTGTTGGTGGGTATCAATTAAAAATATTTGAAGAAAAAGTACCAGAAAAGGTAAATATCATCTACAAGGTGGATGCCATTAATCTTGATTAAATAGGCTAAAACAGTTATTTCCAGAATTTATATCTATTTTAATAAAAAAAATCCATACATTTTAAAAGCGCCGTATCCTAGTGATAACTGCGTTTTTTGTTTGTCTAAGTTTATTTTGTTTATCTTTTATTTAAAAAAGTTAAACAAAATATTGGAGAATTAGAATTTATCTTTAATTTTGTTTAACAAAAATAATTAAACACTAAACAAAATGACTGCATCAGATTTTCAAGCACAAATAGTCAACCTAAATGATTACATTAATGGTTTCGCGATGAAGTATACACGTAACCGTGATAACGCAATGGATTTAGCTCAAGAAACAATTCTAAGAGCATTTCTAAATCATGAAAAATTTAGAACAAATACGAACCTCAAAGGTTGGTTAAAAATCATGATGCGTAATATCTTTATTAATGGAGTACGTAAAAAATCCAATCAAATGATTCACTGTGACTCCGACAGTTATCGCATGCAAGTTGGAGAAAGTGATGAGTTCACGCCAATTGATCAAATGATGGAGGGACAAATAATTACTGAAATTCAAGCATTAAATGATGACTTAAGAAAACCGTTTGAGTTATATTTGGAAGGATATAAGTACAAAGAAATTGCGGAGCAACTTGAAATTCCGATTGGTACAGTAAAAAGTCGCGTCTTCCAAGCACGTAAAAAATTAGCGAAACGCGTAAAAAGATGAATAAAATTTCAATCATAGGGGCAGGTTTTTCTGGGCTATATGCTGCATGTTATCTCTCAAAAAGAGGATATTCGGTTGATGTCTATGAAAAAAATGAATCGGCCGGAGGTCGCTCTCGTGTTTTTGCACAAGATGGGTTTAAATTCGATATGGGGCCATCTTGGTATTGGATGCCAGAATTGATTGATGATTTATTTAAAGAATTGGGCGAGGACCGTAAAGATTATTTTCATCTGAACAGACTTGATCCTTCTTACAAAGTGTTTTGGAAAGATACCGAACCTACTGATATTCCGACAAGTAGAGAGGATCTTTTTAAATTGTTCGACACCTTTGAAACCAATGGAGGTAAGAAATTAGAACAGTTTTTAAAAGACGCACAAGAGAAATATGAAATCGCTGTTCCTGAATTTTTAGAAAAACCAGGACTGAAGTTAAAAGAAGTCATTAATTTTTCTGTGCTTAAAAAGGCGCTTAAAATGGATGTCTTTAAGTCGGTAGATAAAGATGTTTCAAAACGATTTACATCTGATAAAGCAAAAGGCATATTGAATTTTCCAGTTTTGTTTTTGGGTGAAATGCCAAATCGAATTCCATCACTTTATACATTGATGAATTATGCCGATATGGGATTGGGCACTTGGTATCCTACCGGTGGAATGGGCGAGTTAGCAAAAGCACTTCAAAAAGTTGCCGAAAAAAACGGGGCAACATTTCATTTTAATACACCAATAACGGCCTTTGAGTGTGAAGACAATAAAATACTTCGCCTAAAATCGAATGATAAAAGTTTTGATGCGGAGCAAGTTATAGCTGGGGCTGATTATAATTTTGTCGAACAACATCTAATTCCTGAAAAATTTCGTAGATATGGTAAAAGCTATTGGGATAAAAGAAGATTAGCGCCGAGTTGTTTAATTTATTATATTGGTATCAACAAAAGAATTGAAGGTTTAGAACACCACAATTTATTTTTTGATGAAGATTTGGTAGCGCATGGCAAGGAAATATACGATCACCCAAAATGGCCGGAAAAACCGTTGTTTTATGCTTGCGTCCCTTCCAAAACAGAAGATGACGTGGCGCCCGATAATTGTGAAAACATATTTTTATTAATTCCAATAGCACCGGGACTTAATGATACGGATGAAATGAGAGCACATTATTTTGACTTAACAATAAAAAGGCTAGAAAAACATACAAAAACCACCATAAGTGAACACGTAATTTATAAAAGAGATTATTGCATTAAGGATTTTGTTTCAGATTACAACTCTTATAAAGGAAATGCATACGGTTTGGCCAATACATTGAAACAAACGGCAAATTTAAAACCAAAAATCACTTCAAAATTAACGAATTTGCTTTTTTGCGGTCAACTCACCGTTCCTGGACCAGGTATTCCACCTGCACTCATTTCAGGTAAAATTGTTGCTAAACATTTAGCCGACAAATTAAAATAGAGTTTAACGAACAAAATGAGTACCGACTTGTTTGGATAAAATAAGTCTAATGAGAAAATTGAGCATGAAAAAATTATTTGACGATTATTCAGAAGAAGCTTCTATTGCTGTCACTAAGTTGTACAGCACTTCTTTCTATAAGGGCGTCAGCTTCTTAGATAAAAAAATAAGGAATGATGTGCATGCCATCTATGGCTTCGTGCGCTTTGCAGATGAAATTGTCGATTCGTTTCACGGGTTTGATAAAGAAGAGTTATTGGCCGAATTTAAAACAGAAACATATAAATCGATTGAGAGAAAAATTTCATTGAACCCCATTTTAAACTCTTTTCAAAAGGCAGTTAATAAGTATGAAATTGACCAAGATTTGGTCGAAGCTTTTTTCCATAGTATGGAAATGGATTTGAACCCGATTGAGTATGACGAAATGAAATACAACGAGTACATATTTGGTTCGGCGGAGGTCGTTGGCTTAATGTGTTTAAAAGTATTCGTTTATGGTGATAAACAAGAGTATGATAAATTATTGCCATATGCCAGGAAATTAGGATCCGCATTCCAAAAAATTAACTTTTTACGAGATCTAAAAGATGATTTAAAGGACTTGGGACGTCTCTATTTTCCCCATATTGGTGATAATGGAATTTCTAATGCCGATAAATTACAAATTGAATTAGAAATTGAAGAAGAGTTTAAGGAAGCATACATTGGAATTAAAATGTTACCCAAATCATCCCGATTAGGGGTTTATGTGAGTTACGTTTATTATACGAAACTGCTAGCTAAGATTAAGCGCAAAACAATTAATGACCTCATGAGCGAGCGGATTCGAATTTCGGATGAGAAAAAAATGATGCTTTTTTTCCAATCTTATCTCCGCAATTCAGTAAATAGCTTAAAATAAATCAATTGAACCTGGAATGAAGCTAATTCTATCTTTGGCATTTTTCATGATGTATTTGGCCGGACAGGCAGATGTAATCACATTGCGCAGATTATTCGCAAAAGCCAATGTTGATCCAGCTTCCAATGAAAAATTAATTGAATTAACAAAGCATGCCGATTTAAAAAAGCAACCGTTGTTATATGCCTATCATGCAGCCGGGATTATTAGCATGGCAAATCACGTTTATTGGCCTGGAAAAAAATACAGTTATTTTAATGAAGGCAAGGAAAAGTTGGAACGGGTAGTTAATTTTGCGCCAATGAATGTAGAAATTCGCTTTGTTCGATTCTCAATTCAAAAAGGATTACCCTTCTTGTTGGGATATTATAATGAAATGGAAGAAGACAAACAGTTTATATTATCACATTTAGTTACAACTGATTGGACTAAGGCATATCAACAAGAAGTAAAGGACTTTTTAAATAGTTAAGTAATGGAACAAGTAATTCTTGTTGATACACAGGACAATCCAATTGGATTAATGGAGAAAATGGAAGCGCATGAAAAAGGGCTCTTGCATAGAGCCTTTTCTGTGTTTATTTTCAATGATAAAAAAGAATTGCTTTTACAGCAACGCGCTTCGCACAAATATCATTCGGGTGGATTATGGACTAATACGTGCTGCAGTCACCCAAGGGATGGGGAAGGTTTGGTAGAGGCAGGAACAAGAAGATTACAAGAAGAGATGGGCTTTGAATGCGAAATTAAACCAATTTTAAGTTTCATCTATAAAGCCGAGTTGGACAACGAATTAACCGAACACGAATTTGATCACGTTTTAATTGGAAAATTTAATGCCGCTCCAAAACCGAATCTTGACGAAGTTTCAGATTGGAAATTTGTCGATTTAAAAGTCTTGGCCGAAGATCTAAAGCAAAATCCAGATCAATATACGATTTGGTTTCAAAAAATATTTGAAAAAACTATTAACCACTTTTTAAACGAATTCTATTGACAATCCAAGCAAAATATGATGCTGTAGTAATTGGGGCCGGTCTTGGCGGAATTGCAGTATCATTACGACTAAAAAAAATGGGGCTTTCTGTCCTTGTTATTGAGAAAAATCCGCGACACGGTGGAAAACTAGAAGAATGGGAGTGGGAAGGGTATAGATGGGATAGAGGTCCATCCCTTTTCACTTTGCCTGAACAAGTAGACGAATTATTTGAATTGTATGGGAAAAATCCGCGTGACTTTTTTCAATACAAAAGAATTGATAATTGCTGCCACTATTATTTCAATGATGGTACTGACTTTCTGTTTAGAGCAGATGAAGAAGTTCGAAATGAAGACTTTATCAAACACTTTTATGAAAGAGAAGGGCAAGCAGCGATTAATTATTTAAAGAAAGCTGAAAAAACATACAATGCAATTGGCGGATTATTCATTGATAACCCGAAATATGGATTCAAGAATATTTTTGATAAAGCCTTGCTCAAACGTTATCCGCTTTTGATGTCTAAAATGGTAAGAGGATCACTGAATGATCTTAATTTGGATCAATTTGAGAACCCTAACCTCGTGCAGTTATTTGATCGGTACGCTACTTATAATGGCTCTGACCCTTTCCGAACAAGCGGTTTGTATAGCATGATTTCACATTTAGAAAGCAATAACGGAACATTTTTTCCGAATAAAGGTATGCGTTCAATTGCCGACTCACTTTATGATTTAGCGGTTGAACAAGGCGTAGAATTTTGTTTTAAGCAAACCGCTACGGTCGAGCAACTCAAAAAGGGCTACCAAGTCAATTTGAAAGAACAGAGCATGATCGCCAATCGATTAGTTTCTGCGATTGACTGTGTGAACTTCTATAAGCACGTAATTAAAGATGAACGTTTGGAAAAAAAATATGGGGCTAAGGAACGTTCAAGTTCTGCCATCATTTTTTATTGGGCAGTCGATAAAGTCATTCCTGAATTGCAGCTTCATAATATTTTCTTTTCACCAAGTTATCAAAAAGAATATCATTCACTTTTCCGAATAAGAGAAACCCATGCCACGCCTTCTGTTTACGTTCATGTTAGTTCAGTCGTTAATAGTGGAGACGCGCCCGAAGGCGGGCAAAATTGGTTTATAATGATCAATGCGCCGGCAGATGTGAAGCCGAGTGAGGAACAATTAAAAAAATTGCGGCAACTAATTTATAAACTGTTTCAAGAAAAATTAGGAGTGGATGTTTCTCAATCGGTGCGTTATGAAAAAATATGGGATGCAGATGGCATTGCTGAGGAAACAGGTGCTTATGGAGGGGCTTTATATGGCGCTTCTTCCAACGCTAAATTGGCAGCTATAACGCGACACGGAAATACTTCTAAAAAGTATAAAAGTCTTTATTTTGTAGGAGGTACCGTTCATCCGGGCGGTGGATTACCATTGGTTTTAAAGTCCTCAAAAATTGTGGCAAATATTATTGAAAAAGAAAAGTGAACGCAAAAATAACTCGATATTTCCCCGCAGTATTGGTCATTTTTCATGTGATTGGTTTTGTGCTTTTCACACAGTCAGATTCTGCTTCAGATTTGACATGGTTGAACCTAATGCTTTGCGGAACATTGGTGTTTTTGGCTGAAAGTAATCTAAAGAAAGCTGCGCTCGTTTTCTCAATTATTGCGGTTGGTGGATTTTTAATTGAATTGATTGGAACCAAAACGGGATTTTTATTCGGGGAATACGCCTATGGTGAAGTATTAGGCTGGAAACTATTTGGCGTTTCTCTAATCATAGGAGTAAACTGGTTTACAATAGTATTAGCGGCTTCAAATGTTGCGCGATTGGTCAAGGCTCCAATTGTCATCCAAGCTTTGCTAGCAGGTCTGTTTTGCGTTGTTTTAGACTTCGCAATTGAACCTGTTGCAATTAAATATGGCTTCTGGAAGTGGTTGGGTGGAGAAATACCAATTTTTAATTACATCACTTGGTTTGGATTCGCGGTATTATTCGCCTATATTTATTTAAAAAACATTCGTGTCGTTAATAAAACAGCAATTTGGTTGTTCGGCATTTGGCTCTTGTTTTTTATAGCGCTAAATTTTATTTAGGCAAGAGGAGGTTAGGAGCTATTCTAAAGGTTTGAATGCCGCGCTTATTTAAAAGCAATTTGGAAATCCAAATATCAAATACGAAATATTAGAAAAGCACGAATGACTAGCGACTAATAACTAAAAAAAAGTAAATGACCTACCTATATCTCCTCATTATTGGCCTTACAGTTCTTTTTCCGATTTTGTTAAGTTTTGACAAGAAGGTGGCGTTTTATAAAACTTGGAAATATTTGGTTTTTGGCTTTTTATTGGTAGGTATTCCTTTTATTATTTGGGACATTCTGTTTACGGAGTTTGAGATTTGGGGATTTAATCCAGATTATTTGACGGGCATTAATCTGTATAATTTGCCTATAGAAGAAGTCCTATTTTTTGTTGCTGTGCCGTTTGCATGTACATTCATTTATGCCTGTGTTAAAGCTTATTTTCCAACGTTACGGCTTACAGGATTCAATCGTGTGTTTTATGCCTTGCTCGTAATTTACGCAATCACTGTAATGGTCTTTGGTTTTGGTGGATATTATTCTACTATCGCCGGTTTGTTAGCAATTGCAACTATTCCAATTTTGAAAAAAATAAAAGTGAAATTGCGATTTTTACCATTGGCCTTTTTAATAGCTCTAGTCCCTTTTTTTATTGTGAATGGAGTTTTAACCGGCACTGGTTTAGATAAGCCAATTGTTTGGTACAATAATGCCGAAAATGCAGGGATACGGTTTTTCACAATTCCAATAGATGATGTCGTGTATGCTTGGACTTTATTAGCTGGAAATATTGCGACTTATCAATATTTCATGGATAAAGACGCGAAGAAAAAACCGAAAAGGAAAAAGCGCAAGAAATAAGACTGATTTCCGTTTACTGTTTGAAATAATTTTTGCTTTGGCGTTCCCAATCGGCAATCATTAATTTCATAGCACTTTCAGCTGCACTTTCAAGTAACCAAGAGTCAGATCCACTTTCATATTTTTAGTCTCTTCAACCTTCTTTTTTGAACGAAGTAAACAAGAATCAAACTTAATAAAATGAGAGGATATATGATACAGAATAATAACAGATTTACCTCATAATATGAGAGACCTAAAAGATTCGCCAGATTAATAACAAAATCGGTGCAGTATGTATAAATAGCGTCAATCATTGGCGGCCTTTTTTAACCGTTTTATTTCTGATTGAATGCGCAGCGATTTCACGAATATCCACCACATGACTAATGGAATTAAAAACAAAAACATGAAGACATTCATAAAGTTATAGGCCGTAGTTGCATCTAAAAGATGAATGATTCCAAAATATGCCTTATCAGTTTTTGGAAACCAACCTGAATCAATTCGCACATGATTCGCCTTGCAAAAATCAGTGTTATAGTGACAGGTCCACATACATTTTTCTTTTAAGGAAAGCCGCGAATTAATTGCGGTTTGTCCATTAAATACATGGGGAGATTCGGTAATGATTGCACGCGAAATTTCATTCAACGTAATCATGAGTATAATTGGCAATGCCAAAATCAACAGATATTTCGCCCAAGTTTTAATAATCGCTTTCGCTATAAGAATTAAAAATACGTCATTATTGAACAATCGCCAAGGTGAAATTTCCCTCAAGTTCAAGTATTAGTATGTTAGTATTCTTTTTTAATTAGTCGAATGGTTTGTCATTCAGTTTTTTATGGGAGCGCGGAATTTCTAGTTTATTCAGATTATTAACACATTACTAACCAAAATTGTAAATTATAATAGTAGATGGAAGGATGCTTGTTGCTAAGAATCGGATTGACCTGTATTATTCATAGCTAACGAAGAAACCCCATATCGGAATAATCCTCAAAATCTGGGAATATTAAACCCGTATCGCTGAATTTCAATTCCCATTCTCGATAATTATAGAGTTACATTCAACTTTTCCTTGAGAAAAATTCCAGTCGAACTCTCCTTAGAAACCACCATTTCTTCAGGTGTACCTTCAAACAATATGCTCCCGCCGTGTTTTCCTCCACCAGGACCAATATCTATAATCCAATCGGCACATTTTAAAACGTCCGAATTATGTTCAATAACAAGCACGGAGTGACCGCGTTTAATCAACTCATTAAAGGCAATGATTAACTTATCAATGTCATGAAAATGCAAGCCAGTGGTTGGTTCATCAAAAATAAATAGGGTAGGGATGATCTTACTTTTTCCCTTTGTCAAAAAAGAAGCCAACTTAACACGTTGTGCTTCTCCGCCTGATAAGGTGCTTGAAGATTGTCCAAGTGTCAAGTAACCCAGTCCTAAATCATACAAAGGTTGAATTCGATCAATAATTTTCTTTTGTAGCCTGTCTTCTGCGTCAAAGAAAGAAATAGCATCTTCAATTGACATGTTTAAAATATCGTTGATATTTTTTTCCTTGAATTCAACTTCCAAAGCTTCTAACGTATAGCGCTTTGCTCTGCATTCTTCGCATTCCAATTTCACATCAGCCATAAACTGCATTGAAATTGTGATTTCACCTTCACCTTTGCATACCTCGCATCTTCCGCCGGGCACATTATAAGAGAAAAAGCCCGCCTTATAACCCCGTACTTTTGAAATTTGCTGCTTCGTAAATAAATCACGTATAAAATCAAATGCTTTTACATAGGTCGCAGGATTACTTCTTGATGAGCGTCCAATAGGGTTTTGATCCACCATCTCAACTTCTTCAATTCGTCTTATATCGCCTGATAAACCATCAAATTCACCAATTTTATTGCTCGATTTGCCCAAAGCTTTTAATAAAGCAGGATGAAATATCTGTTTAACTAAAGTAGATTTTCCAGATCCACTTACGCCTGAAACACAAATAAGCCCATTCAATGGAATTTTTACATCAATGTTTTTAAGGTTATTTTCTCTTGCTCCTTTAATTAAGATATGGCTGTTTAAGTTTCGTCTTCTTTCTGGAACAGGAATGACAATTTTTCCCGTTAAATAATCCGCCGTTAAACTATTTTTAGCCTTCAGTAATTGTTTATGCGTACCTTGAAAAACAATTTCGCCACCAAATTTCCCTGCCTTTGGACCTAAATCTATAATCTGATTGGCAGCGCGCATAATATCTTCCTCATGCTCAACGACGATTACCGTATTGCCGACATCTCTTAAGCGATTTAAGATTTTAACGAGGCGCTGGGTGTCTTTTGGGTGCAAACCTATACTTGGTTCATCTAAGATGTACATGGAGCCTACAAGACTGCTGCCCAATGAGGTTGCTAGATTTATGCGTTGCGATTCGCCACCTGATAAGGTGGCAGATTGTCGGTTCAAGGTTAAATAACCCAATCCAACTTCGGTTATGTAGTTAAGGCGGTTTCTAATTTCAAGTAATAGGCGACTTGCAATTTCTTCTTGATAACGGTCAAGTTTAAGCGAATCAAATAACACCACTAATTCATCTACTGGAACAATGAGTAAGTCACTCAAATTATGTCCATCAATTTTAACATAGTTTGTTTCTTGACGTAAACGCGTTCCTCGGCAATCTGGACACTTGGTTTTTCCGCGGTAGCGCGATAACATGATGCGATAATGAATTTTGTAAGACTTTGATTGTAGGTATTTAAAAAAGGCAGATAAGCCGTCAACACGCGTATTACCATTCCAGAGTAACTCAATTTCAGATTCTGATAATTCTGCATAAGGCCTGTGAATTGGAAAGTCGTAATCAGCCGCCAATACAATCAATTGATCCCTCCATTGACGCATTTTTTCTCCCCGCCATGGTGCAATTGCATCTTCAAAAATACTCAGCGTTTTATCAGGAACTACTAAATTTGGATCAATGCCAATTGTGCTCCCATATCCTTCGCAAGTTCTGCACGCCCCGTATGGATTGTTAAATGTGAAAAAATTAATAGAAGGTTCGATAAATTCAACGCCATCTAATTCAAATTTATTTGAGAAATCAGTTTTTGTATTCGCCTCCATTTGAAACACTACGCAAGTACCATATCCTTCATAGAATGCAGTTTGTATAGAGTCTGCAAGGCGTGAATCATAATCCTCATCATCCGCTTGGTGTTTTAAACGATCAATAATGATAAAGCTTTTACCTTTTTTGTACAGCTTTTCGTTTAAACCAGCTAAATCATGCGCTTCATCATTGATTAGAGCTTTAGTAAAACCTTGTGATATTAAAGTGTCGGTTGCTTTTTTAGCATTTGAATCTTCTTTTATGATCCACGGCGCTAAAATCATGAACTTGCCATCAATCTCAATGCCCTGCACAAAATTTACGACGTCTGTTACGCTATGTTTTTTTACTTCTTCACCAGTTGCTGGGCTATATGTTTTACCAATTCGAGCAAATAATACTTTTAAATAATCATAAATCTCAGTAACGGTGCCTAAAGTTGATCTTGGATTTTTTGAAATAACTTTTTGCTCAATCGCAATGGCGGGGGAGATACCTTTGATGGAATCTACGTCTGGCTTATCTAATCGTCCTAAAAATTGTCTTGCGTATGATGATAAGCTTTCTACGTATCGTCTTTGTCCTTCCGCAAACAATGTATCAAATGCCAATGAGCTTTTTCCAGAGCCAGACAGACCCGTAATCACCACAAATTCATTATGAGGAATGGTAACAGATATATTCTTAAGATTATGAACCCTTGCCCCAGTAATTTCTATAGCTTTTTTTGTTTGACTCATGAAATAGATTAATTATTTGCACCGAAAGCTTCAAAGATAAAGTTTATATCTCCAAAATGAACTGCATTATTTCAAATAATTTTGACTTGTTTATAATTGATTATAAAAGTCCGCAAGTCCATAATTTTATAAGGAAGAGGATGTGAAATTATTCTGTAACCAAGTAAATAAAAGTGGTTACATGCAAGTTAATTCTACCTTTTAAGCAATATTTAACACTAATTATACGTTTAGCTACGATTAAATCAATAAGCACTACCGTTTAGAACCTAAATCCAACAAAACTTGGCTATTTAAAGGATTTGTCATATATTTGTGTTTAGTAACAATTAAAATATTTGCATATAAGATATAAGATTACTCTTTGAATTTTGAATTGAAATAACGCACAGCCAAAGCTGTCTGTGTATTAAAACGAGTAACTTATGGCAAATATTGTTCTGTCTGACAAAGACTTAATACGTTCGTATTTAGAAGGAAACGAAAAAGCTTTCGAAAAATTATTATTACGTAACAAAGATCGCATCTTCGGGTATATTATATCTAAAGTGCGCAATCAAAACTTGGCGAATGATATTTTTCAAGACGTTTTCATTAAAGTAATCAAAACATTAAAAAACGGTTCTTATAATGAAGAAGGCAAATTTTTGCCTTGGGTACTAACCATTTCGCATAATATGATTGTCGATCACTTTCGGCGTTCAAATAAAATGCAAATGATTTCTGAATCAAGTTCTAAAAGTGATGATTTCAACATTTTCTCTGTGTTGAAGTTAACGGATAGCAATGTGGAAGACATCATTATAAAAGATCAAATTGAATCAGATGTTGTTAGGTTGGTTGAATATTTACCAAATGAGCAGCGTGATGTCTTAAAGAATAGAATTTTTAAAAGAATGTCGTTTAAAGATATTGCTGATAAAGAAGATATTAGCATTAATACTGCACTTGGAAGAATGCGTTATGCTTTAATCAATTTAAGAAAATTAGTTGACAAGCATCAGGTAACAATCACCGCCTAACGTAGATTCGATCAAATAGGTTGGGTCAGAATCAAAAAAAATATATTTTTTTTGTGGATTGCACAATAATCGCTTATGAAATGAGTTTATCTAATAAACAAATTGAAAAGGTAGCGTATGATAAAAATCTACACAAATGAGTCCAAAACTTCAAAAGATACTGTTGAAACGCCTAACTCGGCTATAATAAACAACATTCTAAACTTCTCAAAGTCGTTAGAAGTGTTAAAAATAGAGAAAGCCCAGATGGACGAAAAATTCAACATTGAAGTAATTTTAAATTAAAAATTTTAGCATTAAAAAAATCCCTGTTCGCTATATGCAGACAGGGATTTTTAGTTATCAAAATTTTCTAATTATTCTTCTTCTTCATCAGCAGCTTCAGCTTCAACAACACTTTCTTCACTCGCTTCTTCCTTCACAATATAGCCCTTAGCCGCAAGAATGTTGTACCATTGGAATATTTTTCGAATATCAGAATCGTAAATACGACCCTCATCAAAATCTGGTAAGAATGAAGTTAACTCTTCTCTCAATTTAGCAGAACTTTCTTTATGACTAATAGCAGCATCAAAGTTCACTTTTTCAGCGAGTTTATCATATACGTCAGAAAGTGGAACATCTTCTTCGTAAGTATAGATGCTGATGTCTTCTAAAGCAGAGATTTTTTCAGTAGCAAAAGCAGGGAATTTTTTTCCCGTATCTAAAGATTCAACAATAATATTGTTTCTGCCTTGGGCAGCAACTTTATAAAGCCCAGGTTTACCTGATATGGCAATTAATCCTTTTAAATTCATTCTTTCAATTTTCAGTTTTAATATGTGGTTTTTTTTAACCTGTCGACAAAAATAAAAAAATATCGATTCGTTTAGTTTAAGAAGATTAGAAAATGGACGAATGCGATTAATTTTCTGTCTAGTAACGTTATTGTTTAATTAATTTGAAACTTTTAAAGTTGTTTTCATAAAACAAACTCAGCAAATAAATTCCACTTTCGGCTCCAGTCATATCCACCGATATGAAGAGGTCGTCCTCCGCTACGTCCGCAAAGTTATAAACCAGTTTTCCAGCAATGTCCGTAACAACTATGTGCACATTTACAAAATCACTTTTGATAATGTGAAAATCATCAATAAATGGATTGGGAAATATAACAAACTCGTTTTTCTTTAATTCTAAAATTTGTGATTGATCCACATAAACATTATCTGAAAGATAGGAGCATCCTTCTTCGCTAAATACCTGTACCGAAAAGTCACCGGTTTTATCTGGGTTATAGTACTGGGAGTTAGAACTGTCAATTGGAACACCGTTATAATACCAAATAAACGAATCTGCAGGCACAGTGATTAAGCCACCACCAATTATGTTAATGGTTGGAAAAAGTGGCAACGTTCCTTTAACGACATGAATTGTATCCGACAAGCCAACGCATCCTTGCTCATTGATTACCATAGTATAAACGTCCGCAGTTTCATCTGAAGTAATATCGCTTGTGGTTTCAGCATTAAACCAAGAATAACTCACAAACGGACCTTCTTCAGTTGTAAACACAGCTGGGTCATCACAAATTAACGTGTCACCAATTAGAGTTGTTTCAACGTTTGTTGTGTTCAACAATTGAAAAGCGTTGACTTTACCATAGCCGTATGCCATATTCGGAGTTTCTGACGTAAATAAGTCCTCATATGCATTTTTATGTAAGGCATCTAAAAAGTCTTGATAGGTTGATGTTGGACATTTTTCTAGGTACAAAGCGGCTATTCCCGCAACAACCGGAGAAGCCATTGACGTTCCTCCATTTCGCACATGTTGACCTCCTTCAGCTAACATGCTAGGATTTGAGACAACTAGTGATTCTGACAGCCATAGAGGACAAGCGCTCATAATTCCATCTCCAGTTGCAGCAACATCTGGTTTTATATGACCGCGTCTATTTGGTCCCTTACTCGAATTTGGACTTAATTCACCTGGAGGCACACCGCCCAATATATATGGCTCGCCTTCCGAGTCAATATAGTCGTATTGATTTTTAAAATTACCAACGGTAACCACTTTTGGAGAACAGGTCCATGAGCTTACAATTGTTGACAAGGTATCTGGCATCATATAATGGAGGATTGGCGCATAATCAACTGGACTTGGTAAATCTTCGCTTACAATATCTGATGCCCCAAGCCAAGCGCCTGACCAAATGTCAAATTCTCCGCTTCCCGTTGTCTCTAGTCGAAAGAAATAAGCTGAAGAATCTGGATCAAGCATGGCCATCTCAATATGGTAAACACCATTTATTTCTTCGCAATAGAATTCTACAGGGCTGAGCGCATTTCCGTCTGACCAAATGGTGTCGTACGTTGTGGTGCCCAATAATGATTCAATTGCATAGAATCCCGTTCTGCCTCTAAATTCAAAATATGGATCAACCTTATCTGCTCCAAAAGCAAATTCAACATCCTTAAAATCTGAAGTGTCAGCCCATAAATCAAAATAAGTAGCAGGTACACCGTAAGCTGATGATGGATTAACCTCAAACCAAGTGAATGATGTATCGACATCAACTATTCCTTTTAAGTGATATTTGCCTTGTGCTCCAGAATTTCCAGCAGCAGCAACCATTATTCTTCCAGGTAAATCATCTAATAAACTATCAATAACCGTGGAGGCAGGATCGGTTCCATCATGACTTCCCCAATATGTTCCAAGACTTGCATTTACAACTGCGGGTTTTCCTAAGGTGTCTGCCATTGAAAAAATGAAGTCAACAGCATCCGCTACAGTTAGGGTCCAATTTGCTAAACCAAAATTCGTTTCTACTATAATGATGTCAGATTCTGGCGCAACGCCTTTATGTGTTCCTGTTGCTCTGCCATTTCCTGAACCTGCTCCAGAAACAGTTGTTCCGTGTGCACTTCCGTCAGAGGATCCGCAAATATCTGCATCAATGTCTTCTGCTGTCCAAAGCTGACCATAGCCATATTTGTCTGGCGTACGCTCTTCATCATATCCTAATGAATGATCCCAATAATATAAAACACGGGTTGATCCGTCCTCATTTATAAAGTCCTCATGATAATAATCTATTCCCGTGTCGATATAACCTATGATTACGTCATTCCCGGTAAAAGCGCTTATTAAAGGTTGGTTGCCGTTGTGAACACTGTCAATGTTTTGAACAATACGCATGGTGTCGTTCATTAATACAGGTTGAGCAGGATTGAAATAGATTTGTTCTACCACACCATCTTCCATCAAATTGCCTAAAACGTTTGGTGTACAATATATATAATGCCAATCACCAGTTTGATATTTATAAAGAATATCCTTATCCGCCATTAACTGACGTGATTTTCCTTTTACAGCAAAGTTT